>Ga0209075_1000108_pt1 | contig 69177 bp, 57 predicted proteins | sample Stecom2011_FD_187523 | JGI IMG/M metagenome (GOLD analysis project Ga0209075, IMG submission 187523) | Agricultural soil microbial communities from Utah to study Nitrogen management - Steer compost 2011 (SPAdes) (version 2) | ecosystem: Environmental > Terrestrial > Soil > Agricultural land... | reverse complement strand
CCGATAGATGCCGGCTCGAAGATTGATGACCTGACGCAGGGCCGACCGACCCCCAGATATCCGCCTCGTGCTCGCGCCGAGGCGCCCGATCTAAACGCGCATCCTGGGAGTCCTCGAATCGATAGGCCGAACCGGGGCGATAGAAGATCTCACCGTCCTGGTCGAAGTCGAATTCAAGAATGGACTCGCGCACCAGGTTATCCAGGCATTCCTCGGCCTGGGCGGTCGAGATCTCGAGCTCATAGGCCACGAAAGACGGGCTCAAAGGCAGATCTCCCTGCGTCTTATAGAGCGAAAGGATGCTGCGATATAGATGGTCGGGGAGGTGCATGGATTTGATCGCGTCCAGTCCCTTTAAAAAAGCAATTGACGGGCGTTTGGTGCCGCTTCAATGGGCGATTCCGGCGCGCCTGCCTTAGGCAACGCGCGCCTCGTCCTAGTTTGGCATTGTGTCGAAGTCGGTGCAACATCCGCAGGAAAGAATCCTGGATAAACGCGCGCGAAGAAACGCGATTCGATGCGCGCGCTGCGGCGACGGCTACTATACAAGGCATGCGCGGTTGATTTTCTTCCCAAGAATGTGGGTTGCGCAAGCAGCCGTCGTGATGATGGTCGATGGCGCGTTAATTCGAGGTATTATGAGTGGGCGAGGGGGCGCCAATTTCCGCAGCGGGCTCCTGGGTGTCGAGTTGGGCTTCGACCCGCAGTGCCTTGCCAATCTCCAGTGTGGTTTCAAGCGCGCGATGATCCGATAAGTATTTGGTATTGCAGGTATTATCGAGAAATTCGAGCGTGTTGGACTCCAGCGCTCGGGTCTTTAGTTCAGGGGCCTCCGCAGGCGCGCCGAAGTCCAGGATATAGTCGATTCGAAGGCGGCGCTTCCAGTGCTCGGCGGCGTTGGGGCTGCGGCAAGGCTGGACGACTTCGTCGAGGCAATTATAGGTATTGGCCGCCTGAGTCTGCTCCTCGCCGAAGCTCCAGGGTTCGTGGGACGCGCGAAAGGTGTCGACGGGGCGTGCGAGGCAGTCGGAGGCGTCCGCCTCGGCGCTGACACAGGTATTCCCCAGAAATTTCATTGTCTCGGCGTATTCGCTCAAATTGCCGTCTTTGGGGTGGCGCGCTTCCCAGCGAAGCCCGTTGATATTGAGGTCGCCCATCAAGACGGTCGGCCAGCGCGCGAAGCTCGGATCGTTTTCCAGGAAGTCGCGGATCTGGGTCAATTGGTTGCGCCGGGTGGCGCGGGGCTCGGGGCCGCCGCCGGAGTTCAGGTGGGTCGCCAGGACGTTGAGCTTGAGGGAGTCGGAGATGCGCAGGCGCGCCCAGACGAAGCCTTTGGTCGCCAGGCAATCATTCCAGTCGCCGTAGCAGGAGTCGAACGCGGTCGCGCTCCAAGCTTCGATGGGGTGTGGGCTGAGGATCGACACCCCGCCGTTGACGCTGAGCCCGCGCGCCGGCGGCTGGCTGAGCACCTGATGCGGATAGCGCTCGCGCGTCGCGTCGGCGAGTAATTGGGTCGAGGCGGCCTCGAAGCTCTCGGTGAGCACGATGATATCGCGCGGCTCGAATTCGTCGCGCAAGTACCGCGCAATGCGTTGAGCTCGGCAGCTATTTTGGTCGCGCCAGCTCACCGGGGCGGGGCGCATAAAGATATTATAGGTAAGCGCGCGAATCCGGGCGTAGCTCGGCGCGTCAACCGCGGCGGCTTCGGCGACCGCGCCCTCGGCTGGAGTCGGGGTTCGCGGTGTTTGCAGTGCTCCCAACAGAATCATTCCCAGCAATATAACGCTGCTTGAAATCGCATAAAGGCGCATCGAAATCCTCCCCAACCACGCAGTATTCGAGGCCGCGACGCATGCAGTACCTATGGCCATTTATTGGCGCCCAGCCGGCTCAGCCACATCCGGTGCGATGAAATCGCTTCATATCCTGAATCTTGGCACGAGCGCGTGAGTTATTAGCGCGGCCAAAAGAAAGCCCCGGACATCGCGAGGATGTCCGGGGCTTTTAGGCCTGCGGGGCGAGGGGTCAGAAGTCGGCGGCGAGCCCGTTGGAGCCCGCGTTTCCGGCGGAGCTGCCGCCGGTGCCGGAGTTGCCGTGGGTGATGAGATTTCCGGCCGGAAGCGTCAGGGTCGTATTCTGGCGGTAGACGCCGTAGGAATTTCCGCCCGCGCCGCCGCCTCCTGCGCCGCCATTTCCGCCGCGGCTGCCGTTGCCGCCGGCGCCGCCGGCGCCGACTTCGCCGGTGTCTGCGTTGCCGCCGCGCATGCCGGTACCGCCGGCGCTGCCGCTGCCGCCGCTGCCCCCCCGGCCGCCGTTTCCGCCGTTGCCCGAGGTGATTGTATTATTGGTGAGCGTGATGCCGGTCGAGTTGACCAGAAAGAGCCCGAAGGAGCCGCCGCCGGCACTTCCGCCGGTGCCCAGTCTTCCGCCACAGCCGCCGCCGCCACCGCCGCCACCGCCGTTTCCGGAGCCGTTCCAGGAGCTATTTCCAACAGCTTGTCCACCACCGCCACCGCCACCGCCACCGCCGTTTCCGTGGGCGCCGTGGGTGCCATCGCTGCCGGACTCGCCCCTCCAAAAATCGTTTAGCACCTGGCCGCCAGCTCCGCCCGACCCGTTTTGTCCGGTGGCGGCGGTTGCGCCAGTTGAGCCCGGTTTACCTGGTTTACCGGTGGCGCCTAAAAAGCCATAGTCTCCTAAGCCACCTGCGCCACCCGGTGTGCCGCTTATGCCCGTGCCGCCATTTAGTCCCGGGTTCTCGCCGCGCAACCCGCCGCGCCCGCCCGTGCCACCGGTGCGTCCGCAGCCGGATGCCCCGCCGGTGCCGCCGAGGCCATAGTTGGCTCCGTCGCCTTGGCCGTTGCCGCCGATTCCGCCGTTCGAGCCGCTGCCAAAGGCCGAGGCGCCGCTTAATCCGTTGCTGCCGGCGGCGCCATTTCCGCCGTTGCCCGCAGTGATTTTCGAGTTCTGAATGACCAGGGCGCTGCAATTTTTGCAGTGCAGCGCGTAGTTGCTCTGCGAGGCCACGGTCGTGTGGGCGGTTCGGACTTCGAGCATCCCCAAAACGGTCGCGCTTGTGATGCCGACCCCGCGCACCGCGATGCGCTCGCCGGGGCCGTCGTAGAAGATGGTTGTGGGCGCGCCGCCAATTCGCTTCCAATTATCCGTGGCGTCGTAGCCGCCAAAGATCGACACGCCGTTGGCCAGGGTGACCTGCTCGGCATATTGGCCGGTGGCCACATAGATATGGTCCAGGCCGCTGACGCTTGCGGCCAGGGTGAGCGCCTTGCTGATCGTCTTGAGCGGGGCGTCGCGGGTGCCCGCGGCAGTGTCGGAGCCGGTGGTCGCCACGAAGATGCCGCGCGAGGCGTCCCCGTCGATTCCGTCGCAGTTGGTGTCCAGGCCGGCTGAATCGGGCACGTCATTGGCGTCGGTGATCTGGCATTCGCAACCATCAGAAAGGTCGTTATTGAGGTCGACCGTGTCGGCGTCGCATTTTAGGAATTCGCAACTTCCGCCATTGCAGCTCGCGCTGGCCCCGGCAAAGGCGCAGCCGAGATTGCACCCGCCGCAGTGCTCAAGGCTTGAGTCGGTGTCGGTCTCACAGCCGTTGGTCAGCACACCGTCACAATTTGAGAAGGGCGCCACACAGCCCTCGAAGGTGCACGCGCCGGCGCCGCATTGGGCGCGGCCGTTGTCGAACTCGCAGACCTCGCCGCACGCGCCGCAGTGCTCAACCGAGCGCAGGTCGGTCTCGCACCCGTTGGCTGGGTCGGCGTCGCAATCGGCGCGCTGGGGCAGGCAGGAATCGACCACGCACATCCCGTCGACGCATGCCGCGTGGCCGTCCGGCATCGCGCACACGATGCCACAGCCGCCGCAGTTCAGAGCGTCGCCCGCGATATTGGCCTCACAGCCGTTCGTCGGGTCGCCGTCGCAATCGGCGGTGTGGGCGGCGCAGCTATCATACGCACCAAGCAGCGGAATCGAGATGGTTTCGGAGCCCGTGGAGGTCGCGGGGTTAAGCAATATTTCGAAGACATCGGCCGCAAACGCACCCGCGATCCCCGGGCCGGTCACGCTGATTTCAAAAAAGTAGGCGTCCTCGCCGGCCAGGTCATCGGGCAGCGTGGTATCGGTGGCGACCGGGGCGCCTCCGGCCGAATAGCGGCGCGCCTGGACATTGAAGTTCGCATCGTCGAGCAGCGCCTCGTTGAGCCGAAGGCTCACGGTGCCCTGGTTGTCCACGCGCACCAGGCGCGCCACGGTCTGCCCGGCGCCCACGCTGCCGAAGTCCAGCACCGTTTCGGCCAGACAGTCGCCCCAGGCGACATCTTCCCAGGGCGCAGAGCCATCGATCACGCACGGCGCATACTCGACCGAGTCGCCATTGGAAGAAGTATCCGCATCGGCGATCGTCTCGGCATCGCGCTCGGGGTTATGCGTGTCGCCTTGATCGCCGGCGTCCACCTGCGAATTCCCGCTCCCGGACGGGGAGAGGTCCGATTCCGCACATCCCGTTGGAAGAAGGCAGAGCAGGGCGACACAGAGGAGAATCGCGGATTTTGGCAATTGAATGATGGAGCGCATTTTATTTATGACTCAAATAGTAAATAGAGGCGTATACACACCGTCTAAGCCTAATCAAATCACAACTTCTATGCAACGAGTTGCTGAAAAGATGGCAAGAAGTTTCGGTGTCCCAAGACATCGTCATGGGTTTTGCGCGGGCGTTGGGCGAAAAAAAGACGCCCGCGAAAATCTTCGCGAGCGTCTCGGGTGAATCCCTGCTTCGGATGACTTAATAGGCGGCGGCAAAGCCCGAGGTGCCGGCACTTCCCAGCGAGGTGCCGCCCGCGCCCGGTTGCCCGGTGGAGATATTATTGGTGCCGGGGAGGGTGCCGCTTACGGTCGTATTATGGCGGTAGATGCCGTAGGAGTTTCCGCCCGCGCCACCACCGCCGTGGCCGCCGTTTCCGCCGCGGCCGCCGTCTCCGCCGTTTCCTCCGGCACCGACTTCGCCGCTGCAGTGGCGGTTGCCCAGTCCGCCGCTTCCGCCTTCGCTGCCCGCGCCGCCGCGCCCGCCCGCGCCGCCGTTTCCGGCATTGCCCGCGGTGATCGCATTATTTGTTAAAACGATGCCGTTTGAGCTGATTAAAAAGAGTCCAAAGGAGCTGCCGCCGGCCTGACCCCCAGTGCCTGGCGAGCCGGCGCAACCGCCGCCGCCGCCGCCGCCACCGCCGTTTCCGGAGCCGTCATCGACCCAAGTTCCGCCCTGACCGGCGCCGCCGCCACCGCCGCCGCCGCCGTTGCCATGGGTGGCCGGGTTTCCATTTCTTCCTGCGTTGCCCAGCCAGTTGTCGCCGCTAAAAGTGCCGCCGGCGCCGCCAAGGCCATTGCTTCCCGAGACCCCATTGGCGCCCCGGCTGCCGTTGCCGCCATGGCCGCCGCTGGGCGCGCCGCGCGTGCCGCCCGAGGCACCAAATGTGCCTGTGGCGCCTGTTGCACCATGGTTTTTGCCTTCACTGCCGCCGCGTCCTCCCGCGCCGCCTGGGCGGCTGCAAAAAGAATAGCCGCCGCTGCCCCCGCTACCCCAGCCGGATCCATCGCAGGAGCCACTTCCACCGCCGTTTCCATTATAGGAGTTGGGGGAGCTGTAGCCGTCGCGGCCATCTTGACCATTTCCCGCTTTTCCCGAGGTGATACGCGAGTTTCGAATCGTCAAATTTGTGCAATTTTTGCAAAATAGGGCAAAGTTATTGCCATTTCCCGAACTGACCGGGCCGGTGGCAATATCGAGCATTCCAAGCGTGGTCGGCTCGTTGATATCCTCGCCGCGGACCGCAAACATCGGCGCGCTGGTGCCCGCGTAAAAAATGCGGCTGGTGGCACCGCCGTTTCGCTTCCAGCCGTCGGCGGCGTCGTAGCCGCCGAAGATCGAGATGCCGCTGACCAGGGTGACCTGGGCGTCGTATTGACCCGTGGCGACATAGATATGGTCCAGGCCGCTGACGTTGCCCGCCTCGGTCAGCGCGCGAGCGATCGTCGCAAAGGGCGCATTCATGGTGCCCGCGGCGCTGTCCGAGCCGGTGGTCGCCACGAAGATCCCGCGGGCGACCTCGCCGTCGATGCCGTCGCAATTGGCGTCGATGCCCGCACTATCCGGCGCGTCGCTCGCGCTGGTGAAGGTGCATTGATACTCGCAGCCGTCGGCGGGATTGCCGTTGAGGTCGACCCAGCCGTTTAAGCAGGCGGCGAGCTCGCAGGCACCGGCGCTGCACTGGGTCTGTGCGTTGGTCAGAGCGCAGACCTGGCCGCATCCGCCGCAGTGGCTCAGGTTGGAGTCGGTATTGATTTCGCAGCCGTCAACCGCCGAATTATTGCAGTCATCAAAGCCCGCATTGCAGGCCTCAAATTCACAGCTTCCGCTGTCGCACAGCGCGCTGGCGTTCTCAAAGCCGCAGACCTGGCCGCAGCCGCCGCAGTCATCCAGGGAGTTGAGCTCGACTTCACACCCGTTGGCCGGGTTGAGGTCGCAGTCATCAAATCCCGCCTCGCAGGAGGCGACCGCGCACTGGCCCGCGAGGCATGTGGAACTTGCGTTATCGGCCGAGCAAACGATGCCGCAGCCGCCGCAGTTGAGCGGGTCGTCGCTTAAGTTGATCTCACAGCCGTTGCTCGCGTCGGCGTCGCAATCATAATATCCGGTCGCGCAATTTCCGTATCCGCCGCTGATCTCCACCGAGAGGGTCTCCACGTCCGCCTCGCCGGTGTCGATAAGCAGCTCAAGCATATCGGCCTCGAACGCAAGCGAGCTGCCCGTACCCGTGCCGCTGACGCTGACCTCCAGGAAGATCGCTTCGCCGACGGCCAGCCCAGCCGGCAGCGTCAATTCGGTGGAAACCGCCGGGGTGTCCTGGCTATAGGCGAGGGTGCGAATGGTGAAGTTGGGATCAGCGATGGTGGCCTGGGTGACGCTGAGCGCGACATTTCCCAGGTTATCGATGCGCACGCTTCGCACCACCGTGTCGCCTGCCATGACGGTGCCGAAATCCAGGATCGCCGGGTCGGCGCACGCGCTCCAGGGTTCGGCTTCGCCCAGCACGCACGCGCGATAGTCGACGGTCGAAGGCTCGGTGACGTCGGCGTCTTCGGCATCGCTCACGTCGGCGTCGCTCGCGTCGGCGTCCGGCATCGTTTGGGCGTCCGGCACCGTCTGGGCGTCTGGCGGCGAGGTGATATCGGTTGCAGGGCCGGTATCTGGCGAGTCCTGCGCGTCGCTTCCGGCATCGGAAATCGGTTCGAGGGAACCGCCGATTTTGGACTCTGCACAGCCCACAAGCAAAAGCATATACAGACAAATGACAACTTTAGAAAAAAAGCTTGAGCGTCGCATCGTGACCATCCAGATTATGTAGAGATATTACTATCTCCAATCATACTAGAGGTTGGCGCGATGCGCAAACTAGTGCGTGGCAAAAATATACCGAATTTCGGAGTCAAACCAGATGGGACCGTGGCGCTCAGAATTCGACGGCGAGGCCAGTATGCCCCGGGTTTCCCGACGAGTTTCCGCCCGCGCCGGGTTGGCCGACGGTGATCGTATTGCTGCCGGGGAGCGCGGCGCTGGGGTCGGTATTCTCCAGATAGACACCAACCGAATTGCCGCCCGCACCGCCGCCGCCGTGCCCGCCGTTGCCGCCGCGGCCACCGTCGCCGCCGCGGCCGCCATTGCTATTTTCTTGTACAAAATTATTAAAATCGCCGCCGAGCGCGCCGCGGCCCCCCGAACTTCCGCTGCCGCCGTTGCCGCCTCGTCCGCCAATGCCGCCGTCACCGGCATAAAAGTCATTATTCGTGAGCGTGATGCCGGTTGAGTTGAGCAAAAACAGGCCAAATGAGCTCCCTCCAGCGCTTCCACGATAGCCTTTGGTGCCGCGACATCCGCCTCCGCCGCCACCGCCACCACCGTTTCCAGAGCTATTGAGATTAAAAGAACCGAGCGAATACCCCGCCGACCCGCCGCCGCCGCCGCCGCCGTGCCCATGCTGGCCGTCCTGGCCATCCTCACCATCTGCGCCGGACCAATAGCCGTTGATGAGATTGCCGCCGCGGCCGCCGGAGCCATTGCTCCCGTTCGCGCCCGTCAGACCATGGGTTCCTGGGTTGCCAGGGCGATCAACGCCGGTGGGCTGACCGCCCAATCCGCCGGGGGTAGAGAACATGCCGGGGCTCCCCGGAAGGCCGGGATAATTTCCAGACGCTGCGCCCATTCCCCCCGCGCCGCCCGGGCGCTCGCAGCCAGACCTGCCACCGGCGCCGCCTGGGCCCGCCGGGAAGCCGCTCCCCATGCCACCTTTCATGCCAATATTTCCATCGTCCGCGCTGAGAATCGCGGGGCTCCCATCGGCTCCGTGCATCCCGTGTCCGGCGTTGCCTGCGCGAAGCGAGCTATTCTGGATGATCAGCCCCGGGCAATGGTCGCAATATAGCGCAATATTATTGCCATTTCCTTCGGCCACGTCATCGGTCGAGATGGAGAGGCGCCCCAGCGTGGTCGATGTGATGATATCCTGGCCGCGCACCGCGATCTTTTTGCCGCTGCTGCCGGTAAAGACAATATCGGTGGGGGCGCTGCCGCTGCGCGACCAATTGTCGCTTGAGTCGTAGCCCCCGAAGATGGAGATGCCGTCCTGCAGGGTGAGCGGCGCGTGGTATTGTCCGGCGGCGACATAAATATGATCGATCCCGCTGACCTGGCTCGCCACCACCAGTGCGTGGGTGATGCTCTGGAAAGGGTGCTGCATGGTGCCCGCGCCGGTGTCGGCGCCGGTGGTCGCGACGAAGATCGCGCGGGCGATTTCTCCGTCGATGCCGTCGCAGTTGGCGTCGATGCCCGCGGCGTCGGGTAGATCAAAGTCGCTTTGGCGGGTGCAGGCATATTCGCACCCGTCGCTCGGGTCGCTATTGAGGTCCAGCCAGCCCGGCTCACAGACCTCGTAGCCGCAGACTCCGTCGACGCATTGGGGCGCGGCATTTTCGGGCGCGCAGACGATGCCACATCCGCCGCAGTGAAGCGGATCTTGGGTCGACACGATCTCACAGCCGGTGGCGGGGTCCGCGTCGCAGTCCAAGAATCCGGCCGCGCAACTGCCATAGGCGCCGACAATCGGGATCAATAGCGCCTCCGAATCGCTGTCGCCGCCGTCGATTTGAATTGCAAGGATATCGGCCTCGAATGCCAGGGAGTGCCCGCTGCCCCGGCCCTGGACGCGCAGCTCAAAGAAGAGCGACTCGCCTGGCGCCAGCACGCTCGGGAGCGCAACCTGCGTCGCACTCGGCAGCCCCTCAACCGTATAGCTGACGGCAAGGACCTCGAAATTCGGGTCGTCAATGGTGGCGTTTTCGATGATGAACGCGGCGTCACCGAGGTTATCAATGCGCATGCTGCGCGCCACGGTTTCATTTTCGGGAACCGTGCCGAAGTCCAGAACTTGCGCCTCGGCACAGGCGTCGCTGGCGGATGAATCGGCTATGATGCAGGTTTGGTACGCGCGATTGGGCAGCGTTGAGGAGTCGGCGCTTGTGTCATCCTGGGTATCTGGCGTCGCATTGTGCGTCGAGCTCTTCAAAGTACCGTCCCCGCAGCCGGCCAAAATAAAAAGACCGAGGCATATGGAAATTGCTTTTGAATACGTTGAAGAACTCATGCGCGCCGTCCCGAGTATATAGCGATAGAAATGACTATAATCATCGCATAAGGACGGTGTGGGCGCAAATCTGAGCCTTGGCACACCAATGCAAAACCCCCCGGATTTCGCCGGAGGGTTTTGGGGCTTAATAGTGATCAGAAATTCACCGCGACACCGTTCGCGCCCGCGTTGCCGCCGCGGCCGCCGTTGAGCACGCAGGTGAGGTAATCGACTTCCGGCACCTCGACGATATCCACCACATCGGGCGACTCGAAGGTATCGGCAGGCTCGGATATATCTCGCTCGATCTTACCGGCGTCCGCGCCGCGCACCGTTGTCTTGATATTCGAGTCACCGCACCCGACGGAAAATAAAAGGCCAAAACAAAGAAATAATCCTGAAAAGCGTGAGAAAGCGTGCATTCTGGTCATCCATTATTAAGGGCATGAATTAAGTAGCCTCAATCATGATATAGGATTATTGTGCGCGCAATTCTCGCGTTTATCTCAGAGGCAAAAATAAATAATGGGGCGTGCGCTCCCAAAAAATTAAGTTAGCGCAGCTTCTCGCCCAGCCACAAAATATGGCGGCGCCCGCGCTGCCCGTTGGCAAAAACCGAGCGCGTTGTCACCCGAAAGCCGTCGCGCTCCAGGCGTTTTTTGAAGGCCGCGTCCCCGCTGACCGACCACACCCCGAAGACCCCGCCCACCCGCAGCGCCGCGCGTGCCGCAGCAATTCCGGGATTTCCGTACAGCCCGTCGTTGGCGGCCTGGGTGAGCGCCTCCGGGCCGTTATCGACATCGAGTAAGATCGCATCCCAAGATGCACTCGACTGGCGAATCAGCTTCGAGACATCTCCCGCATGGACCGCGACGCGCGGGTCATCGAGGGGGTGTCCTGCGGCGGCCCCGAGCACCGCGCGATTCCACGCGACCACCTCGGGCACAAGTTCTGCCACCACCACCTCGGCATCTGCCTCCAATACGCCCAGCGCCGCCGCCAGCGTAAACCCCATTCCTAAGCCGCCGATCAGCACCCGCGCCCCTCGATGCCCCGTCAGCGCCGCACAACCCAGCGCCCCCAGCGCATCCTCCGACCCGTGCGCCCGCGTGCTCATCAACTCTCGCCCATTCACCCGAATGACCAGATCCTCGTCGTGGCGATGCAGGCTCATCACCCCCTCGTTTTTACCGAGTTCGACCTGCTCCAGCAATTCCCACGGTTTCATTGCAACGTCCGGGTTTTAAGATAAATCATCGAGCAAAGATGAAAATTAGATTTCGATTCGATTTTGATAGAGGCGTCCTAAACGCCGGCCGCGACGGAAGCCTGCTGGGCGGCGTAATAGTCGCGGCGAAATTGCTCGAATCGCCCCTCAAGGATCGCCGCGCGGGCCTGGCCAACGAGGCTTAAAAAATAATGCAAATTATGCAGAGTGCACAGGCGCGAGGAAAGAATTTCTTGGGCCTTATAAAGATGGCGCAAATAAGATCGCGTATAATTTTTGCAGGTATAGCACCCGCAATCCGGATCGATGGGGGCCATATCTTCGGCGTAGACCGCATTGCGAATATTGACCACCCCGCGACTGCTAAAACATTGGCCGTTTCGTGCGTTTCGGGTCGGGATCACGCAGTCGAACATATCGATGCCGCGCGCGATGCACTCAATAAGGTCGTCGGGTTTGCCCACGCCCATCAGGTATTTGGGCTTGTCCTCGGGCATCAGCGGCGTGGTGAATTCGACCGTCTCATACATCTTCTCCTTGGCCTCACCCACGCTCAGCCCGCCGATGGCAAAGCCGTCAAAGGGCAATTTGCACAGCTCTTCGGCGTGCTGTTGGCGCAGCTTTTCGCTGGTGCCGCCCTGGATGATGCCAAATAGCGCGCAGTCGGTGCGGGTGCGCGCGTCCAGGCAGCGTTGGGCCCAGCGCGTCGTGCGCGCCATGCTCTTTTGCATATATTCGTCGGTGCTCGGCAGCTCCGGGCACTCGTCAAAGGCCATCATGATATCGCTGCCCAGGGTCTCCTGGATCTCGATGACCTTTTCGGGGGTAAAGAGGTGTTTCGCGCCGCCGATATGGTCATGGAAGAGCACGCCTTCTTCTTTGATCGTTCGAAGATCCTTGAGGCTAAAGACCTGATAGCCGCCGGAGTCGGTGAGGATCGGGCGCTTCCAATTCATAAACTGGTGCAATCCGCCGTGTTTTTTGATGACCTCCAGACCCGGGCGAAGATAAAGGTGATAGGTATTGCCCAGGATAATCTGCGCGCCAATCTCCTCGGTGAGATCTTCGGGGGTCAGCGACTTGACGCTTCCCTGGGTGCCGACCGGCATAAAGATCGGCGTTTCGATGCTGCCGTGGGCGGTTTCGATGCGCCCGGCGCGCGCCTTGCCGTCGCGGGCTTGAACTTCAAACGAGAATGTTTCGCATTTTATGGCCATAGGGAACGACGCTGAGCAGGTAGAGATAAGATGAGCAAAAAAAGATGAGCGCGCATTTAGCTGATAAAGACCGAGTCGCCGTAGCTATAAAATCGGTATTCCTCGGCGACCGCCTCGCGGTAGATTTCGCGCATAAAATCATAGCCCGCAAAGGCTGCGACCAGGGCAAGCAGGGTGGAGCGAGGCAGGTGAAAGTTGGTGATCAGCGCGTCGCAGACCTTGAAGGGCTCGCCGGGAAAAAGAAAAATATCGGTGCGCCGAAGCCCCGGCTCAAAGGGGTGCGCGCGGCGTGCCTCGGCCTCCAGCGCGCGCGCGCTCGTGGTGCCCACGGCGATGACGCGCCCGCCAGCCTGGCGTGTGCGCGCGATGGCCTCGGCCAACTCGGCCGAGATCTCGTATTCCTCGGAGTGCATCGCGTGCTCAGACAGGCGCTTCGCCGAGATCGGCTTAAACGTTCCCGCGCCAACTTGCAGCGTGACAAACGCGCGCTCAACTCCCAGGGCGTCGAGTTTTTCGAAGATCTCATCGCTAAAATGCAGGCCCGCGGTGGGTGCGGCGACCGCGCCGGGCTTATCGGCGTAGACGGTCTGGTAGCGCGCCTGGTCCTCGGCGGTCGCGCGCTCGGCTTCGCCAAGATCCTTTCGCCGCTTCACGATATAGGGGGGCAGGGGCATCTGGCCCGCCTGCTCCAGAAAGGCGACGGCCGAATCTGCCCAGCCAACTTCGACCAGCGCGTGGCCGGCGGCGTATTCGCGCACCACAAACGGCGGAAGATCGGCCTGGTCGGCGCGCAATTCCATGCCCGGGCGAAGCCGGCGCGAGCTGCGCGTCATGCAGCGAAACCCGAGCGTGCCGCCGGCCGGGCGCGTCCAGCGTGCACTGGCGCGCGCCTGGGCGTCGGCCGTCGGGGTATCGAGCGCGGCGTCGGCGGGATCGACCACGTCGAGTACCAGCAGTTCGACCGCGCCGCCGCTGGGCTTATGGGTCATGACGCGCGCCGGAATCACGCGGGTATTATTAAAGACCAGCAGATCTGCGGGCTTCAAATAGTCCAGCAAGTCGCCAAACTGCCGGTGCGCCAAAGACATCGTGTCGCGCCGGGCGACCAGCAGGCGCGAGCCGCTTCGCCGGGCTGCCGGGTGCGCCGCGATAAGCGCCTCGGGAAGCGTATAATCATAGGCGTCGACGCGGTCGAGATCCACGGGAGTGTCCGGGTTTTCGCCGGTCATTTCGCCGGGCGCTTCGGCAGATAAAACTTGCTGTTTGGGGTCTTTGGACGGCATAATTCGAATCGAGAAGGGCGCAGATAACGCGCGTGGAACCCGGCGGAAATAACACGCGCCGGCGAGTCGATGCCTAGCACGAAGCCGCGGATGGGCCAACACAAACTCGTGGCCGATTGCGGTTGCCCCCGGGCGCGATCCCGTCTAATCTGGATCGCAGAGCATTCGCCCTGAAACAGTGTGTTGGGAATCGTCAGAACGTGGTTGGGCCAGGCGCCCCGGTTTGAAATTCCATCGACAGTACAAGAATTTTATGAGTGACTCGATTCAACCCTCCCAGAATGAAAAGCGCGCCGCTGATATACGCGCGATGGTTGACGCGGATTTTCATCGCATCTCTGAGACTGATAATCCCTTCCGCATTTTGAATCTGGCAGAAGACGCCGATCTTGAAGCCGCTCGCGAGCGATTTGAGCGCTACGAACGCTTTTATCGTGCGGATAATTTTCGCCGTTTTGACGACCCAGATCTGACCGGGCGCGCCCAGCAGATTCGCGAGGCAATGAGCCGGGCGATGGTCGCGCTCAGCGGGCGCCAGAATTCCAGCAGCGCCACGCGCCACGCGTCGGCGAACGCCGTCGGATTCGTGGCGCCGCCGGCTGCCGTCGATACTGCACCGCTTGGGGATATCTATTTTCGAGACGGGCTGACATATCTAAAACTCGGGGATTTGAACGCCGCTGAAGATTGTTTGCAGCGCGCGGTGGACCATGACCCAGGCCGCGGGATCTTGATCGCTTACCTCAATTATGCGCGCTATAAGCTGCGAAATAATGACCCCGAGGTCGTCGGTGCGTGCCGCGAGAATCTACGACAGGCCGCCCGACTGGAGCCCGATAATGTCGAGATATTTGTGATTATGGCGCGATTTGGCCTTAATATCGACGAGCCAATCCTCGTCTCGGAGGCCATCGCGCGCATCGAGACCCTGCGCAGCGATCATCCCAAATTGGCCACCCTGCGCGAGCGCCTCGCCCGGCTCAGCGCCGGCTCGCGCGACTGACGAGAAAAGTCGCCAGCGCGCAAATGACGACGCGCGCCAACCGGAGTGGGCGCGCGCCGTGAATCCGGCATATACGTGAAGCGATCAGTCGGGGGTCTTTGCGGATTGCGCCGATGTTGCGTCGACCGTTTGCGCCGAGTCGTTGGGGAAGTCCAAGTAGATATAATTATCGGACTCGCGCACCGTGGGCTGGGCGAATTTTTCCAATTCGATGATGATCTTGAGCGTCGACGCGTTGAGCTGGGTTGCCTCAACGCGCCGGACGTTGCGCCCGAAATAGCGGGTGTCGATAAAGCGGCCGAAATTGCGCGCTGCAATCTCGGTATTGCTTAGCGTCACTTCAATCTGGGCGGGGTTTTGTTTGCGCAGGATATTATAGTCGGCCTTGCGCGCGGTCTGGAAGAAGACGCGGGTATAATCGTCGGTGGGCTCAAATCCCAGCCAGGTCAATTCATTGCGATTGGCCTGGTTTTGCCCCTTGGCCTGGGCCTTGCTCAAATGGGCCACCTTGTCGCGCATGCCGGGAATGACGCCGCGGTACAGCTTATCCAGCGTAAGGTCGAGGGTCTGGCGCGCCCCTAAATTATCGAAGCGACTCGCCGCCGACATGCGCACCACGCCGGAATACTCGCCGGTCTCCTCGCCCTGGGTGTCCGCGGCCTCGCCGGAGGCGCCGGCGCTCGCGCTGCCCGCGCCGGCGGTCTGGACCGACGCGCCCTGCGTGGTGCCCGCCGCGCCCTGCGCAGCCTCCCCATAGGTATGAATTTTCTGGGCCATCGCCGGCGAGGCCAGGCCAAGTATGAGCGCTGAGATACCGGCGAGGAGGATGCGCTGACCGAATTTATTCATCGTAAAGCCTTAAGTTGACGCTCAAAATAACACGAGTTGTACACTCAGGTGGAGCCCTATTTTTTTCAGTATCGCCCGAGAATCTGTGCAGAGCAAGTTTAGCGTAAAATTCCCGGCAATACGCATGGATATGGGTGGTTTTTAGGCGCACGCTCAGCGATTTCCAGCGCCCATTTCGTGCGCCCACTCATCGGATAGGTTGGGGGTTGAGTGCGGGGTGGAAAATGGATCTTCTGGCCGGTGATTTGCATCCAGGGCGCGCAGTGACTAAGAGTCGCGCCGCCGGTGGAGCGGCATCGCTTCGAATATTTTTTAGTGGTAGAAGCGAGCGTCCATAGACGGATTTTCGTCGGATTTTCGACGTCTCCGCCAGGCGCAGGACGCTTCGCGATTCGAAGCGCAATAATGATAATAAAATAGAACTTTAGCGATGGTGAGAGCAATGGCAAGACCCCAGAAGGTGTCAGACGAAGAGATTATCGAGGCGGCTCGTGCGTGCATATTGGAGTTCGGCCCGGCGGTGCCCACGGCGACCATTGCCGAGCGCGTGGACGTCTCCGCGCAGGCATTGCTGAAGCGATTTGGCGGAAAGGATAATCTGGTCGTCGCGGCACTTCAGCCGATGATGGCGCAGGAGTGGGAGACCCAACTGCCCGACCCCCAGGACGCGCGCGCGCTGCTCGTGCAGATTCGCGAGGTGGCGCAACTGAGCGTGGCGGCCGTTCCCGATTCGATCTGCGCGCTCTACGCGATGAAATGGAGTATGGTGCCGATGAGCGAGCGCCCGTCCGCCGAGGTGCTGGCGCCGGTTGCGTTCGTGGGCGCGCTGGCCGGCTGGTTGGCAAGCCTGCATCTGCGCGGGTTGATTCGTCGGGTCGATTTCCATGCGGTTGCGCTATCCTTTTTTGGCGCCATTCAGGTCCGCAGTATTCTGAAGCATTCGCTCGGCGAGGCATCGATTCATGGAACGCTTGCGGAGTATCTCGATACGATCGCCGAGCTTTACGCGTCGATCCTCACGCGCTCGCAATGTGAGGAAGAATCGGCCTGCGCCATTCATTGATGGCCGGGGCGATAAGCCGTGCGCGCCGAATATGTACCCAAGAGTCTCGGGATGCAGGCGTGCCCCATACGGCGCGGCGCGCGACGTTTTTTTCGCCGCGCCGTTGAGCCGGCGGACTTGGTGAGCAGGTTTTGAAGGTGTTAGAATACTCAGGGGTGCGGATTATTGCGCGCACGCGGTTTGTTTTACCTGCGCCACGTGGTGCCCCTTGTCCTGAACGACTTTCGTGAATTCTTCGATCTCGGGACGCTGGATAGTGAGTCGCGCCCGGCGCGCTTGAGGAAAAATACCCATGAAACGCGACACGACCCTGTTTTTACGCCCAATTCGCACGCTTTCTATCGTCGCGTACACCGTCGCCGCGCTGGGGCTTTGGGCGGCTCCGGCGCTTGCTCAGGCGCCGCCCGAGCCCGTCGACGTCGAACAGGTCTGGATCGACGGGCGCGCCGAGCCGAGCATCGACCCGGACGCGCCGCTTCGATTCTCCAGCCTGGCCAACCTTGCCGCCAAGCTGAGCCCGGCGGTGGTCAACCTGATCGTGACCTACGAGAGGCCGGAAATTCAGGCGCGAAGCTCACGACGCCTGGCCCAGGGAAGCGGCTTCATTATCCATCCCGACGGCTATATTCTTACCAACTATCACGTGGTCAACGGCGCCAACGAGGTCAAGGTTCGCCTGCTCGACAAGAGCGAATTTGACGGGAAAATCGTCGGCGTGGACCCCCAGACCGACGTCGCGCTGCTCAAGATCGAGGCGACCCAGAAACTCGAGGCGATCGCGCTGGGCGACAGCGCACACCTGCGCGCCGGCGAGCATGTCTTGGCGATTGGCAATCCGCTCGGGCTCAGTCATACCGTGACCACGGGCATCATCAGCGCGCTGGACCGGCGCGACCTGGGCATCCAGGAGGAGAATTACGTCGACTTTATCCAGACCGACGCCTCCATCAACCCGGGCAATTCGGGCGGCCCGCTCATCTCGCTGAGCGGCGAGGTTATCGGGATCAACACCGCCATCAATCGCCACGCCCAGGGCATCGGTTTTGCCATTCCCATTCGCGTGGTCAAGACCATCCTGCCGCACCTGGCCAATACCGGCTATGTGGTGCGCAGTTGGCTGGGCGTGCGGGTTCAGGCACTGGACATGCGCCTGGCGCAGTCTTTCGGGCTGAAGTCGGCCTCCGGCGTGGTGGTGACCGAAGTTGTCCCCGACAGCCCCGCAGCCGACGGGGGCCTGAAGGTCGGGGACGTGGTGTTGGGGTTTGACAATGATTCGCTCGACGGGGGCGTGAGCCTGCGCTGGCTCTCCTCGACCGCCGGGGCGGGGCGGGTGGTCGAAGTCGATATTTTACGCGACGGCAAACGCCAGAGCCTATCGGTGAAGATGGGGGAGTTGCCCAATCAGACTTTCCCCGAGATTTCGGGGCGCGACTCCCTGTCCTCCACGCCCCCTTTGCACCCCGAGTTCGGCGTCGAGGTCGAGGCGCTTACCCGAAGCCTGGCCGATGAGCTGGGCGCGTCGGGCCATCGTGGGGTCGTGGTGACCAAGGTCGGCACGCGGTCGTCGGCAAATATCGCCGGTCTTAGGCGAAAGGACGTGATCACCCAGGTGGGCGCGGCCGAAGTCTCCGATTCCACCGAATTTGACCGCGCACTCGGGGCGATTGTCGCCGGGCAATTCGTGCGCCTGAAGGTCGTGCGCGACGGCCATGTGGTCTACCTCGCCGTGCGAAAATAGCCATCCCCGCGCGGGCATTTTGCCTGCGCGGGCTCCGGCCTGCACATTTTTCAGCGCCAAGCCTGCGCTTAATCGTGAATATATCCGCGCGCTCGCTTGATTCGAAGCCCTGGCATTTCTATAGTCGCAGGGGTTTGGCGATGAAATGCAATCGCGTCAGCCACCACCATGGCTGAATCACTTCCCGACACATGACAGAACTGCGCGCTCGCGACACCGTCGCGTGCGATTTACACTCGAAAAATTGCTGGATAACGCTATGAAATCGACTGACTTGAAGAATTTATTATTCCACCGGCTGCCGAGCTCGGCGCTCTACGCGGGCGTCCTGCTCGGCTGCCTGAGCCTGGCCGCCGGATGCTCCGACGACGAGGACCCGGGCGCCGCCGCGGGAGCGGCGTGCACCACAAGCAAGGATTGTCAGAGCGAACTGGTCTGCCGCGATCTGGTCTGTGTGCCGATACAGCCCGGCTCGGACGCCGGGGATACCAGCGACGAAGATACGGATGGCGAGGATACCGAGCAGGAAGAGAAAATCGAGGCCGCCGACTATTTTATCTCCTATCTTTTGGAAGACCTCAGCGCCGGCACCAAATATCTGCACGTGCGCTCGACCGCCGACGGCCAGGACTATCAGCTTGGCGATGCCGAGCATGCCTGCGATCGCGGGTGCTGGCTGACCGAAGATATGAAGTATTACGCCTGGGCAAAGCTCAACGCCGACCCGTCCCAGGGGCTCGACCTCCACGCGGTTGAGGTCGTGGATTTCGCGCTGCAAGGCGCCGGAGAGCTGATTGAGTCGGGCGTTTCGGGAATTTCCGTGGCCGGCAATGGCATGACGTATAGCAAAGACGGCACGTCTTATTATCGCGACCTCAGCCCCGGCAGCACCGCGCGCGAGATCGCGGTGATCGGGGCAGGCGAAGGCCCCACCGGCGGCTGGTACGTCGATCCCGGCGCCGACGTCGCCTTTGCCTACGCACCCACCCTGGACACCCTGGAGCTCAAGGTCGGAGCCTTCACGAACCCGCAGCTTGAGTCGGTCTACACACTCAATGGCGTGAATTACGCCGGCGGCGCCGGCAGCTTCTACGGCTCCTCGATGCCCGTGGCGGTCTCCCCGGACGGCAAGCTCCTGGCATTTATCGTCAAAGCCCCCAATGACTATCAGGAATGCGCCACGGCGTCGGATTGCGGCGGCCCGATCAAGATCTGCGGGGCCAATAATATCTGCTCGGTGCTTGAGCTCACCGTGCACTTTTTGGATATGGATAACCTGGAAACCCTGGGTGGAGAATGCGCCTCCAATTCCGATTGCGGTGGCATTCATCAATGCTATCAATCGGGGCCCGAAGCGATCGCGGAGTGTATCCCGGGTCGCGTCGTGGTCGGCGTCCCCGACACGCCTTACCAGCGCCCCGTGCCCGGTGAGACCCCTCGAAGTGGTTGCGACCTGAGCGCCGATGACGAGACCTATCATTATACCGTTTTCGGGTCCCCGATCAGTTTTGATAATGCGGGCAATCTTTATGGCGTGGCACGTCGCGACTGCTCCGGCGAGGGCCTGGTCGGGGATAGCGATATCATCAAGGTCGACCCGCGTGCCAAGAATTATCAAGTCGTATGGGGCAATCCGGACAGCGGATTTGACGCGGATTCCTGCTGGAATAATACCCTTGCAATTCCCGATATCACCAATTGCTCGCCGTATATGACCGAGGCGATTCTGTCGCCGGACCGCAATGATATCGCGATCGTTGCGACCAACCCGAACGTCGACCGCGAGCAGTTCGCCAAGGAAAATTATGACCTCTGGCGCGTCCTTCGAAACGGCAAGGAGCATGACTGGATTGGAGGGTATAATATTTCCGAGTCAGTCGAGCGCATCGCCGTGCATCCCGCACCGTGAGTCACTTCCGGGGACCCGGCGCGCGCCGGGTCCCCGGGCATTGAGCAAGCAAGAAGCCGGCCCCGCGAGCAGCATGCTGATCGCGGGGCCGGCTTCTTCTTTGATGAGGCATCTCTTTGGTGCGCTGCCCGCGGGTTAATCCGCGCGGCTGTTGAATCGGTTTATAATCAGGGCTCGTCTTCGTCCGAGTCGTCGTCGGGTAAAAAGTCATTGGCGGAGGGAAACTGCGTAATGGTCTCGCGCGCCAACTCCCAGGCCTTTTGCACTACCCAGGACATCGAACGGTCCTGGCGCAGCGACTCCGCGCGAATCTCGTCCAAATATTCGACCGGGAAATAAAGACTCTGTTTGCGTTTATCACTCGCCATTCGTCATCCACCTTAGGTAGAAATAGAAGCCACTATACGCGAAATTGCGCCCGATATGCATGCGGGTTCACCTACTTTCTTAGCAAAGCGCACCGGTTTATTCAATTCCGAACAACTTACTCCGGCTTGGACGTGCCTGTCGCCGATTTGTGCTTAAGCAATTGTTCCGGCGAAATCTTGAGTTTGCGAGTGCCCGTGCGCGAGTCCAGCTTGACGGCGTTCTTGAGGTCGAGTTGCGGCTTCGACACGGTTTTGGCCCGTTGCAGCGGAACCAGCCGCGACGGAAGCGTGCCAAATTGCAGGCTGCCAAAGCGCTCGACTTGATGGAAACTGCCGCTGGTGGGTTTGGACCAGGCGTAGGTGTGGGTCGTTTTATCGTCGGGGCGGTCGTAGCGATAGAAGTTGGTCGCCCACTGGGTGTCGTCGCCGGGGGGACCGTCGATGCCCGGAATCGAGTCGAACGGAATCTTCAGCTCCACGCTCCACATTTTATCGGTGTCGCTGTCGTCGTTGAGGGTGCCGTCGACAAAGACCGCCGACTCAAGCGCGCTGAGATTCCAACTGCGCGCCCGATTGATCTGCTCGTCGCGCGTTCCCTCGCCGCGGCCCAGGCGCTCGGCGAAATTCGCGTCGAAGATCGTCCCCAACGGGTTGATCTGCAGCTCAAGATAATCCTTGCCGTCGCGCTCTGCGTCGATATAGACCTCGAAAACCTCCTCGGTCCAGGTATCCGCGTCGCGCTTGTCCAGCTTGCTCCAGATATGCGTATCCGGCAGCGTCGCGCCGATGAGCAGGTAGTCGGCTCCGCGCAGCACCCGCACCTCGGTCTTGTGATCCGGCGCGTTCCCCTGCGGCTGGAGCAAAAGCGGCTTGGCCGACAGCCAGAACGCTTCGTCCAATTTACCGTCAATCTTGAGCGACTCCAGCGCCTTATCCTCCACGCGCGCCACCGAATAGCTGGGCAGCGGCGTATTGGAATTCTTCGCCTTCTGGGTGGTATTTTTGACCTTTAAAGCCGGCCCGATGACCCGACGATCGTCGGTCTGTTTGACCCCGTTCTTGATCGCCATGCGCTGGTTTCCCTTATAGAAGCCGATATACGGGGAGGCCTGGCCGTTGGGGAAGTCCGCCTTGATCGTCACTTTCTGGACGTCTTTGATAATCTGGTCCTTTTTCCAGCGCCCGGTCTGATACAGCCCGCCCAGCGGTTCATGGTCCAGGTGCTGGCGGAAGGATTGCTCCGAGGAGTCGAAGTGCACAAAGATCTTCCAATTGTCGTCGATATCCGTGAGCGCCTTCCAATACCAGGTGAATGTGGCGGGTTTTCCAGCCACCAGCGGCACGTCGATATCAAAGCCGATCAGCTCAATTTTATCGTCGAATTTCGCCCCAATCGGGTACTGGGGGTCGGGCGCTTCGTCCAGAAGATGCGACTTGACCTCCTTCCACTGCGCCTGGGTCAGCGTGGTGGTGGGCTGGTTGACCTCTTGGCAGCCGGTCAAACTGGCCGCGCCCACGGCTGCGGCGAGGGTGAGTCCGATGAGATGATTGCGTGATACTAAATTATATTTCATGGTAGATGCCTTGAGGGGGGCGCCGCAGGGATGCGCGGCGCGTACAAAAGTGACCCGCTTCTTCGGGCTAAACTTAGCGCATCGCTATTGGCGATTGCAACCGAAGCGAATTCGCACCCAAATGACTGCCGCCCCAAGTCCGTCTCATGACTTGACCTGTAAAATAGGCGGTGCTAAGTAAGCGCGTCCCAAACGGGGATTCATTGCCTCTGATGCCTCCTTGGCCGTATTTTGGCAAAAATCATTTTCGTTATTCGACTCATTTAAAAATAAATCACACCTCACTCATTTTTGTGAAAACAGGAGTTTATTGTGCCAACACATGTTTCTGCTGAAAAGCGGATGCGCCAGAACGCCAAGCGTCGCATGCGCAACAAAGACCTTCGCACCCGTATGACCAATGTCGCGCGCAAATTCGAGAAGTCGCTTGCCGAGGGCGATTTCGACGCCGCCAGCAGTGCCGCCGCCAGCGTTGAATCGGTTTATAATCGTGCCGTCTCCAAGGGCGTCATTCCGAAGAACCGTGCATCGCGAAAGATCTCGCGCGTAAACCTGCGTCTGAACGCGGCGAAAAACGCCTGAGTCGATAGCGTATCTACGCACAAAAAAATCCCGCAGCATTGGCTGCGGGATTTTTTTGTGCTCGTAAAGGTCCAAAAATTTAGGGCAAGCGCCCGGTGGAGTCCTGGACCGGGGTATTGGGAAAATACTGGCGCGGGCGGTTCAGGTTGACCGTAAAATCCCAGGTTCCACTGAGCTCGCCAACGACCACCGAATCATCGCGCAGGCTGATGATCTGGGCGTCCCGCAGCTCTCCGCGCATCCGATCGCCTTTCTCGGTCCCGAATTCACTGAAAATAACGGTGCCAATCACCCCAAAGGACTCGGGAACCTCGGGGCAACTGTCGGCGAAATACGCCGCGCCGCGCACCACGGGCGGCGCGTCGAAGGTGTGCTCGCCGCCCTGCAACTCGCGCGGGTCTGCCAGGGCGAAGGATTGGCCAGGATGGGCGCGAATCTGCTCGGTTTGGTAGACGTGCAGGTAGATGGCGTCGCCCGCGCTGGCCTGGCGCGAGTCGGTTTGAAAAAACAGCCCTACGCCGCCGGGCGCAACGCGCGCAAAGCTCGACGAGGCTTGAAGCGGCGAGGCATTTTCAAGGCAATCTTGATGCTGGGCGATGCTGGCGAGCGTGAACTGCGCGTCGCTCGGCGAGACGCACCCGCCGGCCAGCGCGGCGCCGATGAGCCCGAGTGCGCCGAGACACCTGGCGCGCGCTCCTCGACGGGCGCGAGCATGGCGGCGGGGGCTTAGAATTTCGGCGAAATTTGCCAGGATTTTCAAACGCATCGGGATAGCCGGGACTCGGGTCGTTCTGGAGGCGACGCAGCGCCCATGATGCGCGCAATCGCCGCGGGTTTCAACCGCAAGATGTTGACACGCCTCGCGTCGGTCCTAGGTTCTTCGGGATAAACGCGCCTGATTTTACATGCCTGGCAGCGGTCCAACTAATTTCGTTTGGAGTTGAGGATGAGCCATCCTACCGATGAGAAACCCGAACCATCGAAGCGCCCCAAGCGCGCTTTAAAGAAGGGCGATCCGAACGCATCGCCCGGGCTCTTCACCAGCCGGTGGATCTGGCTTGGACTGCTGGTCGTGCTCGGCGCGATGCTTATCTATCAGCAAATCCAGCAACCCGTCGGGCGCGACCTGAGCTATAGTGATTTCAAGGCAAAAGTCAGCGCGGGCGATGTCGAGGCGGTGCGCTTTCAGGACCAGCAACGCCTGATTATCGCAACGCCCACCGAAGATGCGCTCAGGCGCGCCAAAACGGATGCTTCTGCCGACACGGCGCCCGCCAGCGACGCCGATACCCCGGCAGATGCCGCGCGAAACGCCGAGCCCAAATTCGAAGTCTGGCGGGTGGTCCCGGTCAAGGAAGACCCCGAGCTGATGCCTCTTTTGAGCGAGCATAACGTTAAAATCGACGTGGACCCCGAGGTCGGCTGCGAGGGCGGGGGGATCTTCATCTGGATCGTGCCCATGCTCATGCTCTTTTTCGTGTGGAGCATCTTTCTGCGGCGCATGGGCGGTATGAGCGGCCCGAATTCGCCGGCCATGCAATTCGGCAAGAGTCGCGCCAAAATCTACAAGGAAGAGGGCACCGGGGTGAGTTTTGACGATGTCGCCGGCTGCGACGAGGCGAAAGCCGAGCTGGCCGAGGTCGTGGGGTTTTTGCAAAAGCCCAAAAAATATACCCGCCTGGGCGGAAAAGTTCCCAAGGGCGTCTTGCTGGTCGGGCCGCCGGGCACCGGCAAGACGCTGATCGCGCGCGCGGTCGCCGGCGAGGCGAAGGTGCCGTTCTATAATCTGAGCGGCTCGGATTTTGTTGAGATGTTCGTGGGCGTCGGGGCGGCGCGGGTGCGCGACCTCTTTGAGCAGGCCCAGGCCAACGCCCCGTGCATCATCTTTGTCGACGAACTCGACGCCATCGGCAAGCAGCGCGGCTCCAGCGCCATGCAGGGCAATGACGAGCGCGAGCAAACCCTCAACGCCTTGCTTGTCGAGATGGACGGCTTCGACTCGCGAAGCGGCGTCATCCTTATCTCGGCGACCAATCGCCCCGAGATCCTGGACCCCGCCTTGCTGCGCGCGGGGCGCTTTGACCGCCAGGTCGTGGTCGACGCACCCGACAGGCGAGGGCGCCTGGAAATCCTGGAAGTCCACACCCGCGGGGTTGTCACCGCTCCCGATCTTGACCTGCACGCCGTCGCCCGCCAGACCCCCGGCTTCGTCGGCGCGGACCTCGCCAATGTCGTCAACGAGGCGGCGCTGCTCGCCGCGCGAAAGGATAAAAAATTCGTCGAATTGGCGGACTTCCAGGAGGCCGTCGAGCGGGTCATCGCCGGGCTGGAGCGAAAAAGCCGGCGTATCAACGCCAAGGAGCAAAATATCGTCGCCTACCATGAGTCCGGCCACGCCATTGTCGCCGGCGCGCTCGACGAGGCCGACCCGGTCCACAAGGTCAGCATCGTCGCGCGCGGCGTCGCCGCGCTCGGCTACACGCTCCAGGTGCCCCTGGATGACCGCAACCTGATGACCCGAAATGAGTTGCGCGACCGGATCTGCGGGCTGCTCGGCGGGCGCGCCGCCGAGCAGATCATCTTCGGCGATGTCTCCACCGGCGCCTCCAATGACCTGCAGCGCGTCACCGACATCGCCCGGCGGATGGTGCGCGACTACGGAATGAGCGCGAAAATTGGAAATATCAGCTACGCCGACGACACCTCCGGCGCGCTGGGGATCATGGCCCCGCGCCCGTACTCCGAGCAGACTGCGGTTCAGATCGACCAGGAAGTCCACCAACTCATCACCGAGCTATTCGGGCGCACCGTTGCTATTCTGGAGAAAAACCGGGATCTTCTCGAAGAGATGGCCGAATTCCTCAAAGAAAATGAGGTCCTCCAGGGAGAGGCGCTCTCCGAGATGCTCGCGCGCGTTATACGCGCCGAGCCGCGACATTCCTTTGAGGTCTAGGTTTTTGCCCGCGCGCCATAAAAGTCAGGCGTGCGACGATGTCTTCCCGAGTTGTGACGAATACGATGACCGTTGATATAATTGCGATCTTTCTAATCGCGCTAACCATTTTTTTGGGGTGGCGAAAGGGCGCGATCTCCCAGCTTGGCCAGATCGCCGCGGCGCTGCTCGCGGTGCTTGGCGCGTCCTATGCGGCGGGGCCGGTGCGCGAGATTCTGTTCGCCGAAAGTGAGTGGTCTCAGCCGAGCATCGAAGTGACGTCGCTGCTGATCGCCGGGGTATCCATCTACCTGAGCATCGCGGTCGCCGGGTGGCTTCTGGTGCGCGCAATGCGCGCGGTGAGCGAGAACCTGGGCCGTCTGGACCGCCTGGGCGGGAGCGTGCTGGGCGGGGTAAAGGGGATGCTGCTGATCTATTTTGTCCTGACTCTTCTTGTACTGCTCGACGCCCCGATGCAGCGAATCGACCCGTCCAATGCCATGGCGCTGCGCGGCGGGAGCGCGACCACCTTTGTCGAGGATAATAACGTCCTGGCCCCCTGGCAGCTTCCCGACCTGGCCGAGCTGCACGCGGCGCTCAAGCTTCGTTATTATGTCGAGGAGCTCAACCGCCACGCCATCCTGCATGACCACGCGCGCGCCAATGACTTCCTGCGCCGCGAGATCATCGAGGCGATGAGCCAGGACCCCGCGCTTATGGAGGCCGTCATCGCCGACCGCTTCGCATTCACCCTGGCCGACCCGCGCATCCGCGCCGTCCTAAGCGACGAAGAAACCCGCGCGACCCTGTTGTCCATCGACTGGGAATCACTGCTCAAAGAAGTCCAGCGCCCGGTGCATTCCTGAGTATTTCTGCCCCGGATTCGCGCGATGGGCGAGGTTTATAATTTGCCATCGAGGAGTTTGAGGAAACTTTTGGCGGCGGCGTTATTGGGGTCACGCTTGAGGACGTTTTCCCACTGGGTCTTGGCAGCCGAATATTGCTTGAGACGATAATGGGTTTTGCCCAGATCGTTGGCGTAGTTATTATTGCTCCCGGCCAGCTGGACCGCCTTCTTCTGGGGCACCAGCGCGTCTTTGAATTTGGCCTGGTTAAAGAGCACTTCGCCCAGGCTCGCGTGGATGGAGGCGGTGGAGGGAGAGGCCGCGATGGCCTCACGGTAGAGCTTCGCGGCCAGGTTGAGGTCGTCGGATTGCGTCGCGGATTTGGCCTCCGCGAGGATCTGGGCGACCGTTCGCTGCGGGGCGGGCCGGGCCGCGGGGGCCGGGCTAGGGGCGCTATTGGAGGCCGATTGGGAGTCTGAAGCAGGCGAAGCTGCGGGTTCGACCGCTGCTGCCTCGTCGTCGGTCTCTGCCGGGGCGCCGTCATCTTGCTGCGGAGCGACTGAGCCGCCGGATCTGAGGCGCTCGCTGAGCTGACTTTCGTAGGCCTCGACTTCGGCATCCCCTTTGGCGAACTGTTTTGCGTACCCGGCCAGGTTGACCGCGTGCTTCAGATCCCCGGATTCACTTTTACGGGCTGCGTCAATCGCCTTTTTCACGAAAATTTCGCGCGCCTCGGTATAAAGGGCGTCCCCGTCGGCATAGCGCTTTAGTTGCTCAAGGCTTGTGAGGGCGCTGTCGCGCCGGGGTTGAATAAGATGGCCATCGGCGACGGCCTTGTCGAACGCGCTGCGAAGATCCTTATTCCGTGCGAGATCCGCCTCGGCTTTGACTGCCTCCGCCGCCTCCGCCGCAGCGGCCGCCTCCTGCTCAGCGCTTGGGTCGTCCTGGGATAGCGACGCAACGAGGATGAACGCAAGGATGGCCGCGACCGTCACACCGATGATTGCGTAGGTGATATATTTTTGGCGATTTTCGGAATACTCCATCTGCTCTTGAATCTGAGACTGGTCCCACGCGCTGTCTGCGTCGGCGCCAAACCAGGTTTCGGCAAACTCGCCGCCACCATCATTGGCAGTTTCGAGAAAACCGATCTCGAGGGCGTTATGGGAGCGCTTATCCACCGGAGGAGCTTGCTCCACGTCCGCCGCGTGATCTTCGGCAACCTCCTCGTCCTCGTCCTGGTCCTCGTCGACGGCCTCGGGCTCCTCGTCCGGCGATTGCTCCGGTGATATCGCGTCGGCTGGGCCGTCGTCCGCGCCGATTTCGTCCTTATCAGCGTCCGATTTTTTTGCGTCCGTGGTTTTATTCTTCTTATTCTTTTTGCGCTTATTCTTTTTATTTTTCTTCGACTTTTTGCTGCTATCTTCTTTCTCTGAGTCGTCTTCGGCGGCGGTGTCGTCTTCGGCGGTGTCTTCTTCGCCGGCGGCGTCTTCTTCGACGGCGGCGTCTTCTTCGCCGGCGGTGTCGTCTTCGCCGGCAGCGGTGTCGTCTTCGGCCGCGTCGTCATATTGCTCAGAGGATTCCGCAGCACCGGGAGTTTCCTCAACCTCATTTGTGTCTTCGACTGGCGCCGGGTCGGCCTCGCCGCGAAGTTCAGGGTCGTCGATGATGATCGACGGTGTTTCCTCGTCGTCGCCGTGCAGCAGGGAATCGTCGATGATGATCGACGGAGTTTCTGGGGCCGGGGCTTCGGAAGACTCCTCTTGGGAAGGCGAGTCGTTGGAATCCGTCTTAAGGGGTTGCTCAGCGTGCGCGGCCGCCTCAGCCTCGGCTGCCGCCTTCAGGTTGGCCATCGAAAGTGCGGGCATGCCCATCATCGTTTTGACCGCGCCCGTGTCGCCGCTGTCGGAGTCGGCCTGATCGGGTTGAGCGGAGACTTCTGCTCTCTTGAAAACGGGCGCGTCGGCGGCCACCAGCGGCGGGGCGACGGCGTTAGGGGCTTCGTCGAGCAAGGAGGAGAGGGCGGCGATGGCGGCAGCAACCTTCTGAAAGCGTCGCTCCGGCGCCTTTACCCACATCATATCCAGGATTTCGTCGAGGTCGGGGTGCAATCCCGCCCCGCCGCAGGCGATGGACAGCTTCAGCGGCTTCTCGTGAAGATGGCGCTTCAGGCTGTCTTCGGGCGACTTCGAGGTAAAGGGCGGCTTGCCCACGATCAGCTGATAGAGCAGCATCCCCAGCGAGTAGACCATGCTGCGCTGGTCGGTGTCGGCGGCGTCGCGAATCGTTTCGGGCGCCAGATACGCGCTATATCCAAAAAAACGGTGGGGGGCGTCAGCGTCGACTTCAAGCGGGCGCTGCGGGTGCGACAAGGCGCTAAGCGCCCAGTCGCCAAGCTGAATCTGCCCGTTTTTCAGGTCACGAATAAAGATGGTCTGGGCATTCAGCCCCTGGTAAACCAACCCGTGCTCGTCGAGATAGTCCAGGGCCCGACCGACTCCGCAGGTGAGCCGAATCGCGACCTTCCAATCCAGCGTCTTTCGCTGCTCGAGCGCCTCGGCGACACTGATTCCCGCCGGCGCTTCTTCGGCGATAAAGCGATGTTCACCGCGCAGATCCACCGAGTGAAGGCTTAGAATTTCGGCCGGCAAGGACTCGCCAAGCCCCGCGCGCAGCCCCTCGAATCGGGCGATGCGCGCGCTATCGGGCGCAAACCCTTCGTTGAAAACGGTGACGCGAAGCGGCGTATCCGCCCCGCGAAGCTTGCCCTGATAGCGCTCGGCGAGCACGTCGCGAAACTCGAGGCGCTCCAGATGAATTTGTGCGTTGAGGTCCAGCCCCGTGAGCTCGCCGGGCGACAACTCGCGCGCGTCGACCAGAGGCGTGGCATCATTGGGGCAGAACGATTCGTTTCCGGAAAAGCGGGTCTGGCATTCGGGGCAAACTTTCACCTGATCGACTCCAACATAATGAAACTATGAACGTGATAAATTCGATGCTCACAGCCCCGTGCGGGGCTTCCTGGCGAGTGTTGGGAATTTGCATTGCCCGCCGGGCTGATGTACTGGGCGCGGCGGATGATTCCGTCACAATGGTGTCGGCTATCGCGTCACGGGCCCAAAATACAGCTGCCGAATTGGCTTCGCCCCACAGATACCAGAATGGCGCCGATAGCAAAACCAAAAGCAGCGCCAAGAACGCCACGGAATCGCGGCGTTTGCAAGGCCAACGCCTCGACAGCTTCACGGGCACGTGCCAGATTATGACTTGCACCGACCCGTATCAGTCCGTTGAGATTTGGGGTATCCGGAATCAGCGCGCGCCGCGAATTGCTTCGTGAGCCGACTTGATTAGTATCTAAAATATAATCTATGACTGGCAATTCCCCCAGAGTTATTCGGGCGCTGTCAGCGAGCTATTCAGAGAGTCAAAGATGCCAGGTAGTACAGAACTTATTCATCGCCTCAGCCCGGACCTTACCAACCCCCAGCGGCGCCAGCTCAAGGCGCTTGGCCACGCGCTCGACCCGGTCTTGATGGTCGGCCATCGCGGGTATAGTGAGAACCTTATCGAGAATTTCAACGCCCAGATCCTCGCCCACGAGCTGATCAAGGTCAAAGTACATGACCTCGATGAGATGGACGCGATCGCCGAGCAGATCCATGAGGCCACGGGCGCGCAATTAGCCCAGAAGATCGGGAAGATGCTTCTTTTTTATAAGGCGCATCCCGATAAACCCAAGATTTCGCTCAAATAATCGTCCCACCAGGGGCGCTTATTTCGCGCGAATAAATAATTCTTATTAAGTTCGTTTATTTTTTAGCCAGACACAGTGAAGGGCCGACGATGATTCTGCAGATCAACGGTGAGCACCCGCAACCGCGCCGCATCGAACAGGTGGTCGAGACGCTCAAGGCAGGCGGGCTTATTGCCTACCCGACCGACACCGTCTACGGCATCGGCTGCGATATTTTCAATAAGAAGGCGGTCGAGAAATTGCATCGGCTGGTCGCCGAGATCAAGGGCGCCCCGGACCACTCGCCGCTGGCATTTATCTGCCGCGACTTGAGCAATATCGCCGAGTACGCGGTGGTCAGCGACTACGCGTATCGCTCGCTGCGCCGGATGCTTCCGGGCCCGTATACCTTCGTGCTGCCGGCCACCAAGCTGGTCCCGAATGTGATGCTCAATAAGCGCAAAACGGTGGGGATTCGGGTGCCCGATCACCTGGTGTCGCTGCGCATTGTGGAGCAATTGGGCCACCCGATCGCCACCACCAGCGCGACCCATGCCGACGGCGATCTGATCCCCGATCCCTGGACCATCGACGACCTCTACGGCCACTATATCGATCTGGTGATCGACGGCGGCTACGTCTTCCCCCAGCCCTCCACGGTGATCGACTTCTGCGGGGATCTTCCGCAGTTGATCCGCCAGGGCAAGGGGCCGCTGGGCGACCTCGAATATGTCGAAGTGATCTGAGTCCGCAGGCCCCGGGCGCGCGGGGCTTTTAGCGATTCGGTGTGCTCGCCGCGCCGTACCATTCGATACCGTTAAATCTGTGAATCAGAGTCGCGGTGCCAAAACCGGTATTGATCTCAATCAACTCGCCGCTGCCACTGAGCCCAAATACGCGCCCCCAGGCAGCGGTGAGCCCGTAGATATCGCTAAACCCCAGGTTCCCGCCGATCTGGGTGCCCTGGCCCAGCGGATTGATGAGTACCAGGGAGTCAGTCTGCGACATAATTCCCGGCGTCGGGCTGGTCATATAGAGGGAGTTATCCTTATTGACCACGCAATCGCCGCTCGAGGTTAGACTCGAGCCGATCGACCCCAGCCGGGTTGCCCGGCCCGTGCTCAGGTTGACGGTAAAGACCGTGCTGCCGCTGGTCAAAAAAGTGACCCCTTCATTATTGATCGCCAGCCCGTTCGGCGTGCCCGTGGCGTTGAGCGCACCGATACGCTGCCAGGTATTGGTGGGCTCCTCGAAGCGATAGAGATCATTGAAGGTAATGCCGTATAGCGTGCCGTCGGGGTGGGTGTCGATATCGGTGAGCGAAGGCACGTCGGTGACGTAGGTCGTGGTTTTCTTGAAGGGGTCGACCCGATAGAGTTTCTGCGGAGAATGCGCATAAAAGCTGCAACTCAGGCCCTCATTGAGCTCGCCATCGCAATTATTATCGAATTCATCGCAGATCTCTATGGCGCCCGGGTGGATATTGGCATCGAGGTCATTGCAGTCGGTGCCGCCGCAGGCGATATCGGCATGCCCGTCGCCGTCGCGATCCGGGCAAGTTGTGCCGGGATCGGTGGTGTCGGGCGCCTCATGGGCGTCGGAATCCCGAGCATCATCCAGGGCGTCGGGTGGATTGTCCTGCGCATCTGAATCCTTTTGGGGAATCCCCGCATCTGACTCAAAGCGCCCCGCTGGCTGGCATACGCCGGTGAGTTGATTCCAGCGCTCATCCTCGGCGCATTGCGCGGCCTCGCCGGTGTCGGACGCGTCGGAACCACAACTGAGCGCGCCGACACTCAGGGCGAGTGCGGCAAGAATCGCGGCGGTATTATGCGGCAAATAGGTCATCATAAACGGATCCGCAGCAGGTTAGAGATTACAAAGCATTTTAAGTCGGGTGCGAAGAAATTCGCGCAAATCAAATTCATCAGACAGAAAGGAGTGTAGTATAATGTTGAAGGCTCTTAAACTGGACTTTCTAGCGAAGTATCAAGATTTCGGACTTCTGGCGCTTCGCGTGGGGCTGGGGGCGGCGTTTATTGTGCACGGGTGGCCGAAGTTGGTCGGGGGCCCCGAAGTCTGGACGAAGTACGGCGGGCACTTTGCCAAGGCGATTGGCATGGGGAGTTGGCCCGAGTCGCTGGGGTTTATGGCCAGTATCATGGGCCTGCTAAGCGGGGTCACCGAAGTGGGCGGCGGGCTGCTGTTGATCCTCGGACTAATGATGCGCCCGGCGGCTTTTCTGCTCTTTGTGACGATGATCGTCGCGATGCTCTTTCATATCAGCATCGGCGACGGCTTTGGCGGCTATTCGCATGCGATGGAATCGGCGATTATATTCTTCGGGCTGATATTCGTCGGGCCGGGCAAGCATAGCCTGGATGGGCGCTGAGCGCATATCGCGCCGGCGCGCCTTAAAAATTACAGTCAGGGGTTGTTGGGCCACGCGGCGTGCGCAGGTTTATACCAGCGCATCGACGATACCGCGCCGAAGGGTCCCGGAGGGTAATGATGGTCATTCAATGCGGAGCACGCGTCGCAGGGTGTGTCGTGGGGGCGTTGCTGCTGCTCGGCTGGACGCAAGCCGCGCGCGCCCAACAACCGGTGGGCGCGCCGATGGAAGCCGGCGAGGGCGCCGGTTTGGGCGCGGCACAAGGCGAAACGCCAGCGCGAGTGGTCTACTCGCTGCAGGAGATGCCGCACGTGCCGACGCGTTCACTCGACGAGATGAGCGCCGAGCGCCTCAAGCCGCCCGGTGAGTTTACCCGCGACTACCTTATATACTTTCTGGGATTGGCCGCGGCCGAGGAACTTCGCGCGCAGGATCGCGCGTTGCGTCAAAAAAATGCGGGCGCGGCGGGAGTGCCGGGTGAGGATGCGGGCGCTGAGCAGATCGATGCGCGCGAGTTTGACGCGATTGACCAGGTGCAAGAATTATCCGGAGCGCCGCTCGGTGCTGTCATGGGCGACCAGGCGAATTGAGCGGGCGGCCGCTTTCTCGCTGGCGCTGATCGTTGCTTCGCGTGCGTCCGGATCCATCTGATTGAGCGCGCGGCGCAGATCCGAGATCTGCCCGGCGGCCATGCGCATGCGCCGGTGGGTGCACCATCCCAGATCGGCCGACAAGCGCTGCAGCCGAAGCTCCAAGGTCGGCGTGGCAGCCCCGTCTGCGACCTGTACCAGTTCAATCCGGCTGTCAATTTCGTCGCCAGCCAGTACTCCGAGCAATTTTTCGAGGGTCATCGGGAGCTCCACATTATCGGTGGTGATGCGCTGCGCTGGCGTTTGGGACGCCCGGTACAGGTGCTTTTGAATTCGTAAACGGGGTGCGCGTGATCAAAATGCGCTGTTGATAGGTGCGTATTGATAACGGTTTTCAATTTCATGTCAAGAGCGATCGGCGAAATGGATAGTATTAATTCAATCGTTATTGTCCCACCGCGCGGCATCGGGCGCAGAATTTCATAAAACTCGCGACTTCGAGGGCTCAAAATCAACTGGCAGACTTGCGAAGCCATGGCTTAGCGGGTTACGCAGGGAATCGTTGACATGGAGTTCGTTGTCAGGCCACCGGGCGCGGTTGGAACCTGATACAAATCGTACGCCGCACAGGGTTTTGCTCGTGAGTATTGAATCAGAAAAAATTTGGTTTGACGGTGAGATGGTCGACTATCAGGACGCGAAGGTGCACGTGCTCACGCATTCGTTGCACTACGGTCTGGGGGCGTTCGAGGGCATTCGTTGCTACGAGCGCGCCGACGGCCAGCGCATGATCTTTCGGCTCACCGAACATATTCAGCGCCTCTTTGAGAGCTGTCATATATGCATGATCGAGGTGCCTTATACGGTCGAGCAGCTCGAGCGCGCGTGCATCGAGACGGTGCAGGCCAATAGCTTTCGGGAGTGCTACCTGCGCCCGCTCGCTTTTTTGGGCCACGGGAAGATGGGCCTGTCCGCGGTGGGTAACCGCACCCACGTGGCCATCGCGACCTGGGACTGGGGCGCGTATCTGGGCGAAGAAGGCCTGAGCAACGGCATTCGCGCCAAGGTCAGCAGCTTCACGCGCCAGCATATCAACGCCTCGATGGTGAAGGGCAAGATCACCGGGCAATACGTCAACAGCATCCTGGCCAAGCGCGAAGTCATGAACGCCGGCTACGACGAAGCGATTATGCTCGACACCCAGGGCTACGTCTCCGAGGCGAGCGGCGAGAATATTTTCGTGGTCTACCGCGGGCGGGTGCTCACCGCGCCCACCGGCGCGTCGATCCTCGCCGGGATCACTCGCGATACCGTCATTCAGCTATTGCAGGAGCGCGGAATCGAGGTCGTCCAGGCCCCGTTTAGCCGCGATATGCTCTATACCGCCGACGAGATATTTATGTCGGGAACCGCCGCCGAGATCACCCCGGTGCGCGAGATCGACGACCGTCGCATCGGAGACGGAAAACCCGGCCCGATCACCAAGATCATCCAGGAAGCCTACTTCGACCAGGTCCGCGGTAGCTCCGACGCGCACCCGGAGTGGCTGACGCTGGTGGAATGAGCATTTGCGCAAATTTAATAGGGGTGCGCGGGCTTCCCGACCCGCAAAATCCGTTCTTTTAGATATCGGAAACTTGATTTTATTTCAGACGGGTTAAGCTTTCCCAGCACATCGTCCCGGCGCCTCATCCCATCTGCTTTAAAGGTGGGCCTCGAGGCGTCGGGACGCGCTGAAATACGAATCGGTGTTGCGATAAATTAATGAATTTGAGTTCTTAAATTCCACGATTATTTAAGAGTGAGGCGAAGCGATGGCAGGAATTGATAAGATTGTTGAGATTCTGGGAGACGGGGCTGATGGCCTGTTGAGCTTTGAGTCCAAGACCTTTCCCAAAGAATCATTGCATCTTCCGGGGCCGGATTTTGTCGACCGTATCTATAGCCAGACCGACCGAAGCCCGCGCGTGCTCACTAATCTTCAGCGCCTCTTCGACAACGGGCGACTGGGCGGAACCGGATACCTGTCGATCCTGCCGATCGACCAGGGCATTGAGCATACCGCCGGGGCGTCCTTTGCGCCGAATCCGGAGTATTTTGACCCGCAAAATATCGTCGAGTTGGCGATCGAAGGCGGCTGCAATGCGGTCGCCTCGACCTTCGGCGTGCTCGGGGCGGTGGCGCGAAAATATGCGCATAAGATCCCGTTTCTGGTCAAACTCAACCATAACGAGCTGCTGACCTGGCCGAATAAATACGACCAGATCATGTTTGGCAGCGTCGAAGAAGCCTATGATATGGGCGCGGCTGCGGTGGGCGCGACCATCTATTTTGGCTCGCCGGAGTCCAACCGCCAGATCGTCGAGGTCGCCCGGGCATTTCGCCGCGCGCATGAGCTCGGCATGGCCACCGTCTTGTGGTGCTACCTGCGCAATCCGGAAGGCTATAAGGTCGACGGCGTCGATTATCATACCGCCGCAGACCTCACCGCCCAGGCCAATCACCTTGGCGTGACGATCCAGGCCGATATCATCAAGCAGAAAATGCCCACCAATAATGGCGGCTTTAACGCGGTGAAGAACCCCGGCGCAAAGACCTTTGGCAAGACCGACCCGCGCGTCTACTCCCAGCTCACCAGCGACCACCCGATTGACCTCACCCGCTACCAGGTTGCCAATTGCTATATGGGGCGCGCCGGGCTGATTAATAGCGGCGGTGCCTCCGGGGATAACGATCTTCAGCAGTCCGTTCAGACCGCGGTGATCAACAAGCGCGCCGGCGGCGCGGGGCTAATCTGCGGGCGAAAGGCTTTTCAGCGCCCGCGCGCCGAGGGCATTGAGATCCTGCACAGCATCCAGGATGTCTATCTGTGCGACGAGGTGACCATCGCCTGATGGCGTGAATCCTCGGGTATTATCCGCAGGGCTTTCAAGTCGAAAATAACAGCGCGCGCATCTTCGAATTCCACGAAGATGCGCGCGCTGTTTTTTCTTGATCGTGGCCGACCCTGAAGTTTCCCCGCGCACCGAACTACGGGCGCAAATCCGGGCGGGTATGCAGGTCGGGGGCGGGCGTTGGCAGGACGCTCGTCGGGCGCTCGGTGGAATCATCGGTGATCAGCGGGGCGGGGTGTGGCTCCATAAAGTACTTGAAGCGCTCCATTTCCTTGCGCAGCATTCGGTTGCCCACCTTGCTCATGGATTTGGCCAGGCTCTGCCCCAGCTTGCCGGCAGGTGGCAGGAAGACGATTTTACAGCGGACCTCGGTGCTTAGCCCGTCTGGGAGGGCGTGGAATTCGACCAGACCCTCATGATTGATGTCCGAGCCGGGCATCGTGCGCCAGGCGATTGCCTCATTGTCGATCATCTCGACGACTTCGGCGCGCCATTCGATGAAAAACTTGGTTCGCGGTGGGCTTGCCTTGAAATACCAGTGCTTGTCGTCGATGCGTTCAACCTCATCGAGCACCGCCATGCACAGCGCCAGGTTGCTGAATTCGGACCAGGCCTCGAAGACCGTGTCGACCGGGCGCTCGACCACCACCGAGGCGCTGCGTTGCTGGGGCTTACCGAGCTGGGTATTGAGTGCGCGCCGTTTGAAGTCATCCTCGAAGATGCCGTTATTCTTCAGCCCACTATAGAGCAGGCCGCCGCCGACGCCCGCGATTCCAAGCCCGATAAATGAGCGCCAGTGCTTGAGCCCCAAAAGCGCGAGGAACCCGCCGCCGGCGAGGAGCCCGCGGCTATTGAGCGGGAGCAGACCTTCGCCGCCGGGCAATTGGGTGGGGCGCTCCAGCGTTTGATAGCGCCGCTGGTCCGGGCTCATCGCGTCCTCGGGGGGAACGCGCAGCGCTGCGCCCGGAGCCTCGTTGCTCGCATATACGCGCGTTGCCGACCGGGCGGACGTGCGTGGGTTGGGGGAAGCACTGCTATTTTTCTCATTCATAGGGTCTCCGATCGGGTCAATTGGGCGGATAATATACGCATTATGCGGCGATCGGGAGTAATGATGAACACGCCGGCCCGCGAGTGAAGGCGCGACAACCGATTTTATTGAGACACCTGCCGCGCGCGTCCTATCAGGCGTGCTTGGGATGGCGGCGGATCATAAAATCGGGCGGCGTATTCTCGCCGCTTCCCTGAATGAGCGTCGGGCGCGTCTCGGAATCGGGGGTTTCGTTGGGCGCGGGCGGCGTATTATGCGTCTCCGGCTGCTCCGAGTCCAGCGCGCCCGGTGTATTGTGTTGCAGCGTCGGCGGCTGCATGTCGGGCGTTCCCGTCGGCGACGGGCCCAGGTTCGGGAGGTCATAGTCAGCCCCCCCGATATCTTCGGCATTGAAGTCCGGCGAGCCGATATCCGGCGGGTCGAGATTGGGTAGCGTATTATCCGGGTCTTCGGCGTCAAAGTCGGGCGCGATCGGGTCGGTGTCGGTCACGGAGATGCCCGCATCCATCACCGGAAGGGTTTGCGCCCCCACCGGTTGCTCACACCCGGCGAGGAGCGTGCCGATTCCCAGCAAGGGCACGGCGACACAAATTGCGCGCAGCGCCGCTCGAAATGACAGTCCTTCACGCGCGCGCTGAGTCGGTTTTCTGGATCGTTCGGCCATTTTTGCCCCCCTTCGTTTAGACTACAAAATACCCGCGCAGCGCGTGAAGCGATGCCGTCTGCGGTGCACCATCCAAGGCGCTATGCTCAAATCTGCGCACCAATTCGGGTTCTCCAATCGCCGAAACCGTCAAATCGGCCCGCCGTGTTGCGCCCGGCAGGTGAAATGCCCCGTGCATCCGAGCCGCCTTGGGCGCTATAGTCGAGCTGGGGCATTCGGTGCCCATGAGACCAATTTTATTCAGGTTTGCGATGCACTTAAAAGTTGATAACCCAGCGTATTATAACGCTTTATTTAAAAACCTTCTGCTCGGCGCGGCGTTGCTTGTCGGGCTCGCCGCCAGCGGGTGTGATTCGGCCCCGAGTGAGCCTAAGCCCTTTATCGTGCTGCTCGACTCCTCGCCCAAGGGGCTCGACCCGCGCTTTGCGACCAGCGACGCCAGCGCCAAGCTCGTCGGGCTTTTGCACGCCGGGCTGCTCACGTCTGATACCCAGTCTGGCGAGCCGAAGCTGGACCTGGCAGCCTCCATCGAGCAGCCCTCGCCGGTGCGCTACGAGGTGGCGCTGCGCGACGATATCTATTTTCACGACGGCGAGCCGGTAACCAGCGCCGATGTCGAATATACCTTTATGGAGCTCGGCAGTGAGCTGGTAAATAGCCCCTATTCGGGCACTGCCCGCCGGATAAAGAGCTTTGAAGTTGTCGACGCGCGCCATTTCACGATCACGCTCAACGAGCCCTTCGCCGCCTTCTTGAACGACCTGACCATGGGCATTGTCCCGGCGCATCAATGCGCGGGCCACCCGAGTTGTCCGGGCAAGGTAATCGGTGCCGGGCCCTTTAAGTTCGTGAGCCAGGACGCCGATAAAGCCTTTTTGTTGGAGAGCTTCGACAAGTATTACGGCGGTGAGCCGGCGCTGGAGCGCGTCCTATTTAAAGTCGTCGAAGACGATAATACGCGTCTTCTGGCGATGCTCGGAAAGTCCGCCGATCTGGTGCAAAACGCGGTCGCTCCGCTGATGCTGCCGGTGCTCGCCGAGGCCGACCGCCTGCAGGTCAAGACCGCGCCGTCTTTTAAGTATACCTACCTCGCTTTTAATCTTGAGCACCCGATTTTAAAGAACCCGAAGGTTCGACAGGCCATCGCGCACGGGATCGACCGCCAGGCCATCATTGAGTATAAATTCAAGGGCCTGGCGCGCCTGTCGACCGGGATGCTCTCGCCGGGACACTGGGCCTATGAGGGGGATGTCGAAACCTATGATTATGATATCGAGTTGGCCAAGAAACTGCTCGATGAAGCCGGGTATCCCGACCCGGACGGAGACGGGCCGCAGCCGCGATTCAAGTTGGAATTCAAGGTTTCTGCCAATAAATTTCGAAAGTCACTAGTTCAACTTATGGCGCATCAACTCGCGCGCATCGGCATCGACGTGACGGTGCGATCCTATGAGTGGGGAACTTTTTATTCCGATATCAAGAGCCGCAATTTCGCGATGACCACGATGCAATGGCCGTCGGTGCTCGACCCGGGGTTATACGCGTGGATCTTTCACTCCAAGAATATCCCCTCGCCCGAGAACCGCTCGGCGGGCGCCAACCGCGGCGCGTATTCCAACCCGCGGGTGGACGCCTTGCTGGAGCGCGGCGAGCATGAGACCGACGTGGAGAAAAGAAAGGCGATCTACGCGGAAGTCCAGCAGATCCTGGCGCGCGACCTGCCCTATATTTCGCTGTGGCATGAGGATAATATCGCGGTCACCAGCGTCGAGACGCGCGGCTATTTTATGACGCCGAATGCCCGTTTTGAGGGCCTGAAAAAAACCCGGCGCGCCGCTGCTCCTGGCGAAGATTTAGAGGTGCCAACGCTGGCCGAGCAACCCACTGATTTTCAAGAGATACAAAAGGTGATTCCGTGACTTTGACGCAGAACGGCAAGAATTTGATCAGTGCCGCGCTTTTTCTGGTGCTGGTGGGCGCGGGTTTTATGCTCTATTTGGACCGCCGGGACAACGCGTCTCAGCGTGGCCCCGGGGTTGGCAGCATGGCGCCTGATATGTCGCTGCCGCTGCTTGGCTCCACCGAGATGATGTCGGTGCAGCAGTACCGGGGAAAGACCGTCTTGCTCGACTTCTGGGCGACCTGGTGCCCGCCGTGCCGCGAGCAAATGCCGGTGGTCCAGAAGCTTGAAGTGGACCCCGAGCTCAGCGATTCGCTGCAGATTATTTCAATCAATCTGGATGACGCCAACGCCGGGCGCGACGCGAAGGTCGCCCAGTACCTGCAGGAAAATGGGTATACCTTTAGCGTGGTGCTGGGCAGCGGGCAGAGCATGAGTGATTACGGGGTGGATTATCTGCCCACGCTGGTGCTTGTTTCACCCGACGGCACGATTTCCTTCTCGGGCAGCGGCGTGCATACCGAGGCGGAGCTTCGCAAATTGATCAAGAAAGGGGCGAAATAGGCGAAAAAAACGCGCGATTTCTGCGCAAAGCGCTTAAATGCTCGGATTTTGGTCGGGCAGATCGTCGGTTCGCATGCTGACGGCCAGCAGCGTGAAGATGCCCATCACCGGCAGCACAAGCGCGACTATGGGGTGATGCTCAACCAGGTAGGGGAGCAGCACCGCCACCAATAAGAGCCCGCCGAGCGCGACCTGAAGGGCGCGTCCGAGCCGGTTTTGCCGGTAGCGCGTCACCCAGCGCATCCGCCCGGCGACCCAGAGCATCGCGCTGCCAAGCACCCAGACGCTCAGCACGCTGAGCACCGCGGCGAAGGTCAATTGGACCCACGAGAGCGCGCCCAGGGCGGCCGGGCCGTCGCCCATCGTTGGAATCGTCGCCAGCGCCTCACCCTGGGCCCATGCCGGCCGGGCCCCCGCCAAAAGCATCCCCGAGACAACGCCTCCAAAGAGGACCCGGCGCGCCGCCCCCGCTGAAGTAAGCAACGCAAAGCCTGGGCATTTTGAAACTCTTGGCTGGGACATATCGCTCCTCACTCGGGTTCCGCACGGATGGGGGCTGCGCTTGGCAGTGGGCCATATTCACAAAGGTCGCCGCCAGATTGGGCGGTTCAATAGGGGCGAAGCCTTCTGTTAAGAAATGGACATGCAAGCGGCGTGCCGAGTGGCATCGCGCTGCGAAAACGCACCGGCGCGCGGCGGCGTTCATTGACGCGGCGCGCGGCGCGCTTTTGCGCGTGCTTTCACTATGACATTGAGATCCCAAATCAGCTCGAATGGAGTGTGATTTAGCCAGGCTGATTTGCGGTGGATGCGGCGGGGAAGGGGGCGAAGAGAGAGATTATTTGGCGGAGCCTTTGGCCGCGCTATTCTGTGCGGCAACGTCGCCTTGAGGGGCGGCGTCGTTTCGCAGCGTGTCGGGGTTGAGCTTTACCGCGCCCAGGCGCGCGTCGAGCGCGTCGAGCAGCGCCCTGATATTGCGCGCATTCTGGCCAAAGTCACCCTTGCCGATCTGCGAGGCGCTCTTCAGATGAATGCGGGTCACAAACTCGGTGACCGGCTCCACGCGAATCGAGATATCGTTGGTAAACCCAAAAAACGAGGATTCCCGCTGGGCCTTTAGCGAGTATTCGGTCGCGTCTTCGCCAACCAGCGTCCACCCCTGAAGCGTGTCGACGCTTGCGCGCGTCTCGTCGAAGACGCGCTGCGGGTCGGTGGTATAATATTGGGGCTGGATCTCGGGATACTCGGCCGACATACCCGTCTCGACCTCGTTGATAACCGGCCAGATAATCGCGGCCGCCAAAAGGCCCGTGACGCTCAGGGTCACCAGGATCGCCAATGCGATAAAGAGTCGTCGTTTCATGGAACTCCTCAGGAATCCGAGCGGACGGTCATGACTTCTTCGAAGGTGGTCAGTCCACCGGCGAGTTTGCGAATCGCGCCTTCTTGCAAGGGAATCATGCCGTTTGCGCGCGCGGCCTTACGTATCTCAGGCGCGCCGGCCTGTCGAGTTATGAGCCGGGCGATATTCGCGTCGACCGTGAGCATCTCGAAGATGCCGGTGCGCCCATAATAGCCGGTGCCCCGGCAGTGGCTGCACCCCTGGCCGTAATAGGCGGGCAGGGCGCGCTCGGAGCGCGGCGGCAACTTGATATCGAGCATCTCCACCTGTTCGCTGGTCAAATGGGTGGCGGTTTTGCAATGCGGGCAGATGCTTCGCACCAGGCGCTGGGCCATGACCCCGACGAGCACCGAAGAGAGCAAAAACGGCTCGATCCCGAGGTCTAAAAGGCGCGTGACGGTCGAGGCGGTGTCGTTGGTATGCAGCGTGCTAAAGACCAGATGCCCCGTAAGCGCAGCTTGCGCGGCCATCTGGGCGGTTTCGGCGTCGCGAATCTCGCCGACCATCACGACGTCGGGGTCCTGGCGCAAAATCGTGCGCAGCGCCGCCGCAAAGGTCAGGTCGATGCGCCGCTGCACCAGGACCTGGTTGAACTCCTCATGGACCATCTCAATGGGGTCTTCGACCGTGGTGATATTGACGTCCGGCCCGGCGAGTTCCTTGAGCGTCGAATAAAGCGTGGTCGTTTTTCCGCTGCCGGTGGGCCCGGTGACCAGAATCATCCCGTGGGGTCGGTGGATGAATTTTCGCCACTGATCGACCTCTTCGGGGCTCATGCCCACCGCGCTGAGATCCTTGATGGTCGCCTGCGGGTCAAAGACGCGAATGACCAACTTCTCGCCAAACGCCACCGGCATGCTCGAGACGCGCAGCTCGATCTCGTGCTGGTCGCGCTGGGTCTTGATGCGCCCATCCTGCGGGCGGCGCCGCTCGCTGATATCCATGCGCGCAAGCATCTTGATGCGGCTGGTGAACGCGCGGTGAATGGCGGTGGGAAACTGATAGATATTATGGAGCACCCCGTCGATGCGCAGGCGCACCATCGTATTCTCGCGCTTGGGCTCGATATGAATATCGCTGGCGCGCTGGTCGAAGGCGTAGTTGAGCAGGTACTCCACCGCGTTGATGATCGGGCGGTCGGTGGGCTCGATCTCGCCGGTTTTTTTGAGCCGCACCAATTGCTCAAGATTCCCGATATCCAGCCCGCTTGTGGCCTCTTGCTCGGCGGCGTTGATCGAGGAACTTAGCCCGTAGACCTCGGCGATAAGCTTCGAGATATCTTTTTTGGAGCTTAAGACAATCGTGATGGGCTGGTCTGCGACCTCGGTGAGCTGGCGCACTAACTCGGGGTCGTAGGGGTTCTCCAGGGCGAAGACGATCTTGCCGTTTTCAAGGCGCAGCGGGATGCAGGAGTGGTGGCGCGCAAAAGGCTGGCTGACCGTGGTCGCCACCAACTTCATGTCGATCTCAATCGGGTCGGGCTTCTCGAAGGCGAGCCCTGCGTCGGCGGCGACCAGGCGCGCGATGGCGTCCTGGTCGAGCGATGCGCCGGTAGGCGTTAGGAATCGAAACTCGGCGACGATTTCGGCGGGTCCCACGCGCGTGCGCGCCGCTTTTTTGGTCCCCTCCACCGACATGCGCTCGCGCATGATGCGCGTGCGCACGCTCGCCTGCTGCGCGCGCACCTGCTGGACCTGCTCCGGGCTCAATAACTCGGCGGATTCGAGCAATCCCAGAAGATAGTCGACGGTATATTGTTTATTTGTCGTCGCGGTCTGAATGGCCATATATACGCAGTGGGGCGTTTATCAATCGCTTGAGAGTGTTGGATAAATGGAAGATGATGCTCACGCCCATTGTAGGGCAACGGATTGGGTTGTCACGAAAATTGGGGCGATCTTTTCGGCGCCTCAAAGCAAACCCGATCCGGCGCGTCGATATTTCATCGCGAACTCGCCGGGCGATGCCGGCGGGTTGAGCTCTGCGGCGACAACGACTAGAAGAGCGCCCATGAATGACGAAGCGAAAGCACAAAAAATCGGCGAAATTCTCGACACACTCTACCCCGAACCGCCCATCCCGCTGGATCATACGGACGCGTTTACCCTGACGATCGCGGTGCTCCTGTCGGCGCAGTGCACCGATAAGCGCGTCAATATGGTGACCCCGGGGCTCTTCGCCCGGGCGGATAATCCCTACGATATGGCGAAGTTGTCGGAGGAAGAGATCCTCGAGGAGATCAAGACCTGCGGGCTCGCCCCGACCAAGGCAAAGCGCATCAAAGCGGCGGCCGAGCTGCTCGTGGAGAAGTGGGGCGGCGAGGTTCCCGACACGCTCAGCGGGCTGATGACCTTGCCGGGCGTGGGGCGAAAAACTGCGCTGGTGGTGATGTCGCAGATTTACGGGGTTCCGTCTTTTCCGGTCGATACGCATATTCAGCGCCTCGCCACGCGCTGGGGACTTGCAAGCAGCACAAATGTGAATCAAACCGAGAAGGAACTCTGCGCCGTCTTTCCCAAAGACACCTGGAACCGGCGCCACCTCCAAATCATCTATTTCGGCCGCGAATACTGCCCCGCCCGCGGGCATGACCCCGAAACCTGCCCGATCTGCAAATGGGCCGCGCCCGCCGCGGACTAAATTGGACCTAAAATGGAATTAAAATTTCGCATCCCCGCCGAAGACGAACCTCAGACGCTCGCGGCGCTGCTGCAGCGCGCGTGGCCCGATGCCACCGCCGCGCAAATCGCGCAGGCCTTTGAGGATGGGCGCGTGCGCGTGGACGAGCGCATCGAGAAGAAGTCGGAGAAGTTGATCACCCGCGACGCCCAGGTGCGCGCGCAGGTCGCCGCTGGCGAGGAGCCCAGCGGCGTGCCGAGCGCTGCGGGGCTTGCGCGCGGCGATGAATGGATCGTGGTCGACAAACCCGTGGGCATGCCGGGCGTGGTCGCGCCCGATGATCCCATGAACCCGCTGCTTTTTTTGGCCGACTCGCTCGGCGTCAGTCGCGAGGGGTTTACGCCGGTCTGGCAGATGCCGGCCGAGGGCGGCGGGCCGTGGCTTTTCGGGCTGAGCGAAGCCGCCAGTGAGACGCTTTTGCAGGCTTGGGGAAGCGGGGCGTTGATGATCACCTGGGTGGTGCTGGTCCCGGCGCCCGCGATTCCGCAGGGGCGACTGGTCGGGGCACACGGGATCCACGTCGATTATAGCGCGGCGCAGATTCGAAACGGGCTGGCGGAATTGCAGCTCACCCCGATGCCCCAGCAGGGCGCGTTTGAGCGGGTGCCCGACCCGGTTAGCTGGCTGCTCGAGGTGCTTGCCGCCCATGAGATGCCGGTGCTTGGCGACGCAAAGCGCGGCGGATTTATGGTCGAGGGTGGCCTGCGCCTGCGCGCGGCGGCGTTCTTTTATCTGGGCGATGCGCCGGGCGACGGCGCGCCTTCGCCCATCGGCCACGACCTTGCGCATAGTTGGAACGCGGGTGCAAATTGGTGGCCCGAAGATCCGGTGGTCTGGATCGAAGATGCGCCCGCAGTCGCCGAGAATAACGATGCCGGTCAACCGGCCTCGGAGCGCTCAGCACGCGAAAAAGACACCCCCACCGCGCGTATTTCGACGTTGCGAGTCTCCGATCGAAGCCTCGAAATTCTTGCGCGAAACGGCCACCCCTGGCTGCTCGAAGACCGAGACACCGGCCGGCGCGACAAGTTGCAGCCCGGTAGCCTCGTTCACCTGGTCGACACCCGGGGGAAAACCGGCCCCTGGGCGCTGGTCGAGGGCACCGGTAAACTCGCCGGGCGCCTGTGGAGCCACGACGCGAGCGGCGCCAAGAACTTCGGCGAGGAGGTTGACCTGCGCGTCGATGAGGCCCTCGCCGCGCGCGCTGCGTTGACCCGAAATACTGCCGAGACCGATCTTTTTCGCCTGATTCATGCCGAGGCCGACGGGCTTGCGGGACTTCAAATTGACCGGGTCGGCCCGCTGCTTCGCGCGACTCTGACCGGCGCCACCGCCCTGGGTTTTCGGGATCGCGTCTACCAGAATATCCTCGATTTTAACCCGGAGATCATGATCCTCGAGGTCGAGCACTTCGACGATATCCGCGCCGAGAAAACCCCCGGCCCAGGCGATCGCCTCGCCCGGGTCATCGCCCACGGCGCGAATTATGCGCGCGCCGGCGAGCGCGTGGTGGGCCTGGAAGACGGCCTGAGATATTGGTGCGAACCCTGGGAGGGCATCGATGTGGGCTTTTTCGCCGATCAGCGCGAAAATCGTCGCAAAATGCGCCGCATCGCCGAGCCTGGTCAGCGCTGGCTTAACCTCTTTTGCCATACCGGCGCGTTCACTGTGGCGCTTGCCGCGATGGATTGTGAGGTCGTCAGCGTCGACCTGTCGAAGCGCTATCTGGAGTGGTTGGAGGATAACCTCAAACTCAATCATATCTCCGGAAAACTCAATTATTCGGTGGCCGATGACGCACGGGCATACCTGAGCGGCGAGGCGAAGCGCCGCGACGAGAAGTTCGACGGAATCATCGTCGACCCGCCGACCGCGGCCGCCGGAACGCAGGGGTTCTGGTCTGTAAAAAAAGACTACGAAGACCTGCTCGTCGACTGCTTTCATTGCCTCGCCAAGGGCGGTGTGCTCCTGGTCTGTCGCAACGAGAAGCGCCCCGCCGACAGCCTGACAAAAGTGGTGCGCCGCGCGGCGAATCGCGCGCGCCGAAAACTTGCAAGCATCGAGGACGCGCCGCCCGCCGCAGATTACCCGCAGATGAAGGGTTTCCCCGAAGGCGACTCCTTTGAGGGCCTGTGGATTCGCGCAGCGGGTTGAGCCCGGTGCATGGGGACGCGGGGATAAAAACCGTGTATGGGAAACGTCTGGGGAACACGCGGGCGTTGAGAGACGTTATGCCGCGTGGAACTCAGCATATGATACGTATTTATTGGGCCGCAATCGCGGCGCGTTGAGGATCAAACGGGAAATATGAACGAGACGAATAAGACAGAAAATACGCTCGATGATGCGCCGGATCCGGTGGCGCCCGAGCTGTTGGCCGGGCGGGCGCGCCAGTTGGTTCGCCAGTCGCTGACGCAGCGTTTCTCGGCGTTTTTGAAGCCGGGTGAGAGCCTGGACATCGAGGCGGAGCATTCCGCCGAATATGTGTGGGCGCGCATTCGCCTGGCGCGGGTGGATGAGTCGTTTCAGCTCGATGTCGAGGCGAGCATCCTGCAGGCGGATCAGCAGGGCGAGGAGGCCTGGGTTGCGAAGCGTTATTTGGAGTTGGCTATTGAGTTTTTAAAATTACAACTCTACGAATTCTTTCGCCAGGACCGCGACGAGCGCTTCCATATCGACTGGCGAATTTATTCGGTGGAGGCCGTTGACCTGCGCTTTCGCGGGTTGGTGAGCCGGCCGAGCGTGGAGCGCGATGCCGATGCATTCTTGGACGCGGATTCGACGGCGCTGGATGGAGCGCATCGCCCCGAGTCTGAGTGAACTTTAGCCACCAGGACGATATTTATTTTGAGTGAACCATCTCAAAAATCCGCGAGTGCGAATACCGGCGTCATCACGGGATTTTATATATTTCTGAGCGTCGCGGCCGTGCTGCTCGGCACGTGGTTTGGTGGGCTGGACGTATTCGTCTGGCATAATAGCAACGCGACGCCGTTTTATATGGACGCGCTTTTGGGCGCAGGGGTCGGCGTCATCGTCGTGGGTTTGAGCAATGTGCTGGATCGCTACGCCGCGTGGTCGCGCGAGCTTGGCCGGGAGTTTGGGCGCACGCTCGGAAATATGAGCCTGACTCAGGCCTTTATTTTCGCGTTGGGAAGTGGAATCGGCGAGGAACTTTTTTTCCGCGGGTTTTTGCAGCAACTCTTCTCGGGATTGGTCTTTAGCGGGGCGTGGGCCGACATGCTGGGGCTGGCATGCGCGAGTCTTATCTTCGGGTTATTGCATATCGGGCCGAATTTGAAGAAAATCTGGCCCTGGACCGTGATGGCGATTATTCTGGGCGGGGTTTTTGGCGCGATGTATCTCTATACCGGCAATGTCTTGGCTCCCATCGTGGCGCATTTTACGATTAATTTCTTTAATCTGCAGTCGATCGGGCGCCAATACGGGCATCTTAAAGAAGACGAGTCAGCGTAGTTTGGAAACTCTTACCATCATCACGACAATGCAGCCGTTTCTGGTTGCCTGGGTTATGAGCATCGCGTTTTTTCTGACGCTTGCCGTGGTCGCAGTGATCTCAAAAGGACGGCATTGGTACGAATTGGCGTGCCTATTTTTGCTCGCATTTTTGATATTTTGCGCCATCGGAATCGTCGGCGCGCAGGTGTTTTTCGACGTCAAGATGCTCGATTTTGAGTTCATTTCGTTGAGCGCGACCTGACTTCAACCAACCCGGGTGATCGTCGTTATGCGGCGTCTTTACCCACGCCGTGGCGTTGAAGGTTGGCCCAGCGAACACACCGACTCGATGGGGCAAGCGGGGCAATGCGCCTCGCTTCGCTTATGGATGCAACTGCCCGAGATTCCCAGGTGGCAGAGCGCGAAGTCATATTTAAGGGGGTCCACCGGGTCCATCAATCGCAGCGATTGGGTAACCTCAAGCGCTGCTTTAAGGTCGATACTATTTCGCGCGCTTAACCCCAGATAGGCGCATATGCGCCCGGTATGGGTGTCGAGCGGCATGACGAGCTCGGCCGGCGAGAGGCTTTTCCACAGGCCGAGATCGATGCCGTCGGGCCCGCGTCCCATCCAGCGAAAGAATAGAAGAAGTCGCTTGCAGGTGCTTCCATCGGCGGGGTCCGGCAGAAGATAGCGAAACCCCCGGGTCAGCGCAGGACGCGTGCGCGCCGCGCGCAGGTGCCTGACGAACTGGCTGGCAAGCTCCAGATGACTGGCCGATTGGGCGTGGGTTTGCGGCGCCTGGTAGGCGGCTTCCAGCGAGCCATATTCTTGCTGCAGCGCGGATATCGCGCAGATCAGATCCAGGACGTCTGCGCCCTTGCTCATGCGATAGACAAACCCGCCAAGTCGCTCGCCAAGGGCGTCCAGGCCCTGCTCGCGCACGGAGCGGCTTGGCCGGGGCCCGAGGATCCTCAAGACTTCTTTGATCGCCGGTTTAAGCAGTGTGACGCGGCCATAGGCCAGGCAACTCGACAGCAGCGCGACACATTCCTGGTCGAGCGGATCGCTATAATTCCACGAGAACTCGACCGGATCGTGGCGGCGTCTTTCGATATAGTCACAGTCTTTTAGAAGATCTTCGAGCACCGGTTTGAGAATGCGCGCGCGTTGGATGCTCAGCATAAAATGGCCTTCGAGGTGGGAGGATGGGGCGGGGTAAAGTTTAACTTTAATTTTTTTGACGCGCTGCGCCGGTGCATTATGGTGGCTGCAGTGGTTGTCGGATGATGTAGGACAACCGGCGACAAGCACGTCGAAGCGACGTCATTATTACTAATATTTGAGAGACAACGCCATGGCTGCCAAAAAGAAGCTTACCCTGTATTTCCCCGAAGAGCTCATCCAGAAGACCAAGCAAGAGGCGCTTCGCCATGATCGCTCGCTCAGCTGGATCATCGAGATGGCCTGGCGCATCGCGCAGGAGCAGATCGAGTCGATGCCCGGCGTGATGGACTTGCAGGACGGCAACTGGGAAGGCGCGGCGGAATAAGCGCGCCCGTTTACCCCATACGTGCAATCGGCTACACCTATGAGCGCCGCGCACGCGCCAGATTGGCGCCCCAGTCATGCCGGCGTATTTCCTGACCCCGGGCGAGTCGCGATCGCCCAAGTGAGCGTTATGTCTGAGCCCAATGAGTTGAGCATCGAGCAGGTCAAGGAGCGCAGCACGCGCTTCGCCCGACGACTGGGATATGTTGTCTTTATGGGCACCGGAGCGCTTATCTTTATCCCCATGATCCTCGCCGTGGCCTCGGGCATCAAGAATGAGCAGATCTGGGATCCGGAGACCGGACGCGCGGTCATCGGGGGGCGCCAGGAGATGGATTGCTCCGAAGAGGCGCGTCTATTGGTCGAAAATGCGGCGACTCTTGCCAAATATAATAATCACTGGGATTCGCGCTATCGGGAGTGGTTGCTGCGCTGCAAATCCGAAAGCCCCGAGCTCTACGATATGCTGCGGGCCAGTCGCCAATCGCTGCGCACGCGCGCTCCCGCACCCTAGTCGCGAATCCGTTGCGAATCAGTCCGATGCAGGGATGATCATCTCGAATCGACCGTCCTGCCAGCTCAGCGCCTGCCCCAGCACCACCGTTCGACCGTCAATCACTGTATAGGCCTCAACGCCCACCTCACCCAGCCCGACCAGTTGCTCGGTGCCCGCTTCCTGGCGGCCAAAAAGCGAGCCGAAAATCACCTGCGGCTCCGGGAGCTCAAAGAGGATATCTTGTGCATCTTCCACCTGCGCGGCGCTCAGCGTGCGGTGCAGGCGGGGCTGCCCGCTATTCTGCGCGGGAATCGCCTCGACGCTATAATCCGCCGGCAGCAGCCAGACCTCGAAATGCCCGGTCTCATCGGTCGTCACCGAGAAGGCTCGTCGGTCGTCGGCATCGACAAACTCGTTGGGGTCCTCGCCTGGCGAATCATCGTCGAGGTTGTTATTGCCCGTCTCCGGGCGAGCCTGAGGCTCAGAGGTGCGTCTAAATTCCAGCGAGGCATTCGCCATGGGCAAGCCGTTGGCGCTCAGTAGTTGGCCGGACTTCTTTTCTTTAAGTCCCAACTCAAACGAGGCGAGCGCCTCGGTTTGCAGCGCGCCGTTAAGGGAAATCTCGGTGCGCGCAAAGGGGGAATGGGCCGGCGGAATCACCTCAAGGGTATAGTTTCCAAGCTCACTATTCGACCAGGCCGAGGGGAAGACCGCCAACTCCGCGATACCATTGGCGCCCACGGGGAACTTATGGCTGAACTCGCCGGTTCCCAGCGCCCCGTGGATGAGCACCATGGTTCCCTGCAGGGAAAACTCGCCCTCAAAACCCCTCGATGAGGTCAGTTGAATCTGAAACTTTATCGGCTCCGGAGGATACGCGCCCAGACTTAGCTGGCCGAGGTTGCAGGCGCTGACGGTCGCGCCATCGACGGTCTCACAGTCAGTGGAGCCTGCAAGGAATGCCCCGGCCAACTCGGTGGAGGGGAGCATGCTGTCGGAGCTTGCCGGGACCACGAAGACATCATAGCGACCGGTATTGGGTTCAACTTTGAGCGTAAAATACCCGTTCGCATCGGTCGTGGCGATGCTGCTGTGATATTCGCCGGTGCTCGAGCGCGCGTAGATGCGCGCGTCGGGGACCTGTCGCCCCGGGATGGCCTGCCCGCTGGCCAGGATGACGTCGCGCGCGAGCGTACCGCTGACTTCCAGGTAGTCCGAGGGGTGCAGCAGGGTGCGCAATAGGATCGTATTATTGGTAAATGTCTGCGGCGCCCAGGTCTTTTTGGGCAGCGCTTCGCGGTCGTTGGGCACAAATGTAAGCGAGTAGTCGCCGGGATTGAGGCGCGCGTGGAAGGTGCCGAAGTCGACATGCGTTTCGCGGATAAAGAGAGAGTTTTGAACGTCTACCGGGCGAAAAATCAGCGTGCCCGCCGGGCCGCGCAGCGGCGAGCCGGCGTAGCGAATTCCGCCGGGATGCTCGGCCTGGTCAATATCGCCGCTGCGCACCGACAGGGCGGGGCGCAGCAAAAAGTCGGTCGGTTGGTCGGGGTGAACCTGCACAAATTCGTGATACTGAGGGAGATAATCGGAATTTCCCGGCGGAATAAATCGAAAATTCAGCGTCGCCGGAGCCGTATTGGCGTTCGAGCAAAGATTCGCCCGGCAAATCTGCTCCAGCGGGCACTCGGCGCTTGCCGAACATCCCGGCGCGCCCGCAAACCCCGCGTTCAAGTTCGCGCTCGAATCGTCGCTGGCACACCCCGCCCCAAAGGCCGCTGCAAGCACACAACTCAGCACGAAACCCGCTCGCCAGGCGACTAGCGTCTTGCGTCTCGGCGCACTTATTTGGGGTGAGTTATTCATGATCTAAAGCCTTCAATATCCGAAGTCACTGGCTCCAACGGCCTTAAACCTCAAAAATCCGGGTCGCAAATGCCCGCTTCGTATTTAAGGGTCCAGGAATAGGCCACCATTATGGACCCCTCGACCGGCACGATCTCCTGGGGATTTGGCGAGGTGGCAAAAAAGCCGCGGTCGGAGACGAATAGGGTGATAACTTCGGTGCCTGGGATGGTGATATCGCCGGTGCATGGATTGACCGACAACTTCACAGTGCCAAAATAATACTCATCGCCACGTTTGCCGTTGAGCAGGGCGCTGGCCACCCGGGGGTCGCCGCGCTCATCACTGAGGAATAAATAGCGCAATTCTCGGTGGTCATTGCCATCATAAAGTGCCGCGCTGAGGTCGATTTCGTCGATAAAATTCTCGCGTGTAACCTGAATCACCGGCACCTTCTCGTAGGGCGGCAGCGGCATGATTCGCGGCGATAAGTCGGGCTCGTCGCGCGGTTCGATATCCGGCGACATCAGGCATCCCGCGGGCATCGATATGGCGAGTCCAAGCCCGAGCAAGCTGCCCGCCAGTCGCCTTCGACATATTTGATGAAGCACAAACTGTGCCATCGACTCTCATTGGGTAGGAATATGGCCGATTGAGCGCCTTTTAGGCGAAAAATCGGCCATTTTTGCGACAAGAATGTCGCGGCGTCATCGTGAAATTGACAATAAAGTCCGGGCGACTCAGCGTCGCCCGGCGCTCAGCCATCGGCCTCATTCTTTTCGAGATAGCGAAAAACGGTGCGCGGATCGATGCCCAGATCGCGGGCGGTCTGGGTGCGATTGCCGTCATTTTGCTGCAGGATTTCATGGATATAACGCAGCGCGAAACGCTCCTTGGCGTCGGCCAATGGCATCACCGGCTCGAGAATTTCGGGGGGCAACCCAAGGTCTTTGGGCGATAGAATACTCGTATCGGCCAGGACCAGCGCCTTTTTAAGGTGATTCTCAAGCTGGCGGATATTGCCCGGCCAGGCGTATTTGCGCAGCGCCTGAATGGCCTCCTTGCTCAGCTCCTTATGCGGCAGGCTCAGCTCCACAGCCAGCTCGTTGAGCAGGTATTTGGCAATGAGCACCACGTCATTTCCCCGGTCGCGAAGCGCCGGCAATTCCAGCATCAGCACATTGAGGCGATAATAGAGATCCTCGCGAAATTCGCCCGACTCGACAGCCTTCTCAAGATTACGATTGGTCGCGGCGACCACGCGAATATCGACCTTCTCGGGCGCCGTGGCGCCGACCTTGGTGACGGTATGCTCCTGGAGCACGCGCAGCAGTTTGACCTGCAGGTTGACCGGCATCTCGCCGATCTCATCGAGAAAGATCGTCCCGCCGTCCGCCGCCTGGAACTTGCCCTTGCGCGTCTCACTGGCGCCGGTAAACGCGCCTTTTACATGGCCGAAAAGCTCGCTTTCGAGCAGGGATTCGGGGATGGCTCCGCAATTTAGCGTGACGAAAGGCCCGCGGGCGCGCGGCGAGCGCTGGTGAATCTCGTGGGCGATGAGTTCCTTGCCGGTGCCGGTCTCGCCGGTGACCAGCACGTTGACCGTGGTCGGGGCGACCTTTTCGACCGTGCGGTAGATCTCGCGCATCGGCTCACAGGCGCCGATGATGCGGCCAAAGCGCATCTCGGAAAGGCGGTGATTGAGCAACCTTTTGTCGTCCAAAAGCCCGCGCACCATGATCGCGTTGGCGATGAGCAGGCTCGCCTGGGAGGCGAAGATGGTGAGCAGCTCCAGGTGGCGCTGTTCGAAAAGGTTGCGGAAATTCTCGTTGCCCACATAGATCAGTCCGAGCAACTGCCCGCGGTCCAGCAGCGGCACGCACATCACGCTTGAGAGGTTGAGGTTGATGACCGAGCGCGAGCTATTGAACTCCGCATGCGTCAGCGCGTCGCTGACGATCAGCGGCTCGCGGGTGTCGATGACCTTGCCGATGATCGAGTCAGAGACCTGGGCGACGGCGTCTTCGATATTCTGGCGCTCGATATTTCGCGCGACCTTGATGCGGAACGTCTCATCCTCGACCAGGATCAAGAATCCCTTGTCGGCGGCGGTGATCGAGACCACCGCGTCGAGCAGATTCTCGAGCAGCGTGGGCAGCTCATAATCGGTAAGAAGTTTCTGAGAAAAGAGGTGTAATTTGCGGTAGCCCTCGATCTCACTGGCGCCCAATTCACCGTCGGCGTGCTTGGGCGCGGCCTGCTGGATGCCCGAGGGGCTGGTCTGGCTGGGAGGTTGGCCGTTTGCGCTGGCATCGACGGCGCCGAATAACGAGAACCCGAGTTCCACCCCGCCAATCTCAATCTCATCGCCGTGGGCGAGGCGAGCTTTGCGCTTTTTTCGCCCGTTGACCCGAATCTCGCAGCCGCGCCCGACCGCCTGGACCTCGAAGGCATCGCCGACCAGTTGAATCAACGCGTGGTTGGATTCGACCTCGGCGCTGTCGAGCACAAGGTCGTTTCCGGGCGCCGAGCCGATCGACGTGAGAACTTTGCGCAATACGAACGTGCCACCGCTGAAATTATCGGATGGGGTTATATTTAGTATGGGCATGGGGCGTGATTTCCCTCGGTTTAGACGGTTCGAAATGAGCGCTGGCGAGCCCTCTATCTGCTAGACGAAAGTCGTTGGCGCGTCGCAACCGGGCCAGCCTACCACGCAAAGCCGATGCCATTCCATCCTATCTTTAGCGCGGGCTCCAGCCCGTCGCGAGACAGCTCCGGGGGCGGCGCGTCCAGGGTCCGAATGCGCACATTATAGGGCTTATAATCGGCCAGGGCGTCGATGACCGACCAGACGTATAACCCGGCGAAGGCGGCCAGGCCGACGTATTGCATCGTCTGCCAGTTGCGCGCCTGCTCAGCCGAGTTGCCGCGCCCGGCCTCGTACTTGCCGTCGACATCGCTGCGCAAACTCTCGACTCGCCAATAACTTCCGATATTTAGCGCCAGCGAGAGGACCTGGGCACTGGCGAAGAGCGTTCCCTGAACGGGCTCGTCATTTTGAATCTGGCCCAGGCCGAAGGGCAAAAAATTCACGGCATAGCTGAAGCGGTCGATCTCGCGCTCGATATAGACCGTCTGCAGGCCCTGGGCGTCTGGAGCGGATTCCTCGCGAAGTTCGTCGCGCAGCGCCTCCAGCTCCGCGCTATTTTCGGCTTCAACCGACGCGAAGAGCTCCACCACGCTGGCCGGATAGATCATCGGGTTGAGGCTATAAAACGGGTCATCGCGAAGAAGCGCCAGGAACTGGGCGGACGCCTCGTCCAGGAGTTTCTGTCGCTGCGCGGCGCCGGTGACCTGCTGGGCTTCAAAATACAGACCTACGGCGAGCAAAATGCGCGCGCTATGGGTGAGTTCGGCGCGCGAATATTGACTCGTTGGGACAAGCGTCGGCTTTAAAAGAGGGCGAAGAATGGGATACTCGCCGTCGCGAAACGCGCGCTCGGCGCGCGCAAGGCGCTCTTCGGGGGCGTCGGGGAAATCATAGACGATCGGCGGGGTCGCGTGTTTGCTCGCCAAGATACTCGCCTGCTGTATCGCGGCGTGCACGCCACTGCGCGCGGCCAGAAGCGGCTGGGCGCGCACCGGCGCCTCGCCCGAGGCGGCCTCGCGGGTCTGCGCCCGCAGCGGCGTCGCGGCCAGCGAACACAAGCCGACCACCAGGGCCTGGCATACTAGGAGGCGTCGATACATCGAATTCTTATGGAAAATTCACTTTAATAACGCGCGATGCACCCGGCTCAACCTCAATTTCGCGCGTCTGCACGCGCTGCAGATTCGCCGAGTCCTTGATGCGAAGATTGAGCGTTTTGGGCGTATAAAATTTGCCGCGCTCAAACGGAATCCGCAGGCTGCTAAGCGGACCGCTGGAGCGGGGATTTCGCTCCGAATCCACATAAACGAGCACGTTTTTGTTGGATTCGACCCGAATTTGCGCATCTTGCCAATCAAGCACGACAGGAATCTTATCGTTTTCGCCTGCTTTTACCACCACAAATTGTCGGTAGGGCTTGCAGCCCGGGGCGCTGGCGCGCAGAAGATGTTTTCCCGGGGTCAACTCGACCGCCCCCAGTTGCCAGGAGACGACTTTCCCGTCGATCTCAAGGCGCGTGGGGGGCGGGAAAACCTTGAACTCCACGGGCGTCGTTTGGAGGGCAGGCGTCTCGGGGCGTTCGGTGACTTGCACTGCTTGTTCCTTGTCGAGGCTCGCGACTCGCTCGGCAGGCAGGTGTACTTTTTCCTGTAAACGAAGGTTCGTCGGCCGGTCGATCACCGCCACCTGGCGAAGTGTTCGGGTGGCTTCAAAACGTCTGAAACGCGTTCGATTCAGGGTTTTGGCGCGCGTCGTGACATCTTCGGCGAGCTGGGTCGCGCGCAATTTGGGAAGCTCAAGCAGGGCATTATTTCGGGCATTTAATACGTGAGCTTGCGCCGAGTGATGGGCCAGCGAAGCCCGGGCATTGAGCACCGCGGCGTCGACAATTCGATGCATCTGGGCGCTGCCTTGCGCGCGGTTGTGGGCTTTGCTCCAGGACGCATAAATCAGCCAACTGCCGCCGCCCGCCACGCATAGCGCCAGGAGGGCTGCGGCGAGCAGCCAGATGCGCCGGCCGCGCTGCAAATCGCGCAGGCACTCACGCACCTCGGCGTTGGTCGGGTCATAGGCGAGCACACGATTGAAATACGAAATCGCCGCAGCCGTGCTGCCGCGCTGACTGGCGCGTTTGGCACTCTCAATGAGGCGCGAAATAATGGTCTTCGCAAACGCAATCCCGTACGCTTCGGGCGCCGCAAAATACTCGCGCAGCATGCGCTCTTCGTCTTCAAAGCCGACCGCATGCACCGCGGCGAGCAGCTCGAGTTTGAGGGTGTCGGCGGTTTGAAAGCGCTCCGCGGGGTCAGCGTGCAGGGTGCGCGCAATGATGCGCGCGAGGTCGTGGCTCAGGGTGGGCTCGATATCTTCAGGGCGCGCGTAGCGCGATTCCATCACATTTCGAAGCACTTGCGGGGTATTATCGCCATAAAACGGCAACCGACCGGTGCTCATCCAGTAGAGGATCGTGCCCAGGGCGAAGATGTCGGCGCGCGCGTCGACTTGCGCTCCGTCGATCATTTCGGGCGCCATATGCGCGGGGCTGCCGATGAGGCTGCCGGTGCGCGTCATGGTCTCGGCCCCGATGACATGCGCGATCCCGAAGTCCATCAACTTGACCTGGCCGGAGGTCGAAATCATGACATTCTCGGGCTTGAGATCCCGGTGAATCACCCCGTGTTTATGCGCGTGTGCCAGCGCGTTGCAGAGTTGGGCGCCCAAGAGACAAACGATCTCGGAGGGCGGCGCGCCGTGGGACTCCACGAACTGGCGAAGGTTAAGCCCGTCGACATACTCCATCACGATATAGGAGCGCGGCTCCGAGGCGTCCGAGACATCATAGACGTCCAGGATATTCTCGTGGCGCAGCCGTGCGATCGCCTCGGCCTCGCGGCGAAAACGCATCCGATTCTCGGGCTTATTGGCCAGGTGGGTATGCAGTAATTTAACCGCAACCCGGCGGTTCAGGCCGGTGTCCTGGGCAAGATAGACCACCGACATGCCGCCCTGGCCGAGCTCCTCCAAAATATCGTAGCGTGAAATCGACGTCCCGATCATTTTGTGCTTAGAAAACCCCGCGGTGGAATTGATAATGCGCCGGCTCTGTCGACTTGCCGGTTTCTCGAATTTGAGATCGTGAGCTTATCCCAACGCCGGGGTGGCGACAACCGGGTCGCCAATTCGATTTATATTGCTGCTATTTGCACAGCGATTCCAGCGCGGACTGCTGTGCGCCAAGCTTTTGATAGGGCAGTGAGATACTGCTCGCCGCGCCGCGCAGCAGCTTCGCGGCGGTCCAGGCGCGAGCGGCTTCGGCGCTCGGGGGAAGATGGGCGGCGTCGAAAAGCGCGCCGATGGTGTCGGCCTGGCCTTGCTGCAGGGCGCGGGACCAGTCCTGGGCGCTCAGTGTCTCGGGTTTTGCCAGGGAGATAGGTTCGCTCTTGGGTTTGGATTGGGTCGGCGCATCGGCGTCGGCGATGAGCTGTTGTGTGGCTTGATAACTTTCAAGATCGCTGCCGTAGATCGTGGCGGCCAGAAATGAAATGCGGCGCAGCCCAACCTGGTGCTGGATGCGAGCAAAGGCGGCCTGGGCTTCCAGAAGTGAATCCGCGGCGGGCGCGGGGCGGCCTTCGGCCAGGTAGCGATGGGCGACCTGCAGGGCAGAAATGGCGCGATTTAAGCTGCGTGTGCTGGTCTCCAGGGCAAGATCGTCGGGCTCGGGTTCCGGCAGTGAGACGGCCAGAGCAACGATTTCGGGGTGCATATAGGCCTCGAGATCGAAGGTCAGTGGCTCCAGCCCGACGCAGGCTTTTGGCGAGCTCGAAGGCGCGCCGCCGCGGGTGAGATCGACCAACGCTTGGTGCGTTGTGCTCCCAAGGCCCGACGGAATTTGGCCGCTGGTTTCAAAACGCAAATAAGCGTTCAGAATTTGTTGGCTCGGGGCGTATTTCTCGGCGTCGCGATCGGTGCAATTGACCGTTTTCGACAGGTTCTGCGCGGCGGCGTCCAACTGCCCGGCGGTTGCGTTCGAGAAGGCTAGCGCAAGATTAAAACGGGTGCAGGCGGCGCCGGTTTTATGCTGGGCGCTGAAGTCGGCGACTTGCCCCAGTATTTGGGCGCGGGTCTCCGGGGTGGTATGCTCGCTCAGTGCGCTCAGTAGCGGAATAATCTGGCGCGCGAGCGCCTCGTCTTGCCCCAGGGATTTATCCAGGCTATCGGCAAATTCGAGCGGCCTGTGGCAGGCGGCCTCAAAAGCATCGCCCACCAACCAGCCGGTTGCTCGAAGTAGCGGAAGTTGCCTGGGGGAAGCAGCGTGCGAGTCGGCGTCCAGGCGCGCTGAAATGATGGAAGCGCCCGGGATCTTCACGCAATTTCCCTCGGCGCGCACCGCGCGTGTGGCGGCCGCAACCAACTCGTCAAACCGCTCCCTGCGCTCGCCAGGCTGGATCAAAGGCATCAGCGCGGCACGTATGGCAAGCTCCTGGGGGGCTGAAAATCCCTCGAATACCTGCGCGGGAACCTCAAATCCGGGTCGAATCGCCGCCATCGAGGTCTGGCCGAGGTCATCAATCAGTTGGAGCAATGCCGGCTCATCGCTCGCCGCGCTCAGGCGCGCGGCGAAGTTGCGCCCGTAGACGTCGAGCTGGCACACGCCTTTGTCGGCGCAACTTTGGCCATCTGCGCGCGTCTGCTCGGGGCTAAAGACAAGCGCCAACGCCAGGCCAAGCGCGCTGGTCTCGTGTTTTTCCAGCTCTATTCTCAGCGACGGGGCGACGATCAGATTGGCCGCCTGCAGCCAGCGAATAAGTCCCGCATGATCGAAATAGGACAGGGCGCCGCGCACCGATTGACCGCTGCCTTTAAGCGCGTCCGCGCGGACGGTACTCCAGGCAAGCCACAGGCGGATATCGGTGTTTTCGGGGGTTTCGGCGAGTTTTCCCAGACGCGTGATATCGTCGGAATATGCGCGCGCTCGGCCCAGCGCGGCATTCACCCAGGTGCGCCCCAGCACAAATTGCGGGTTATTATCGAGATGCCACGCGCCTCCGGCTGCCTTATGCCCGCTGCGAAGCGCGGCTTCGGGCCGGCCGGCGGCGGCAAAAACCTGCATGAACTTCAGGCCCAGATCCCGCGAAACGCCCGAGTCTGGGCCGGCTTGAAGCGCCTCTTGAAGATAGAAATCCGCCGCGAATACCGAGCCCGTGGCAAGCGCCGCGCCCATTAAAATCGTCGCGCGCTGAACCTCGACGGACTGGCCCTTTAGCTCGATGGGTTGCATCGCACCGTAGGCGACACCCTGGGCCGAGGTATCCGCGACCGCGAGCGTCGGGCGGTACAGAAATGGAATATCAACCCAGACCGAGTTGCCCTTGCATCGAACGAGCACATCGGCGCCGGTGCGAATCGCCGCGACGCTGGTATCGATGGGATCGGTCGGTGTGTCGATCGCCGTATTAAAGACTTCAAGTGGTTGAAAACTCTCGGTAAAATCGATCTTCGGGCAACCCTCGCCCATCGCCACACGCGCATGCGCCAGGTGCGGGGCGTTCTGCGCGCGGCTGCGCTGCGGGCGGTGCGCCGGCACGGCAAGCCAGTGCGAGGCAAGGCCGGGCTCAGTGCCCGGGCGCATCACGCTGCGCTCGCCGATGAGCAGGCCCGCACTTCGAATTGGCAAGGCGCTGCTCCACGAATCAAGGTCCGGGGTGATGAGATGGCCGATCGCGTCGGTCTGGAAAATTCGCCAGCGCGTGCTCGCAGACGCCTCTTTAATGCAGGGATTCTCGCGGATATCCGCGCTCGCCCCGCGACACAAGCCCCATTGGCGAAATTTCGGGTCATTGTCGATGCCGATAAACTCGCCGCGCAGCTCGGTTCCCGTGACCGGTTGGCTGTCGAGGCGCTGCAAAAGCGCGCCCCAGGAGCGCACCAAGACGACCCCATAAACATGCGCCGAGGCGTGGCGTTTCTGGGGCAAAAATCCCACCAATGCGCCCGCTTCGAAATCGTATTTATCCTTCGCCGAGGCTTCTGGAAGATAGGCCCATAGACCCTCTTGGACCAAAATAAGCTCGCCGGCATCGACCTTATCGGTGGACCCGTTGATCTTATAGGGCGCGATGATCGCATCGCTGCGCGAGGGAGGTTGCGACCATGCGCAACTCGCCGCGCTTAACGCGACCAGGGCGAGCGCGAGCAGTTGGGTTGCAGGCCGGTGATATGTTAGCGGCAGGAGTGCGCGAAGCGCGCGCTTCAGAAAATTCGAATCCATGAATGCGTGACCGGGTCGGGTGAGGTCGGAGAAAATAGCTGGGCCGCTGGCGCCTCATTCGACACTATTTCGGCGCTGAAAATGTCAGCCGGATGCGCGTGCGCCCGACCAAAAAACAGTCGCCGTCGACCAACTCGACGGCATCGGCGATGCGAATAAAGGTGCCAAAATCGCTGCCCTGATCCTGCAAATAATAGCGGTCGGATTCGCAATGAATCACCGCGTGCGTCGGGGACAGGAAGGCGTCGTCGCGAAAGGTTAAGTCGGCTTGCTGCGAGCCGATGGTATTATATTGCCCCAGCGGGTATACGCCGCCGACCAGTCCGCCTTCCATATAGCGGATCAGGCGCGCGGGCGGGCCCGCCCAGGTGGCGCCGGCGGCCTCGGAGTCGTTTTGCTTGCGCGGCGGCATATCGTTCCAATTATTTCGAAACTCGAAGCGCTGCTCACCGATGGCAATTTGATCGCCGTCTTCCAGGGGTAAATCGTCGGCGATTCGCAGATAGACGCCATTTTTGCTGTTAAGGTCTTGCAGAATCAGCGCGCCGTCGCGGCGGAATAGCTGGACATGCCAGCGGGCAACGAAGCGGTCGTCGAGCTCGAGGTCGCAGTTCTCGCGGCCTACCAAAAACCGTGAAAGATCAATGGGATGCGTGGTCTCAATGGTCCCGCCGGGGGTGCGCACCGCCAGAATCGGGCGAGGGCCGCTGGGCACGGCGGGCATGCTCTGAGAAATCACCATGCGCGTGGCAGGCTGCGAGTTTCCCTCGGGCAGCTCCTGCGTACTCGCGAGTAGATCGCGGGACAAATCGAGCAGGTCGCGCCGGCCGTCGAGGCTCGAAATCACCCGATCGCCGCGCCGGGGCCCAGGATCAAAGGGCAGATGAGCCGTGTCCGAGAAGGGCTCAAGCGAATCGCTTAAGTCTTGAATATTTGAGTCAGAAGATTTGGCCATGTGCTGCGGACCACAAACGACGGTGGAATGGAATAGTTTGGTGGAATCAGGCTTTGTACATGGGCGCGGCAATGGGGGCGAATCAAGCCGGTCATTATCGCGCCAACGCGGGTCAAAAATCGCTGCCCGAGTACACTTGAAATGATAGCACGGCGTGGACATATTGAACAATCGAATGCGCCGGGCAATTTGGGCCCAATGGCCCGCCTGGCTTACGCGCTATCCAGGGCTATGCTAGGGTTTTGGGGGAAGCGTTCGGATTATGTGTTCAGGAGTACGGTGCACGATTCTGTCGGTTTTCCATGATGTATCCACCTCGGTTCGGGCGTCGCTTCGCAGGGCAGTCGTTGCGGCGAAACCTCAAGATAATCAAAGTGTTATGATGAATGAAATCTTGCAGAATTCTGGCAATTCCTCGCGTCGAAATCGCGGGCGCCTGGTGCTCGTTCTTCTGATGGCCGGCGGGGTACTTGCCGCCACAGCGTGTGATAAGGGCACGTCTGAGACGCCGGTTGCCCAGGCGCCGATCAACGCCATCCCCACGGCACCTGCCGAAAACCTCAACGCAGACCGCTACCAGCTTGGTGGCCCCGCCAAGGCGATCACCGTCGGCGAGTCCAGTGCGATCGCACTGACGATCGAGGCCGCCGATGGCCTCAAGGTCAACGAGGAGTTTCCATGGTCCATCACATTTGAAGACGCCCCAGGCGTTGAGATCGCGAAAAAAGAGTTTAAGATGGAAGAACTCGATCTTGAACCCCGTCGCGCGTCGATCCCGCTCACGGTGTCGGCCAGCGAGTCGGGAAAGCATCTTCTCAGCGCGGTGGGAAATTTTAGTGTCTGCAATGACACTCAGTGCTACGTCATTCGCAACCAGAAACTCGCCTTTCATGTCGAGGCCTCCGGCGGCGACGATGCTCCGGCGGCCGGCGCGAATTAAGCCGGATCGCGATGGTATTTTTTGAATGAATGGGCGCGCGCCACGTTCTACGGAGCGATGCCTGGCTATCACATGACTCCTACAAGTGCCCCCTCGGTATGAACGACGGTCATCAGATGCTCTCGGAACTCGCCTCGGATATACGGGATGACTATGCCCAAGGTCGGCGCATCCTGAGTTTTCCCGAATATCTCGAACTTTTCGCCGCCGCACCCAAACGCCATGCGCGAAATGCGGTGCAATATCTGCGCGATTGCTTCCGCTATTATGGGACCGACTCCAAGCCGACCGTCTGGGGGGAGGTGGACCATTTTCGTCTTTTTGACGCCCCCTTCGACGGCGGGCGAAACCGGTTGGTCGGCCAGGAGCGGGCGCAGCAGCAGGTGTTCAGGCTGCTCGATAATTTTGTGCGCCAGGGCGAGGTCAATAAGCTCTTGCTGCTCCACGGGCCCAACGGCAGCGCCAAGAGCACCTTTATTAAGATGCTGATGCGCGCCATGGAAGCCTATTCGCAGAGCGAAGACGGCGCGCTTTTTCGTTTCAATTGGATCTTTCCAAATGAGCGCCTGGCCAGCGGCGCGGCGATTGGGTTTGGCGGATTTAGCGCGCGCGCCGTGGAGGATAGCGACCTTGGCACCTTCGCCTATCTGGAAGAAGATCAGATTGACGCGAAGATTCCGGCGGATATGAAAGATCATCCGCTCCTGCTTTTGCCGCTGCAGGCGCGCCGCGCCTTGCTTGGAAAATACCTAAAGGATGCGACGAGCACTGGAAGCAAAAGCACCAAAAAATCGGCCGAGTCCGAGCCCGACTCCGCCGGGCGAAGTGAGACACCCTTTGTCCTGAGCAAATATATTTATGACGGGGATTTAAGCCATACCAGTCGCCAGATTTTCGACGCCTTGATGGCGGCGTATCGCGGGGATATCGAGAAGGTCTTCAAGCATATTCAGGTCGAGCGCTTTTTTGTCAGTCAGCGCTACCGGGTCGGAGCGGTGAGCGTGGAGCCGCAGATGCGGGTGGACGCGAATCTTCGCCAGATTACGGTGGACCGCAGTCTTTCGGCGCTGCCGTCGAGCCTGCAAAACCAGACCTTATTTGAGCCTTTCGGCGACCTGGTCGACGCCAATCGCGGGTTGGTTGAATACGACGATATGCTCAAGCGCCAGCCGGAGCTTAATAAGTACCTGCTTGCCACCAGCGAGAAGGGTACTGTCTCGCTTGAGAATCGCATCCTGCACCTGGACCTGGTGCTGATGGCGACTGCCAATGAGGACTATCTCGATGCCTTTAAGCAGTCCCCGGATTATTCCTCATTCAAGGGGCGCATCGAGTTGGTGCGCCTGCCCTATCTGCTTGATTATCAAACCGAAGCGCTCGTTTATGACGAGCAAATGGAGACGGTCGACGCGATCAAGCATGTCGCCCCGCATACGACCTTTGTCGCCGCGCTCTGGGCGACTTTAACCCGGCTCAAGCGCCCCGACGCCGACAATTATGACGCCGAGGTTCGTGGGGTGATTTCGGCGCTCACGCCGCTTGAAAAGGCGGATCTTTATGCCCGCGGGAAGGTCCCGGAGGGCATCGGCGCGGAGAAAGCGCGCGCGCTCAAGGGCATCATCCCGGATATGATGACCGAGGGCGAAGGCTCCAGCGCCTATGAGGGGCGCGACGGGGCGAGTCCGCGGGAGATGAAGATGATCTTGCTCAACGCCAGCCAGAGCGAGCGCTTCCCGTGTCTCTCCCCGCAGGCCGTCTTCGATGAATTGCGCGAGCTGGTCAAAGATCCTTCGGTCTTTCGATTCTTGCAGATGAAACCCGATGGCGACTATTCGCGCCACGATCACTTTATCGAGATCGCAACCGAGCGTTATCTGGACCTTCTCGATGGCGAAATTCGCAGCGCGATGGGCCTGGTCGAAGAGGGGCAGTACGAGGAACTCTTTACGCGCTATATCGAGAATGTTAGCCAATCGCTCAAGGGCGAGAAGGTCTATAATCGCATCACCGGGCGCAGCGAGGAGCCCGACGCCGAGTTGATGAAGTCGGTCGAGGAGATGATCGATATCGAGGAAGATATCGATGACTTCCGCCACGGGCTTATCTCCTCGGTGGCCGCGTATTCCATCGACCATCCCGGCGAAGAGATTGATTTTCGTCGGACCTTCCCAGACTTTTTTATCGCCCTGGAGCGCAACTTCTACCGCGACCGTCAGCAACAGATTCAAAAGGTCCAGGAGAGCCTGTTGCGCTACTTCGAAGATGAGAAAAAGTCTCTGACCTCGACCGAGATTTCGGCGGTCGAGACCACGCTCAAAAATATGAGACAGCGCTACGGCTATTGCGACCACTGCGCGCGCGAGGCGGTAGCCTTCTTGCTGACGAGCCGTTATAACGACTAGGCGAAAATCGCGGCGTTTTAGATTTTGCAGATATTATACGGAGTCTTTGGAATGTTATCTGGCTTATTTTCAAAATATTGCTTTTCAAAATACAGGGTGGCGCTGGCGGCCTTTTTTCTTTGTTTTGGCCTCGCCTCGGTTTCGAGCGCGGCGGATCGGCCGGGGAAGGCGGAGGCTGCGCAATACGAAAAAATGATCGCCCAATTTGAGGCGAGCCCCGGCGCGGTGGCCGCCAGCGAGGACATTGCCAACACCCGTGAGTGGCTGTCGAACGCCAAGGTGCTGCTGGCCAATGGCGACGAAGACGGCGCCGCGGTCTTATTGCGCCGGGTTGGGTTGTCGCTCGAATTGATCGAAGCCCTGACCACGGTGGGCAGCATTCAGAAGGCCGCGGACGAGCAAGAGGCCGCATATTATAAGGCGACTCAAGAGCAGATTCCCGCGTTGAAAAAGGAAATCGAAGAACTTGAGAGCAAAATTGCCGCGCTGAAATCACAACTATAAAAGCTGCGCTGAAATCAGGGCTTTCTTTTGGGGCGCCCCGATTAATGTGGATTGGAGTCGATTAGATGGTGAAGCATAATTCGCTGAGATTTTTAATTATTTCACTGCTCAGCCTTGGGTTGGGTCTTTCCATATTGAGCGGGTGCTCGACCCCGCCCAAGCCCAAAGAGTTGAGCGAGCTTGAGCGAATTCTTCAGGCCCCCGACGCCCTGGAAGTTCGCGACGCCCCGGGCGCCGGGCCGTATTATCGCGACGCGCGCCAGTACCGGCGCATCGCGCGCAAGGCCTACGAAGATAATGAGATGGAGCGCGCCCAGGAGTTCGCCGTGCTTGGCACGCTGCGCTACCGCACCGCGGTCGCGGTGAAGAAGCAGCTCGAAGATAAGGCGCGCCTGGACAAGGCAAACGCCCAGGTCGCGACGGTGAATCCCGAGATTCAAACCTTGAGCGATGAGCGAAATAAACTGGTCGCCGAAGCCTCGGCGCTCGAACTTCAGGTCGCGCGCGCCCGCAATACCCGCGAGCAATCCAGGCGGATCGAGCAGTCCCCGGGCGGCAGTGTCCTTCCGCGAAATACCGGCTCGGATTCGGCGGCGATGAGCGCCGCGGGCGACAAGATCAACGCGGCCAGTGCCGCGCGCGACAAGGCGCTGGCGGTGAAGGCCGACGAGTTTGCGCCCACTGAGTTTGACCTTGCAACCAAGCAGTATAATGCGGCGCTTCTGCTGCGCTCGGGTGATTCTGGCTCGCCGCAGAATATCGGCCAGGCCGCAGACCAGGCCCGCGAGCTTTTTGGCGCCGCTTATAGCGCGGCCAAGCCCCAGCATGACGAGTTTCTTGCCATGCAAGATCCCGATGCGCGTCGCACGGCGATTCGCAACGATGCGCGCGCGACCTTTGGCGGGCCCTATATCCAGGTCGAGCCGCTGGGCGTGCGCGTTGTGATGGCCAGCGCCTTTAATAAAGGCGCCTGGGACCTGAACGCCAACGGCGAGACGCTTGCCAGCGCGGTCGCGAAACTCGCCGATCAATATAAAGAGGCCGAGCTTGTGATTGAGGGATATACCAGCAAAGGCGATCCCACCGAGAATCTGGGCATCTCCGCCTCACGCGCGCGAACCGTTCGCGATAGCCTGATTGGGGCGGGCGTCAAAGATAGCCGAATCAGCACCAGCGGCCTTGGCCAGGAGAATCCGCGATTCGGCGGCGATGCCTCGAAGAATGACCGTGTTGAAGTCATCTTCCGCATCCCTTAAGCGACCGGCGCTTCCGCGTGGCCTGTAAATTATTGCTCCAAAATCGAGACCCCTTTGATGTCGTTCGAGCGCTGAGTTCGAAGGGCGCAAAGGGGCTTCTTTTTTTTGATTCAGGGCGTGCGCAACCCGCTGTATCAGGCGCATCTGCGCTGTGGTCCATCATTTGCTGTGAGCCGGAGCGTATCTATCGCGACGCGCCCGGCGCACTGGCGCGCTTTCGCGCGCAACAGATTTTCGCGCCCCAGGATGATGCGCCCGCGCATGCGCGCGACGATGCAGACCTCCCGTTTTATGGCGGCATCGCCGGCATGCTCGGCTTTGAGTTCGCCTGGGCGCTCGACGATATTCGCGCAGAAGCCGCCGCGCGCCTGACCCCCGATTGTTGGGTGGGTGAATACTCCAGCGCGCTGGTCTATTCGCATCGCGACGCCTGCTGGTGGCTGAGCGGCGACGCGCAATCCGACGCCGCGCATCAACTTCGCGCGGCACTCTATGCGGCTGGAAAGCGTGAGATGCCCGATGCCTGCGCGCGCGTTTTATCCGGCGACTTTCACCTCACGATCTCCGCCGACGAGTACGCCCGGCGCGTGCAGGCGGTCATCGATGCCATCTTCGCCGGAGAGGCCTTTGAGGTGAATTATACCGAGCGATTCAGGGCGTCCTGGGGGCTGGGCGGCTGGGAGCTCTATGAGCGGTTGCGCGCCACCAGCAGCGGCGCTTATTGCGCGTATCTGGATGCGGGCGACTTTCAACTTGCCTCGGTCAGTCCGGAGCAATTTATGTCGGTAAAAGATGGGCAGGTGTGCACGCGCCCCATCAAGGGCACGCGGGCGCGCGGGCAAACGCCGGCCGAAGATGCGCGCCTTGCCGACGAGCTTCGGCATAGTCCCAAGGACCGCGCCGAGAATATTATGATCGTCGACCTGATGCGAAATGATCTGACGCGGGTCTGCAGATCCGGGAGTGTGTCGGCGCTTGAAGTGTGCGGATTATATAGTTTTTCTGGGGTGCATCATCTGGTGTCGACCGTGGTCGGCGAATTGGAAGATGGCGTATCGCCGGTCGACGCGCTGGTGGCATGCTTTCCGCCGGGGAGCATCACCGGCGCGCCAAAATTGCGCGCGATTGAGCTGATCGCGGAATTTGAGGAAGACGCGCGCGGGCCCTATACGGGGACGCTATTTTACGCATCGGCGTGCGGCGACCGGCTCGACAGCAGCGTATTGATCCGCACGGCGGTGCTCTGCGACGGGCAGCTTGCGTATGGGGCAGGCGGCGCAGTGGTCGCCGATTCCAACCCGCGCGAGGAGTTCGCCGAAGCGTGCGTAAAAGCGGCGCCCATCGCGGCTATTCTGGGGGCAAAGCTTCCATGAAGTGCAACGATTTTATCGCCGCCGATGACCGCGGCTATCTCTACGGGGACGCACTTTTTGAGACGGTGCGCGTGCGCCCGGACGGCTCGATTCGCTGGCTCGACGCGCATTTGCAGCGTCTTCGAAAGTCGGGCGAGGCCCTGGGATTCGGAGTCGAGGCGATTGAGGCCGGGGTGGAGAAGTTGGGCGCGCTGGGCGAGCAGAAGCCCGGCATCTGGCGGGTGACGGTGAGCCGCCCCGGAGTCGATGCCCAGGGGCAATCACTTCCATTTGGCGGCAGTGGTGCGCTCCGCCTGCGCTTTCGAGAATACCACGCGCCGGGGCGTCCCAACCTTGGTCTGGCGCCGGGCTTCTATTTGCCCGAGGATCGGCTCGCCGAGCATAAAACGACGAGTTTCTTGCGCGCGATTGAGGTGCGCCGTCGCGCGCAACTTCGGGGTTTTGACGACGCCATCATGACCTCGGCCGCTGGACTCATTGGCGAGGCCAGTTGCGCGAATGTGATCGTGGTGGGGGCGGGCGGGGCCGCGACGCCGCCGGTGCGTGGCATCCTGCCCGGAGTGACGCGCGCCGGGGTTTTACGGCGCGCGCGCGAGGTTGGCCAACCCATCGAGGTGCGCGAAATCGGCGTCGCGGAGCTTCAGGGGGCCCGCGAGATTATTCTGCTGTCGGCGGGCGTCGGCGTGCTTGCCGCCGCCTCCTTTGAGGGGCGAGCGCTGGATGATTCCTGGGCGACAAATGCGCGCACGTGGCTGCCATGAGTGACTTCCCACAGGGTGCAAAACGCTGGATGCACCAGCGCGCCGGCGAGGTCGTCATTTTGGATTGCCGCGACTCCTTCGTTTATAATCTGGCGCATCGATTCGAGGAATTGGGGACGCCGGTGGTGGTGCACCGAAGCGACGCGCTCACCCTGGCGCAGTTGATTGCCTGGCGCCCGGCTGCGCTGGTGCTCTCGCCGGGTCCCGGGCACCCCGACCAGGCGGGCATTTCGGTGGAGGCGGTGCGCTATTTTTCGGGGCGGATTCCACTTCTGGGGATATGCCTGGGCCACCAGGCGATCGTGCGCGCATTTGGTGGGGAGGTGATTCCCAGCGGGGCGCCTGTGCATGGAAAACCGAGCTGGATTGAGCACGACGCAAGCGGGCTTTTTGAGGGGCTCGAAAACCCGGTGCATGCCGGGCGCTATCACTCCCTGATGGCCTGTGAGCCACTGCCGGCGGCGCTTCGGGTTTGCGCCCGGGCCGACGGCTTGGTGATGGCCGTCGCGCACCGCGAATACCCGACGTTTGGGCTGCAATTTCACCCCGAGAGCATCCTGAC
>Ga0209075_1000107_pt1 | contig 69259 bp, 60 predicted proteins | sample Stecom2011_FD_187523 | JGI IMG/M metagenome (GOLD analysis project Ga0209075, IMG submission 187523) | Agricultural soil microbial communities from Utah to study Nitrogen management - Steer compost 2011 (SPAdes) (version 2) | ecosystem: Environmental > Terrestrial > Soil > Agricultural land... | reverse complement strand
CTGGCAATAAAGTCTTGGTTGAGACCAATCAATGCAGCGGGTTGGCTGTCATAAAAACACAACTCGTAATCCAGTACGCAGGCATCGCTGATGGCGTGCTCACGTTGCAGTTGATCCGCCAATAGGGCTCTGAAATCTTGCTTGGTCTCACCTTGCAATTGCGCCAAAACCGGTGGCAATTCAGTTTGCGCGTTAATCGCCCAGCCGCTATTGGCTTCACGATTGAGGTGAATCGCTAAGCTTGGAATGCTGGCAATCGCGTGTTTGAAATCGATTAAGCGGCTTTGCAGTTGCTCGTTGTGCTTGAATGTGACGCGGCCAGCCAAAGATAAGTCGCGATCAAACCAAGGGCTAAGTAATACGCCGCCATAGACTTCAACCCCTAACTGCCAATAACCATGGCGCGCTAACTCAGGCTGTGGTTTAACTTTTAGGCACGGGCTGTCGGTGTGTGCGCCGACCATACGTATGCCATGCTGCACCGGGTCGTGCTGACCGAGCTTAATTGCAATGATTGAAGAGTCGTTGCGGGTAACGTAGTAACGTCCCTGTGGCTGCAGTTGCCATGTTTCACGCTCATCCAAGGCTTGATAGCCTGCGGCTTGTAACGCCTCAGCCATGCTTTGCGTGGCATGGAAAGGGCTTGGCGAGCGCTTTAGAAAATCCAATAAACCCTGACTGGGCGTGTTGTGCATGGTAACTCCGACTATTAAATCAATCGCAAAAGCTTAGCATTCTTGGCTGAGCGCCGCGACCTCTGGCTGATCCGTGATTGTTAGCGCTAGGCTGGTTGTGTCGAGCAGTGCTCAATTTTAGTTGGCGTGAGCAGGTTTTTAAGGTTGCTCAATGGACCATAACTTAATCGCTGCGCCTTGCTCTGGCCATAATAATAACTGTTGGTGCTCGGCAAACTCCCAGCGCTGCACCGTGGCTAAAGCGGCTAAAAAGCGCTGCTCTTGTTCCATCAGTGCGGGTGCGCAGAGTTTGCGCGTTGTGGCAATGTTATCCAGGCTCAGTCTATCGCCACTCAATTGATACTCTGCCATCCAGTTATTGCAACCGGCTAATCCAGACGCTTGGTTGTTATCGCCAAGGGTCAGTGTCAGCATACTGCGATCAATCAGCGGGCGCTCACCAATCCATTCGACTTGGTAGCTTTGTAAGGGCTGTAATTGTGTGCCAGGCACGCTGCTACAAGCACTTAATGCTGCGATTGCGCAGCCGATAAATACTGTTTTTTGCATGATCAACTGACTCCTAGTTTAAACCAGCGATGAGGTTAAGCCTCAGTCTGCTGGCAGGCGCGGCACAAATGACGACCGTGACGATTTTCCCAGCCGAGTTCTTGTAGGCGTTGTTCCGCGGCGGGTTGAAGCGCTGCCTTACCGATGCTGGCGTCCACGGCGAACTCCAAGTCGAGCAGGCTGCCACAACCATCACAGTTGACCTGCCAAGTATGGATGGCCAGTTCTTTAAATACAGGTCCTGTGGCCACCGCCGTCCATTGCCCAGGAGGGTTGATCAGGTGACGAACCTTGCTGACCTGTAAGCGCATGCTCAGTGACTTACTGCCCTTGAGGCTGACCTGCAAGGTGTCACCCGCTTGAATTGAGCCGCCTTGACCGGTGACTTGGTATTGTCCCGGAGCTAATGCGCGGCACTCGGTTAACGTGTGCTGAGGGTTGAGTAAGGTGTAACGAAAATCATGTTCGGCCATGCCGATCTCCAAATATTTGATAAAAGACGCGGCGTTTTAATCAATACCGAGTTTTTTCAAGCGGTAGCGCAATGAGCGAAAGCTTAAACCAAGACGCTCAGCGGCAGCGGTGCGGTTCCAGCGCGTTTCTTCAAGGGCTTGGGTGATTAGTTTACGCTCAATGTCTTCAAGGTGGTCTTCGAGGTTGTCGACACGCTCGAGTGGCTGTGCTGCTGGCATTGCGGCAGGCTCGGGCGCTGCGTTGGCAACGCTGTTGTCGCTGGTTTTATGCAGGACAGCCTGCTGGAACTGTAGGTCATCGGCGTGAATAAACTCGCCTTCGGCGAGGGTGTAAGCACGCTCAAGCATATTTTCCAGTTCACGGACATTGCCAGAGAAACGATAGCCTTGCAGCTTGTTTAGCGCCTCAGCGTGCAAATGAACCGGTGAGCCGCCAGCGCTTAAACGCTGCAGAATCGACTCACTGAGCAAGCCAATATCTTCAGGGCGTTCGCGCAGGGGCGGCACTGCCAGCTCAATTACATTGAGGCGGTAATACAAGTCTTGGCGGAAACGCTCAGCGGCGACTTCATTAGCGAGGTTTTTATGTGTGGCACTTAAAATGCGCACATCAACCACCTGCTCTTGTTGACTGCCAACCGGACGAATGGCTTTTTCTTGTAGCGCACGCAGCAACTTAACCTGCATGGATAAAGGTAAATCAGCCACTTCATCTAAAAATAAAGTACCACCATGGGCGGCTTGGAATAATCCGGGCTTGTCTTCGCTCGCCCCGGTAAAACTGCCTTTTTTATGACCGAAAAATTCACTTTCCATCAGTTCTGCTGGAATTGCACCACAGTTAACTGGAATAAAAGGTTGTTTGGCGCGCGCGCCTTGCAGATGAATTTGCCGTGCGACCAGCTCTTTTCCGCTACCTGATTCGCCGCTGATATAGACCGGAGCTTGGCTGCGCGCGAGCTTATCAATTTTCTCGCGTAACTTTTGCATCGGCCGAGATTGGCCAAGTAGCGGCCCTTCGGTGATTTGCGCAGGAACATGGGGTTCACGTAGGCGTAAAGCGCTATTGACCAGTTCGCGTAGGCGCACTAAATCAACCGGTTTGGTAATGAAATCAAAAGCACCGGCTTTCAGCGCTTGTGTTGCCGTTTCGACGCAGCCATAAGCGGTAATCATCGCGATCGGCATTTGGCTGTGATTTTTCTGCACAAACTCAATGATGTCTAAGCCGGTACCATCGGGCAGGCGCATATCCGTTAAACATAAAGCAAAAGGTTCACGGGCTAACCACTGATAGGCTTCTTTGGCATTGCAGGCGCTGCGCGTCTGCAGGTTCATACGGCCAAGGGTAATCTCTAGCAGTTCGCGAATGTCGGGCTCGTCATCAATGATCAGGGCCGTTGGTATTGTCATAACTTAAACACTCATCTTGTGCGGGTGTGCGAATGTTATTTTAAAACAACTGCCGCCGCTCTCGCGTGGGCTGTAGTCGAGGCGAGCCTGGTTACTTTCACAGAGTTCGCGAGAAATGTACAAGCCAAGGCCTGTGCCTTTGTTTTCAGTGGTGAAAAAAGGCTCAAAAATATTCTGTTGATCGTTAAGCGGCACGCCAGGACCATCATCGTGGATTTCTAAGGTTGGCAAATCAGTCTGTGGGTGGCGATAGAGGTGCAACCAGACCTGACTTTGGGGATTTAACTTACCGCTGTAGCGCATGCCGTTTTCAACTAAGTTGCTGAGTACTTGGTCGAGTTGGTGTGGATCCATGCGTGTTTGTAGACCGCTGCCTTTGGTGGTTAAGTGCAGGATGCGGTTCGGGTGAACGCTACTGCGAAATTCACTGGCAAAGCGGTGCAGCCAGTACTTTAGGTCCAATAACTGTGGCTCGGCTTGGCGCTGTCTTGATAGCTGTAAAACGTTTTCAATCACGGTATTCATGCGCCGTGATTGATCTTGAATGATTTGAGTTAAGCGCTGATCGGCGCTATCAAGGTTATTGGATTCATGCAGTAATTGCGCTGCGTGACTGATTGCGCCCAAAGGGTTGCGAATCTCGTGAGCAATCCCAGCAGTGAGGCGCCCAAGTGAAACCAGCTTAAGTTGCTGGGCATGCTGATTGAGCTGTGAGGTGTCTTCTAAGAAAATTAAAGTCTGCGAACTATGTTCGTTTTGTAATTGCACAAAGCTGGCTTGCAACTGCGTGCTGTTTTTCGCTGACTGGATTGCCGGAGTACGCAGTGCAGGGTTGTTTAACCATTGTTCCAAGTTCTGAATTAACGCAGGGAAGTGTGGGTCAAGAATTCTGCCTTGTAGTTTTTCACAGCCAATCATTGTCAGTGCTGACTGATTGGCTTGCAGCACGCGGTGCATTGAGTCCATCACGACAATGCCTGTACGCATTCGCTGAATGACGACTGCGTTAAGCTCTTCTAGATTGGCTACATCACTGGCGCGTTGCTCTGCTAAGACTTCGCTGGCGCGCAAACGCCTACTGAGCCCTTGCACAAATAAGGCTGCAGCAAAACACAGAGTGCCTAAAATCCCGGCCTGCATAAATTGATTGCTAGCAGCGCTATTGGAAATACTTAAGTAAAAGGTGAGGTATATAATGCCTGCGGCGGCAACGGCGGCAATTAAAAAGCCGATGCGCCCGCGCAATAAAATATTAGCAACGGCGACCGCGACAATAATTAAATTACCAATACCACTTGGCGTACCGCCTGCTGCATAAAATAAGACGCTGAGCTGCACAACATCAAATAACGCCAGTGAAAATAGCGGTGCCAGGCGGTCGACGCGATGCATGCTGGCGATAGCGATAATATTAACAATTAGGTAGCCCCAACTGCTGTAATGAAACAGTTGAGTATTGGTTAGTTCAAGGAGTTGACCGTCTAAGTCGCTAGAAATCAGCAGTACTAAAGCAAAACCGATCAGCAAACGATAGAGATGGTAGAGCCGTAAAATACGCTGCCCTTGTCGGCCAGAAACAGCAACGTGAGAATTAGTCACGGGCTTTCGGACCTTGTGCTAGATGCTGATTGCAGCAGTACCAGTGCTGTCCTTTTTGCAATGCGCGATCATTGGGGATATGTACATGGCATTGTGCACAGCGCACCATGGTCTTGGCTGATGGCTGGCTTTCTGCGCCAGAGTGACGACTATTAAAGCGCCGCCATGCCCATACACCGAGACCAATAATAATACCCAGCAGAATTAAACGCGGTAAGCCCATTGCATTGCTCCTTGGTCACGCAATCTGATGCGTTAAAGGCGCTAAGTGTACCTGTTTTTTGTCTATAGCGTGCCATCCTTGGCCGCTTGCTAAAGCAATTTAATGGCTCTGTTGCTCAGCGTTGAAATGCTGGCCCAGAGCGCGCATATCAGCACCGCTAGGCGCTTGGTAAACGCGCAAGTTAAATTCTGGAGCAATGGCCAATAAATGGTCGAAGATATCGGATTGAATACCTTCGTAAGCCGTCCATGCTGTAGTGGTGGTGAAGCAGTAAATTTCGATGGGTAGACCTTCTGGCGTGGGGCTTAATTGGCGCACCATTAAAGTCATGCCGCTTTGATGGATTCCTGGGTTGTTGCGCAAGTAATGTTCAACATAGGCACGGAAGCTGCCAATATTGGTGAGCCTGCGCGAATCGAGCGAATCGCCGTTGCTGGACCTTACGTAGGCTTCATTCCATTTGTTCAGTTCACTGATTTTGTTATCAAAATAACCATCCAGTAAGTTAAAGCGCTTCAAGTGCTCAAGCTCTTCTTTGGATAGAAAGTGAATGCTGTGCTGGTCAATCAGTAAGCTGCGCTTAATTCGGCGGCCACCGCTTTCTTGCATGCCGCGCCAGTTGATGAATGAGTCGCTGATAAAGCGCTTAGTGGGAACAGTAGTAATTGTTTTGTCCCAGTTCTGAATTTTCACGGTGTGTAAGGCGATATCAATCACATCACCATCGGCATTCAATTGTGGCATCTCAACCCAGTCACCGACGCGGATCATATCGCCAGACGATATCTGCACGCTGGCCACCAATGACAATAAAGTATCTTGGAAAATCAACATTAATACTGCCGCCATTGCACCTAACCCTGATAACAAGATCAGTGGTGAGCGGTCAATCAATGTAGCGACAATTAGAATTGTGGCAATGGCATAAATGACGATTTTAATAACTTGTATATAGCCTTTAATAGGCTTGAGATACGCGTTTTTACGGCGCATATATAACATGTTGATGACTTCTAGGATGGCACCTAAGGCCAGCGCAATGGTTAAAATAATAAAGCCGCCAGCGACATTTTTAACCACGGTAATGGCCGCTTCTGGTAAGCCAGGAATCAGGCCAATACTTGAAGAAATGATCAATGCTGGAACAATGTTAGACAGGCGTTTTACCACGCCGAAATCATTTTTATTGGAACCACCAAAGCGCTTGAGCATGCTATAGAAGCCGCGTACCAAAATATGCTTAACCAGCCAGTTAGCGAGTGCAGCAACGATAATTAATGCGAAGCAGGCGAGTAATGTTTGCAGTTGTGGATGTTGGCTAAGTAAGTCTAGCCAAGAGGTTACTTCTTCTTGCATTATTGACTCCTGAAATAGAGATAAAAGGGTTGGAAAGTATCTTGTCTGTTGCGCGAGAGCTAGCTGGCAGATGTGGCGTTAACTTGGGTGACTTGTAGAGTGACATGGCCATCAGTCAGCCGCGCTTGCACAGTTTGAGAGGGCTTTAGGTCTTCGACACTGCGAATGATCTGTTGTTCGTCGCCAGTGCTGAGAATGCTGTAGCCACGCTCGAGAGTGGCTAGAGGGCTGACTACGTGCAGCGACTGCATTAACATCTGCAGGCGCTGTTTGCTTTGGTTTAAGTGTTGCTGGGAGGCGCGCAGCAAGCGCTGTTCCAATTGTTTGATATGCAGTTGCTGGGTAACTATAGACTGCTGCGGATGCTGCACATTCAGGCGCGCTCGCAGGTGATCTAAACGCTGGTTACGTTGTTGCTGTTGCGTTTGTACTGCGCGCTGCAAACGTAAAGTTAAATCGTCTAAACGCTGACTGTGCTGCTGTAAACGTTCGCGCGGATGACGCAAGCGCTGGCGCAGGTGTTGCAGTTGTAAGTGTTTACGGTTTAAGGCTTCTTGTAGGCGCAGCGTGAGTCGGCGTTCAATGCTGCGTAACGTTGTCAGCAGTTCTAGCCGATTAGGCGCTAACTGTTCGGCAGCTGCAGAGGGTGTTGGTGCGCGCACGTCAGCGACAAAGTCACTGATTGAAACATCGGTTTCATGGCCAACAGCGCTGACAATAGGCGTGCGGCACTGGGCAACGGCTCTGGCAAGCGCTTCCTCGTTAAAACACCACAAGTCTTCTAGCGAGCCACCACCGCGAGCCAAAATAATTGCATCAAACTCTGCGCGATCGGCCAGTTCTAGCGCGCGCACTAATTGCGCAGTGGCTTCGCGGCCTTGGACGGCGCTTGGAATCAGGGTTAATTGCACATGCGGTGCACGTCGTGCAAACACGCTCATGATGTCATGTAAGACTGCACCGGATGCTGATGTGATAATGCCGATGCGCTGTGGATGCGCGGGTAAAGCCTGTTTGCGTTCTTGGGCGAATAAACCTTCAGCTTGCAATGCGGTTTTTAGTGCTTCGAAAGCTAAGCGTAATGCACCGTCACCGGCTGCCTCGACACTGTCGAGGATCATTTGATAATCGCCGCGACCTTCATATAAAGAAACGCGGCCACGCACACGCACTAAAAGACCGTCGCGCAGTAAGTCACGGACACGGCTGGCTTGCTGTTTGAAAATAGCGCAGCGCACCTGAGCATTACGATCTTTTAGTGTGAAATAAACATGACCAGAAGCCGGGCGAGCTATGTTAGACAGTTCACCTTCAACCCATACTTGTGGAAATACATCCTCAAGCAGGAGGCGGGCACGCTGATTAAGTTGGCTGACGGTGAGTACTTCACGGTCGAGGCCTAAGCGCTGGAAAGGATCAGTAAGCATGTGGCAATGATAAAGCAACGGCTATTTATAAGCGAGTCCTGCCCATTGCAGTAGAATGTTGGTGAAAGTTTATTGCTCGGCGACTTGGTTAATCATGCTGGATATGGTATAAAACGCGCCGCTTTACTTGAATATTCAAGAGAGCTTTAAAATCCACACACATATCGACACGAATTTCTGGGTGCCTTCGGGTTGAAAGTCGGGATATGTGGAGGCCTAACCCGTTTTATTATTTTAGGAATGATCATGACTCAACAAGTCACTATGCGCGAAATGTTAAAGGCTGGTGTGCACTTCGGACACCAAACTCGTTACTGGAATCCGAAAATGGGTAAATACATTTTTGGTGCGCGCAACAAGATTCACATCATTAACTTAGAAAAAACCTTGCCAATGTTCAATGACGCGATGTCAGTCATTGAGAAGTTATCAAACGGTAAGAACAAGATTCTATTTGTTGGTACTAAGCGTTCAGCCAGCAAAATCATTGCTGAGCAAGCAACGCGTTGCAACATGCCTTACGTTAACCACCGCTGGTTAGGTGGTATGTTGACCAACTACAAAACCATCCGTGATTCAATCAAGCGTCTGCGCGATTTAGAAGTGCAAGCGGCTGATGGCACCTTTGAAAAGCTGACTAAGAAAGAAGCTTTGATGCGTACTCGTGATTTAGAAAAACTTGAGCGCAGCATCGGTGGTATTAAAAACATGGGCGGTTTGCCTGATGCAATGTTCGTAGTGGACGTTGATCACGAGCGTATTGCTATTCAAGAAGCCAACAAGCTAGGTATTCCAGTTATTGGTATCGTTGATACTAACAGCAGCCCAGATGGTGTTGATTACATCATTCCAGGTAACGATGACGCGATTCGTGCCATCCAGCTGTACCTAGGTGCAGCAGCTGATTGCGTACTACGTGTACGTCAAGGTGCAGCGACTACAGCTGAAGAGTTTGTTGAAGTGGCTGGTGAAGCGACTGAGGGCTAAGGCTCTGTAAGTCCGCCAGTGACGAAAAAGGGGGCTTGGCCCCCTTTTTGCCTGATTTGATCGGCAGTTTAAAACTGCTGTTTATACTGAATTAAAGAGGAATGTGAAGATGACTCAGATCACTGCTGCTATGGTAAAAGAACTGCGTGAGCGTACTGGCCAAGGCATGATGGATTGCAAGAAAGCCCTAGAAGTTTCTGGTGGCGATATTGAAAAAGCCATTGATGACATGCGTTCTGCTGGTGCAATTAAAGCGGCTAAAAAAGCCGGTAACATTGCAGCTGAAGGTTCTATTGCGGTTAAAGTGGCTGACGACAACAAAAGTGCTGTAATTGTTGAAGTGAACTCACAAACAGACTTCCTAGCACTGCAAGACGACTTTAAAAACTTTGTAACAGCGACCTTGGATTTAGCTTTTGCTGACAAAAATCTTGATGTTGCTGGATTAATTGCTGCACAAGAGCCAGCGCGTGAAGCGGTGGTTGCTAAGTGTGGTGAGAACGTCAATATTCGTCGTTTAACTCGCGTTGAAGGCGACGTGGTTGGTGCTTACCTGCACGGTAACCGCATTGGTGTTGTCGTTGCGTTGAGCGGTGGCGATACAGAATTGGCCAAAGACATTGCGATGCACGTTGCTGCAAGCAGCCCGCAGTTCCTCGATCCAACTCAAGTTTCTGATGAAGCAATTGCTAAAGAAAAAGAAATTTTCTTGGCGTTGAACGAAGATAAGATCAAAGGCAAGCCAGACAACATTGTTGAAAACATGATTGCCGGTCGTATCAAGAAGTTCTTGGCTGAAGCAAGCTTGGTTGAGCAAGCATTCATTAAGAACCCAGAAGTCACCGTTGGTAAGTTGGCGCAACAAGCCGGCGCAACCATCGTTTCTTTTGTACGTTTTGAAGTGGGCGAAGGTATTGATCGTGGCGAAGTTGATTTCGCTGCAGAAGTTGCTGCACAGTTGGCTGCTGCAAAAAAATAAGCATCTACTGGTAACACCAAAAGGCTGCCCGCAATTGCGCGCGGCCTTTTTTATAAAAAAGACACTGTGCTTTATACGGCTGTCTTGTAATATGTGCGCACATAAACAGCACTGTTTGCATTAGCTGTGGTCAGAATACGCCACAGACGTTAAATCACATCCGTAGGAGACACAGATCATGGCTCAACAAGTCGGTGGACGCCAACCCCGCTATAAACGAATTTTACTTAAGCTCAGTGGTGAAGCGTTGATGGGTACCGAAGAGTTCGGTATTGATCCAAAAGTGCTTGATCGCATGGCTTTAGAGATTGGCCAGTTGATCGGTATTGGTGTGCAAGTCGGCTTAGTGATTGGTGGTGGTAACCTATTCCGTGGTGCTGCATTGTCTGCCGCGGGTATGGATCGAGTCACCGGTGACCATATGGGTATGCTGGCGACTGTAATGAACTCATTGGCCATGCGTGATGCTTTAGAACGTTCGAATATCCCTGCATTGGTGATGTCGGCTATTTCGATGGTCGGTGTGACGGACCATTACGACCGCCGTAAAGCAGTCGGGCATTTAAAGAAAGGTGAGGTGGTGATTTTCTCTGCGGGCACCGGTAATCCATTCTTTACGACCGACTCTGCGGGTTGCTTGCGCGGCATTGAGATCAGTGCTGATGTGGTTCTTAAAGCAACTAAAGTGGATGGTGTATATACTGCCGATCCCCTGAAAGACCCGAATGCGGAAAAGTTTGACTATTTGACCTACGACGAAGTATTGGATCGTAAATTGGAAGTGATGGATTTGACGGCTATTTGTTTGTGCCGCGACCACAAAATGCCATTACGGGTTTTTAATATGAATAAGCCAGGTGCTCTGCTAAACGTTATTTTAGGTGGCGCAGAAGGCACCCTGATCGAGGAAAATAAACAATGATCAATGAAATTAAAAAAGATGCACAGGTGCGTATGCACAAGTCAGTTGAATCTTTACAGCATGCTTTTGCAAAGATTCGCACCGGCCGTGCCCACCCAGGTATTTTAGATACAGTGATGGTGTCCTACTACGGTAACGATACGCCGCTGCGTCAGGTGGCTAACGTAACAGTTGAAGATTCACGTACTTTAGCCTTGTCTGTGTTTGATAAAAGCATGATTCAAGCTGTAGAAAAAGCGATTTTAGTGGCTGATTTAGGTCTAAATCCAGCAACCTCTGGTACGACTATTCGCGTACCTATGCCTGCCTTGACTGAAGAAACGCGCAAAGGTTACACCAAACAAGCGCGTCAAGAATCAGAGAACGCTCGTGTTGCCGTGCGCAATATTCGCCGTGATGCCTTGGCGCAGTTGAAAGATTTGGTCAAAGAAAAAGAAATCAGCGAAGACGAAGAGCGCCGTGGTGCTGATGAAATCCAGAAAATCACTGATCATGCGATTGAGGAAATCGATAAGCTGTTAGCAGCCAAAGAAACTGACTTGATGGCAGTGTGATTTAGGGGTCGCTGTAATGAGCAAAGCAACGCAGGATGCGCAGTGTATCGTACCGCGTCATGTCGCGATTATTATGGATGGCAATAATCGCTGGGCTAAGAAACGTTTTTTACCTGGCGTTGCCGGCCACAAAGCTGGTGTGGATGCTGTTCGAGCGGTGGTTGAGGTCTGCGCTGAAGCCGGCGTTGAGGTGCTGACGCTGTTTGCCTTCTCCAGTGAGAATTGGCAGCGTCCTGCCGCTGAGGTAGGCGCTTTGATGGAGTTGTTTTTAGTGGCTTTGCGCCGTGAAGCTAAAAAACTTGATCAAAATGGCATCCGTTTGCGCATTATTGGTGATCGTTCACGCTTTCACCCTGAGTTGCAAGCAGCGATGCAAGAAGCTGAGCAGCGCACCGCTCATCACTCTAAGTTTCTCCTGCAAGTGGCCGCCAATTATGGTGGTCAGTGGGATATTGTGCAGGCAGCGCAGCAGCTCGCACGTTCTGTTCAAGCAGGCGAGTTGCAGCCTGATGACATCAGTGCTGAGCGCTTACAGAACTGCTTGAGTACAGCATCACAGCCGCTCCCGGATTTATGTATTCGTACAGGCGGAGAGCGCCGTATCAGTAATTTTTTATTGTGGCAGTTAGCCTACAGTGAATTATATTTTTCGAGTTTGTTTTGGCCCGACTTCAAGCATCAAGCAATGCGTGATGCTTTAGCGGATTTCTCATCACGGCAGCGCCGCTTTGGGAAAACTAGCGAACAAGTGGCCGCAGAGGAACGCACACCATGCTCAAACAACGAATAATTACCGCACTTTGGTTAGCGCCTCTAGCATTACTAGGCTTCTTTGCTTTGCAGGGTGCAGCTTTTTTAGCTTTTGTCGCTTTAATTGTAGCGCTGGCAGGCTGGGAATGGGCGCGCTTGGCGGGTTATGACACGCAAGGTCAGCGGATTGCTTATGCTGTTTTTGTGGCGGTTACGTTAGTACTGCTCAATAGCAATACGATGTTGTTGCTGCCTATTTTGTGTTTAGCGCTGGTTTGGTGGTTATTAGCCACAGCTATGGTGGTGGTTTTTCCGCGCAGTATTGCTTATTGGGGCGGTAATCTTGGTAAGCGCGTGATGGGCTTGGTTATTCTTATTCCAGCCGGCTTAGGCTTAGTTGTTCTGAAGAATCAGCCGCAAGGCAATATGCTTATTTTGAGTTTGATGCTGCTGGTTTGGGGCGCTGACATTGGTGCATACTTTTTTGGCCGAGCCTTCGGTAAGCGAAAATTAGCACCGCGTGTTAGTCCTGGTAAAAGTTGGGCCGGCTTCTTTGGTGGTTTATTTACCAGTGTCTGCATTGCTGCGGGTTTAGCCTTGTATTTACAGGTGCCTGTTAGTCAGTTGTTTGTCGTGCTGCTTTGTGCCGCAGTCGTGGTGCTTTTTTCTGTGGTCGGTGATTTAACTGAAAGTATGTTTAAGCGGCAGATGGGCATCAAAGATAGCAGCCAGTTATTGCCTGGCCATGGTGGCGTGTTAGATCGAATTGACAGTCTGACAGCTGCAGCGCCAGTGTTTGCGTTGTTATTGTTGTTAAGTGGTTGGACGCTTTCTTGAATACCGATAAACCTCGCCTGCAACAGATTACAGTATTGGGTGCGACCGGCTCGATCGGCAGCAGCACCCTTGATGTCATCAAACAGCACCCAGATCGTTATCAGGTGTTTGCCTTAACTGCACATTCGCGCATGGCCGAACTACAAGCCTTGTGCATACAGCATCGCCCGCGCTTTGCTGTGGTTGCGGATGCTGCAAGTGCCAAGCGTCTACAAAGCGATTTGCATACTGCTGGAGTCGCCACTGCGGTTTTATTTGGCCAGCAAGGTTTGGCAGAGGTTGCTGCGCATCCCGATGTCGATGCAGTCATGGCGGCTATTGTCGGTGCTGCTGGTTTGCCGTCAGCGATGGCTGCAGTGCAGGCAGGTAAGAAAATCTTATTGGCCAATAAAGAAGCGTTAGTGATGTCTGGCGCGCTGTTTATGAGCGCAGTACGCGAGTCTGGCGCGCAGTTACTGCCAATTGATAGTGAACATAATGCGATTTTTCAGTGCCTACCTTGTAACTATGCAGAAGGTTTAGCACCAGTCGGCGTGCGTCGTATTTTGTTAACCGCGTCAGGTGGGCCGTTTCGTAACAGCAGTTATGCCGATTTAGAGCGCGTCACCCCAGCGCAAGCCTGTGCGCATCCAAACTGGTCAATGGGACAGAAAATTTCTGTCGACTCAGCGACGATGATGAATAAAGGTTTGGAGTTGATTGAGGCGTGTTGGTTGTTTGCAGCGCGCCCAGAGCAAGTCGAAGTGGTGATTCATCCGCAAAGCGTGATCCACTCTTTAGTTGATTACATTGACGGTTCGGTGCTGGCGCAGTTGGGTAACCCTGATATGCGCACACCTATTGCGCATGCCATGGCGTGGCCGGAGCGTATTGCTTCAGGAGTGGCACCTTTAGATTTATTTGCTTTAGCACGCATGGATTTTATTGCCCCAGATTTACAACGGTTTGCCTGCTTACGCTTAGCCATTGCAGCGGCGCAAGCAGGTGCTGCTGCACCGATTGTTTTGAATGCGGCTAACGAGGTTGCGGTTGCGGCATTTTTGCAGGAACGCATTCGTTTTACCCAGATTCCACAATTGATCGAAGATGTACTGAGTTTGCAGATGAGCACTACAGTGCACGATCTTGAAAATGTACTTGAAATCGATCAGCAGGCTCGCGCATACGCGAATACATGGTTGAATAAGCAGTCGATCACTGCAGGGGTAGGGTTATGAGTGGTTTGTATATGTTGCTTGGCACGCTCGTTACGCTAGGTGTTCTGGTGACAATTCATGAGTACGGACATTTCTGGGTGGCGCGCCGCTGCGGCGTCAAAGTGTTACGTTTTTCGATTGGTTTCGGTACACCTTTGTTGCGTTGGCATGACCGATATGGCACGGAGTTTGTTATCGCTCTGATTCCGCTTGGCGGCTATGTGAAAATGCTCGATGAGCGCGAAACACCGGTCGCTGAAGCGGAGCAAAGCCAATCGTTTAACCGCAAAACAGTGGGTCAGCGTATTGCCATTGTGGTTGCCGGACCTGTAGCTAACTTTGCGTTAGCATTTGTATTGTTTTGGTGCTTGGCAATGCTCGGCAGTCAACAGGTTAAACCTGTGATTGGTGAAGTGGCTGCTGAAAGTTTAGCTGCGCAGGCAGGTTTACGTAGTGGGCAAGAGATCATTGCCGTTGACGGCCAAGCTGTTTCAGGCTGGTCGGATGTTAATTTGCAACTTATTCAGCGTTTGGGTAACAGCGGTACCTTGCGCATTGATGCCCAAACTCCGGGTAACTCTGCTGTCAGTAGCTATACGTTGAATTTGGATAAGTGGTTGTACGGTGCTGAAGAGCCTAACCCGATCAGTGATTTGGGTATTGAGCCTTGGCGCCCACAGGTCGCAGCGGTTGTTGCACAGCTTGATCCTGAAGGGCCAGCGCAGCATGCGGGCTTGCAATTGCAGGACAAAGTGATTGCGATCGATGGTCAAGCCGTCGAAGATTGGCAAAGTGTCGTCAGTTATGTGCAGGCACGTCCCAATACAACGATAGAATTGAGCGTTGAGCGAGCTGGGCAGCGTATAGAGTTGCCAGTGCTGTTAACTGCTCAAGGAGTCGCTGCTGAAGCCCGTGGTTATTTAGGTATGGGCGTGACGGGTGGTGAGTGGCCAGCAGAAATGCTGCGCGATGTCCGTTATGGTCCGTTGGATGCGATTGTGCAAGGTGCGCAGCGAACTTGGACCATGAGTGCTTTAACTCTAGGCTCGTTGAAAAAGATGCTGTTTGGCGAACTCTCAGTAAAAAACTTGAGTGGACCGATAACCATTGCTAAAGTGGCCGGCGCTTCGGCTGAAAGTGGCCTGAGAAGTTTTTTGAACTTCATGGCTTATTTGAGTATTAGCTTAGGCGTGTTGAATTTATTGCCAATTCCTGTGCTTGATGGCGGACATCTGCTATTTTATATCGTTGAGTGGGTCCGTGGTCGACCGTTGTCAGAACGTATCCAAGCTTTAGGGATGCAGATCGGTATTGCTTTAGTGGTTGGTGTTATGGTTCTTGCGGTATTTAATGATTTAGCGCGTTTGTAAAAATACTGATTCGCTGCTTGGCAGTGGGTTTTATATATATCGTTGAAAAAGAAAGGTTTGCATGAAACGTCTGCTGCTACCTGCGGTTATATCCGCGCTAATAATTTCTGAAGCTCACGCTGCACCCTTCACTGTCTCTGATATCCGTGTTAACGGTTTACAGCGCGTGTCTGCTGGCAGTGTCTTTGGTGCCTTACCATTAAATGTCGGTGAGTCCGTTGATGATCGCCGTTTGGCAGAAGCAACTCGCTCGTTATTTAAAACCGGTTTTTTTGAAGATATTCAATTAAGTCGCGATGGCGATATCTTGATTATTACTTTGATTGAGCGTCCTTCCATTTCCAGCGTGGAAATTGAAGGTAATAAAGCCATCAGTAAAGAAGACTTGCTCAAAGGTTTAAAACAGTCTGGACTCGCTGAAGGCGAGATTTTCCAGCAGGCGACCTTAGAAGGCGTGCGCAATGAATTGCAGCGCCAATATGTTTCTCAAGGCCGTTACTCTGCCAATATTGATGCGCAGGTGATTGCTCAGCCACGCAACCGTGTAGCGTTGAAAATTAACGTTACTGAAGGTTCAGTGGCATCGATTCAGCACATCAACGTTGTCGGTAATAAAGTATTTAAAGATCAAGATTTGATCGACCTGTTTGAACTGAAAACCAAAAACTGGTTATCGTTTTTCCGTAACGATGACAAATATGCGCGGGAAAAACTGTCAGGTGACTTAGAGCGTTTGCGTTCTTATTACTTTGACCGTGGTTATATCAATATGGATATAAGTTCCACGCAGGTTTCTATCACTCCAGATAAAAAGCACGTTTATATCACTGTGAACGTTGATGAGGGTGAGCAGTACACCATCCGCGATGTGAAACTGTCAGGTGACCTGAAAGTACCTGAAGAAGATGTAAGAGCTTTGCTGCTGTCCCGCGAAGGGCAAGTGTTCTCACGTAAAGTGATGACCACAACTGCAGAGTTGATTACCCGTCGCTTAGGTAATGATGGTTACACCTTTGCTAACGTTAATGGTGTGCCGGAAACCCACGACGAAGACAATACAGTATCCCTTACTTTTGTGGTTGACCCAGGTAAGCGCTCTTACGTTAATCGTATCAATTTCCGTGGCAATACTAAGACCATGGATGAAGTGCTGCGTCGTGAAATGCGTCAAATGGAGGGCGGTTGGGCCTCCACTTACTTAATTGATCAGTCGAAAACGCGTTTAGAGCGTTTAGGCTACTTCAAAGAAGTTAACGTGGAAACACCGCAAGTGCCGGGTACTGACGATCAAATTGATGTCAATTACAGCGTTGAAGAGCAGCCGTCAGGTTCGATTACTGCCAGTGTTGGTTTTGCTCAGAATGCCGGTTTGATTCTTGGTGGGTCAATCAGTCAGAGCAACTTCTTAGGTACGGGTAACAGAGTCAGCGCGGGCTTAACTCGCAGTGAGTATCAAAGTAATTATAACTTCAGTTTCGTTGATCCGTACTGGACCGTCGATGGCGTGAGTTTAGGCTACAATGCTTTCTACCGCACCACTGACTACGATAAGTTAGACGTTGATGTGTCAAGTTACTCCGTCGATAGTTTGGGCGGTGGTATTAATATTGGTTATCCAATCAATGAAACATCACGCCTTAACTTTGGCCTCAGTGCTCAGCAAGATAAGTTAAAAACAGGGCGTTATACTGTTGATGAGATTTTTGACTTTGTCGAGAAAGAGGGTGACAACTACACTAACTTTAAAGCTTCGGTGGGTTGGTCAGAGTCAACCCTGAATCGTGGGATGATGGCAACCCGTGGTCACTCACAAAGTTTGGTGTTAGAAACAACCATTCCGGGCAGTGATCTATCGTTTTATCGTTTAGATTACCGCGGTCAACTTTTCAAACCATTAACCACGAACTACACCTTACGTTTCCATACTGAACTAGGTTATGCGGAAAGTTATGGTTCTACTTCGGAGTTGCCATTCTTTGAACATTATTATGCCGGTGGTTTTAACTCGGTACGAGGGTTTAAAGACAGCAGTTTAGGTCCACGTAGTACTCCGAGCACAGGTACACGACCAGGCACCTTGAAAGATCCAGATGATGACAATTTGCCATTCGGTGGTAACGTACTCGTGCAAGGTGGTGTTGAATTACTCTTCCCAATGCCCTTTGTTAAAGATCAGCGTTCATTACGTACAGTATTGTTCTGGGATGTCGGTAATGTGTTTGACACACACTGTAGCTCAGCACAGAAAAGCCGTAATGAAGCAGGTTGTGGCCTTAAGTACGATAACTTAGCCAGCTCAGTTGGTGTTGGGCTAACATGGGTGACTGCGCTAGGGCCGTTAAGCTTTAGTTTAGGTGTGCCAGTGAAAAAGCCAGACAATGCGGATACCCAAGTATTCCAGTTCTCTTTGGGCCAAACATTCTAATTTAGTTTTAAATCAATCAATAACAGCGTTTCTAGGGGTGTACCGTGCGTAAGTTAACTCAACTTGTTTTACTGACAACTGCTTTAATCAGTGGTCCTGTGTTTGCGGAAATGAAAATCGCTGTATTGAACTATCAAATGGCTCTGTTGGAATCTGACGCTGCCAAGAAATATGCGGTTGATGCGGAAAAGAAATTTAGTCCACAACTGACTAAGCTGAAAAACCTAGAAAGCGATGCCAAGCGTATTCAAGATCGTTTGATGAAAGATGGCGAACGTATGCAGCAGGCTGAACTTGAGCGTTTAGAGCTTGAGTTCAAACAAAAAGCGCGTGATTTTCAAAGCCAGTCCAAAGACTTAAACGAAGCTAAAGCGGTTGCTGATCGCGATATGCTACAAAAACTTAAGCCTAAACTGGATAAAGCCGTTGAAGATGTATTGAAGAGCGGCAACTATGACTTAGTCTTAGAGCGCGGTGCGGTAGTTGATGTTAAGCCTCAGTTTGACATCACCTTGCGTGTTATTGAGCGCATGAATCAGTTACGTTGATATGAAACAGTTTAATCTTGCTCAGTTAGCCGAGATGCTCGGCGCTGAGCTGCGTGGTGATGCACAGAAAAATATTTTTGGTTTGGCGACGCTGCAAGAAGCCAGTGCCGATCAATTAAGTTTTTTAGCCAATGCCCATTACCGTAAGCAGCTTGAAACCAGTCAGGCAGGCGCGATGTTGTTGTCTGCTAAGGATGCGGTTGATTACAGCGGTAATTGCTTGATTGTGGCTGATCCTTATTTGGCCTATGCAAAGCTGTCACATTTTTTTGATCGCACGCCCAAGCAGCCTGCAGGTATTCACCCAAGCGCAGTAGTTGCTGAGAGTGCCTTGGTTGATTCAACTGCTTGTATTGGGCCTGGTGTGGTGATTGACGAAGATGCAGTGATTGGTGCAGGCGTCAGCATTGGTGCGCATTGTGTGATTGGTGCGCGCAGTCGTATTGCCGATCAAGGTCGTTTAGCACCACGAGTCACGCTTTACCATGATGTCACTATCGGTGCGCGTGTGGTGATTCAATCGGGTGCCGTGATTGGTGGGGAAGGCTTTGGCTTTGCTAAGCACCAAGGTGAATGGCATAAAATTGCCCAGATTGGCGGCGTGACCATTGGCGATGATGTCGAGATAGGTGCTAATACTTGTATTGATCGCGGAGCGCTTTCTGACACCTTAATTGGTAACGGAGTCAAACTAGACAACCAAATCCAGATTGCCCATAACGTACAGATTGGCGACAATACTGCAATTGCTGCCTGTGTGGGTATATCCGGTAGTGCAAAAATTGGCCGCAACTGTATGTTGGCGGGTGGTGTCGGTTTAGTTGGTCATATTGATATTTGTGATGACGTGTTTATTACAGGTATGACCATGGTTACCCATTCTATTAGTGAGCCGGGTGCGTATTCGTCAGGTACGGCGATGCAGCCAGCAGCGGAATGGAAAAAAAGCGCGGTACGTTTTCGTCAGTTGGATGACATGGCGAAACGTCTTCGAGTATTGGAAAAACATACTCAGAAGTGACTGCGTGTATGGATATATCATCTGACTGCTTATCGACCTTTATTGCTAATCAGCTTTAATTTAGCGCATTAAGTGCCGTTCAGTTGAGGGTGGTAGGTTGTGTGTACGGTATACACAGCCTCACTTATTTGATTAAGGCTTTTTTATGATGGACATCAATGAGATTCGTCAACTTCTTCCGCACCGCTATCCTTTTTTATTAGTGGATCGCGTTGTGGCGATTGATTTAGAGCAGAAGACGATCAATGCTTATAAAAACGTAAGCATCAATGAGCCTTTTTTTAATGGCCATTTTCCACAGCATCCGATTATGCCGGGTGTGCTGATTATTGAAGCTATGGCACAAGCAGCAGGCGTGTTGGGTTTTAAAATCATGGATGCTTCGCCAGAAGATGGCACTTTGTATTACTTTGTCGGCTCTGACAAGTTGCGTTTTCGTCAGCCTGTCGTGCCGGGCGATCGTTTAGATTTATCGGCACGCTTTCTGAGCTCGAAACGTGGTATTTGGAAGTTTGAATGCCAAGCAACAGTGGCTGATGTGTTAGTTTGTTCAGCTGAAATTATCTGTGCGGAACGCAAACTATGAGTTTAATTGATCCGAGCGCTATTATTGATCCTACAGCTCAGCTTGCGGATGACGTGACTGTTGGGCCATGGACAATTATTGGTCCGGGTGTCGAAATAGGGGCTGGATCAATTATTGCGTCGCATGTAGTGATTAAAGGGCCAACCAAAATTGGCTGTCATAATCATATTTACCAGTTTGCATCGGTAGGCGAAGACACCCCAGATTTAAAGTATCAAGGCGAAGCTACACGCTTAGTGATTGGCGATCATAACGTCATTCGTGAAGGTGTCACCATTCACCGTGGTACTGTGCAAGATCGCTCTGAAACCACCATTGGTAATCACAATTTAATCATGGCCTACGCACATATTGGTCATGACAGCGTGATTGCGAATCACTGTATTTTGGTCAATAACACTGCCTTAGCAGGCCATGTGCATATGGATGACTGGGCTATTTTATCCGGTTACACCTTAGTTCATCAGTATTGTCATATTGGCGCGCACAGCTTTACCGCGATGGGTGCCGCAGTGGGTAAAGATATTCCCGCGTTTGTCACAGTCGCGGGTAACCCTGCAGAAGCACGCAGCATGAACTTTGAGGGCATGCGCCGCCGTGGTTTCAGCGAGCAAGCCATTCAAGCGTTACGCCGCGCTTATAAAACTGTTTACCGCCAAGGCTTAACAGTTGAAGAAGCGCTGGCCAGTTTAACCGAGAGTGCAGCCGAACACTCTGAAGTGGAGCTGTTCTGTGAATCGATACGCCGCTCTTCCCGCGGTATTACTCGCTGATGACTGAGCAGTTGCTACAGCCTTTAAAAGTTGCTCTGGTGGCTGGTGAAGCCTCCGGTGATATTTTGGGGGCGGGTCTTATGCAGGCTATACGAAACCATTGCCCTCAGGTTGAGTTCATTGGTGTTGGCGGACCTTTGATGCAAGCGCAAGGCTTGCAATCCTACTTTCCGATGGAGCGCCTGGCTATTATGGGCTTGGTGGAAGTGCTGGGTCGCTTGCCTGAACTGCTATCGCGACGTAAGCGTTTGATCGCCACGTTAAAGCAACAGCAGCCCGATGTGTTTATTGGTATCGATGCACCAGACTTCAATTTAACGATCGAACTGCAGTTGCGTGAAGCCGGTATTAAAACTGTGCATTACGTCAGTCCTTCAGTTTGGGCATGGCGTCAAAAGCGGGTGTTAAAAATTCGTCAAGGCTGTGATCTGATGCTGACTTTGCTGCCTTTTGAAGCGCAGTTTTATCAAGAACATCAAGTTCCAGTGTTGTTTGTCGGTCATCCATTGGCTGATAGTGTCGCCATGCACAATGATCAACTGCCTGCGCGTGAGCAATTAGGCCTACCGGCTGATGCGCAAGTGGTTGCTTTGTTGCCGGGCAGTCGTGGTGGTGAAGTGGCTAAGTTAGGTGCGTTGTTTGTTGATACGGCACGCTATTTATTAGCAGAAAAGCCGCTGCTGCGCTTTATCATTCCGGCGGCCAATCAAGCACGTCGTGAGCAATTAGCAGCAATTTTAGCCGAAGCACCCAATCTACCTATTGATATTCTCGATGGACAGTCACAAACCGCATTGCAAGCCTGTGATGCGGTGTTGATTGCGTCAGGCACGGCAACCTTAGAAGCGATGTTGTTCAAGAAACCGATGGTGGTTGCTTACAAGTTGGCACCGTTAAGCCATTGGCTGTTGAAGAAAATGGTGAAAAGTCCTTACATCTCTCTGCCTAATTTATTGGCCGCTGAAATGCTGGTGCCTGAGTTTATCCAAGACGCGGCCACACCTGAAGCTTTGGGTGAGGCGGTGTTAATCCAGTTGCGTGATGGCTCAAAGCAAACCGAGCGCTTTGCTGAACTACATCAGTCCTTGCGCTGCGATGCCTCACAGCGCGCTGCGCAGGGTGTTCTGCAGTTATTAGGGCGTCTGTAATGCAGCTCGATCTACTGCAGCAGGCGCGTGCTGGCAAGCTTGTAGCGGGGGTCGATGAAGTGGGGCGAGGGCCTTTATGTGGGCCGGTAGTGACCGCTGCGGTTATTCTCGACCCGCAACGTCCTATTTTTGGCTTGAATGACTCGAAAAAACTCACGGAAAAAAAACGTGAAGCTTTGTTTGTAGAGATTCAAGAAAAAGCTTTAGCGTGGTCTATTGGGCGTGCTGAAGTTGAAGAAATCGATCAGTTAAATATCCTTCAGGCCACGATGCTGGCCATGCAGCGCGCTGTTGAGGGTTTGTCGATCACCCCAGACTTAGCTTTGATTGATGGTAATCGTTGCCCGCAATTGAGTATGGCCAGCGAGGCTGTGGTGCAGGGTGATGGTTTGATTGCGGAAATATCTGCAGCATCGATTTTGGCGAAAGTCAGTCGTGATCGAGAAATGGCGATTCTGGATGCGCAATACCCAGGATATGGAATTGCTAAGCACAAAGGCTATCCAACCCCTGCGCATTTGAAAGCTTTGCAAGAGCTTGGCCCAACGCCTATTTATCGCCGTTCATTTGGCCCAGTACGGCGGTTTTTCGAAGCGGACTGATTCTCAGCCAAGTCACTTGATAGTGATGTAAAAAACTAAAATCCTCCTGTGCGCATGGCGATCTGCGCTAAGTCTGCTTTTCCCTCTAAACCGTGTTGCAAGCCAAGTTTGCGCCTGACGTACCTCGCTAATACTGCTATTCCCTCAACGGGTCATCCTGACCCGATTCGGGCGCTCACCATCCCTGGCTCGCTCGCCGCAGCACTAGCGATGTACTTCTTGACCATGTGTGTTGATAGCAACCTTGCAGCAGGTATCTTTTGAATTGTATTGATTGAGAGATACTGACTGCTGGCGTGACTCGCATAGTTTGCTTGATTAAAACTGCGCTCAGGCAAACAATACAAAAGGTCACAGGCGTGCTTCGGGGTTAGTGTGCTGAGTGAGCCAAGGATGGCGAACGCCGGAGTTGAACCCTGGATGGGTTCATCGACGGATAAGCACTTACTCCGAAGCACGACATGCGCGATGCATTCAGTACTTTTAAATCGTATCACAAGCTAAATCTGAGCCTGACGTACCTCGCTAATACTGCTATTCCCTCAACGGGTCATCCTGACCCGATTCGGGCGCTACGCCATCCTTGGCTCGCTCGCCGCAGCACTAGCGATGTACTTCTTGACCATATGTGTTGATAGCAACCTTGCAGCAGGTATCTTTTGAATTGTATTGATTGAGAGAAAATCTACTGCTGGCGTGACTCGCATGATCTGCATGGTTAAAACAGCGTTAATGCAAACAATACAAAAAGTCACAGGCGTGCTTCGGGGTTAGTGTGCTGAGTGAGCCAAGGATGGCGAACGCCGGAGTTGAACCCTGGATGGGTTCATCGACGGATAAACACTGACCCCGAAGCACGGCACGCACAGTATTTGCCAATTAAAGACTACAAACAGTATGTGAGCATGGCGAACTGCGCTAAGTCTGCTTTTCCCTCACGAGACATCCTGTCTCGATTCGGGCGCTGCGTCATCCCTGACTACGCTTGCCGCCGACTTAGCGCGGCTCGCCTTGACCATCGTTGTTGTGCGCTAGCTCAGGTTGCTTAACCGTTGCTATTCCGCAATCTTCAGTTCGCGTGACTTAGTGTAAACGTAGCGGATTTTTTCATACTCGAAAGGAGAGTTCAGCTGCCCATAACGTAGTTTGGTGATATAGCGCTGATCAACAATTTTCAGAGCAAAAATCTCTGGATGACGTTCACTTTCCTTGGCAACATTGAGCCAATTAACCGAGAAGTCGAGAGTGTAGTCAGCGACTAGTCCGCCAGTATCTCGCACGTTTGATGGGCCTAGTAGCGGCAGCATCAAATACGGACCGTGTGGCACGCCGTAATAGCCTAAAGTTTGGCCAAAATCCTCGTTATTTTTAGCCAGCCCCATCTTTGTCGCAGGATCCCATACTCCAGCAAAACCAAAGGTAGTGTTAAATAAAATACGCGCTGTTGTCTCCATTGCGCGATGACCTTTAAGCTGTAATAGGCTATTGGCTAAAGTTGGAATTTCGCCTAAGTTGCTAAAAAAGTTACTGACCCCTTTACGCAAAAAATGCGGCGTCACCTTGGTATAACCTTTCACTACAGGTAAAAATACCCATTGATCAAAGCGATAGTTAAAGTGATAAACACGTCGATTCCATTGCTCCAAAGGGTCACTGATGTGCAACGCATCTAAAGCTGCGCGCTCAAATTCATGCTGCCCTGCGTGCTGATTAAACTTTAAATTTTGCAGTGGATTTTTAAAACCATCGTCATCGACTTGTTGTGCATGACTAAAATTTGTAAGGCTCAATAACAGTAAGCTGGCTGCGCAGTAATTACCTAAAGAGTGAGTTTTATTCATGGAAAAACTCCAGTATATCTGCACCGTTATCTCGATAATCTAAATTTCCGAGATGGCCACCATAGGGATAAAGGGTTAAACGTTCAGCAAAGTGTTCTTTTAGAAAACCTAAGTCACCGGTTCCTAAAATGATGTCATCAGCATTGTGCATTACACCAATCTTGTTTGTTGCGCTGAGGTAGTCCTCCAGGGCATACAAGCTGCTGGCTTGACTCAATGACTCAAAGTCCTCAGCTGTAGGGCTGTCAAGCGCAAGTTTTTTCTGCTTGAAGTGGACTTTCCAGAATGGGAGTAATTGCTGCTCGATATAACAGTCAAAATCACAAAGTAATGCGCGTTTAAAAAAAGGTGTCAGGCTAGTGCCATCATTAATTTTCTGTTGCGCGGGAGTGATAATGCCACGACGATTGATCAAGTCTGAGGTGAAGTTAATATCCGCTGAAGCGAAGCGGAAAGCGCTGCCAATGAGCATTGCCAGTTGGTTGTCGCTGAGTTTTTGCTTGGAGTTTTGAAAGTCAAATAACACCGCTTCGTTAAAATCAAAATGACCTTTTTGATTAAAATAGCGCGTCAGTTTGTCCATCAATAGCTCATAGAAAGTACGGTGATCATTGCTACCAACGACTTGTGTATTGACTAGATTACTAAGGTTTTTGATTGATGCGTATAAATTAACCGGAGGGTTGAGTAGCAGGACTCGTTTAAAATTAAAAGCCTGTTCTTTTTCATCTAAATGGCTGACAAAAGCTGCTTGTAAGCCGCCGAGACTATAACCGGTTAAATGCCATTCAGTGACTTCTAGATTGTCCTGTTGCTTTTTTATTGCTTGCATAACTGAGTATAAATCGCGCGCATCTTGTGGCGAATACCCAGGGGTGGCATAAGGTGATGCGCCAACCATAAAGTCATAGGCGGTCGGTGAGGAGATTTGCGCCACATGAAAACCAGCGCCATAAAATAGTTTCTTCAGGTACTCCATCGTCGAACTTGAATAATGCGCACCGGTGCCGGCCACGATAAAAATCAGTGGTGCTGGTCCTGCTTGTTTGGCTAAGCGGTAACGAAAGGTCTTAACCGGCCAAAAATTACTCGGCAGAGTAAATTCGCGCTCTGGACGCAGGCGTAAACTGTAATCACGCTGTTTAATGTCAGCATCGTCAGGCAGTTGCGGGCGAAAAATGCTGGGTGTGCCGGCAATAGTCGCTTCAAACGCATTGGTGAGAGGGAACTGATAATCTGGCGAAATCGGTTTTGCTAGAGCGTTAAACGACAAAGCACAGAGAGAACTCAGCACAAAACAAAGTGGTGTTAGCAAGCGTGTGAGCATAATGTTGTCTCGTTGATTAGCGGAAGAGTCGTCCTAGATCTAACACCGCTAGGGGCAGCGTGATAGTTGTTTCTCAGTGTGCTACTTATTAGATTTATGACACACAATAGCAGTAAAAGAATCAACATAAGTGTGCGCAATACACACTTATGTTGATGTTTATTTACATTACGCGCTGGCCAGGACGCGCGCCGGAGTCAGGGCTGAGCAAGTGAATTTCTTCACCACCAGGACCTGCCGCCAGCACCATGCCTTCTGAGACACCGAATTTCATTTTTCGAGCAGCCAGGTTGGCCACATATAAGGTCAAACGACCTTCGAGTGCTTTGGGATCAGGGTAGGCGCTTTTGATACCAGAAAACACGTTACGTTTCACCCCGCCAAGGTCGAGGGTGAGTTGCAATAACTTATCTGCGCCCTCAACAAAAGCAGCTTTTTCGATTAAAGCAATTCGCAAATCGACCGCAGCAAAAGCATTAAAGTCGATTTCTTTAGCTAGTGGCTCTTTCTCTAGTTCGCCATTACAGATAATTTCTTCAACGCTGTTTGTGTTTTCCATTTCTAATAAATCTTCTTTTGAGGACTCAATCAAGGCTTCGACGTGTTTAGGGTCGACGCGGGTCAATAACGGTATGAAAGGATTGAGTTGATGATCACCTAACGCAGTGCCTAAATCATCCCAAGTGAGCGATGGCACATTGAGGAACTGTTCAGCATCGGCTGCGAGTTTTGGCAGCACAGGTTTTAACAAGATCACCAGTTGTTTAAACAGATTAATGGCTTGTGAACAAACCGCTTGAACTTGCGCCTGCTGACCTTCAATTTTACTCATGGCCCACGGTGCCTGCTCAGCAATCCAAGCATTGGCAGCATCGGCTAAAGCCATGATTTCACGCATTGCACGGGCGAAGTCGCGAGCTTCATAGGCTTTGGCAATGGAAGGTGTCGCTTCTACGAAATGCCCCCACAATGCAGGATTGGGCATATCCGCGACTAGCATGCCAGCGTTACCTTTGTGAATGAAGCCGGCGCAACGACTGGCGATGTTCACTACTTTGCCCACGAGGTCGGAGTTGACCTTTTGAATAAAGTCCTCAAGGTTGAGATCTAAATCTTCCACGCCACGACCCAGTTTCGCGGCGTAGTAGTAACGCAAGTATTCAGGGTTTAAATGATCAAGGTAAGTGCGCGCTTTAATAAAAGTACCGCGCGATTTGGACATTTTCGCACCATTAACTGTTAGGTAACCGTGCACATTCACTCCGGTTGGTTTGCGGTAGTCAGCGCCTTCAAGCATCGCCGGCCAAAACAGTGCGTGGAAGTTAATGATGTCTTTACCGATAAAATGGTACAGCTCGGCGGTGGAGTCTTTATTCCAGAACGCATCAAAATCTAAATCAGGACGGCGCGCGCAGAGATTTTTAAAGCTGGCCATGTAACCAATCGGCGCATCCAACCACACGTAGAAATATTTACCCGGAGCTCCTGGAATCTCAAAACCAAAGTAAGGGGCGTCGCGGGAGATATCCCACTCTTGTAGACCGCTATCAAGCCACTCAGCGAGCTTGTTGGCGACTGACTCTTGCAGAGCTCCGCTACGCGTCCACTCTTTCAGCATGCTTTGGAAATTAGGCAGTTTAAAAAAGTAATGCTCAGAATCTTTGAGTACCGGCGTCGCACCAGAAATAGCTGAGCGTGGATCTTTCAGCTCAGTTGGATGATAAGTGGCACCACACTTTTCGCAGTTATCACCGTATTGATCAGGTGTGGCGCATTTTGGGCAAGTGCCTTTAATGAAGCGGTCGGCAAGGAACATGCCCTTTTCAGGATCAAAATACTGAGTCACAGAGCGGGTGGCAATATGCCCGGCCGCTTGCAGACGTTGATAGATCTGCTCGGACAGTTCGCGGTTTTCTTCACTATGGGTCGTGTAAAAGTTATCGAAATCGACCATGAAATCAGCAAAGTCAGCGCTGTGTTCAGCGTGCACGTTGTCAATTAACTGCTCTGGGGTAATGCCTTCTTTTTCGGCGCGCAACATAATCGCTGAACCATGAGCGTCATCAGCGCAAACATAGATGCATTGGTTGCCGCGCATTTTTTGAAAGCGAACCCACATATCAGTTTGAATATACTCAAGCATATGGCCAAGGTGAATGGAACCATTGGCATAGGGTAGGGCGCTGGTCACTAAAATTTTGCGGGCTTCGCTCATGGTTTTCCTAACTACTAAACAGTGAATAGAAATAAGCCGACTACTATATAGGCAATGACTGTTTTTTTCATCCCTTGCGCCATGCGAGCTTGCCAACGATTAAGGTCTTAACGTTTAGATTAGGCTAGAATGTTCGTCATTGAGTCTATTTCGCAGTGGAGAACGTCATGAGTGCAGTAACCCGCGCCGCAGTTGAAGAAACCTTAAGCCGCCTGATTGATCCCAATTTGAATCTTGATCCAGTGACTGCTGGCTGTGTACGCGCCATTGATATTCAAGGTGATCGCGTCAGTGTACAGCTTGAATTAGGCTATCCCGCCGATTTATTTAAAACCGGTTGGGCGCAAATGCTGCAAATGACGCTTGAGCAAATGCCCGGCGTAGCCAGTGCTGAAGTGAAAATTTCCACACTGATTCATCCGCATAAAGGCCGCAGTGATGTTCCAGGTTTAGCTGGCGTAAAGAATGTGATTGCCGTGGCATCGGGTAAGGGAGGTGTCGGTAAATCAACTACAGCTGCGAACTTAGCCTTAGCTTTGGCACGCGAAGGTGCTCGTGTGGGTATTCTGGATGCTGATATTTACGGTCCTAGTCAAGGGATTATGCTTGGTGTTCCCAGCGGCACTAAGCCGCAAGTGCGTGATGAGAAATATTTCATCCCAATTCAAGCGCATGGCGTATCGGTAATGTCGATGGCCTTTCTTACCACCGACAACACACCGATGGTTTGGCGTGGTCCGATGGCCTCTGGCGCGCTACTGCAGATGATCACGCAGACTGCTTGGGATAATCTTGATTATCTTGTGGTAGATATGCCACCAGGTACTGGTGATATTCAGTTGACCCTCGCGCAGAAAGTGCCGGTGGCGGGAGCAGTGATTGTGACCACACCGCAAGATATTGCTTTGCTCGATGCGCGCAAAGGCATTGAGATGTTCCGTAAAGTTAATATTCCTATTTTGGGTGTTGTCGAAAACATGGCGGTGCATATCTGCTCTAACTGCGGGCACGCTGAGCACCTGTTTGGCGAGGGCGGAGGTGAGCGCTTAGCCGCCAGTTATGATGCTGAGTTGTTAGCTTCATTACCTTTGTCGATGGCGATTCGCATGCAGTGCGATGGTGGTGAGCCGACCACCAGTGCTGACCCAGAAAGCCAAATTGCGATGATTTACCAAGAGTTGGCGCGTACTGTTGGTGCGCGTATCAGTGTGCTTAATCAGCAAAGCACCGGCATGCCACCGATTGAAATTAGCGATGATTGAAGCATAGCGCCGCAGCGCAACAACGCCTTACCGATGGGCTGGCTCATACAGCGATTGATCTAAACTCTGTATGAGTAGGCCATGCCTGCGACTTGAGTCAGGCTGATTTAAAAGCATTAAGAATTAAGGAGAAATAACCATGAGTTTTACTGTGTATCTTTCTGGAGAAATTCACACATCATGGCGTGAAGAGATTCAGCAGGGTGCTGAAGCTTTAGGTTTAGATATTACCTTCACTTCAGCCGTGACTGATCATGCTGCGAGCGACGCAGCAGGTGATCATTTGGGTGCGCAAGAGCAGAGTTTTTGGCGCGATCATCAGTCCGCGAAAGTCAATGCAATCCGCACTAAAACCCTGATCGAACAAAGTGATCTTGTGGTGGTGCGTTTTGGTGATAAATACAAACAGTGGAATGCTGCATTTGATGCAGGCTATTGCGCTGCGCTGGGTAAACCCTACGTAACCTTGCATGCAGAAGATATTATTCACCCTCTCAAAGAAGTCGATGCCGCAGCAATGGCATGGGCGACGACGCCTGCACAAGTTGTCGAGATTTTGCGTTATACGACTCAAGCGTAATCGCAGATTTCAACTATAAAAAAAGCGCGCTGATTACAGCGCGCTTTTTTTGATACTCACTTAGTTACTCAACACGTTTAATGCTTTTGATCACAATTGGATCAGTTGGCACATTTTGGTGCATGCCGTAGGTGCTGGTTTTGACTTGAGCAATTTGATCAACAACATCCATACCACGAACAACTTTAGCAAATACCGCATAGCCAAAATCGCGGCTGCTGTGGTTTAAGAAGTCATTGTCTGCATGGTTAATAAAAAACTGCATAGTGGCTGAGTCAGGCGCTTGGGTGCGCGCCATCGCAACGGTACCACGGTTGTTTTTTAAGCCATTGTCAGCTTCATTTTTAATTGCAGATTTAGTGGCTTTTTGTTGCATATAACTGTCAAAGCCGCCGCCTTGAATCATGAAGTTTGCAATCACACGGTGAAATATAGTGCCGTCATAGCGCTCGGCATCAACATAATCCAGAAAGTTGTTTACCGTGATGGGGGCTTTTTCTGCTTCTAGCTCCAGTTCAATCTCGCCAAAACTGGTGTTGATCACCACGTGCGGATTATCCGCTGCAAAGACATTTGCCGTCATAAGCAACATACAGCCAGTCAGTAGAAGTTTCTTGAGCATAGGTTCCTCACTTTATCGAGTTTAAAAAATTCACTAACGCTTGGTTAAAACGTTCGGGTTGATCAAGAGGTGTTGCATGTCGCGATTGTTCAATCACCAGCAGTTTAGCATGAGGCATTTGCGCAACATACGCTTCTTTGTCGGCAACCGGTGTGTAGTCCTTATCAGCGCTAATGACCAAGGTGGGGCACAGAATGCTGGAAATCCGCTCGCGTACACTCCAGCCAATGATGGCATCTAGGCTAGCTAAATAAGCGCGCTTATCATTCAGTTGCCAGCGCTCTTCAATCTTTTGCCGTAAGTGCGCTTGTTCAGGACGTGGAAAGAGTAAACCGCCTAAGGCTTTGCCGATTTGCTCAAGGCTTAAAAAGCGTGAGAGCAACTTACGCTTTACCACTTCCAACCATTGCTTGATGCTGCGTGGCTTGACTTCCGGCCCGCTATTAACAATGGTCAAGCTGCCCAGTAATCCTGGATTATCAACGGCTAACTGAAAGGCAATCATGCCGCCCATTGAAATACCAATCACATGTGGTTTGTGTAGTTTTAAATGCTGAATCAGCGCAAAAATATCGTCGGCAAAGGAGGGGATACTATAGGTTTGCACAGGTTTGCCAGAACGGCCATGACCACGCACATCAATGGCAATCACGCGAAAGTCTTTTTGTAATTCTGGGATTTGATATTCCCAATCTTTGGTGCTCGAACCCAGTCCGTGGATCAGAATGACTGGTTCACCGCGTCCTACGTCTTCGTAATAAATTTGGCAGCCTTGCTGATTAAAGTAGGACATCTCAATACCCTTAACGCTAAATGACATAACAATATATTGCTTAGTTTAGCCTGTCGGCCGCCAAGTCAGTACAGCAATAGGTTGATTATGCGCGATTATGCGCGCTGCCACTCAAAGCTGAGTACTTGGGTAATGCTTTGTGCGTCTAATAGATGTAATAAAACTCGGTCTAAGCCTAGAGCGACCCCTGCACAATCGGGCAAGCCATGCTCTAACGCTGCAATCAGAAGTGCATCATGCGAGCGCTGGGTGCCTTGTAATTCATGCTTGAAGCGTTGCAGTTGTTGCTGTGCATCGGTCAGTTCTTGATAGCCGTTCGCCAGCTCCATGCCATTAAAAAACACTTCAAAGCGCTGTGCGATGAGCACGCCCTGCTCATTGTTGGCGAGCTTAGCTAGGGCGGCTTGTGAGGCTGGGAACTGGTCAATAAAGATTAAAGTGTTGTGGGGTAGTGCGGGCTCTACTTGATGACTCATAATCACATCGAGCCAACCATCACGGTCTAAGTCTAAATCAGCATTGGCTAATGCTTGTCCATGTCTGGCAATGACTTGATCACCGCAGTGATGCACATCGAGTTGCGCGTAACTTTGCAATGCTTGGGCGTAGCTGAGATGCAGAGTCGGCAGGGTGCTAAAACGTTCTGCTAATAACATTTGCAACAGTTGCGCCACTTCTTCCATCAGTTGTTGATGCGTCCAACCGACGCGATACCATTCCAGCATGCTGAACTCTGGGTTGTGACGTTTACCGGCTTCACCCTCACGAAAGACTTTGCAGATCTGATAAATGTCCCCATAGCCCGCACAAAGCAGGCGCTTCATCGCATATTCTGGGGAGGTATGCAGCCAGCGCTGCCCAGCTTGCATGGGCGTGATATTAGGATCGGCAACTGGGGCTTGTGACAGCAGTGGGGTTTCCACCTCGAGTACCGAGCGCGTATAGAAAAACTCGCGAATTGAGCGGTACATCTGTTGACGTGCCATTAGCGCATCACGACTGGCACTGGGTGACCAAGTGCTCATGGTCTCTATCCTTATAAAAAGGGCGCAGGGTTACGCCCTTGAGCTCTGGTGTAAACTTAGGCGCGGCTGACGTACTCACCACTGCGCGTATCAATCTTGAGTTTTTCGCCTTCGACAATAAACAGTGGCACACGCACGACAGCACCGGTGCTGAGGGTTGCTGGTTTAGAGCCGCCTTGAGCGGTATCACCTTTTAAGCCTGGATCAGTTTCTACAACCTCCAGTTCAACAAAATTTGGGGGCGTTACAGATACCACCGCATCGTTGTACAAAGTGACTTCGTAAACAACCTGTTCTTTCAGCCACTTAATTGTTTCACCAACCGCTTCGCTGCTGGCACCTAGCTGTTCGAATGAACCGTCGGTGGCCATGAAATACCAAAACTCAGCATCGCTATATAAGTACTCCATATCCCGTTCAACGATATCAGCGCTTTCTAAGCTTTCGCCAGACTTAAAGGTACGTTCCCATACCCGTTGAGTACGGATGCTGCGTAATTTTACGCGGCTAAATGCTTGGCCTTTGCCGGGCTTAACAAACTCGATATCAATCATGATACAAGGTTCGTTATCCACCATGACACGCAGTCCCGGTTTGAATTCGTTGGTAGAATAGTTAGCCATAATGTAATCCTGTTGAAGTTTAAGGTCCTGTGAAAATGTCTAGTGTAGCCCAAACCGAAAAAGTTATTTTCCAGCAGGAGTGGGGGCAGGTGTTGGCGCAGTCGTTGCGCAGCAGTCAGCAGTTGCTGGCTGAGCTTGATTTGCAAGTGACTGATTTTCCTGAAGGGTTAAGTGAGGCATTGCAGTTTCCGCTGTTTGTGCCACGACCTTTTGTTAAGCGCATGCGTAAGGGTGATCCTTGTGATCCTTTGCTGCTGCAGGTCTTGCCGCTGGCTGCTGAAGAACAATTACACTCAGGGTTTACCCTTGATCCTTTGGCTGAACAAAGCACCAATGTGCAGGCTGGATTGATTCATAAGTACCATGGCCGCGTGTTGTTATTGGCCGCCAGTGGTTGTGCGATTAACTGCCGTTATTGTTTTCGCCGACACTTTCCTTACAGTGAAAACCGTGTGGCGCGCGGACAGTGGCAGCCTGCGCTCACTTATATTGCTCAAGACCCAAGTATCACCGAGGTGATTCTCAGCGGTGGTGATCCACTGATGCTGCAGGATGAACACTTGGCGGAACTGGTTGAACGTATTGCGCAGATCCCGCATGTGCAACGCTTACGGGTGCATTCGCGCTTGCCGGTCGTCATCGCTGAACGTTTGACTGACCAGTTAACCCACATTTTAACCGGCACGCGTTTACGCAGTAGTTTGGTTTTGCACGTCAATCATCCGCGCGAACTGACGCCTATGCATGCCGAGCGTCTAGGCAAACTGCGTCAAGCTGGGGTGACTTTGCTGAATCAGACGGTGTTGCTCAAGGGCGTGAATGACAGCGCTGAGGTGCTGATTGAGCTGAGTGAAAAGTTATTTGATCATCATTTATTACCCTATTACCTGCACGTGCTGGATCGCGTGCAGGGCGCACAGCATTTTGATCTCAGTAGTAGCGAAGCTTACGGGTTATACCAACAGATGCTGGCGCAGCTGCCCGGTTATTTGGTGCCGAAATTGGTGCGTGAGGAAGCAGGACAGCCGCATAAAACGCCATTGCATGCTTTTTAAACCTGCACGATGACAAATCCACCGCAAACAAGGTGCAGCTTGCTACACTGCACATTGCATTTATTAAGGTTAGAAAATTTTTGTGAGTACACCAACTGATTTTGCCAGCTTGCCGTTACCGGCAGCATTGTTAACCAATTTAGCTGATTTGGGCTACAGCAGCATGACCGCGATTCAAGCACAAAGCTTGCCGGTAATTCTTAAAGGCATGGATGTGATTGCCCAAGCCAAAACCGGTAGCGGTAAAACCGCAGCCTTTGGTATTGGCTTATTGTCACCGCTCAACCCGCGCTATTTTGGTTGCCAAGCCTTGGTGCTCTGCCCAACCCGTGAGTTGGCTGACCAAGTGGCGAAAGAAATTCGCCGCTTAGCCCGTGCCGAAGGCAATATCAAGGTGCTGACTTTGTGCGGCGGCGTACCTTTTGGTCCGCAAGTGGGCTCGCTGGAGCATGGCGTGCATATTGTTGTGGGTACGCCAGGGCGTATTTTAGAGCATGCACGCAAAGGTACTTTGGATTTATCCGGTCTGAACACTTTAGTGCTCGATGAAGCCGATCGTATGTTGGATATGGGCTTTTATGACAGCATTGCTGACATTATTGAGTTCACCCCCAAGCGTCGCCAAACTTTATTGTTTTCGGCGACTTTTCCTGATGGTATTCAGCAGTTGGCGTCGAACTTCTTACGTCAACCGCAGCATATTCAAGCGGATATTGAACACGCTGAGCATCAGATCGAGCAGCATTTCTACGAAATTATGCCTGAGCAGCGCCAAGGCGCAGTCGAGCGAATTCTGCGTCATTACCGTCCAGAAGCCTGTGTGTGTTTCTGTTTTACCAAGCAGCAAACTCAAGAGTTGGCTGATTACCTCAATAGTGAGAAAATCTCTGCTTTGGCGTTGCACGGTGATTTAGAACAGCGTGAGCGTGATCAGGTGTTGGCCTTGTTCAGTAACCGCAGTTGCAGTGTGCTGGTAGCGACTGATGTGGCGGCGCGTGGTTTGGATATTGATGCCTTGCCAATGGTGATTAACGTTGAGTTGGCCCGCGATGCTGAAATCCATACGCACCGTATTGGCCGTACCGGTCGTGCTGGCGCTAAGGGTGTGGCGATCAGTTTGGTGGGGCCTAAAGAAGGTCATCGCGCCACTGCCATTGAAGAACAGCTGAAAAAACCTTTGAGCTGGCACTCTCTCAATGCGTTAAAAGAGTCGGATGGTCAGTCGTTACTACCAGCGATGGCTACTTTGTGTATTTCTGCAGGTCGTAAAGATAAATTACGCCCTGGCGATATCCTCGGTGCGCTGACCGGTATTGGCGGTTTAACCGGTGATCAGGTGGGTAAAATTTCGATTTTTGATCATCAGGCTTTTGTCGCTGTGGAGCGCTTGCTGGCGCGACAAACGCAGCAGCGTTTAGAAGGCGGTAAAATCAAAGGCCGTAGCTTAAAAATACGCGTACTTTAAGCGCTGAGTGCAAGCTGGCATCTAGCTGTCAGCTTAGCTCTGTTTGCGTAATGGCGTGAGCAAATCGCTCAAGCCGTTATGATCGATTTCATGCATAAGTTCTAGCAGTCTGCCTAAGTCGCTTTTTGGAAAGCCTTCTCTAGCAAACCAATTTAGGTATTGACCCGGTAGGTCTGCCAAGAGACGGCCTTGGTATTTTCCGAAGGGCATTTGCGTGGTGACGAGGCGTTTTAAGTCTTCAGCTTGCATGGGCGATACTGCAGTGTGATGGTAAGGGCTGCTATAGTCTCAAAAAATACTGTGCTGTGCATACGGATCAAGCATTCGATGGAAATCCAGTAAGCGCATCACTTACTTTTATTCTTGAAGAGAGTTGAAATGATTGTAAAAGGTTTGCGTAATGGTTTGGGTCAACTGATTATTTTTGCCGACTGGCTGACGCGTCCAAAGCCTCTGCAGCGTACGGCTGAGCAGCAAGCTGAAGTGGATGCAGCGACTGCGCATTTGGCGTTGTATCAGTTTAATGCGTGTCCGTTTTGTGTGAAGGTGCGCCGTGCAATACATGCCTTTAATCTGAAGATTGAATTGCGTGACGCGAAGAATAATCAGCAGTTTCGTCAAGAGTTAGAGCAGCAGGGCGGTCGTATTAAAGTGCCATGCTTACGTATTGAAGAGGACGGTGAAGTCCGTTGGATGTATGAGTCCAATGACATCATTGCTTATCTGCAAGAGCGTTTTGCTTAAATATTTACTTAAGTATGAGCGGGCCATGCCCGCGATAGTGATCCTTTGCAGTGTTGCAAACAGTACGAATGATTAAGAAGTATCTTGTTCGTGTCGTGATCAGCGAAGTAATGGATGACGTAGCCCCGAATCGGGTCAGGATGATCCGTTGAGGGAAAAGCGATATGAGCAAGGTAAGGCATGCAGATATCGTTATTGCTATTTGGCCCCGCTAAAAAGGTTAACTCTGTGCATGTCGTACTTCGGAGGTAAGTGTTAATCCGTCGATGAACCCATCCAGGGTTCAACTCCGGCGCTCGTCATCCCTGACTCGCTCACCACACCCACCTCGAAGCACTTGTTGATCATCTGTAGCGTTTGCAATGCTGCAGTACCAGTCAGCTGTACAGATACATCTTTGCTACAGACCAATAAGATTCCGCAGAATAATGGCTTTAAAAGAGTCGTACTAAAGACCCGCACACAACATCACTGATCAATGAGTACCTTGTTGGTGTCGCGATCAGCGAAGCCAGGGATGGCGTAGCCCCGAATCGGGTCAGGATGATCCGTTGAGGGAAAAGCGATGCTAACAAGGTGCGGCATGCGCAAATAGTTCTGGATGCTTTGCTTGGTTAAGCACACGCCTCTATGCATGTCGTATTTCGGATTAAGACGCAGTCGCTGGCATGGCCAGCTCGTACAGGGCACAGCGATAGCAACAAGGTACGGCATGCGCAAATAGTTCCGGATGCTTTGCTTGGTTAAACATACACCCGCATATCGTATTGGATACTTTGTTTTATGAAAACCCTGCTAATACGACGCTCTAGTGTTAAAAAACATACCTTAAACCAGCGTCGCTAAATCGATTTGATCACTGCGCTGAATATTTTCAGTTAGTCCACGACATAGACTTAAAAATTCACTCATGGCATCGGTTTGATACTTATGCTTATGCCAAATAAAAGTGAATTGGCGGGTGAGGTTAAGCTCAGGGGTTTCAATCGCCACTAAGCTGCCGCGTTTGAAAGCATCGCGTAACGCTAGCCGAGAAATACAACCAATACCTAAACCTGACTCCACTGCACGTTTAATACCTTCAGTGTGTTCCAGCTCTAAGCGGATTTTAATTGCACGCTGATGACGCATAAAGGCTTGCTCAAATGCCACACGAGTACCTGAGCCTTGCTCACGCACAATCCATTCTTCATTGACCAGTTCATCTAAACTGGCATGCCCTTGCTGCGCTAGAGGATGTTGCGGCGCGCAAAAAACCACCAATTCATCGGCAATCCAAGGCTCGGCAATAATATTGCTGTCTTGGTAATAACCTTCGATCAAGCCTAAGTCGAGCTGATAGCTAGCGATTTGTTGAACAATCTGCGCCGTATTGTGCACATGCAGACGCACCTTGCAGCTCGGATGCTGCTGCATAAAGTGCCCAATCAACAAGGTAGCCAAGTAATTACCAATGGTCATGGTTGCGCCCACTGAAAGCGAGCCAAAGCCATGGTTATCAGTTAGCAAGCCTTCCAGAGCTTGTGCTTGCTCTAATAATGCACGCGCTCGAGGTAATAGCTCAAGACCTAAGGCATTGATAATTAACCGTTTTCCTGCGCGGTCGAACAGTAAACAATCATAACTGCGCTCAAGCTCTTTTAGTGCAGTGCTGGCTGCTGATTGCGACATCGCCAGTTGATCTGCGGCTTGCGAGACACTTTGATACTGTGCGATGCGGGTAAATACTTGTAATTGACGTAGAGTAAATCGCATATCTGTTTTCTCGATATAATTTATGCGTATTATCAATTTAACAGATTTGTATTTTAAACCTACACTCTAACTAATCTTTTCTTGCACTGGAGCGTGTTATGAGCAATTTGAATGTTGAGCAGGTTTTAAGTGTTCATCACTGGAATGACACTTTATTCAGTTTTAAAACCACTCGTGATCCAAGCTTGCGCTTTGAGAATGGGCAGTTTGTGATGATTGGTCTTGAAGTCGAAGGCCGACCTTTGATGCGTGCTTATTCAATTGCCAGCCCCAACTATGAAGATCATTTAGAATTTTTCAGCATCAAGGTGCCAGACGGTCCGCTGACCTCACGTCTGCAGCATTTAAAAGCGGGCGATAACTTGAAAATCAGCAAAAAACCTACCGGTACTTTATTGCTCAGTGATTTGTTGCCCGGAAAAAACCTTTACTTGCTAAGTACAGGGACGGGTCTTGCGCCTTTTATGAGCGTGATTCAAGACCCAGAAACCTATGAGCGCTTTGAGAAAGTGATTCTGGTGCATGGTGTGCGTCATGTTAGTGAAGTGGCTTACAGCGAGTTCATTACTAAAAACTTACCGGATAATGAGTTTTTTGGTGAGCAATTACGCGATAAGTTGATTTATTACCCAACCGTGACGCGTGAACCCTTTCGTAATCAAGGACGGATCACTGAGTTGATGCGCAGTGGGAAATTGTTTACTGATATTGGTTTGCCGCCAATCAATCCAGAGCATGACCGTGCAATGATCTGTGGCGGTCCAGCCATGCTGGATGACACCAGTACCATGCTCGATGAATTTGGTTTCAAGGTCTCACCGCGTTTAGGCGTTGCTGCGGACTATGTGATTGAACGCGCTTTTGTCGAGAAGTAGTGTTGCGTTTATGTTGGTCTGCTGCTGATACAAAAACACCGCTTTGCGCAACCATTGGCAAAGCGGTGTTTTTATTTGCAACGTTAAGCGGTATTTAGCGAATTAGACCAAACACTTTCTTGGCGATATCAGATGCCGCTTGAGTTGGATTCTGACGAATCGAAGCTTCTTGTTCAGCAATAATAGTAAATAAACCATCCAGTGCTTGTTCAGCCACGTAGTTTTCAATCGATGCATCTTTTGCGTCAATCACACCGAAGTTGGCTGCTTGTCCAGCAAAGTTATTGTATTGCTGCGCTAAACCAGAAGACTGCGTGACTTGCTCAATCATCGGTAAAAAACGGCTACGTAATTGCTCGCGGCTGCTTTTGTCGAGGTAAGCGGTTGCTGAGTTTTCAGGACCATTAAGAATGCCTTTAGCATCGCTGATGGTCATTTTTTTCACTGCGTCGAGCAACAACTCTTGTGCTTGTGGGATCGCTGCTTCGGCGGCACGGTTCATGCTGTTTTCCAACGCTGTCACTTGTTTACCCTGGCCAAGCATTTTCATCGCGCGCGCTGCTTTACCGAGATTACCGGGCAACTCAATGCGCACATCAGGGTTGTTATTGAAGCCACCGGGTTGACTTAGTTGCTGTACTGCCACGCGAGCACTTTGTTCCAGCATGGCTTTCATGCCGTCACCGGCTTGGTTTTGGCTTAAGTCATTGAGAGATAAAGCACAGGCTTGAGCAGCAAAGAATAATCCAATGAATCCAGTTAGATACGCACGCATGGTATTTTCCTCAGTCGGTAAACGCTTATACCGCGTTTTTTAGTGCTTGCTCAGGAAGCAATGCTGCCGCTTCACGATCCAGCACAATGGTTAGGTTTTTATGTTGCTTGAGCGCAGAGGCCGGTAAAGCTTCATCAATCGCGCTAGCAAATAACTGCGCCATGATTTCAGTTTTGTTACTGCCAGTAGCGACTAAAATAATCTCTTTGGCATTTAAAATATCTTGAATACCCATAGTGATGGCATGGGTTGGCACTTCATTTTGATCGTCAAAAAAACGGCCGTTATCAATACGGGTTTGTTCTGAGAGTTCAACAATGTGAGTGCGACTGTTAAAGCTGGTTTGTGGTTCGTTAAAACCAATATGGCCGTTTGAGCCAATGCCCAATAGCTGTAAATCTAATCCGCCCATCGCCTCAATAGCATTGGAATAGGCTTGGCAGGCTGTGTCAACGTCGCAGGCTAAGCCGTCAGGTAAATGCACATTTTGCGCTGGGATATTGAGTTGGTTAAATAAATGTTGGTACATGTAATAGTTATAACTTTGTGGGTGCTGTGCGCTTAAACCCATGTATTCATCTAAGTTAAAAGTGGTGAGCTGTGACAAGTCTACCGGTGCTTGCTGAATGTCTTTTAACATTTGCGCATACACAGGCTCCATCGTGCTGCCAGTTGCTAAGCCTAATACAGCAGTTGGCGCAGCTTTGATTTTGGCTAATAGGCGTTGCGCGGTGTAGCGAGAAACTTCGTCGACTGTGTCGAAAATTTTATACATAAATAAGTGTCATCAAAAAGTAAAAAGGGCATGCGGCATGCAGAGTTGAATTATAACGGTGAATGCCTTGCAGTATATAGATAATCTATAACTCTGCAGAGTGACTCATTTGGATTATTTAATAGCGTTTGAGTATCTTCCAAAAGTTTTAGCCAGCTACAGGGTTAAAGCGAAGGCTTTGACTGCATTGCCTTCTTTAGGTTCTTTAGCGTTGCAACATTGATTTACGAAATTCCCCTGGTGTTTGTTTCGCCCAGCGTTTAAATGCGCGCTGAAAGGCTTCTGGCGATGAAAAACCCAAGAGCCAAGTAATTTCTCCGAAAGTTAAGTCAGTATCACGAATATAGCTGCTGGCTAGATCAAAGCGGGTTTGGTTAATCAGTTGACGAAACTGTGTGCCTTGCGCGGCGAGTTTACGACGCAATGTCCAGGTCGGTATTTGCAGTCTTTGCGCAATCTGCTCAATGCTTGGCTCGCCATTTTTTAATAAGGGTGCGATCAGCTTGCTGACTTGTTCGACTAAGCTATAGCTGCGAGTTTTTAATGCCAGTTGCTCTTCGCATAATTGCAGTAAAGCATGCCAAGTGCTGGCGCAGTGCTGGGGGTTGAGCTGTGCTAGGGTTTTTTGACTTAGGCGTATGCGATTGTGATCAGCGCCAAATTCAACCGGACAATTAAGCTGTTGGCTAAAAGCATCGGCATAACTGGGTTCTGGGAATTCAATTTGTAGCAACTCAATCTCAATGCTGTGCTGGCAGACTTGCTCTAAGTGGCTGATCCAACCCAGCAATACCGACTCCACCACAAAGCAGTTATAGGCATTGTAGGGTGCAATTGAGTAAAAGCTGAACCAAGCGCCTTGATTGTCTTCAATAAATTGACTGGCACCACGATAGTTTTGAGCATACAGAGGCTCAAAGTGACTAATGCAGCGGGCTGCCGCGCGCACCGAGGGTGCTTGTGCTGCGGTGACTCCGGCCAGACCAAGCTGATTGAGTAAGCTCTGCTCGCCAATGACCAAGCCTAAGGCTGGATTGTTGGTCAGCTGAATTGCGGCGTGACCAAGGCGCATGTAGCGCGGAATAGACAAGCGCGCTTGAGGTTGAGCGAGACGTTCTGGGCCAAGATCAAAACGTTCCAGTAGCGCGTTAGCGTCATGCCCATGCTGTGTAATGGCTGCAACGATGCTATGGACAAAACCGACGGATAAATCCCCTAAGCGTATGCTCTGGCGTGCTGTGTTCATGGCAATCTTAACCTGCTATTGGATAAGTGTTCATTATAGTCATTATTTTGTTAAATATAATCATTGAGAACCTTGCTTGAGCTGTCTATTGTGTTGAGCAATACTTGACTGATTACTGCATGATCTGTGCATCTAAATAAAATCAGCATTCCGTGTTTGTACCTGTTTTGGAGAGTCACGATGTCAAACCCACATTACCCACATTTGCTGTCACCTTTGGACCTCGGTTTTACCACGTTGAAAAACCGTGTGTTAATGGGTTCCATGCACACCGGTTTAGAAGAGCGCCCTAATGGTTTTGAACGTATGGCTGCTTACTTCGCTGAGCGTGCGCGCGGTGGCGTTGGTCTGATGGTGACTGGCGGTATCGGCCCCAACGAAGAAGGTGGTGTGTATGCTGGCGCAGCTAAATTAAGCACGCCGGAAGAAGCAGAAAAGCACAAGATCGTGACTCAAGCAGTGCATGACGCGGGCAGTAAAATCTGTATGCAAATCCTGCATGCTGGTCGTTACGCCTACAGCCCTAAATCCGTTGCACCGAGTGCGATTCAAGCGCCCATTAATCCGTTTAAACCCCATGAGTTGGATGAAGAAGGCATTGAGAAACAAATTAAAGACTTTGTAAATTGCGCTGTTTTAGCTCAATCCGCCAACTATGACGGTGTTGAGATTATGGGCTCTGAAGGCTACTTCATTAACCAGTTCCTCGCCGCACATACCAACCACCGCACCGACCGCTGGGGCGGTAGCTACGAAAACCGTATGCGTTTAGCGGTAGAGATCGTCCGTCGTGTACGTGAAGCGGTAGGTACTGACTTTATTATCATTTACCGTTTATCGATGCTTGATCTGATCGAAAAAGGCAGTAACTGGGAAGAAGTTGTGCTGCTAGCCAAAGCCATTGAAGCAGCTGGCGCAACCATTTTGAATACCGGTATCGGCTGGCACGAAGCTCGAATTCCAACTATCGCGACCAAGGTTCCGCGTGGTGCGTTTACTAAAGTGACTGCTAAGTTACGTGGCGAAGTTTCTATTCCATTAGTGGCGACCAACCGTATCAATACACCTGAAGTGGCTGAGCGTGCTTTAGCAGAAAATGATGCCGATATGATTTCCATGGCGCGTCCTTTCTTGGCTGACCCTGAGTTTGTCAACAAGGCTGCAGCCGGTAAAGCAGATGAAATCAATACTTGTATCGGTTGTAACCAAGCCTGTTTGGACCATACTTTTGCTGGAAAATTAACCACCTGTCTAGTTAATCCACGTGCTTGTCATGAAACTGAACTCAATTATATTCCAACCACTGCAGTGAAAAAGATTGCTGTGGTCGGTGCCGGACCTGCAGGTCTGGCTGCTGCCACTGTGGCGGCAGAGCGTGGTCACGAAGTGACCTTGTTTGACTCAGCCAGTGCGATTGGCGGTCAGTTTAATGTGGCGAAGTTGATTCCAGGTAAAGAAGAGTTTTTTGAAACGCTGCGTTACTTTCAGCAGAAACTGCAATCGACTAAGGTTAATGTGCAACTCAATAAGCGTGTCAATGCGCAAGAGTTACTGGCGCAAGGTTTTGATGAAGTGGTCTTGGCGACCGGTATCGTGCCGCGCGTACCTGAGATCCCTGGCATTGATCATCCGAAAGTCATTAGTTATCTCGATGCAATTCTAGGCCGCAAGCCGGTTGGTAAGCGCGTTGCGGTGATTGGTGCCGGAGGTATTGGTTTTGATGTCTCGGAGTTAATTACACACAGTGGCGAGTCAACCAGTTTAGACCGTGAAGCATTCTGGAAAGAGTGGGGGATTGATCTTGGTTTGAATGCGCGCGGTGGTATTGAAGGTGTTGAGCCGCAAGTTGAAGCTGCCGCGCGTCAGGTGTATTTGCTCCAGCGTAAGAAGACTAAAGTGGGTGCTGGTTTAGGTAAAACCACAGGCTGGATTCACCGCGCTGGTTTGAAAAATAAGAATGTTGAAATGCTTTCCAGTGTTGAATACTTGGGTGTTGATGATGCAGGCTTGCATGTCAGCATTGAAGGTGGTGAGCCACAAGTTCTCGCGGTTGATAATGTGATTCTCTGTGCTGGGCAAACGCCTTTGCGTGAATTGCAAGCTGATCTTGAAAGCGCTGGCGTGACTGTGCATTTGGTCGGTGGTGCTGATGTTGCTGCTGAGCTTGATGCTAAGCGTGCCATTGATCAAGGTTCGCGGGTTGCTGCTGCTTTGTAAACCTTGTGTTACCGATGAATAGACAGCGCTGCAGGTGAAAACTTGCAGCGCTGTTTTTGTATGGGTGAACGCTTTTTTCGAGTGAATTCTTAAATTGAAATTGATTTGGCTGCACAGGCAAGTCGGATTAAAACCTTAAACACCTGACTGAATCGGGTAAACTCTTACTTCTTAATCAAGCAAAACCATTCTCGCTTTGATCTCAAGAGCGCTCGCTTAAGGCTTTTGAACGTATTGAGTAGCCTTTGGAGAACATTATGCATAGCCCGCAGCTGATTTATATTATGGACCCCATGTGTTCTTGGTGTTGGGGCTTTAATCCGGTGTTGCAGGAGGTGCTGAAACAGGCCGAGGAGGCCGGCGTTAAGGTGAGCTTGCGAGTCGGTGGTTTACGCACTGGGCAACAAGCTGTCTTGGATCAGAGTAAGCGCGACTATATTTTGCAGCACTGGCGAGCAGTGGCAGAGGCGACAGGGCAGCCTTTTGATTTTGAGCGTGCGCTGCCGGCAGGTTTTGTCTATAACACTGAGCCGGCTTGCCGCGCTTTAGTGGTTGCGCGTGAGCTTGATGAGACTCGTTTGTTTCCTTTTCTCAATCGTCTGCAACAGGCGTTTTATCAAGGCGCACAAGACATTACTCAGCCTAGCGTGTTGCGTGAGCTGGCGCTGCAGGCAGGCTACGACCATGATGCTTTTTGTTTGGCGTTTGATGCTGCGGATACGCAAGCACAAACACAGGCAGACTTTGCTTGGGTGAGTCAATTAGCGGTGCGTGGTTTTCCAACATTGCTTGCCGAGCATCAGCAGCAATATGCCTTAATCACCAATGGTTATCAGACCTATGCGGCGCTTGAACCGCTCTTAAGTCGTTGGATTTCAATTAATGCTAGCACCTGATCAAATCAGCTGGGCGCAAATTCGTCGCTTAGCTGTGCAACATAAACGTAGTTTAATTCTAGCTAATATTTTGGCCGTGCTGGCCACCCTGTGCAGTGTGCCGATACCTTTGTTGCTGCCGTTGTTGGTGGATGAAGTGCTGCTCGGGCAGGGCGGGCAGGCCCTCGAGTTAATGGATCGTTGGCTGCCGAGTATCTGGCAGCAGGCGGTTGGCTATATTGGTTTTATGCTGGTGCTGACCTTCGTTTTGCGGCTTTGCTCGTTGGTGTTTAACGTCGGCCAAAGCAAGATGTTTACTCACCTCTCAAAAGATGTGGTGTATCAGATTCGTCAGCGTTTGCTGGGGCGGCTTAAGCGCATTTCACTGAGCGAATACGAAAGTCTGGGCAGCGGTACAGTTACCACGCATCTGGTTACTGATTTAGAAACGCTAGATAAATTTATTGGCGAAACCCTAAGCCGCTTTTTGGTATCGATGTTGACCTTGCTCGGCACCGCCAGTGTGCTGCTGTGGATGCATTGGCAGTTGGCATTGTTGATTTTGTTGCTCAATCCGATCGTAGTGTATTTCACTATTAAGTTAGGCAAACGGGTGAAGCATCTGAAAAAGCTGGAAAACGACAGTACTGCAGTGTTTACCCAAGCGTTAAATGAAACCTTAGATGCGATTCAAGAAGTGCGTGCAGGGAATCATCAGGGTTACTTTTTTCAGCGCTTGTTAGACCGCGCTAAGCACGTGCGCGATCGCGCGATTAGCTCGCAATGGAAAACTGATATTTCCTCACGTGCCAGTGCTTTGTTGTTTCAATACGGCATTGATATTTTTCGTGCGGTGGCGATGCTCACTGTATTGTTTTCAGATTTATCGATTGGCCAGATGCTCGCGGTGTTCAGTTATCTTTGGTTTATGATTGGCCCAATCGAGCAGTTGCTCAATCTGCAGTATGCTTTCTATGCGGCTGATGGCGCTATGGTGCGAATTAATCAATTACTTGAGCGTCAAGATGAAGTCGATTATCCCGCCACTAAGAACCCGTTTGCGGGACGGCAAACTGTTTCTATCAGCGTTGAGGATCTGTATTTTGCTTATGGCGAAGAGCAGGTTCTGAGCGGCTTAAATTTTAATATTGCGGCAGGTGAGAAAGTTGCGATTGTTGGTGCTAGTGGTGGCGGCAAAAGCACTTTAGTACAGCTGTTGCTTGGGTTGTATACCGCTCAGTCAGGTTCTATTCGTTATGCCGACGCAGCCCTGCAGGAGACAGGCTTAGCCTGTGTGCGCGAGCATGTAGCGGTGGTTTTACAAGCGCCTGCGTTATTTAACGATAGCTTACGCGCTAATTTATGTATGGGGCGAGAGTACAGCGATCAAGCGTGCTGGCAGGCGTTAACCATTGCCCAGTTGGCGCAGACTGTAAAAATGCTACCGGCAGGCCTGGATAGTATTATTGGTCGAGCCGGTGTGCGTTTATCCGGTGGACAAAGGCAGCGTTTAGCCATTGCGCGGATGGTCTTGAGCGATCCTAAAGTGGTTATTTTAGATGAAGCCACTTCTGCATTAGACAGCGCTACTGAGTTTGCGGTGCATGAAGCGCTGAATCAGTTTTTGGCAGGACGCACAACCTTGATTATTGCCCACCGCTTAAGTGCGGTGAAACAAGCAGATCGAATTTTGGTCCTTGCTGATGGCCAAGTGGCTGAAGATGGTACACACCAGCAGTTGCTGAATGAAGAGGGCTTGTATGCACAGCTGTACGGTGCTTTACAGTGTTAGAAATACAGGGCGTCTGTAAATTGAAAAATTGTCGTTAATAAACACGCTGAAGGAGATAATTAGGTTGACAAGATTATGGATTGCGCCTAATCTACGCCCCGTCCACGAAATGGGGCTATAGCTCAGCTGGGAGAGCGCTTGCATGGCATGCAAGAGGTCGACGGTTCGATCCCGTCTAGCTCCACCACTTCTTCAATAATATGAAAAGTGGCATAACATGAATGTGTTATGTTTAAGAAGGTTTTGTCCCCTTCGTCTAGTGGCCTAGGACACCGCCCTTTCACGGCGGTAACAGGGGTTCGAGTCCCCTAGGGGACGCCATATTTTCTGAGCCAATACCTGTACGTAACGCTGTGAGTTGTTAGTGCTGTAAAGTAAAGCGTTAGCGTAACAAGTAGTAACGGCAAAATCGTTGAGCTCAATACAACACTAATAAGCATATAATAGTGCTTGTTTTCGAAGGTTTTGTCCCCTTCGTCTAGTGGCCTAGGACACCGCCCTTTCACGGCGGTAACAGGGGTTCGAGTCCCCTAGGGGACGCCACATTAAGATTTACTTCTTAAACAAAAAAGCCAGCTCATTGAGCTGGCTTTTTTGTTTCTGTGCTTTGGTTTTTGCCCAAGCTGTTGTGCTTAAGGTGCTGAGCAGGTTACTGCTTAATCCTTATGCTTAGGTCAATGCACCGCTCTTCTTATTTGCATTCTACTTCATTAATTAAACGGTGATTGAGCCTGCTAAACCACCGTTTAATTGGTTTTACTGCTTAAAAAAAGCAAAGTTATCGGCTCGCGCAGCTGGCCAAAAGCGTTGGAAAACAACGTGCTCAGGTAGCTTGGCGTCATTGAGTAAATCGCCGGGTTGCAGATAGGGGTGCAAGGTTGATAGTGAGCGCACCAAGGTGGGTGAGACACGCCGAATGATGTGCTCAGGCCCCAACTCTCCAGGATGTTTTAGGCCTGCGGCTTCAATCAGTTCGCGTAAAGTTGCTACTGTGCGTGTGTGAAAGCTGTGCACACGTGTTGCTTTGTCTGGCACATCCAGACCTTGCCAGCGTTTAGGGTTTTGCGTGGCGATACCGGTAGGGCAGCGGTCGGTATGACAGACTTGCGACTGAATGCAGCCCAAAGCAAACATAAAACCGCGCGCTGAGTTACACCAGTCGGCACCTAAAGCGAGTGTGCGGGCGATATCAAAAGCAGTAATAATTTTACCTGCTGCGCCGATTTTGACTTTATCGCGTAAGTTGATGCCCACTAGCGTGTTATGTACCAGCATCAAGCCTTCACGCATGGGTGTGCCAATGTGATCGGCAAACTCTAGTGGCGCTGCACCCGTGCCGCCTTCAGCACCATCGACCACAATAAAGTCAGGGGTGATACCCGTGCTGAGCATGGCTTTGGCGATGGCAAACCATTCCCAAGGGTGACCGATGGCCAGTTTAAAACCCGTTGGTTTGCCGCCGGATAATTTACGCAATTGTGCAATAAACTGCAGTAATTCTTCGGGGGTAGAAAAAGCTGAATGCGCAGCCGGTGAAATACAGTCTTGGCCTTCAGGGACGCCACGGGTGCGAGCAATTTCTGCGTTAACTTTAGCGCCGGGGAGCATACCGCCATGACCTGGCTTTGCACCTTGCGACAGTTTCAGTTCAATCATTTTAACTTGATCAAGGGCCGCGCGTTCGGCGAAGCGTTCAGGGCTAAAGGTGCCGTCATCATTGCGCGCGCCGAAGTAGCCGGAGCCTAACTCCCAAACCATATCGCCGCCGTGTTCGCGGTGATAGCTGGAAATCGAACCTTCGCCGGTGTCGTGGTAAAACTTGCCCAGACGTGCGCCTTTATTTAATGCGCGAATGGCATTGGGTGATAGCGAACCAAAACTCATCGCAGAAATATTAAAAATGCTAGCAGAGTAGGGTTGTTGACAGTCAGGACCGCCAATATTGATACGGAAATTATCATCGGTGATTTTTGTTGGGCTGATCGAGTGGTTAATCCATTCATAACGTGTGCCGTAGACGTTTTGCTCTGTACCAAAGGCGCGGGTTTCCAGTTCAGATTTCGAACGTTGATACACCAATGAGCGTTGGTCATGGGAGAAAGGCACTTCATCATCATCCGCTTCGACAATGTATTGACGCAACATGGGTCGCAGTTTTTCAAAGAGATAGCGAATATGTGCAGCAATCGGATAGTTGCGGCGTAACGTCGATTGGGTTTGGCGCAGATCAATCATCCCCAGCACTGTTAACGCGATAAAGACAGCACTGAGCAGCAACCACCAGGGGTTGCTTAAAGCCAATAACAAAGTGATTAAGCTGCCGACAATGGCTGTGGCAAAGACTGCGTAACGTATCACCAACATAAAATCTCCAAACCTGTTTGAGCGCTGTTTTCTACTGCGCGACTACAGTTGCTGTGCTGAGAAAGTGTCGCACTGACTGACGATGCCTGATTTATAACCTTGGCTAAACCAACGTTCACGCTGCGCCGAGGTGCCATGGGTGAATGAGTCTGGCACAACATGCCCTTGTGCTTGCTTTTGTAGACGATCGTCGCCAATCGCTTGTGCGGCATTCAATGCGTCTTTTAAATCGCCAGGCTCAAGCCAAGCGTGTCGCTGCTGTGCATGATACGCCCAGACCCCGGCAAAGCAGTCTGCTTGCAGTTCTTGGCGTACCAGTAAGCCATTGTGGCCCGTTACACGCTCGCCGCGTTTGCGTGCAGCTTGTACGCGAGCGGAAACGCCTAGTAGGGTTTGTACGTGATGGCCAACCTCATGAGCGATGACATAGGCTTGAGCAAACTCGCCAGTGGCGGCAAAGCGTTGCTCCATTTCTTTAAAGAACGACAGGTCTAAGTAAACCTGCTGATCTCCCGGGCAATAAAATGGCCCCACAGCAGAGTCGGCTAAGCCGCAAGCAGAACGTACGCTGCCGTTAAATAAAATCAGGCTTGGGTCTTGGTAGGTTTTTCCCGCTTGTTGAAACAAAGCGCGCCAAGTGTCTTCAGTGTCGCCCAAAATGGCGCGAACAAACTCAGTTTGCGCATCATTACGCGGGGTGGCGGGTTGATTGCTTGCGCCGCCGGTATTAATGCCGCCCTGTTGGATGGCTTGTCCAGCGATGTTGCCGACAATTTGCATGGGGTCTTGGCCGCTGAGCAGACCAACCACCACAATGACTGCGACAGCCCCTAAACTTAGGCCTTTGCCACCGATACCGCCTTTACCGCGTTGATCAACAACGTTGTCACTGCGGCGAGCTTTTTTCCAGCGCATAACACATTCCCTCTGCTGCTTGGCTTAATCAATTGTTGGTTAAGAGGTGTGCCAAGTAATGGTTTCTACACTGCCATCGGCACTGACTTGCAGCCAGCGATCAACATCTGCTTCGCCGTCAGTTTCTTGCCAACTGCCGGGAGCGCAGCGTACGTTGATTTGTAAATGAGCGGCGGCAGCTTGTGCGCATTGCAGATCATTAGACCAAGGCGTATTAGCGCTTTCCAGTAAAAGGCTGTGCCATTTACCTACCGCTTGTTCAAAATAAACAATGGGTATATTGGCGCAGACACAGCGTGAGACACGGCCCTTTTGCTGCCACTGGCAAGGTGCACCAAGGGCGGCAGAGAGCCATGCGCTCAGTGCTTCGCGGTTGCTTTCTTTGATATAAATTTCGATATCAGGTTGGCGCATAAGTTAGATTTCCGTTTTTTCAATCCAGTCGTAGCGAATAGCGACGGTCGTCGTGAGCGTTTGCCCAATCACTGCTTCACGTCGTTCAGCGTTAGCACGCCAGCCGTGTGGCGTCATGGCCAAAAGGTCGCTGCGTGCTTGGGCATCATTTAAGGTCAAGGTAAAGCGTAAGGTTTCACTGTGAGTATGTCGCATCCCTTCAGGAATTAACTGTAAATGCTTGCTGTCATCATAACTGCGCACTTCATCATATAACTGTTCACGCAGTTCTTGCAGGTGATCGCTGCAGGGACCCATGCGTAACAAGGCTCCGCCAGGCGCTAATACGCGCTGTGCTTCTTGCCAGTCGAGGGGACTGAAAATACTGGCAATGGCTTGGCAACTGTTACTGGCTAACGGCAAGCGTGCCATGCTGGCTACCAACCAAGTGGTCTGTGCATTGCGTTTGCAGGCCTGTTTTACTGCTTCGCGCGAAATATCTAAGGCGTAACCTTGGCTGTCGGGTAGGGCCTCGGCAATGTGCGCAGTGTAATAGCCTTCGCCGCAGCCAATATCGAGCCATTTTTGTGGCTGGTGTTCTTGCATCAAGGCGGCAAAACGTTCTGCTAGCGGTGCGTAATGTCCGCCTGAGAGAAAGTTGCGGCGTGCTTGGACCATGGCTGGGTTGTCGCCTGGTGCACGGCTGTTTTTATGCTGAACAGGTAATAAGTTGATATAGCCTTGGCGCGCGCGATCAAAGCTGTGCTGGTAGATACAGCGCAAGCTGTTTTCGTGTGCGGTCAGTGCTGACTGGCAGATGGGGCAAATAAGCATGTCAATTCTCGAGCCCGTTAGGTGCTGGGCTGGATTAAAAATAGGTAATGGGTGTGCTGTGTATTGTGCAGGACAACTCGCAGCAGCACAGTAAATTCTCTCTACAGTGTAGTGAAACAGCCTGTGTTTTGTAAGCGTTGTAGGGATTACTGCTAGAATGCGCCAGCGATTATTGTGAGGTTTTGGATGGATGATTTACGTTTTGGCGGTATTGCGCGTTTATATGGTGTTGACGGGTTAGAACGTTTAGCACAGGCGCATGTTGCTGTGGTTGGGATTGGTGGTGTGGGCTCTTGGGCGGCAGAGGCTTTGGCGCGCTCTGGTGTGGGCGAAATTTCTTTATTTGACCTGGATGATGTGTGTATCACCAATACGAATCGTCAAGCGCATACTTTAATCGATACGGTTGGCCAGGCTAAGGTTGATGTGATGGCGCAGCGTATTCAAGCAATCAATCCTGCGTGTAGGGTGCATGCCGTGGCTGATTTTGTCAGTCAGGAGACGATGGCGCAGTACATCACTGAAGAGCTTGATTTTGTCGTGGATTGCATTGACAGCGTGATTGCTAAAGCGGCGCTGATTGCGTGGTGTAAGCGTCGTAAGATTCAAATAATTACGACCGGTGGGGCGGGTGGGCAGATTGATCCGACACAGATTCGTGTGGGTGATTTGAATAAGACTTTTAACGACCCGCTTGCTTCTCGTGTGCGTTCTTTGTTGCGCAGTGAGTATGGTTTTTCTCGTACCGCTGGTCGTCACTACAGTGTGCCTTGTGTGTATTCGACTGAGCAATTACGTTACCCGAATCCTGATGGCAGTGTGTGTTTGAGTAAAAGTTTTGTTGGCGATGGGGTGAAGCTTAATTGTGCTGGCGGCTTTGGTGCGGCGATGACGGTGACGGCAAGTTTTGGTTTAGTGGCTGCGGCACGCGCTATCGATAAGTTGATCGCAGGCGCACGACGCCCTTCAGAGCGAGCTAAGCCTCCTGTAAGCAGTTAGCTCGCGCACATAATCAAAAAAGCATCCAGAGCAATGTGCGCATGCCGTACCTTGTTGGTATCGCTTTTCCCTCAGCGGGTCATCCTGACCCGATTCGGGGCTACGTCATCCATGACTCCGCTGGTCGCGATACCCACAAGATACTCGTTGATCAGTGATGTTGTGTGCGGGTGTGTAGTGGGACTCTTTTAAAGCACTCAGGAAAATGTGCGCATGCCGTACCTTGTTGGTATCGCTTTTCCCTCAGCGGGTCATCCTGACCCGATTCGGGGCTACGTCATCCATGACTCCGCTGGTCGCGACACCAACAAGTTACTCATTGATCAGTGATGTTGTGTGCGGGGGGTGTAGTGCGACTCTTATTAAAGCCAGCATTCTGTGAAGTTTTATTAAGTTCTTTTGGTTTGCAGTAAGTGAAAATCCGCACAGTTTATTAAATCTGCAATAGTGCAAGCCCTGTAAATGATTAACGAGTGCTTCGGGGTTGGTGTGGTGAGCGAGTCAGGGATGACGAGCGCCGGAGTTGAACCCTGGATGGGTTCATCGACGGATTAACACTTATCCCGAAGTACGGCATGCACAAGCTTGTTTATAGGCTCTAGCAAAGCAAAGAATCCAAGACGGTTTACGCATGCCGTACCTTGTTAGTATCGCTTTTCCCTCAACGGGTCATCCTGACCCGATTCGGGGCTACGCCATCCCTGGCTGCGCTGGTCGCGACACTAACACGGCGCTCATTGATCAGTGATGTTGTGTGCGAGCACGTAGTACGACAAGCACAGAATTAGCGCGCTTAATAAAATATTCAGACATCTACAGGTGCGCTGCGTGATCAGCTACCCCGAACTAGCAGTCGAGCGCTGAATAAGTGGTTAAGTACAGCTGCTAAAGTATTGAACTAACACACAGTTTTACCTTCTTAAGACGGTAGCCAGTCAATAGGGTCGCCTGTTAACATCAAGGCCTTTGCACCCATGAAAGCCGTAAGGCATAAAGTAAGGACAATATAATGAAGTTACATCGTTTAGCGGCTTCGGTTGCTGTATTAAGTCTGGTATTAGCGGGCTGTGATAACAAAGCTGCAGACAGCGCTGATCTAAAAACACCAGCGCAAAAAGCCTCTTACGGTATTGGCTTAAGCATGGGTAAAAACCTCAGCCAAGAAGGCATGGATGATCTTAATTCTCAAGCTGTAGCTTTAGGCATTGAAGATGCATTAGCGAAAAAAGACCAGCGTCTAACTGACGAAGAGTTAATGGAAGCCTTTGGTTTCTTACAGGCTCGTGCTCAAGAGCGCATGTCCGCTCTGAATGATGAAGCAGCGAAAGCCGGCGCTGATTTCTTAGTTGAAAATGCTAAGCGTGATGGCGTGCAGACCACTGAATCTGGCTTGCAGTATGAAGTAGTTAAAAAAGCTGAAGGCGCACAGCCTAAAGTCAGTGACGTGGTTAGCGTTCATTACCAAGGCACCCTAGTTGATGGTTCAGTCTTTGACAGTTCGATTGAGCGCGGTGAGCCAGTTGAATTCCCAGTAGGTGGCGTGATTCCAGGTTGGGTTGAAGGCTTACAGCTGATGAAAGTTGGCGAAAAATACAAGTTCTATATTCCAAGCGAATTGGCTTATGGTGCGCAAAGCCCAACGCCTGCGATTCCAGCAAATTCAACTTTAGTTTTCGAAGTTGAATTATTAGACATCGTGGGTCAGCCAGCAGCTGATACAACTGAAAGTGATGAGCCAGCAGCAGTGATCGAAGAGTAAAACCTTCATTGTGCTGTGTAAACGCCCTGCTCATGTCAGGGCGTTTTACTTTCTACGGGTTATAACGCATGAAAAAGCTTGAGCTCACTTAGCCTTTCTCTATACCAGTGTTTGTTATGAGTTATTGGCAGGCATCAGCTAGAGCCACCATCTATAATTTCTACAGCGTGCGGTAGGCATGAATTCTCCAGCGCTGTGGCGTAGTATTGCGCAAGATCTTCAGTCTTTTGGATAACACTATGAATGTACAAGTGATTGCACGTGACGGTAAACCTGAATATGCAGTATTGCCGTGGGAGCAATATCAGCAGTTACTCAAAGATGCTGGTCGCGATAAACCCCTAGTTGAAACTGCACCAGCCTTAGCTAATTTACGAGAAATTAAAGCATTGCGAGAGCAAGCCGCTTTGACTTTAGAAGATGTGGCTCGCGAAGCTGGGATCAGTCCGCACTATTTACAGATGATTGAAAGCGGTGAGCGTGAAGTGAGCGATGTCTTGAAGCGCACTTTAGCGCGTGCTTTAAAGGTGTCCGGTTGGCAAGATGAGTAAAGCGTTGGGGCTCACCGATGAGCAACGCAGCGGTTTATTCAAGCTGTTGGCAGAGGCTCAGCAGCAGCGTACGGTGGTGACGTACCGTCAGGTGATTGAGCGGCTACAACTGCCAGCACCCAGTGTGCGTCGGTTAGCTTTGGCGCTCGAGCAATTGGCTTGCACAGATCATGCGCAAGGCTGGCCGTTACGCAGTGCTTTGGTGGTCAGCCAAGCACAGCCGGCACATCCGCAATTGGGCTTTATCCAATGCGTGCAACAACTCGGACGCTTTCAGGGTGTCATAGATGAAGCAACTGTGGCGGCTTGGCTAGAGGCTGAGTTGCAGCAGGTGTATCGGTTTAGTTATCCGGAGGTGTGAATATGTTATTTGCAAAGTTACGCGCGCAAGCCGGTTATAGCGTTGCGCGTAAGCTGTTTAACCAGCGCTGGGCTGTTGAAAACCCACGTGTGTGGCAGTGGATGCAAGAACGTTTTGCACGTATGAGCAGTTATGACGATGTGCCTGCGCGAGCGTTCTATGGCCATGTTTTGTTGCATCGTGGACAAGGTTTGGCAGCTAAAAATGAAGGTTTGCGCTTGCTGCGTTTGGCTGCAGAAGCAGGGGATGCAAAATCCGCTTATCAACTCGGTTTGCAGGCCTTGACCGGTACACTGAATGAGCCCGCGAACGCACTTCAGGCCGCGCATTGGTGGGAGTTGGCTGGGCGTGCTGGACATCCATTAGCCTTACAGCGTTTATTGGCGTTATACGAGCAGGGCGGAGCACAATTAGTGGCCAGCGCTGAGGATGCAGAGCGTATTAGACGACAGTTGGCACTCGAGCAGGGCTTAGCTTAAGCTACAGCAACGTGATCATCAGAGGCGTTGTTGCTTTTTGACTACAGAAACAATTATCCCGCCAATTGGCGGGATAATTGTTTTAACATTAAAGTTTAGTCAATTTTATTGGCGGCTGGCGATCGGTATTAAGCTTAACCAGTCCAATAATATGCGCCCTGTTTCTGCTAAGTAAGCATCATCTTCAGGTTTGAGCTTCTTATCTTTCTCGATTTCAGCGACATGGTCGTCTTCGTCATCTTTGAGCATGGTTTTTAGCAGGTCTTCACCTTTTTTGCCGCGGCGAGCATTTTCAATGTCGAGTTGTTTTTGCTCGATTTTTGCGTACTGCGCGCGACGCTCAACTTCGTTGAGGCTAACCTCAGTGACTTGCATTAAACGCTGAGTGAGCGCGAGACGTGCACGGCTAAAGACAAAGTCAGGGTCGTTGTCTGTACGTGCATCGTGACGTGCTTTGAGTTCGGCAATAAAGGGCTTGAAAGGGTCGCTGCTAGGTTTTAATGCAGGCTTAATGCTATCCCAAGGCATGGCTTCAGGCAGTGCGCTTTCACCAATTTCATTGATGTCCATATCAGCAGGGTAGCTGATATCAGGAATCACCCCTTGGTGCTGGGTGCTTTGCCCTGAGACGCGGTAAAACTTAGCCAGAGTCAGCTTCAGTTCGCCATGATTCAGTGGCTGAATTGTTTGCACTGTGCCTTTGCCGAAGGTTTGTCCGCCAATAATCAAGGCGCGGTGATAATCCTGCATGGCACCTGCGAAAATTTCTGAAGCTGAAGCCGATAAGCGATTGACCAATACGGTCAGCGGGCCTTTGTAGAAAGCCCCTTTTTGCTCATCGGCTAAAACATCAATGCGGCCATCACTGTTGCGCACCAGTACGGTTGGACCTTGCTCAATAAACAAACCGGTCAGCTCGGTGGCTTCTTGTAATGAGCCACCACCGTTGTTACGCAGGTCAATGACAATGCCTTCGACTTGTTCTTTTTGCAGCTCAGTAATCAGACGCTTAACGTCACGGGTAGTGCTTTTGTATTCAGGATCGCCGGAACGGTACGCTTTAAAGTCTAAGTAGAAGGCAGGGATTTCAATTACTCCAAGCTTGGCCTTGCGGCCGTCTTGATCAAGATGGAGGATCGATTTTTTCGCTGCCTGTTCTTCCAGTTTGACCGCTTCACGGGTCAAGGTCACCACTTTGCTGGTCTGATCGGTGGGAGCATTGCTGGCTGGAATAATTTCCAAGCGCACTTGTGAGCCTTTCGGGCCACGAATCAGCTTAACCACTTCATCTAAACGCCAGCCAATTACGTCGACGAGCTCTTTGTTGCCTTGGCCGACAGCAATGATTTTATCGGCAGGAGCAACCAGCTTACTTTTTTCTGCGGGGCCTGCTGGAATTAAACGAACAATTTTTACGTGCTCATTATCGCCTTGCAGCATCGCGCCAATGCCTTCGAGAGACAGGCTCATATTGATGTCAAAGTTTTCCGCGTTATCCGGCGATAGGTAAGTCGTGTGCGGATCATAGGTTTGCGCAAAAGAGTTGATGTAGGCTTGGAAAACATCTTCACTGCGTGTTTGTTGCAAACGCTTCTGTTGGTTTTTGTAACGCTTGATCAGTAGCGTTTCAATCGCTTTAGGTTCTTTGTTGGCGATTTTTAACCGCAGCACTTCATCTTTTAGACGTTTGCGCCATAAGTCTTGTAGGGCTTCGTCATCGGCAGCCCATTGTGCTTTTTCACGATCAGTTTCAAACGACTCGTCGATGCTGAAGTCGATTTTATCAATACCTTGGTTAAGCTCAACCAAAGCATAATCTAAATATTGATCTAAACGCTCGAGCTGGCGTTTATAAATGCTGTAGCCAGGCTTGAGATTGCCGGCCTTAAGGAAGTCATCAAATTGTGCTTCCCAAGCGTTAAACGTCTTAATGTCGTTTGCCGTAAAGTACATGCGGGCAGGGTCAAGCATCTTTAGGTAGCCTGCATACATTTTACGTGAGCGCGCATCATCGAGCGGCGGCTTACTGTAATGATGACGCTTCAGCAGCTCAACAACGTTAAGGCTAGCTATCATTTGGTCGCGGTCGGGTTGTAAGTAGTCCCATTGTTGTGCTTTGCTCACTGCATGTGCGGCAGGTAAAGCAGCGAGGCCAATGACTAAAGCCAGGGCTGAACGAGTTAAAGTGTGCTTCATGCTGATTCTTCGTCTGAGTGAGTAATGACGCATTTTAGGCCGCCTAAAGTGTTTACAGTTCCATTGTAAGCTGTATTCATTCAATAAATAGCTACAGTCAAACATTATGATTAACAATATGGAGGCACAATGAAAGCATTGCAAGGCAATCAAGGTCGCCCAGAGCTTATTGAGTGCGACGTACCACGCTGCGAAGCAGGACAAGTGCGCATTCGCGTTGTCGCTGCAGGCATTAATCGTGCCGATTTATTGCAAGCAGCAGGTTTATACCCGCCACCACCTGGTGTCAGTCATATTCTTGGTTTGGAGTGTGCAGGCATCATCAGCGAAGTCAGTGAAGGTAGTCGCTGGCAAGTGGGCGATCGCGTCTGCGTCTTACTGGCTGGTGGCGGTATGGCGCAAGAAGTCTGCGTGGATGCGCGTCATGTGTTGCCGGTGCCGCAGGGCTTAAGCTTGTTGCAAGCGGCAGCAATTCCTGAGGTGTATGCCACTGCTTGGTTAAATATATTCCAGTTGGCCAAACTGCAGCCGGGTGAAAAAGTCCTGTTGCATGCCGGTGCCAGTGGCGTAGGTTCGGCGGCAATTCAGTTGTGTAAGGCTTTTCACAGTCCATGCTGGGTCAGTGTGGGTTCGGCAGAGCGTTTAGCCTACTGCCAAGCACTGGGCGCTGAAGGCGGCGTAATACGCGGTGATAATATCGATGGTTTGCAGGATTTTGCACCGTTTGATGTGATTCTTGATCCTGTCGGTGCCAGCTATGCCGCGCTCAATTTGAAAATATTGGGCCTGGATGGACGCTGGGTGAATATTGGCTTGATGGGCGGACGCCGTGCTGAGCTTGATCTAGCACAGTTGCTGAGCAAGCGGGTTCAGTTGATTGGTTCAACCTTACGCAGTCGCAGTGATGCATTTAAGGGCGAACTGATTGCTCAACTCACTGATAAAGTCTGGCCGCTGTTTAGCAGTGGTGCATTAGACCCGCAGGTGGAAGAGGTGTTTGCCTGGACCGATGCTGAAGCTGCTTTTGCACAATTGGCGAGTAATCAGGTTAACGGCAAAGTTGTGTTACAGATCGCCAGCGAGTAAAGCTGTGCAAGCTGCGCGGTGTGACTCTAGGGGTAAAGCCTCGAGTGGCCTGCGCAGTTGCAACCACTTTAGCTTCAGCCTGTAATATGCAATGCTTGCCAAGCGCAATACAGAGCGAAGATAAGAAAGCCTGTAGCAGCAATAGCGCGAATCAGTTTCAGCGGTAAGCGTTCAGCGGCAAAATTACCGACTAAGACCACTGGCACATTGGCTAACAGCATGCCCAGCGTGGTACCGCAGACCACCATCCAGAAATACTCAAATTGCGCCGCAAGCATCACCGTAGCAACTTGTGTTTTGTCACCCATTTCAGCAATAAAAAACGCCACTAAGGTCGCCATAAATGGACCGTATTTGGCGCTCGTCTGACCCTCATCATCGAGTGTGTCGGGAATCAGAGTCCACGCGGCAACCGCGAGAAAGCTTGCGGCCAAAATCCACAGCAAGGTTGTTTGTGAAAACAGTTGTGCAACCTGATAGCCCACTGCAGCAGCTAAAAAGTGGTTGGCTAAAGTGGCAATTAAAATGCCGATAATAATCGGTACTGGTTTGCGGTAACGCGCCGCGAGAAGTAAGGCAAGCAACTGGGTTTTGTCGCCGATTTCAGCCAGAGTCACGATGCCAGTTGAGATGAAGAGTGTTTCAAACATACTAAAAACCTTAGGGCGGACAGATTAGACAACCATGACACACACAGCCTTGCCACCCGGTAAGGTTATGTATGTCATGGGTCTCGCCAGCCTAAGTTAGGCGCCGTGATTGCATGCGCATAAGCTAAGGTGTACACGCCATGATCTGCTGATCAAGTATGTTGACGTGCACGCTATGAAGTATTTCATAGCCGACTACTCCCCCAAGACGGGGTAATACTAAGTAAAGGCTGAGCTTAAATCAATACACAAGCACTGCTCGTAAGCTTTAGAGCTGCTCATCATCGTCATCGGTGACTTGGCGAATCGACAGGCGAATCTCCGCAGGTAGCACACGTTTGGCAGCATTTTCTGCTAATGCGCCGAGCTTGTCATGGTAACTGAGTTTACCTTCTGTATTGGCCTGCACCACACCCTCATTGATGAGCGTCTGAATAAAGTGACGGAATAAACTTTTATCAAAAAATTCAGGCGCATTGAGCCCATGCAGGATCGATAAACGCTGCGCCATAACGGTGCATAGCTCTTCCAGTTGCTGCGCATCCAGAGCGTTTTGGCCTTTATTGAGTAATAAAGCAATGGCCATATAAAAGCGCTGTAAGGTTTGTAGCAGCGTGCGCGACAGCAGGCTAAGCAGCACATAGTGCTGCGAGCTCGGTGCTGGACGCTGGTAGGTTTCACCATCGCGCTGCAATAAGCCATGCTCAACGAAGCTTGCCAGCCATTGATCAATCACTGCATCCAACTCATTCAGCGACCAATGAGTAAACAGCTCTGCTTGTAAATAAGGGTAGAGCGCACGGGCCAGTTCAATAATTTGACTGCGCGTCATTCGCGCATTGCTATGGAAAAAGCTGGCTAATAAAGCCGGCAGCGCAAACACATGCAAAACATTATTGCGGTAGTAGGTCATCAGCACCGCATTGTGTTCATCTAAATAGTAGATGCGTCCCAGCGCGTCTTTTTGCTCGCTGATCAACTGCATATCACGCACATAGTTAGTGATGCTGACGCCATCCCCTTCAGGTAAGGAGGTATAAGCGGAGTAGGGCACGCTGCGTAGCAGTGACAAATACAGGTTAATCACCCGCGCCAAGGCATTTTCATCCAACGCTAAACGCTGGGTTGACAGCAGTGCTGAGGCAACCAGATTGACTGGGTTGATTGCCGCTGCGGCATTGATGTGCTGGGCGATACGCGTGGCCAACTGCTGCGCCGCAGGGCCTAGTGATGCAGGGTTTTCATGAGTGATTTCTTGCTGCCAATTGGGCTGCTGTTGGTGCATAAACTCAGTCAGTTTTAAAGGTTGCCCAAAATTTACCGAAACATGGCCAAAGCGCTGTTTACGAATGGCAGCGATCACGCGGAATATATCGAAAAAGGATTCTTTTTTCTTGCTGGCGCCCCGTAGTTCACCCAGATAAGTACGGCCTTCAAGGACCCGCTCATAACCGATGTACACAGGCACAAAAACGATGGGTAAGCGTTGCGAGCGCAGAAAACTATTTAAAGTGATGGCGAGCATGCCGGTTTTGGGTTGTAAGGTGCGTCCTGTGCGTGAGCGACCGCCTTCAACAAAGTATTCAACCGGAAAGCCTTTAGTGAATAAGGTGTGCAGGTATTCGTTAAAGACGCTGGCGTACAGTGGATTGCCACGGAAGGTGCGGCGCATAAAAAACGCACCGCCACGACGTAATAAACCACCAATAACCGGCATATTGAGATTAATGCCGGCGGCAATGTGCGGCGGTGTTAAACCATTGGTAAATAGCAAGTAAGACATCAGCAAGTAGTCAATGTGGCTACGATGGCAGGGCACATAAATAATTTCGTGGCCGTGGGCAATCTCACGTACGCCATCAAGATTATTGACCTTGATGCCATCATAAAATTTATTCCAAAACCAACTCAGCACCAACTCTAAAAAACGAATCGCGGTGTAAGCGTAGTCTGAAGCAATCTCGTTACCGTATTTAAGCGCACGCTGTTGGGCTTTTTCGATGCTGATGCCATCACGCTCAGCTTCTTCAATAATACGTTGGTGCACCTGTGGTTCATGGATGAGCGCTTTGACCAAGTTGCGCCGGTGTGAAAGGTCTGGACCAATGACCGCCGCTTTACTATTGCGAAAGTGTACGCGCAGCAAGCGGTGCAACATGCGCTGAGTGCGTTCCTCACCTTTGCCTTGTGCGACCAGTTCGGCCAGTTGAATCGGCGCAGAAAACTGTACGCGGGTTTTATGGCCGAGGATGAGTACCTGAAATAAGCGTCGTAAGCGCCCGGTGACTGCCCAGCTATCCGCCAGTAGCAATTTCCACGGGCTGGTTTCTCGGTCCGGCGATTGCCCCCAGAATACGGTGACCGGCACGACTTGCACATTGCTGATCTGCCCTGATTCAACCGCTTGCACCAGTTTTTTTAATGTGGGTGCAATGTGCTGGGTGGTTTTTCGTCCAGCCCAGTCTGGCTCAAGGCGCAGATAGAAAAAGCTGGCTAACTGCTCTAAAGACGGTTCATTGATGTGCGCAATTGGGCGATTGAGGCCTGCTTTACGACACTCATTGTCGAGTACCACGAGATCGCTGATGGAGGGTTTCTGCAGGACATAGACCTGCGGCACGTCGCTGCGCAAACTAAGGAAGACGCTGCTGTCGATGGTTTCTGAGCGCACCCATAGCAGTAACAAGCGGCGTAAGACAGAAAAATACAAGCGACGAATCGATGAAAAACTCATAAACAATGGATCCCAGATCAAGAGCAGTTGTGTGTAATAAAATAAAAGTTATTAAAAAATATTTCTTCAAAGCAATGACAAGATTACGCTTTTTACGCCAATTTAACCGCTAAAAATAGACACACTGCAGTCATAAAGCGACAAATCTCATTTTAATCCTTAGCTTGACTGCTATGCTCTTTCTTTTTTCAATATGCAGTGGCACAGTTCTGCAGTTTTCTTTAACCGCTTTATATTAAGGCGGTAAACCCGTAGTGATAGTTGGATAGGGTGGAGTAATGATCAAAGTAACGCACTTAACGAAACGCTTTGTGCAGCAGGTGGCGGTGGATGACCTGTCATTTACCATTGAGCCCGGTGAAGTGGTTGGTTTTTTAGGCCCCAATGGTGCGGGTAAATCAACCACGATGAAAATGCTCACAGGCTTTTTACAGCCTTGCGAGGGCAATGTCAGTATTTGTGGTTTTGATATTGGCAAGCAAACCCTGCAAGCGCAGCGTCTGATCGGTTATTTACCAGAAGGCGCGCCGTGCTATGGCGATATGAGTGTCGGTGATTTTCTCAGTTTTATTGGCCAGGTTCGCGGCTATCGCGGCAAAGAACTCAAGCAGCGGGTGGCGCGCGCCATTGCTTTGGTTGAGTTAGAGCGCGTGGTTGAGCAAAACATTGATACCTTGTCCAAAGGTTTCAAACGTCGTGTTGGTTTGGCTCAAGCGGTAATGCATGACCCTAAAGTGTTGATTCTGGATGAGCCCACCGATGGTCTCGACCCCAATCAAAAGCATCAAGTGCGTAAGCTGATTAAAAGCTTGGCAGTGGATCGCATTGTCATTATTTCTACGCATATTTTAGAAGAAGTCAGCGCGCTCTGTACCCGAGCGATGGTGATCAGCCACGGTCGTTTGCTGATTGATGAAACGCCGTACGCGTTACAAAGTCGCTCACGTTATCACCAGGCTGTGACCATCCTTGCTGAACAGCCGTTGGATCGACAGCTATTACAAGCGCTGCCTGGCGTGATGGCTCTTGAAGATAACCCGCTGGACGGCAGTATCACCTTATTAGCTAAGCCCGGTGAAGTGATTTTCCCTGCAGTGAACCAATTGATTCACGCCCAAGGCTGGCAAGTACGTGAACTGGAAGTGGAACGTGGTCGCTTAGATGAAGTGTTCCGCAGTTTGACCCGTGGAGATGCAGCATGAAGCAGCTACCGATTATTTTTAAACGAGAATTTACCAGCTTTTTTGCCACACCTTTGGCCTATGTGTTTTTGCTGATTTTCCTCGTGCTATCGAGCGTATTTACTTTTTATCTGGGTGGTTTTTATGAGAGTGGTCAGGCCAATCTCAATCCGTTTTTTAATTTTCACCCGTGGTTGTACCTGTTTTTAGTGCCAGCGCTGGCCATGCGGATGTGGGCTGAAGAGCGTAAAAGCGGCACCATTGAGCTGTTGATGACCTTGCCAATTACCCGCTTTGAAAGCGTGGTGGGAAAGTTCTTGGCGGCGTGGGTGTTTGCCGGCATCGCTTTGTTGCTGACCTTTCCCATGGTGCTGACGGTCAATTATCTGGGTGATCCTGATAATGGCGCGATTTTGACCGGATATTTGGGCAGTTGGTTGTTGGTGGGTGCTTACTTGTCGGTCGGCTCCTGTATGTCGGCCTTGGCAAAAAACCAAGTGATTGCCTTTATCTTAACTGTGAGTTTGTGCTTTCTCTTTGTGGTGAGTGGTTTCTCGCTGGTTTTAGATGTATTTAATGGCTGGGCACCGCAGTGGTTGCTCGATGTTGTTGCATCCTTTAGTTTTTTAACGCGCTTCCAAGCGATCAGTAAAGGAGTCATTGATGTGCGTGATCTTCTTTATTTCTTAAGCTTTATTGCGGCTTGGCTGATGGCCACTGCGGTTGTGATTGATTTGAAGAAGGCGGACTAAACATGAGACGTTTAATGTATTCCAGTGTTGGCCTTGTTCTTATCGCTGTCGCCTTTGTTGGCTTCAACGTGTTGTCCAATGGTCTGTTTAAAAACACGCAACTCGATTTTACCGAGCAAAAACTGTACACCTTGTCGAATGGGACCAAACAGCTGCTCAGTGAGCTACAAGAGCCCATCAGTTTGCAGTACTTCTATTCTAATAAAGCCACGCGTGATGTACCCATGTTGCGTAACTATGCCCAACGCGTTGAAGAGCTGTTGGATGCTTATGTGCGCATGGCTGATGGCAAGTTACGTTTAGAAGTGATTGATCCAGAAGCTTTCTCTGAAGATGAAGACCGTGCTGCAGCGTTAGGTCTGCAAGCGGTGCCACTAGAGCAAGATGGTGCGCAGTTGTACTTTGGTTTAGCTGCAAAGAATACTCAAGGCGATGAGCAGATCATTCCGTTTTTCGCTTTGGATCAAGAAGAACTTTTAGAGTATGAACTCAGCCGTTTGATCAGTAGTGTGGCACAAACCGAACGCCCAGTGATTGGTGTGCTATCTGGGCTGCCGCTTAATGGCGGTTTTGATATGCAAGCAGGGCAGCCGCAGCCTGCTTGGACAATTCTTGAGGAAGTGCGTCAGCAGTTTGCCATTGAGAGTTTGAAGGATGATGTTGATCTGATTCCAGAACACATCCGCACGCTATTATTGGTCCACCCCAAACACCTTGGTGAAGCGACACGCTACGCCATTGACCAGTTTGTATTGGGCGGCGGTAAGCTTTTAGTCTTCGTTGATCCTTATAGCGAAGCGGATACCGGAACAGGGATGCCAGGTGAGTTGGCCGTTGATAAAACCTCAGACTTACCTGAGCTGTTCAAGGCTTGGGGCGTGCGCATGCTGCCTGATCAAGTGGTTGGCGATGGCGTCTATGCCATGTCGGTTGGCGTAGGTGCGCAGCAGCGTGCAGTGCGTCACCCAGGTTGGCTTGCTCTGCCGAAAAAGGCCTTAGACAGCAGTGATGTGATCACGGCGCAATTGAATGACATCACTTTAGCCACCGCCGGTATTTTACAGCCGCTGGAAAACGCAAAAACGCAATTTACCCCGTTATTGCACAGCTCTGAATATGCCATGCCCTTTAGTGCGCAGCGTTTTGCCATGCTGCAAAATCCTGAAGATTTATTGGCTGAGCTTGAGCCAACCGGTGAGCGCTATGTGCTGGCGGCGCGGATCAGTGGTCCGGCGACTACAGCCTTTGCGGATGGTATTGAAGGACGCGAGAAGGGCTTACAAAGCGCTGAGAACATCAATGTGATTGTGGTGGCTGACACCGATATGCTCAGTGATCGCATGTGGGTGCAGGTGCAAGATTTCTTTGGTCAGCGTTTGCCACAACCTTGGGCGGACAACGGTAGCTTTACGATTAATGCTTTGGATAACTTGTCCGGCTCGGATGCATTAATTAGCATTCGTTCGCGCGGTAATTTTAATCGTCCCTTTACCGTGGTGGATAACTTACAGCGCAGTGCTCAAGAGCGTTTTCGTAAAAAAGAGCATGAGTTGCAAAGCCGTTTGGCCGCCACGGAAGAAAAACTCATTGCGTTACAGCAGGCCACTGACCCAGAGAAGAATCTGGAGTTAACCCCTGAGCAGCAAGCCACTGTGCAGCAGTTCTTAGCTGAGAAGTTACAGCTGCGTAAAGAGTTGCGTGAAGTGCGCTACCAGCTCAATGCCGATATTGAGTCGTTAGGTACTAAGCTGAAGTTCTTTAATATTGGCGTGATGCCGATCTTGCTGACCTTTATGCTGATTATGTTTAGCTTAACGCGGCGTATTCGTCGGATGCAGATTGCTGATTAGTTTTAAGCAACACACAAAAAAGCCAGACCCTTAACGGAGTCTGGCTTTTTTAATGCTAGCGGTGATTGCCTACTGTATCAGTGCCAAGCTTGCCGTTAGCGGCTTTTCGGTGGGTTCACTAATAAGTCTTCAGTAGGTGTTTCGCATTGGATCTTATGACCCAGCAAAGCCTCAATGGGCGGTAGCGCATAAGAATCATCTTCGCCGGCAAAGCTTATAGATACGCCTGTAGTGCCGGCGCGACCAGTACGGCCAATGCGGTGTACATAATCGTCTGGATCTTCTGGCAAGGTGAAGTTGACCACGTGACTGATATCGTCGACATGAATACCGCGACCGGCGACATCGGTAGCCACCAACACGCGTAAGCGACCAGCACGGAAGTCTTCGAGTACTTTGATACGTTTGTGCTGGGCGACATCGCCGGACATCTGCGCCGCGCTGATGCCGTCACGGGTTAGACGTTCTTCAATGCGACGCACTTCATCTTTACGGTTAGCGAAGACGATGACGCGCGGCCAGTTGTTATTCTGAATCAGGTTGTACAGTAATTTGTACTTATCACTGCCAGCCACAGCAAAGACATGCTGCTCAACCGAATCATTGGCCACGTTTTCTGGCTCAATTTCAACAATCGCAGGATCGGTGGTCCATTGCTTGGATAGGTTCATCACGTCTTCAGTGAAGGTCGCAGAGAACAGCAAGGTTTGACGTTCTTCTTTATGCGGTGTTTGGCGAATGATTTGACGTACTTGCGGAATAAAGCCCATGTCCAACATGCGGTCAGCTTCGTCCAGCACCAGTACTTCAACCATATCAAGGTGTACTTCACCGCGCTGATTAAAGTCCAACAAACGTCCAGGCGTGGCAACTAAAATATCGCAATGACGTGACTCCAAAAGCTTGCGTTGCTTATCAAAGTCCATGCCGCCAACAAAGCTCATCACATTGAGGTTGGTGTATTTGGTCAGTGCGATCGCATCATTAGCAATCTGCACAACCAGTTCGCGGGTTGGCGCGATAATTAGCGCACGAGGCTCGCCCATATAACGCTCATCGGGTGGGCGTGTTTGGGTGAGTTGGCTGATAATGGAAATGAGGAACGCTGCAGTTTTACCTGTACCGGTTTGTGCGCGACCAATCGCATCTTTACCAGCGAGCGTGTGGCCCAGCACTTGTGCTTGAATCGGTGTGCAGTAGGGGAAACCTAGGTCTTGAATCGCATGCATCAACTCGGGTGTCAGGGCAAAGTCATGAAAGCGGGTTTTGCCTTCAGCTGGCTCGACCACGAAATCGCTGAGTGACCAAGGTGTTTGCGGTTCAATGGGCTTAGCTGGGCGACTGCGAGGTTTTTTAGTCGAAGCTTTGCTCTCTTTGCTTTTTGGCTGTTGGGCTGCGGGTGCCGCCTTCTCTGGCGTTGCTGTCACGCTAGGAGGCGTATTAACAGTCTCAGTTGGCGCAGAGGTTGCTGGCGCATCTTTTTTAAAAATATTCTTAAGTGCTTTGAGCACGGCATTCTCTTATAAGTAGTCCATAAATTAGCAGTAGTGTAAGGCATAGCAGCTCTTTGGAGAAACTGTTTCACTGCAGGTTGTAGACACAGACTCGATTACGTCCTTGCTGTTTGGCTTGATAGAGCGCTTTGTCAGCTTTATGCAGAAGGCAGGTTAGCTCGTCATCTGGGGAAAACTCTGCAACCCCTAGTGAAATAGTCACGCTAGGTAAGATCGGCAGGCTGTTGGGTATATGACTTAATGTGGCGAGACAGGATCTTAAACGCTCAGCGACTTGCTTAGCTTCAGGCAGTGATAAATTAGGCAATAAGATGACAAACTCTTCACCACCAAAGCGTGCAAGGCTGTCGTTCGGACGTAGTTGCTCGCGTAGTTGCTGTGAAATAAATTGTAGTACAGCGTCACCAGCGAGATGGCCATGTTGGTCGTTATAATCTTTAAAGTGGTCAACATCGAGCATGATCATACACAGTGGCTGCTTGTTTTCAGTACTGTTTTGTTGTTCTCTTTGGAATGCATAGTCGAGCCAGCGGCGGTTAGGCAGCTTGGTTAAGCTATCAATGTGCGCATTGTGCTCGCTGTAGATAAGAGAGTTGTTACCGGAGCGAATCCGCTCACATAATGCTGTGAGCAAGTTGTGCTGAATGACTGGCGTTATCTCATAAACCTGTTGCAAATAACGACGGTGCAAACGCATCACGGTGCTCGCCTGATTGGCTACGACAAAAGCGCTGGGATGCTGCTGGTCGAGTAAGCTTACTTCGCCGGTGTATTCACCCGCACTAATAAATCCTATAGGCGGTGTACTAATGTCGCTTAAATGAACACTCAACTGCCCCTCAATAATTAAATACAAATAATCGTTGGGTTGCTCAGGAGTCAGTAATAGGCAGCCATTGCCTAAAGAATGGGTGGTAAAAAGCTCTAAAATACGTTGCATTTTCTCAGCGTCAACTTGCTGGAATAGCGGGCAAGCGCTAAACAACGATACAAGATGTGAGAGGCTGGGCGTCTTCATAGCGAGGTCTCTAGAGTATTTCCCTATAACTTTATCTATACCACGCAGGCTGTTTTTAGGCTAGAGCTTACAGCGCTGCTTAAGGGCCTGAATTTACCAATAGATATTTAATTTATTTAACCCGTTTAGGTTGCTGTAAGTAGAAAAACTAAGGGTATTGTTAGATAAATAAAACCAGCGCTTGTGCCATTATATTGCCAGCACAATAAAAGCTACTTCGACTAAAGGCTTAGGTGTTTTTAAGGGAGAAGACTGTAACTCAGCTTAAACAAAGCTAAACGCTGTTCTGCAAGTGTGCGCCAATCTGTAATAGGTTGTATAGCTTGGATGTCAGCATGCGTGCCGTATTGAGAATCTGGACGCACTTTAACTTGCAGGGTTTCAGCTAAATCCCCTAAGCGTTCAAGCAAGGTGCGGCGCATCGCATCTAAACGTAATTCTGGCTTGAAGGTTTTACCAACTGCGGTGACTGGAATCTGCTCGATCAGCCATATGTCTTTAGGAATAGCCGCGCGCTCACTGATGCAGTGTTGGGCATGCTGCAATAACTCATCAATACTGACGCTGTGGCCTGGTTTGAGCTGGATGTAAACCGCAGGTAATTCGCCGACTCGCTCATCAGGCTTGCCAACCGCTGCCGCCATCGCGACGGCGGGGTGTTTGTGCATCGCTTCTTCGATCACTTGCGGATCAATATTGTGACCGCCACGGATAATTAAGTCTTTGCTGCGTCCGGTTAGCCAGAAATAACCATCGGCATCTTGACGGCCTAAATCACCTGTATTGAACCAGTCCCCCTCAACCCAAATGCCTTGGTTGTTCTCAGCTTTTAAGTAGCCTTTAAAGACGCTGGGGCCACGAATGCACAGTTGTCCTACTTCGTTGCTGGCGGCATTGCGTACAAATTGACCGTTCTCATCAATGATTTTTATTTCAACTTCGCAGTACGGCATTCGCAAGCCAATTGAGCCGGGACGCATTTCGCCATCTGCGGGGTTTGCGCAGCTGCCACAAGTGCCTTCGGTGAGGCCATAGCCTTCAATTAAACGTACGCCTGAACGCTGCTCAAACTGACGAATTAACTCAACTGGCATCGGTGCTGCGCCGCATAATGCGTATTTAAGACTGGACAGATCATAACCTTGGCTGGGCACCTCCAGCAGTGCGGCATAGATAGTGGGTACGCCGCTGAAAAATGAGACTTTATGATGCTCAACGATCTTCCAAAAGTTTTTTATCAAAGCTGGCGTGCGATAACCTTGTGGCGTGGCCAGCAAGACCTGAGAGCCGGTTAAAAAAGGCGTTAAGCCGGTGACAATGACAGCGTT
>Ga0209075_1000106_pt1 | contig 69598 bp, 50 predicted proteins | sample Stecom2011_FD_187523 | JGI IMG/M metagenome (GOLD analysis project Ga0209075, IMG submission 187523) | Agricultural soil microbial communities from Utah to study Nitrogen management - Steer compost 2011 (SPAdes) (version 2) | ecosystem: Environmental > Terrestrial > Soil > Agricultural land... | reverse complement strand
TTCAAAGGTCACCGGATTGGGGCTTGCGGTCACCTGCCCGAGGCGTTTTCCCGTGATCGGGCCGTCTTCCTTCTTGCCGGAATCATCATCGCTACAGCCACTGAAGCCAAGACTCACGACGAGCAATAAAGCCAGTGATATTCTGTTGAGACGCTCGAATCGAGCCATAATTTTCTCCATATCTGCAGGTCGCCCTGCGCTTATTAGTTGCGGACAACAACTGCGAGCTTACTTTATTCTTTCGAATCTTCAAACGCTCGCTGCACGCCAACGATACAGGCCATGCCGGCGCGGTATATCAGTTACGGGTACCCCTGACTGACCACATCCACGGGCGAGAAAGAGTGGTCTCCGCCATAGATCGCCCCCACCTGCCAGAACTGTTTGTGGCTCAGGTAGCGATCGCGCTGCTCAAAAATGAGGATGCCCCTGTGACGAATCTCAACCGTCGCATAGGCCGGGCCGTTTCCGTGGTCACTATAATAGTCGACCCCGACCTTATAGCTGATACTCTCCAGTTTGGAGTGGCTGATATTTTCGGGGCCAGGGCCGCGAAGATCATCGGTATCCAAGATTGGCGAGCCGTTTGGTATCCTCCAATCGGGCACCCGATTTCCATAATAGCAATCCCAGCCGTTCGAGTTCGAAGCCCACCGTTGGGCGTTCGGATGCAGATAATGCAGGTCCAAATCATTGTCGGGGTGACCATTTGCGGCGGCCCAGGTCAATTGGATATGAATATCGGCGCCCGACATGGCGACAATCGTGACGATCGCCTGCTGGCCGCAGCTCATCGTACCCTCGTCGTCATAGACGGTGAGTTGAACCTGATACTCACCGCTCGCGTCCAAATAGAGCGAGGAGTAGGGGCCGTCGGCGGTTTCAAGGCGCGACGATGAGGCTGTGGGGCTCGATATCAGCGTCCACTCGTAGCGCACGATCTGCCCGTCGGTATCGCGGCTTGAGTAGCCATCGAAGAGTATCGTGTCCAGCGGCTGTGCCTGAACGAAGTCGCTGGGGTCGGTCAGCGTATCGCCCTGAACCGACCCGACGGCGACCGCAGCCGGGCAATAATTTGGCGTGCCCGCACCGATAAGTTCCAGTTCGATCATTGCCTGAGTCGGGTGGCTACTTTTGATCTGAACCCTGCCGCGATAAGAAACGCGCGCGGCGGGCGAAAAGACCACCGTGAAATTCGCCTGTTCCCCCGCCCGAAGCACCTGCTCACCCGTGCGAAGCGCGTCTATAAGAACACCATCATTCAGATAAAAGGTGCTGTTATCGCTCTCGATTAACTCGATATCTCGCAAGGCGAGCGCGGCGTTCGGGCTGCAATTTTCGATGATGACGGTCTTATAGGCTGGCACGCCAACCGTGCTCGTCCCGAAGTCGAGCGTATCGCCCGGGATCACGTTGATGCAACGCACCGGACCCGCATCAATCTCGTCAATGGTGTCGACGTATTCGGGGCCCGCATCCTGATATAAATCGTCGAGATCACCGATCGCATCGGAGATAGATTTGACATCGGCCTCTTCAAAATCACCATACTCGAGATCCCAGCCACCTTCCGACGCCGCGTCATCACTACATGCCGCGGCAAAAACCATCATCCCAAGGAGTAGACCGAGGGCGAGTATTCGTCGACGAGTGGGTTGGGTCATTCGCGAGTTATGATCTGACATGATATTCTGCTCAATGGGGGGGGACGAAAATTATTTAAAGGCGCGCTCTCAAATAATGTGCCCAAGCTACCCAAACTCCCAGCAAGTCTCAAATTAAAGAAAAAGGGACACCCCAATGGGTGTCCCTTTTTTTATTCATGAGCGCAATTAGAGCGCTCAGGATTATTCGGGATAGCCCTGAGTAATCACGTCAGCCGGCGCCACCGTGCGATTTCGTCCGTTCAAAAAGCCCACAAGCCAGAATTGCTTATTTGTCAGAAGCTTATCGCGTGCGGCAAAGACCAGGATACCGAAGGCGCGAACCTCGACCGTTGCGTAAGCTGGACCATTTCCGTGGTCGCTATAATAATCGACGCCTATTTTATAGGTCACGTTTTCCAGGTTGGAGTGACTGATATTCTCGGGGCCAGGACCGCGAAGATCATCGATATCAAGGGTCGGCGAGCCGCCGGGCACCTGCCAGTTCGGGGTTTTATTGCCGTAATAGCAATCCCATCCGTTGGCGTTATAAGCCCATCGATTTGCATTGGGGTGCAGATAATGCAAATCGACATCGTTGTCTTGAACGCCGTTGGCGGTCCAGGTCAGCTGGATATGGATATCGGTGTCGGAGCGAACCGTAATATTGATAATCGCCGGCTCCCCGCAACTCACGGTATTCTGGTCATCATAGACCTTGAGTTCCACCTTATACTCGCCGTTGATATCCATAAACATCGTCGGTCGCTCGGCGCCTGCAGGCGTAATACGCGAGGAGGATGCGGCCGGCGCGGAGAGGATCGTCCACTCATAGCGCTGAATGGTACCGTCCGGGTCGCTGCTGCCAGTGGCGTCAAATTCGACGGTCTCCAGCGGAAGCACCTGGATATTGGTGCCGGAACGTCCACCGGGAATGACCTTCGCTGTGGCGACGGCGGTCGGACACGCGTTATTGGTGCCGCGCCCGTTGAGCGGAAGATTGACCACCGACTGCGACGGGTCATTGCTGCGGATCTGGACCGAGCCGCTATAGGCGGCTTCAGCCGTCGGGCTGAAGGTCACCACGAAGTTCGCACGCCCACCCTCATCGAGGATAAACTCCTCCTCGGGAAGTCCGGCCGGGAGGCTGCCATCCTTGATCGCATAGACGCCGCCACCATCATCGGTGATCTCAACACTCTGCAATTTGAGCTTCGAGCTCGGGCTGCAGTTGGTGATGGTGACTGTTTTTTGGCTGACGTTGCCGATCGAGCTCAGCGCAAAATCAACTTCGCCAACCGGCGAGACTTCGATGCAGGGCGAGCCGCTATTTCCGAGCAGATTGACCGTATATTCGGGACTTGAGGGATCGTTGCTCTTTAAAACCAGATGCCCTTCTTCGGGGTTATTGGTATCGGGGGCAAACCACACACGCAGGTCAAAACTTTCTCCGGACTCAAGCGATTTGCTAAACCCCTGGGGCAACGCCGTGATGTCGCCTTCCGGGTCGGGAGACAGCCCTTCGGCAATCTCCTCGGCCGTCGGCTGGGGCAACGAGAAACTAAAGCGGGAATTATTCTCTTTAATCGCGATATCACTGATTAACAGCGGCGCTTCGCCGGTATTTTGCACCTGGGTCATTTTCCAGGCACCGCGCCACGGACCGTCTTCGGTCGAGGAGTCCGGGCCCGGCGGCGTCACGCGCGGGAAGGATACGGTCGCCGGCGAGAAGATCTTCGGCGTCAGTCCCTGCGTGGTGATCGGAATCGTATACTTCGGTTTGCTCGGGTCGTTGCTCTCGATCAGAATCGTACCGGTATCCGGCCATTCATTAATAGGACGATAAGCCAATACCACGGTATGAATCATGCCGGGCTCAAGCTTGAGGTCTTGGGTACCCCAGCCCGCACCCTCTTTGAAAAACTCTTCAACATTATCCATCGGAGCCGGTCCGACGTCTTCCCTGAGTGCAATATTCGTGATGCGCAGCGTGGATTGACCGCTATTCGAAAGCATCACGGTGACGCTGGTCTCGTCATTGAGCCCGACGGTCTCAAAAGTAATCGGACTCGGCGTAACCGAGAGTTCGCCGGTTAATTTACTGTCGATGCTGCCCGTGCCAGCGGAGTCATCATCGCTGCACGCGCTCAAACCGACGCTCAGGGCGAGTAATAGACCGAGTAAGCGGGCGCTGCGGCGCTCAAAAAGTGCCATTTCTCTTTCTCCGTTCAAATATGGTGGCCTTTTCGAGCCGGTGAATCGTAAAATAACTTCGTCAATAATTATCCCAAAACCTGGACATCTCCGAGCCATTTAAAAGCACAGGTGACCAAGAATTGGGAACTATATCGAGCCGTCCCTTGTGAGTCAACTTTGGCACTTGAATATGAGAAGAGCTCGAATTATGGCATAAACGCAAAGCGATTTTCAGGAATGCATAACCCGCAAATATTCACTTTTGTGCGGCTGTGGCGTACGATGAATCGCGCTGCGATACCATCAACCGCCCCGGCCCCATAAGCTTATGCAGAAACGCGACGTGCATCTTCCGGCCCAGGTTTTATGCGCGCGCTGGCTCGCCGGCACGATTTTCGCGCTGCTGGGAATTTGCCTCGGCGCGGGTTGCGCGGGCTCTCCGGTCGACTCGCCACTGCCGAAGTCGCCCACCGAGCTTGCGCACGCGCAGGACGAACCCGGCGCCCAAAGCCTCGCAATGCTGCGCGCCCAAATCGACGCCGCGGGACGGGGCGCAGATTGCAAGGCATTTGCGGCAAGCGCGGGCGCGCGCGCCTGGTTGGGCGCGTGGTGTGAGTACCGCAGCAGACAGTGGACCCAGAGCGCGCATCATGCAGAAATTGCGCGAGATTATTTTGCCGCGCGCGGCGACTTGCGCCGCCATATTGAGATGCTTCTACTCGAAGCGATTGCCCGCGAAGAAGTTGCCCGCGAAAAAGCCGCCCGAACGAAAGCCGCGCACACGACATTTTCACACGACCCCCACGCCCAAACCCTCGCCAGACGCGCCCACCGCCTATGGCTGAGCGCGCGAATGCCCATGCACGGCGGTCTGCGCCATGCCGACGCCGGCGACCTGGCCAATCTCTACGCACAGACCCTTCATCTCGGACTCCTCGAGAACGCGACGACCCCGCAAGGCACCCCCCTGAGGCGCAGCGCGCTGCTCGATATCGCGCGTCACGAATATCGTGACTTCGGCAGGCTCGGCGCACTATCCGACACGCTGCGCATATCGCATCGCCTCGCGATGGAGCGCGGCGAACTCGACCAGGCCATCGAGTTGCTTGAGCGCGCATTCGCCCTGGATCTGGCGAGCGCGCAGCCACACGCGCTCGACGAAGATCTCGCGCTCTTCGGGGCGCTGCGGGTTTTTTTGGGACAAATCGAGGCGCCCCAGCAGGCTGAATATCCTCTAAATAAGACCCTCGCGCCTCTTTCGTTAACAACTTCCACCAAATCATTTCGCCATTTGCTCGCGCATCCCACCGGACGGCGTGAGCTCGCCAATTTTATCGCCTGGACCCGCTCTTCGCCGGCCCGCACCATCGCGCCGCCGCCCGCGCTTATGAAGGCGCTGCACGCCGATATCGACTTCGGCGACTGGCACGGCGAAGACTGGCGCCTGGGGTTTCAGGGCGGCCAACTGCTGGCCGAGCATGGCCGGTTTGAGCCCGCAAAACGTTTTTTCCGCGCTTCCATCGGCGCCATCGAGGAGATGCGCTCGCGGCTCCCCACGCCCACGCTTCGCCAGGAATTTTTCGCCGATAAACGAAAGGTCTATATGGCGCTGGTCGATGCGTATATCGGAGTCGGCACAACGCAGCGCACCCAGGCCGATTATCAGCGCAGCCTGCTCCTCGCCAATGCGCTCAAAGCGCGCGGGTTACTCGATCTTCTCGACGGGCATCTGGACCCGGCACTTGCCACCGAAGCGCGCACCACCACTCGCAATGGCGCAACACCCCGAAACGCCTCGCCAGCACCCACTCCAACCAGGCGCGCTCGCGCAACCCATGCGCTCGCCAAATTGCACGAATGGTCCTCGACCCAACGCGCGACGCCCGCCGATCACCCCAGCGCGGCGCATCTGAAAACGACCTCATTCAGCGGCCTCCCCACCGCGCTCGTCGCCCAAATCCCGGCCAATACCGTGCTGCTCGAATACCTGATCATGCCGCGGCGTAGCTACCTGTGGATCATCAGCAACGAGGGCATCCAAATGCGCCAGGTCGCCGGGCGCGAAGATATCGAGGCGTTGGTCCAGGCATTTCTGGGCACGCTGAGCCATCAAACGAGCGCGCAACGCCAACGCGCGCTCGCGGAGCGTCTCTATGTTGAATTAATCGGTCCGGCCCAGGACCTGCTGAAGTCAGTCGAGCGCGTGATCATCGCTCCGGACGGAATGCTCTATGACCTGCCCTTTGAGATGCTCGCCCGGCCCACGCCTGGCCCAACTCCCAATTATATGCTGCTCGATCAGGTGGTGACCTATACCCCGTCGAGCGCGGTATTTGAGCGTTTGATGCGGCGCGAAGTGGCCCAAAAATCAACCTTGCAGGCAACCCCCACCTTGCTTATCGGTGCCGCGGATCTTGACCGCGCGGCCATCGATCTTCTCAAGCTTGCCACCGATTTACCTGACTCCGGCATGTACTCCCTGCACGAGATCTTCCCACCGCTGCCCGGCGCGCTCGCCGAACTCGCCGCCATCAACACGCGACTGGGCACGCGCCAATTCGACGTTGAGATGCGCGTTGGAAAAATGGCGGCCGAAAGTTGGCTGCGCAACACGGATTTGAGCCAATACGGCATCATTCATGTGGCGACCCACGGAATCAGCGACGCACGCTCCCTGCAGGTCGCCGGCGTGCAATCCAGGCTTGCGTTCAGTCAACCCGCGCTGCTTTTAAGCAAAGATCCCGAGCAACCCGACGACGGCATCCTCACACTCAGCGAGTTATTGGGCCGGCGCACCGCGGCGCAGGTGGTGGTGCTCAGCGGCTGCACCACCGGGCGCGGCTGGCGCACGCTGGGCGCCGGCGCCTTCGGCCTGGCCGGCGCGATTCTCTATACCGGCAGCCGCAGCGTCGTGGCGAGCATGTGGAGTGTGGAGGACACCGATACGTCGAAGCTGATGGCCGCGTTTTATCGCGGTATCGCAGGCGGCAAAACGCCCGCTCAGGCATTGCGGAGCGGGCAGATTGCGATGGCAAAAGCCGGGATGAGCCCGGCGAGTTGGGCGGCGTTCAGGGTGATCGGCGGGGGATGAAGTCGCCCGCCGATTACCCGAGGGTTATTCAGCCCGCGACGCACGCCCCTTCGACGCACTGGTCACCGCTGACGCAGTCACACACGCTCTCGCAGGTTTGCGGGCCGCCATCGGCGGGCACTTCGCAGGTGCCCTGGTCGAGGTTGCAGACCTCACCGCTGCCGCAATCCGCGTTGCAGGTGCACGGCGATTCGCACTGCCCGGCAATGCAGATTTCGGCGCGCAAGCACTCCGCGTTGGTGCGGCACTCGACGCTCGGGTCGCGGTCGCAATAGCCGCCGTCGGTGCAGATATAGCCGTCCTCACACGCATCACTGCTGGTATTGGGCTCACACGCAGGCTGACAAATTGCTGCGACACACACCTCGTCACCGGCGCAATCAGCGGTTCCGCTACACTCCTGCGGCTGGCATAATCCCTGGCGACAATACTCATAGCGGCCGCATTGCTCGTCGGCCGAGCAATCCGAGAAGCAGGTTCCATTGACGCACATTGCCCCGTCGGCGCAGTGCTCATTGAAGACACAGGTTTCATTTCCGCCGGCACATTCGCCGGCCTCGCAGGTCTGACCGGTCGCGCAATCATTGCGGCTGGTGCACTCCGGCGCGTCGTCGGCGACACACTCCCCAAGTCGGCAGATATCGCTGCCTGCGCAGGGCTTGGACGCGCTGCACTCGGCGTCATCGGGCGCCTCACACACGTTATTGACGCAGCTCTCGCCCGCAGCACAATCACGCGCGGTCACACACTCCAGGGCGGGGATATTCGCGCAGGTGCGCACGCTCTCGGCGTTGGTCACCGGCAAGCATTGCGAGGAGCCCGCGATACTCACACACTCAAAGCCCGCCGCGCATCCCGACCCACACGGCGCCGTGCAAACCGTCTCGCCGCCGCCATTGGCGTCGCCCAGGCGCACGCAAAGCGCATTCGGGTCCACGCAATCGGAATTGGTCTCACACGCCTGGCATATGCCGGCGTCGCCGCGCTCGGTGGTCGTCGGAGGACGGCACAGATTATCGATGCAAATATCGGCGCCCGCGCAGTCGCCGTTATTATAGCAAAACGTCGGATTATCGTTATTATCCGGAGCGCCCGTCCCACCACATGTTTCCGTGCAACTTTCTTCGAACCAACACTGCTGATGGCACGCGCCGGTGAAATCACAATAGGTCTCGCATTGCTCGTAATTCACGCAGCAATCCCCGCCCGCATTATTTCCGTCGGTAATCAAACAGCCTGTGCCAAAGCCAAACGCGAGCATCGCGACGGTCAATATCATCCAATATACGCGTTTCATGATCCTTTCTCCTGGCAGACTATTTCGCAATGAAATGCAGAGCTTCGAAAATTTACTTTCAGCGGACGATGCCCGAATGCGTGCACATTAATATCGTCACGTGTATTTCAGACGCCCCTTTTATTCAGCTTATTCAAAAAAATTCAGAAACGGTAGACGCCTGCTCCCCGGCCTCACCGCTCCGAAAACCAAGCCCGTTGCGCGCGAAATTGAACCCGGTGAAGCCATGTGCTATCTCGATACGCCGATTCGATGCCGACCCCAAGGGGCGGTCCGTCGGGCCTGCGCAAGCGACGCCAGAGCGCCGGCGCCCATTCTATCTTTTGTCCACAGCGGTATCACGTGAAAGAGTCAAACCAACCCCTCGAAAAAACCGCGCGCCCCGCCTTCTACACGTGGTGGTCCACCCAAACCGGCACCGGGGTCGCGCTGGCAATATTGGTGCTGGCATGTGCGGGACTTATCTTCGGGCAACTGTCGACCCTGGGAATCTGGCAACCCTGGGAATCCGACGAGATTCGAATCGCGCGCGAGTATTCGCAGCGCGACGCGCCCGATGAATCCGATGAATCCGATGAATCCAATGAACCTGCCGCGGCGTCTGTGCCCGAGGCGACGACCGACTCCGACGCCCCAAAACCCAACTGGGTCACCCCGACCCTCGACGGGAAACCGGTCGCGCGCCCCTTGCTCAAAACGTGGATTCTCGCCGCGACAGTCGGCGATCCCGCCGAACTTGGCGACTATCAGATCGGCGAACTTGAACGCTCCGCCCGCCTTCCCATTGCGCTGGGCGTCTTCCTGCTCATCTTGCTAAGCTTTGCCTGGATCAGGCGCTACTTTGACACCTGGTCCGCCCTGCTTTGCGCGCTGGCCTTCACCACGATTCCCGCAACCTTTTTGGGTGTGCATTCGCTGAGCAGCGAGATGCTTTTTGTGGTGCTCAGCTCCGCATCCATCATGGCGTTTTTCGAGCTCTCGCGGGCCGAATCCCGCCGGAGTCGCTGGCTGTGGGGCGTCGGGCTCGGGGTCCTGCTCTCTTTATCTTTTCTGGAGCAGCGCTTCTTCGGCCTGCTCAGCCCGCTTGCGGTGATCGTGGCGTATTGCGTCGTCGAAGTTCCCTTTGAGCAAGTCGCGCGCGCGCGCCAGAACCCCTCGGGAGTGTCTTCGCTGCTTAGCCGCCTGGATATTGGCCTTGCCGTCGCGGCGCTTGCCGGCGGCGCGGGTGTGATTATCTGGGGTCTTCGTCGCAGCGCCGAAGCCCCCGCAGACGCCGCGTTCCTGCCGCATGTCCTGCAATGGATCGCACTTTTAGTGCCCGGATTTCTGCTGCTCGCGGGCGCGTTTATCGGGCGCAAATCGCGCGCCGGGCGCGCCCTATTCAGCGCCCCGATGCTCCTGGCCATTGCCCTATGCCTGGGCGTGGCCGCCGTCATCATCCAGGCCTACGGCGCGGCCAATCCGATGCGCATGCTCGACGGCGAAATCAGCGGAAAAATCCCGCTCTTCTCCTTCTTGCTTGAGAACCACCTCAGCGGCAATAGCCCGGCCGAAAAACATATGTATTTCGCCATGTGGATCCGCGAAATCGGCTTTGCGCTCATCCCATGGGTCGCCCTGGTCCCGCTGGGCATCGGGTATTTGGCGCGCGCCGCGCGCATTCAAGAGGAAGACGGCACGCCCATCAAGGATATCCTCTCGGCGCCAACCTCACTGCACCGCCTCTTATTGGTGTGGAGCTTTGTCGCCGTGGCGGTCGTCTCACTCGCCTCAGCCTTCAACCATATCTACTTCCCGGCCTATCTGCCGTTGATGCTGGGCACCGGACTGATGCTTGGCGATGCGGGATTCTTCACCCGCGCACGGCTTCACTCCCTCACGCTGGTCGCCACCGGCTTTGTCGCCATCACCATCATCATGATGCTCGGCAAAGACCTGGAGCGATTCCCCGACCGCTTCATGGAACCCTATCTGGCCATGCAGGAGGAGCTCGGACTGCCCGAAGACTTCAAATTTGGCTCCATGCTCAAAGCCATCAAATACGGATGGATGATCCTGCTGGCCATCTTCTATTTCGAGCTCGTTTCCTGGGCGGGCCTCACGCTTCGAAGCATTCGAAGCGCTCCCAAACGCTTTGCCGCCTGGCGCGCCCGGCGCAAGGATGCCACACAAGACGGCGACACCGCCGCGGCCGAAGTTGCCCCGCCGCTGGCGCAACGCGCCCGGGCCAAAGAAGCCTATCGCGCTGAGCAGGGACTGCTGCCCCGCGTCGCCCGCCTATTTGAATCCCCGAGCACCTGGTCGGCGTGGGTCCTTGCCGCCGCTGTCTTCACCGCCGGCGTATTTCTCTATCAATTCGCCCCGCAACAATCGATCCATTTATCCGAGCGCGGCATCTTCGAAGCCTACTCACAAGCCGCCCAACCCGGCGAAAAGCTGTATCGATACGGCGTCTCCGGCAGCAACGAATCGGTCTATCTGGGGGATATCGCGTCCATCACAAAGAACGACGCCTTCGCCACGAACTTTGACGGCGACGCCCGTTATTTCGTGATCATTCCGCGCGATAACCTCGCCAATATCAACGCCGAGGTGCGCCGTCGCTTCAAGCAAAACCTGCCGGTCATCGATGCGACATCCAGTAAACTTTTACTGGTAAGCAATCAGCTTAAAGACCAGTCCCAGCAAAATTATCTGGCCGATGCCATCATCGACGACCCGGCCCACTTCACCCCGCCACTTCCCCTGCAGTTCGCGCATCGGGGAAAGATCATGCCCCCGACCTTCGACGACTCCCTGGAGTTGATCGGCTGGGATATCAATCACAAAGCCAGCGACGGCTCCTTCCCGGTATTCTCGCGCGGCGAGCGCGCGGAGCTGACCTTCTATTTCCGCGTGAAAAAGAGGGTCGCCAGCTCCCAGAAGATCTTTATGCATGTCGACCGCCCCGGCAGCCGTCTGCACGGCGACCACGACCCGGTCAACGGGGCGTTTCCGACCAACCATTGGCTGCCGGGCGATATCATCAAGGACGAATATTCCCTGCCTATCGACTCCTACGCCAGCCCCGGGACCTATACGATCTGGATGGGTTTCTATAACGGCAAGAAGCGCATGAAGGTCCAGCCGAAGCAGGCCTCCGATAATGATAACCGGGTGCGCGTGGGTCAGTTTATTGTGAAGTGAGCGCGACAAACGCGTTGGATCGGCTGCTTGACCGCGACGCTTAATTATACGAAAAATAGAACCATCATCGCAGTGCGCCGCTTATAGTCTGCGTGCCAGCTCGCGGGAACGCCCGTATGGAGGATGCATGTTCAAACAGAAGCTGACTCGAGTGGTCAAAAACGTCGAAGGCACCCTGGGCTGCATGCTCATCGGTTTTGACGGGATTCCCATCGAAAGCGTCTTTGGAGGCGAGGAGCTGCCGCATATGAACGCGGTCGCCGTCGAGTTGAGCAATTTGTTGGACAAGTTTCGCCGCCTCAAGATCTACGAGGTCGGCGAAGTCAACGAAGTGAGCATCACGCTTGGCGAGGTCACCGCGCTGGCCCGCGTCGTGGCCGAGGAATATCTGCTGATCCTCGCCCTGGACGCCAACGCGGATGTCAACCGCGGCCAGACCATGCTTCGGCTGATTGCGCCCTATGTTGAGCGCGAGATGATGTAGCAGCCCAGCCGTGCCACACCCTTAATTACTATCCACCGGTACGCGTGCGACGCGCACCTATCAGGCTGGAATATCACCCATATTCATTTGGAGATGAATTTCGATGAGCATCGATACCACGCAGTTTCGCAAAGGCCTTAAAATTGAGATCAACGGTGAGCCCTATGTCATCGTAGAGGCCAACCACGTCAAGCCGGGCAAAGGCGTCGCGTTCGTAAAGACCAAGTATAAGAGCCTGGAGACGGGGCGCGTTCTGCAAGAAAACTTCCGCTCCGGCGACACCGTCGACTCGCCGAATCTTGAGTCGCGAGAAATGCAATTTCTCTATAAAAATGAGAGCGATCACTATATCTTTATGGACAACGAGACCTACGAGCAATTGCCCGTCACCCACGCCGCGGTGGAGCCGGTGCTCGATTATCTCAAAGACAATATGACACTCGATATTCTGTTCCATAACGGCAAGGCGATCAGCGTGGAGGCGCCCAATTTTGTGGAGCTTCTCGTCACCCAGACCGACCCGGGTTTCAAGGGAAATACCGCCCAGGGCGGCAGCAAACCCGCCACCCTGGAGACCGGCGCGACCGTCATGGTTCCGCTGTACCTGGAGCAAAATGAGCTCATCCGCATCGACACCCGCACCGGGGAATTTGTGGAGCGTGTCAACAAATAGGCAGACTGTTTTAGAGCCGCGCGTTGTTCCCAACTCAAAAAGGAGTGCTCGATTTCTGGGCGACGACTTTTACGCTTGATGCTATACTTAATTTCGCCGGGGCACTGCGCCCCGGCACCTTGAGCCTCCCTGCCCTCGTCTCGGACGCCGCGCAGCCGCTCAAGTTTCCCCAAGCATATATTCAGGTCATTTCGTGGGAATTAACCGCAATAAAGTATTGTCCAACGCGCAGAAGCACGTGCATAAGGGCAGCTGGGAAAAGGCCATCGCCCAGTACCAGCAACTCGTCGACGACGACCCGCGCGACGTGCGAACGATGCTCAAGATCGCCGACCTTTATTCAAAGCTCGGCCAGAGCGACAAGGCGCTGCAGGGCTACCAGCAGGTCGCCCAATATTACGCCAACGACGAGATCTTCGAGAAGGCGGCTGCGGTCTATAAGCAAGCGCTTCGCCTGGCCCCCGAATCCCCCGAACTCCACCGCGACCTTGGCGACGCCTACCATAGCCTGGGACGACTTAAAGACGCGGTGCGCGCCTATCACAAAGCCCAGAAAATCTACAAAGCAACGGGCGACGGGGCGCGCCAGATCGAGGTGCTCGAGCGCATGGTCTCGCTGGACGCCGATGATATCGGCATGCGCATCCAGCTCGCCGAGCGTTACGCCAAAAATAGCGATAATGAGCGCGCCCTGGAGCACTTTGAATTCGCCGCAGAGCGCCTGGATCAAGAAGGCCGCAGCGACGAATTTGTTCAGGTCGCCGAGCGCATTATTTTCCTTCGCGACCAGGCGCCCGAGCTTCAGCGTCGCGTCATCGATATCTACCTCAACACCGGCCAATACCGCCGGGCGCTGAGTCATCTGCAGGTCTGCTTTAAGCGCTCTCCCCAGGACCTCGAAATCCTGGACCGGCTCTCGCAGGCATTCGAGCACCTGGACCGCAAAGACAAGGCGGTACTGGTGCTCCATGAGATGGCCACCCACCCGCAGATTAAATCCAATGAGCAGCAGTCCGTGCGCCTCTATGAGCGCATTCTGGCGCTTGCGCCGGATGATGCGCGCGCGCTCAAGCGGCTGAATAGTCGGCGCAAATTAAGCGATTCGGGCGCGCTGAGCGCGGCTCCGGACACCGGCGCGCTCAAGCCGCGCAGCCAGACGCCGACCCCGGCGCCTCTCGGTGAGGCCGACGCGCTGGCGGGCATCGAATTTTTGGACGAACCCTCCGAAGTCAAGGTAAACGCGGCTCATCCGGGCCAATCGCCCACGCCTGAGCAGCGCCATCTTGAACCCGCAGGCCCGCCCACGCGCGACCATGGCGGCGCCGCCGAGGGCTTCGACGACCTCGATATCATCGCGCCCACCATCGAGCACCGCGACGATGATGCGCACGCAGATGCCGTAGAGCGCGTGCTTAAAGAAACCGATGTCTTCATCAAGTACGGCCTCTTTGACAAGGCCTATGAGACCATCGTCGGGGTCATTGCGGCCAATCCGAATAGCCTGCGCGCCCACGCTCAGATGGCGCGGCTTCAGGAAGCGCGGGGCAACCCGGAAGGCGCGGTCGATGAGTTTCTTGAGATGGCGCGCATCACCCGCAATACACCCCAGCGCTGCGAGAAGTTCGTCCGCGAAGCCTTCGCGCTGACCAGCGATTCGGAGCGCGTGCGCCGCCAGGCGCAGAATATGGGGATTCCGATAAACCCCGGCCCGCCCAGCCGCGCGTTTTCCGCAGCCGGCCAAAAGTTTGGCGCCCAGGAAGATACCTCGCTGGACGAAAGTACCTTCGTCAATCCAGCCGATCGCCACGCGGCCAAGGCCCCCGATGAGCTCTTCTCACCGGACTTTCCCACCGATGAGTTCGAGGATAGCCCCGACGCCAGTCACACCGACCGCATCGTGGTGACCGACGAGATGCTGGCGATGAACCTGGGGGATCTGGAAATCATCACCTCCAGCCCATCCTTCGACGAGCCGGGAACCCAGGAGCTCGACCTCAACGAAGACGATATGATCCTCGCCGACGCCCACGTCCAACCGACCCAGGACGTCATGGTCATCGAAGACCTCAGCGACGTGGCCTTCGACCTGAGCGACCCGGCGCTGGCCGACGCTGAGTTTCTCGAACTTGAGAGCGTCGAGGCCGAGTTTCTGGAGGCCGAGCTTCTCGAGGACGACGACCTCGAAATTGCCGACTTCGACGATCAAGAGTTTGACGATCTTGACTTCGATGAGTCGGCCTTTGAGAACGCTGAATTCCTCGATATGGACGTCGAGGAGCTCAGCGAGCTAAGCGACGCCCAGATGGGCCTGCTGCAGGACGAGAATACCGCGCGTGCCCAGGCGAGCGCGGAATTCGACCTCAGTGTGAGCGACGCCGAAGCCGACCTGATGTTCGACGAACTCTTCGGCGGTTCTGGCTCGGGCGGATTCGACAGCCCCGCCACAACGCTGGGCGAGGAGACGTCGGTCGGCGAGCTCATGGCAGAACTTGAGTCTTTTGCGCAGCAAAGCCAGTCCCATAGGACCCCGTCGGGCGGCCCCAATCTGCAGTCAAGCCGCCCGATAACCAACCACCAATTCGGCGCGAGTAGCTTGTCGGGTAAATTTACGCCCGACGCCGAATTCGAGCATAGCCACGCCGTCGACCTGGGCGAAGAGGAGGCTCATAATACCAGCCTTGAGTTGGGAATCGCCTACCGCGATATGGGACTTTTTGACGAGGCGATTTTCGAGTTTAATCAAGCACTTGATGACCCCGACGCCGCCAACGCCGCCCATTATCATATCGCCCTCTGCGAGCTTGAAACCGGCAAGCACGCCGCGGCCGTTGAGCGGCTGACGACATTGCTTCAACAGAGCAATTTGCCCGACCCGATTCGCAGCGCAGCCCAGGAGAAGCTTCAGGGAATCGAAGCCTGAGCATTTCATCGAGCCCCATCAAGTATCGCGCTCCATCAAAAAAGCCGCGCCCGAATCGATTCGGGCGCGGCTTCTTTGATGGAGGTTTGAGCCTGGCGGCAACGCGGCGAATTTTTTCTGATGCGTTATTCGCTCGGATCCGAATCGGCGTACAGGTTGAGCAACTCACCCTCGCTGAGCATCCGCGAATTCGTCACACCCCAGATATCATTGACCGCGACCAGCTCGCCCTCGCCGAGCTTCGAGGTCAGATAGACCGCGAAAAAATAGCCATCTTCCTCGCTGCCCATGCCGTCGATTTGATCGAGCGGCTCGCCGCTTTGCGGACACGTCAGCACGCAGCGCTTGCCGACCTCGAACTCCACGTCGCTGAATTTCGCCGGGTCACCGAAAAAGGGACTCAGCACGACGTCGGCGGTTTTGTCGCCCTGGGTGACGCGCAGCTTCACCCCCGGCTCGCCGCTGAATGTGCGGCCGCTATGGTCCATCAAATCTTCGCCGTTGGGGCCATAAGCCTGGGTCACCACGACGATATAGCCTTTCTCCGAAATCGCGCGCAGCCGGCTGGAGGTTTCGGGGCGAATATCAAACTCATGTTTTTTTTCTTCAGACATATTCTAGCTCCGTTGGGACGCCCGTTCTTTTCTTTGATCTACCGTAATTCAAAAGAGGTGACAAGCTCATAAGAGTCAAGTTGAACGCACGCGCTACACCGGTAATCTGCACTTCCTGAAGCTCGATTCAAGGGCACCCCGCGCCCCCGATATCGCGCGCCAGCCAGCCTATCCCAGGATTTCTCCAAATTCATTTCTCACCCGGTTGACTTTCGCATTTTCTATGGTAAGTTTTATATGCCTTCGGAGGACGGTCGACCGCAATCCCCCCAGACCGTTAGTCAGGTACGTGTCCTATGACTACATTTCGTCCTCTGAGGGCACTTTTGTTTCTTGCCCACGACCTCCCTGCACACCGCACCCCCACCACATCTCAAACGCCCTAATTGCATCTTTCAAAGGCGTTATGCTATCTAGTCGCCATGAACGCGACCTGCTCGATCATGCGATTTTGTCAAAATCGCGTCGAATCAAATCGCCACTCGATTCGTTTTCAATCATATGAAGAGAGCTGCCATGAATATCGCAATTGTCACCGGCGCTTCGTCCGGACTTGGCCTTGAATACGCCAAACAACTCGCCCCGCGCGCCGAAGTCGACGAGGTCTGGTTGCTCGCGCGCCGCGAAGATCGCCTGGTTGAATTATCCAGGTCGCTCATCGGCGCCGAGGGGCGCGTCTTCAAGATCGACCTGTGTGACCCGGCGCAAATCGCGGCGTTTTTCACCCGCTTGGAGCGCGAAAAACCCACCATTACCTGGCTGGTCAATAGCGCGGGCTACGGCAAAATCGGGCGCTTCTACGATATCGAACTCGACGCGCATCTTGGGATGGTAGACCTCAATATCCGCGCGCTCACCGACATCACCCAGCGCGCCCTGCCCTACTGCACCCGCGGCTCCAAGATCGTCCAGGTCGCCAGCAGCGCGGGATTCAGCCCGCTGGCCAATTTCGCGGTCTACGCGGCCAGCAAGGCCTACGTGCTCAACTTCTCCAACGCCCTGGCCGCCGAGCTCGCCGACCAAGGCATCAGCGTTACCGCGGTATGCCCGGGGCCGGTGGCCACCGAGTTTATCGAGATTGCCAATATGCAAAGCCTGCAGGCAAGTGCGCCGAATTTCGCGCTCGCCCAGGCGCCCGACGTGGTGCGAAAGTCGATCGCCGACGCCCGAAAAGGCCGCATGAATTCGGTCTACGGTGCCACCATGAAGGCCTGGGGCGCCATCAGCGGCGTGGTCCCGCGCAAACTCACCAGCTGGGCCACGGCGCGTTTTCGCGCACACTGATTCGCGCCACTCGCGCGGTCTTTTAGCGACTTCCCCTCAAAATATTCTATCTTTGCAAACGCATCGAATGGGTGGCGTTAATTGCGCGCCACCAATTCGGAGCCATCTTCGCTGCAATAACGGGCGGCGGGGCCGTGGGCTTCGCCGCATTCGATGCAGACCTTTCGGCGCGGGCCAAAACCGTGAAGCGGCAATTCCGGGTTATGGGTATCGAGCAATGGACTCATAAACTCATGATCCACCGGGCAATGCACCTGGCCGGGCGCGCCAAATTGGCCACATTTCGGGCAGACCATCATCGGGATCATCGGTAAAACCGCGGATTCCGAGACGTCGATTGTGGTCCAGGTGTCCATCTTGTGCGGGCAATCTTTTGGGTGCTCAATGCCCAGATCCGACTCCCACCCGCAACTTTTGCACACCGTAAGACTCGTCGAAATCTGCGCGAGCTGCGCGGTGTCTTGCTGCAACGGCAGGCCGTCGTGGTAGCAAAACTGTGCCTCCATACTATAGCGACGATCGCAGCCCGAACAGACCAGACGATTCAGGCCATAATGCTCGGCAAACAGCGCCTGCTCCGCCAGCACGCGCCGATGCTTAAGGCTCGCGCCCAGCAAAGCGTGCGCGGGTTCTTCGAGATCCTCAGCACCATGGCTGTGGGCGCGCGTGCGCGCCAGTACTTCAAGATTGGCTTGATTTACCGCGGGGTCCGGGTGATTGAAGAATTCATCGAAGATGCCGCCGGTTGAGGCCGAAAGCGGCTCGCCCTGGCGAATGATCGAGCGTGGCACGCCCAGCGCGTTCTCGCCGTTGAGCCGATCAATGAGTAATTCATCGTCAAAATGGACGTCTTCGAAATGAAAATATTGCGGCGCGCGGCGCCGCTGAATCACTCGATAAAACCCAAAACCGCCCAGCCCCAACCCCAGCGAAGCGCCCAATAACCAGTAGAGATGAATCGACGAGGACCCATTCTCGGCGTCCTCACGCGTGTGCGCATCCCGAAGACCTACTTCGTACTCACCCAAAGCCGCGCCCGACTCGTCTGCGGACGCGCCCGGTGCCATCAGCAATCCGATGAATATCGCGAAGCATCCCATTCCATATCGAATGGATTGCGCGCCGCTGGGGCATTGGTTCGGGTAGCTCATAATCACTTCCTACTTCGCCAGTTCTCATCTCCGAAATGCTGCGTGCCGGGCAGTGGTTTGGGCGCCGCACCCCATTTATCGCGCGTTGAGTCGCGCCAATGCAACGCCAAACGGCGCCTCCACTATAGCATCTTCGGTGATAATCGCACGAATCAGCGCGTTCGGCGTCATATCGAAGGCCGGCGAAGCCGCCGGAATGCCTGCCGGGGCAATGGGCGTCCCGTTCAAATGCGTGACTTCCTGCGGGCTGCGCTGCTCGATCTCAATCGCCTCGCCCGAGGGCGTTTGCAGGTCGATGGTCGAAAGCGGCGCGGCCACATAAAACGGGATCTTATGATAGGCGCATAAAACCGCCAGCCCATAGGTGCCGATCTTATTGGCGACGTCGCCATTGGCGGCAACCCGATCGGCGCCGACAATCACCGCGTCGACTTCACCCTGCTGCATAAAATGGGCGGCCATGCTGTCGGTGATCAGCGTGCACGGAATCTGGTCCTGCTGGCACTCCCAGGTCGTCAGGCGCGCGCCCTGCAAATACGGGCGTGTCTCGCCGATCCACACGTGCTCAAGCTTGCCGCTGGCGTGCAGCGCGCGGATGATCCCGAGCGCCGTGCCCAGCCCGCCGGTTGCGATGCCGCCGGTATTGCAGTGGGTCAAAATACGCGTCTTCGGGCCGAAGAGCTCGGCGCCCAGCCTGCCCATGCGCTCATTATTGGCGCGGTCCTCGCTGGAGATCGCCGCGGCTTCCTCAAAAAGACGCGCGACCCGCGCTTTATCCGGTAAATCCGCGCTCAGGAGGACGCATTTTTTCATGCGCTCTAGCGCCCAAAAAAGATTGACCGCGGTGGGCCGGGTCTCGGCCAGATGCGCATAAATGGGCGCGAGCTTATGCGCCAGATTATCGAGCGACACCCCGTCGCGATGCATCGCGCGCGCGGCGAGTGCGACCGCGTAGGCGGCGGCAATCCCGATGGCAGGCGCGCCGCGAATGGCCATGTCGCGAATGCCCGCGGCCACCGCCTCATAGGTCGGCATCGGCAGCCAGATTTCCTCGGCCGGCAGCCGACGTTGGTCCAGCATTTCCAGGTTTCCCTCGGGCATCTCGCCCAGCCACCTGAGCGGCGCAACCACCGTCTTCATGCATCACCTCGTAACTTCTCAACCAGCAACTTATTGACCAATTTGGGATTTGCCTGCCCGCGGGTCGCCTTCATAACCTGCCCGACAAACCATCCGACAATATTGTTATTCCCGCCGCGATAATCCGCGACCGGCTCAGGGTTCTCGGCGATCAGTGTGTCGATGACCGCGCCGAGCGCGCCGGTATCCGAGATCTGTTTAAGGCCCTTGGCCTCGATGATCGTGTCGGGCTCGGCGCCGCTTTCCAGCATCTCATCGAAGACCGTCTTGGCGATCTTTCCGCTGATCGCATCTTCGTCGATCAGCGCGACCAGCCGCGCGAGCTGGGGCGGTCGGACTTTGACATCGGCCAGGCCGGTCTGGCCGTCGAGGCGCGCGAGCAGCTCGTTGATCACCCAATTCGCCAGGGACTTATAAAGGCTCGGTTTGGCATCTTCAGGGCACGCGGCGACCGCCTCGCTAAAATACTGGGAGAGCAAAAAATCATCGGTCAAAACACCCGCGTCATATTCGCTCAAGCCGAGCCCATCCTCAAAGCGCGCGCGCCTGGCATCGGGCAACTCCCCGAGCGAATCTTTGACGCGCGCCATCCACTGCGCGTCGATGATCAGCGGCGGAAGGTCGGGCTCCGGAAAATAGCGATAATCATGCGACTCTTCCTTGGTGCGCATCGAAAATGTCTCGCCCTTATCGGGGTTATAAAGACGCGTCTCCTGCACGACCGCTTCGCCCTTTTCCAGGCGCTTGATCTGGCGGTTGACCTCAAAGTCGATGGCGTCGTGGACGAACTTAAAGGAGTTGATATTTTTAAGCTCACTGCGCGTCCCAAACTCCTGCTGGCCCCACGGGCGCACCGAGACATTGGCGTCGCAGCGAAACGAGCCCTCTTGCATATTTCCGTCCGAAATCCCCAGATAGACGACGATATTTCGCAGTTTTTTGAGGTATTCGACCGCCTCATCCGAAGAGCGAAGATCCGGCTCACTCACGATCTCAATCAGCGCGACGCCCGCGCGATTCAGGTCGACCAGGCTATGCGCCTTGCCCTCGACGTGGGTGGATTTTCCGGCGTCTTCCTCCATATGAATGCGCAAAATACGCACCTTTTTGGGCGCCCCGGCGTCTTCGGGCGGCGCGCCGCCCGGCTGCAAACCGGCCGGGTCTCGTGCGATCTCAAGATGCCCATGCTCACAGATCGGGTGCGCAAATTGGGTGATCTGATAGCCCTTGGGCATATCGGGATAAAAATAGTTCTTGCGCGCAAAACGACTCCATTCGCGCACCTCGCAGTTGAGCGCAAAGCCGGCCTTCATCGCGAACTCCACCGCGCGCATATTCAAGACCGGCAGCACCCCGGGCAGCCCGAGGTCAAGCGGCGAGACCTGCGTGTTGGGCGGCGCGCCGTAGGCGGCCGACGCGCTGCTGAAAATCTTGGTTTCGGTGCGCAATTGCACGTGGACTTCCAGGCCAATCACAACCTCATAGCGCTGGCGAACTTCTTCGGACACTTTTCGACTCATTGCTCCACCTTTGCCGCAACGCGCAGCATCATCTCTTCATCAAATGCGGGCGCGAGGATCTGCAATCCCACCGGCAACCCTTCGTCGGTCTTGCCACAGGGCACGCTCATCGCGGGGATGCCGGCGAGGTTGGCAGAAATCGTAAAGATATCAGCCAGATACATCTTCAGCGGGTCGTCGCGTTTCTCGCCGAGTTTAAACGCCGCGGTCGGCGCAACCGGGGTAACCAGCACATCGACCTTGTCAAATACGGCGTCAAAATCGTGCTGAACCCGGGCGCGAACCTGCTGGGCCTTATCATAATATTGGCCGTAATAACCCGAGGATAAAACGTAGGTCCCCAGGATGATTCGGCGCGTAACCTCGTCTCCAAACCCCTCGGCGCGCGACTTGCTATACATCTCATTGAGGTTGTCGGCGGGCACGCGCAACCCGTAGCGCACCCCGTCAAGGCGCGCGAGATTACTCGAGGCCTCGGCGGTCGCGATCAGATAATAGGTTGCGATGGCGTACTCGGTATGGGGCAAGGACACCGGCACGACCTCGGCGCCCGCGGCGACCAGCCGCTCAACGCCCTGGCGCACGCGGCCTAAAACCTGCGGGTCCAGCCCGTCCTCACCGCTCTGATATTCAGCAGGGATGCCGATCTTCAGGCCCTCGACGCCGAGCGTGAGCGCGTCGCGAAAGCGCGGCACCGCACGACTCGAACTCGTCGCGTCGCAGGGGTCTTCGCCGCATAGCACCTCGAGCATCAGCGCCGCGTCTTCGACCGAGCGCGTCATCGGGCCGACCTGGTCCAGGCTCGACGCGAACGCGACCACCCCGTAGCGGCTCACTCGCCCATACGTCGGCTTGACGCCCACCACGCCGCAGTGACTCGCGGGCTGGCGGATGCTCCCGCCGGTGTCGGTCCCCAGCGAGGCGACGCACTGATTTGCGGCGAGCGCGGCGGCCGAGCCACCCGACGATCCGCCGGCCACACGCTCGGTATCCCAGGGGTTTCGCACCGGCCCAAAATACGAGGTCTCACTCGACGAGCCCATCGACAGCTCGTCCATATTGGTCTTGCCGACGATAATCGCCCCGGCCGCTTCGAGCTTCTCGACCACCGTCGCGCTATAGGGCGACTCGAATTGCTCCAGCATCTTGCTGCCGGCGGTGGTGCGCCCGGAGCGGGTGCAGATATTATCCTTGATCGCGATCGGAACGCCCGCCAGCGCACCGAGTTGCGCGCCCTTGCCGGCGGCGCGCTGCGCGTCGACATCGCGCGCTTTTTGCAGCAGCGCGTCGCGCTCAAAGACACTGATAAACGCGTTAAATTCGGCGCCGGACTCAATGGCATCGAGCACCTGGGACATCGCGTCCTCGGCGCTTGCCTCGGCGCGCTCAAAGGCTTGAATCAATTGATGAATCGTCAGCTTATTCAGGTTCTTCATTTAATCCTCCAACACCTTCGGAACCCGAAATTGTTCGCCGTCCTGGTCGGGTGCGTTTCGAAGCACCTCGCCGTGCAGAAGCGGCGCGGCGACCTGATCTTCGCGCAGGCGCGACTCCACCCCGGCCGCATGCGTCATGCGCTCGTCCTGGTCGTCGAGGTCGCGCAATTTATCGATATAATCGAGCACCGCGTTGAGGTCCTCGCGATATTGCTCAACTTTTTCTTCGTCCAGTTCGATATGCGCAAGCCTTGCCATATGCAGGACTTTGTCGCGTGTGATCGTCATCATGTCTCCAGAGTTATGTCGCCAAAAATATGCCGCGCCTTCGCGCAAAGCATCGCGCGTTCATAGCACCCGGGCCCGGCATAATCGAAGGGGCAAAATTAAAAAAATATGCGCGTCTTTCACAAATCATTGCTTCAAGCGATCACTTGCCGCCACCCTCTTTATCGTCGCCGACGCCCAGCGCATAAAAGGCATAGGCGAGTTCGCTGGCGAAGAGCTCCCAGAAGAGTTGGGCGCCAAAACCGGTCCACCACAGCCAGTTGGTATTGCGCTCGACCTCGACCGTGAGCACGCCCAGGCAGCGCCCGGCGAAGACGATGGGATAGGCCAGGGTGGCATAGGCGGTCTTTCGAGCCGGCTTATAATAATCACTCAGGCGCACCCACTCGCGACTCGCCTCGACGCCGCGCGCCTGGGGGCTTCGCGCGTCGATGAGCGCCCCGCTTTCTTCGTGCACATAGAGGTAATTTTTGAACGCGAATGACTCCCCCTCCCCGTGCCCGCCCGAGAGCACCAACGCGCGGTTGATCCGCACCGCCAGGCTGGAGACCCCCGAGTCCAGGCGCTGGGCCGGTTGGACGTCGACGGCAAGATTAAGCCGCGCAAAATGGGTCCACCCGTGCGGATGCGCGTAGCGCAAATAGCGGCGCGTTTTCCCCGCCGCATCGACCTCTTCGCGCAGATAGGCGATCGCAAGACTCGGCACGTTCACCTGCCTGATCAGTCGCGCCGTAACCTCGCCGATAAGCCCTTCGACCTTCGCGCTCGCGTCGCCGCCGGGCTCAGAAATCGCGCTCTCCAGCGCGGATCGAATCTGGCCCAAAACCCTTAGTTTTCGGGCATTTAGCATATAGAGCGGTGAGTAGCGAAGCATGGCGCTGAGCTTATCACCCATCTCCGCGAGCAGGGCGGCGGTGGACGCGGCGATGGGGCGAGGGCTTCGCGATACGAGGATCAAAAATCCCAGATGCTCATAGCCCGTATCATCCCAGGCGAGCATGGGGGCGAAGGTATACATCGCCTCGTCGTCGCGCTCCTTGCAGCTATGAAAACCCAGCCATTGATGCTGGGCCACGGGAATCTGCGCGATTTCCTCGTCGCCCTCGCCATTGGCCCATTCATTCCAGATTTCGGGGTCATCCTCCGAGCGCGTAAAGACCTGCGCCCCGGTATCTGGCTCGCGTATCTGGCGCTCCACGGCGGCGCGAATAAATCCGCAGGATGGATCGCCCAGCGACACCGACATCCCGACAAGCCGGCGCGGAACCGGCAGCTCAGCGGGCTGAAAAATGCGCTCGGCCAGAAAATCAAAACGCGCGCTGCTCGAGGCTTCCAGCGTCATCGCGTCGAGGCTGCTGGTCAACAGAATCGAGGCCGAATAATCGCAGCCCACCCACTCGGGCAAGCGCGCCATGACCCCGTAAAGAAACGGCTTGAGTGGCAGGGATTGATTTTCGTCAAAATACAGGCGCATCGCGTTTCGCCGGGCGGCGCGAATTGCCTCGGTAGCCTGGTCGACGAGCTGGGCGATGGCCTCCTCGGAGAGCGCGCTGCACTCATCCAGCAGGGCGAATCCAAGGATCACGCTGGCTTCTTTTTTCTCAAGCGCCGCGGCCTGTGACGGGCTCAGCGACGGAAGATGGGGCGTGTCGAGCAGCGCCACCAGATCATAGGTGATGCATTCGGCGGCGTCTCCGGGCAATTCCACATGCAGGCGCGCGTCGCCCTGCCGGTAGATCTGGCAGAGATCGTCGAAGGTCCACGCCGCCGCCATCGCCTCGAAGCCGTCGAGCGCGACCTCGAAACTCGCCGATTCCGCCTGGCAATTCTCAAAGCCGACGCCGATCAGAATCTTTGAGCGCTCCGCCTGCTCCAGCCAGCCGAGCAGGTAGCGCTGCAAGTGAAAACCCAGCACATCGCGCCCCGTCACGCTCAGCACCGGCGGTCCACAATATTGAATCGCGTCGGACATCATTACCACTCGCTCGAGATCCGGATAAACCCATCAAGTCAGCGACACTTCAATCGCAGCCTGGCCTGCGTTTTGCGCCCGAAAACGCGGCTGACGTTTTCATAACGCGCCGACTTCTTCTATAGTCTTGGCGAGTATATCTGAGATGGAGAAAACTATCGACGCTGCAAATTTCCAACGCCAATTTTCGCCCCCGCGCCTGCGAATTATCGCCCTGATTTTGTGCGCGGGCGCGCTTCTTTTTCCGACGCTGCTTTTTCCGGCCCAGGCCCAGGCCGACGACGCGTTGCTCGTGCTGCCGACCGGACCCACGCGCGACGCGCAGGTGTTGGGGTTGGTCGAGGCAAATGGCGTAACTTCACCGGTCGATCTTGGCGAGCATCGCTTGCTTGAGAGCGCGATCGGCGCGGCGCCGATGCGTGATCTGAAGATTCTGCCCGACGGGCGCAATCTCATCAGCGATGTGGACGGGCGCGGGGTGCTGATCACCGACGCGCTCGGCCAGGCGCAGTTTAGCCTGGACGCGCCGGGCGCGCGCCTGCTCATCAGCAGCGCGTCGGTGAGCGCGTATGCGGCGCCCGGAGAAATCGCGCGCCTGCTCATCACCGATAGCAACCGCTCGCAGGCGTTTGTCATGGACCCGCGAAACCCCGGCGCGCCGCTGAGTTGGATCAGAGGGTTCGCGCTGCCCGGCGCCCGCGCGGATTTTGTCGACGCGATCGCCCTGCCCGGCCAGCGCTCGGCGCTTGCGATCAACTGGTCCTCGCTCGGCGTGTCGGGCATCGATATTTATCAGACCCGCTCCGGCAGTCCGATGACCCCGATTCGGCGCATCGCCGGGGCGACGCACCCCAATCAGCCTGAAGAGACGGTGCTGCTCGCGGAGGTCGCTCAACTTCGCGATATCATGGGGCTACCCAATCGAAATCTGCTGGTCACCACCCAGACGACGCTCTTTGAGATGGACCTTGAGGGCGATATCAAGTGGAAGATCACGCTGGGCCAGGCGGGCGCGAATATGCAGGGGGAGTTTGCGGCGGCGACGCTTTTGCCCTCGGGGCGCATTGCACTGGCGACGGTGCAGCCGGGCGTGTGGACCGCGCCGCACGTCAACCACCGGGTGTACTGGTTATCGCCGAGCGCGCTGGAGCGCTCCGAAATCGAAGTCATCGCACGCAGCGAGGCGCTTGACTTTGCCCCTCGCCGCCTGGAAGCGCGCGCCGGGCACGGAGCGTCGGGCAGCTTCGGATTTATGCCGGGGCTCCAGGTCGAGCAGAGCGGCCCGCTGAGCGACCTGGCGGTGAGCCGCGATCTGCGCCTGAATCAGGATGACTTCGTCCCCGGGGAGACGATCCACATCTCGGCAGATATCGAGAATACCGGCGCCGAGCCGGTGATGCTGAGCAATATCAGTGTATTGATGAGCCTGGGGGCGTGCGGCGCGCAGACAGAACTTTCGCTGACCCTGGTCGACGCGGTGGCGGTCGAAATCCTTCCGGGCGAGGCCTTCGCGGTGCGCGGCAATCGCACGGTCGACTCAACGGTTTTGGCGGGGCGATGGTGCGCGCGCATGCACGTTCAAGATGGGCTCGGCGAGCGCCTCGAGATGGGCACGCCCCTCGAATTTGATATTCTGGAGGGCAGCGCTGATTCTGGCTCCACCATCGATATTGAAGATCTGGACTTCTGGGCGGGCCCGGATGACAACGAAAATCCCGATGATAATCCCGGCGATGGCCCGTCGACCAAGCTGCCCGGGGGCGACGAGGACGGGTGCGGATGCGCGTCGAGCGCGGGCGGGCGCCCCGGGCATCTTCCGGGTGGCGCGCTCGCGCTTGCTGCCATGGGCGCGCTTGGATGGAGGCGGCGGCGGCGGCGAAATGCTTAATTGGAATCGGCGGCGCGCGCGTCACTCCACGACTTAAAACGCTGCTCGATTTCCCGAAGAATTATGCGCTCCTCGGCGTTTCCGCGCGCGCGCAAGCTCGGGGTATCCACCGGTTGCCAGACTTTCTTAGAGTCGATTTCGACCTGCGTTTCCCACTGGGTCGTCACCGTCAAATTCATGGCGCCGGGGGCCGCGCGCACCACCTGCGTGACGATCCGTTTTTGCAGATCGCCCTCCACGGGTTGGACCTGGGACGTGATGATCAAAAACCGCTCGGAGGCGACCTCAATGGGAATCGCCCGGGTCTCATAGACCGAATACGCCGCCTGATATAAAAGCTCGGGCGCAGCCATCTTCTCAACCCCCTCGGGAGCCGGGATCGGCGGGGCGCTGGCGCATCCGGCGGCCGCGATTGCCAGCACCATAAACCCCATCGCCACCCACGCGGCCCCGCGGCGTGAGCGCGCTTGAAAGTGCTTTGCCAGCAGCCCGGCTCTCCCGTACAATGCGGCAAAATCCGCGGAGCCGCATCGCCTCCTTTCTGGTGCTTGATTACGCTGTTTTCGCTGCGCCATTCGAATACCTGCTCTTATGAGAATCTGACCCATGAAAATCACACCTTATTTAATCGCCGCCTGCCTGCTGGCCACCGGTTTGAGCAGCGCCTGCTCCTCGGCGCCGGCTGAACCTGCAGAGAGCACAACTCGCAAAGAGAAGACGGCGGTGCCGGAGCAATCCGCCCAGGAGCTGTTTTTGCAGGCCAACCAGAAGTTGGACCTCAAGGACTATAAGGGCGCGATTTCGCTATACGACCGGGCGCTCACGGTCGACCCTGCGCGCTGGGATATCTATATGAATAAGGGGATCGCGCACTCCTCGCTGCAGCAATTCAGCCAGGCTGTCGACGCCATGGACGCCGCACTGAATAACGGCGGCGACGCCCACGCCGAGGTCTACTTTAACCTGGGCAATATCTACCAGAATCGCGGGCTCTATGCCCAGTCGATCAAGGCGTACCGAAGCAGCCTGGCGCTGCGGGAGCGCCCGCATGTCGACACGATCCTGAATATCGCCGCCGGACTGATGTTCATGCGCGAGCTCGACCAGGCCGAAAAGACCTACGCCTACCTGCAGACCCTGGCGCCCGACGACGCCCGCCTTTATGTGGGGCTGGGATTATTGGAGCAGGCGCGCGAGCACTATGACAAAGCGGCGGCGCATTATGACCACGCCCTGCTCGTGGACCCCGGCTATGCCCACGCCTATTTTATGAAGGGTTCTCTGGAGAAGCTCACCGAAAAGTACGCCGATAGCATCCAGAGCTTTGAGCGCTATATCGAACTTGCTCCTGACGGCCCCTATGCCCGGCCCGCCAGGATTCGCATCGAGGCGATGAAAAGCCGGCAGTGAACCCCCGAGCGACTTGACCCCGTTTCTGGCGCCCCTAAAGTTCTACAGACCGGGGTTGCGCGCCCGGCCAGCCGGTCGGGCGCGCCGCACCCCCTCACTTTCAATTCAGCGTCGCCGCGCACGGGGAGAATTCAGATGGCATACGGACAGGTTACGTGGTCCAATCCCACCAAAGGCTTCGGCATCATCACCCAGCCGGATGAGGAAGCGATTTTCGTGCATTATTCGCAGGTTTTTGGGGGAGAAGAGCGGTTTTTGATGGCCGGAGATGCCGTCGAATTTGAGTTGATTCGCGGCCCCAGCGGCCTGCACGCAATCAATGTGCGTGTCTGCGAAATAGACCCCAATGGGCACGCAAATCAGCCCCAATCGCCGGGCGATCGGGGCTGATTATTTCCAGGTCTAAAGCCTCGGATTACTCGTTGATCTCAACCCGCAGCAGCTCCTTGCCCACCTGCACATAATCCCCGTGTGCCAGGCGCTCTTCGGCGTGGGTATTCAGGTAGGTGCCGTTCTTGGAGCCCATATCTTCGAGCACCACCGCACCGTCCTGCCAGGACACGCGCGCGTGCTGCGGGGATACGTGGCGATCGCGGGGAAAACTCACGTCGCTGCCGTCGCGCCCGATCAACAGGTCGTTATTCACCGAGCTAAACGCCGCGCCGGGTTTGCCCCCATCGAGAATATGCACCAGGCGGAATTTGAACTTCTGCGGCGGGCTGACATACATCAGCGTATCCTCGTGCATCGGATACTCGCTTTTGAGGTCGAGAAACTCGACTCGAAGCACCTGCTCACCGACCCGAAAAATATCACCATCCTGGAGTTCGCGCGGCTCGCGAATGCGCAAATAGGTCCGATTTTGGCTGCCCTCATCGCGAAGAAAAAGGACATTATCGCGATATAAAAAGGTCGCGTGACGTTTGCTCAAATAGCTATCGTCGGGGAAGAGCACGACGCCATTTCCACTGCCGGCCAGATGCTCGGTCGCGTTGAGATGGTAGCTCAATCCCTCCAGGCCTTCGCCCTTGATCAGAATAAGTTTCGCGCGCCCCGGCACCATCATGGCGCCAAAGAAGAGCGTCTCATTCTCGGGAACCTGGCCATCCTCATGAAATTGCGCCCCACATCGGCCGCAAAAATGATGCCCGTCGGGAACCACCGCCTGACAATTCGTGCAAATTCTCGAACTCGACATATTACCATGCTCCTGCAGGTGAAAGTAACCGGTGCAGCCTATGCCGGAAATACCAACAAATCAAGGCGTTCTCGGGCTGTATATCAAGACCCATTCGAGCGAATTTCGCCGCGCTGAACGCGTCGGGAGAACGGGCGAAGAGCCCGCATTCTTCCGGGTGATCGGCCCACGCGAAACCGCTCGCCGGGCGAGTTGCCCGCCCGCGTTTGCACCAGGCCGAGTCGGGGCGTCCCAGCGGCTCAAAGCGTTCGCCTATTCAAGCAGGTCCATGCTCGCACAATGGCGGGCGTAGAGGTGCCCGGAGGTCTGGCCGTCGGTGCCGAAGGCCGCGCTGATATCCATGGCGATAAAGCCATCCTCATCTTGCTGGCCCGCCGCAACCAGGTCGGTGTCGATCCGCATGGCGACCGGCGTAAGCGTGACCTCGGTGGCGCGCCCGGGCGGGCCAAAGCCCAAAAATTGCCCGTTAAAATCCAGAAGGGTCAAGAATACGTTGTCATCGGCCTTTGTCAGCGGCGTTTCGTCCTGGGGAAGCTCAAAGCCCGTGATGATAAACTGCCACTCGGGCGTCGGCGAATCCTGCACGGGACACGCCGCAAACTCGCCCTCCCAGGTCTCGATGCGCACCTCCCACTCGCCGGAATCGGTGATGGCGGGGCCGTTGAGCCCGAAGACGGCGTAGGTTGTTGCCCCGGTTTCCCCGCCATATTCAAGCGTCACACTTTGCACGAGGCACTCGCCCTCGCAGGTCTGCGAAAGCCCGGATTCGCTCGCATCTTCGCCGGTGGCATCTTCGCCGGTCGCATCTTCGCCGGTCGCATCTTCGCCGGTCGCATCTTCGCCGGTCGCATCTTCGCCGGTCGCATCTTCGCCGGTCGCATCTTCGCCGGTCGCATCTTCGCCGGTCGCATCTTCGTCGGTGGAGTTATTCGCCTTAGAGTCATCATTATCGTCGCTGCAGCCCGCCAGGGGATGCACCATCATGGCCATGGCGGCCAAAAACAGAATCGAGGTAAGTGAACGCATAATCGATGCTCCGAAAGTAGGGGATAAAGCGAGGCGAGCCCACGGGGGCTTCCTCGCGTTCGAACAAAAACATAAACGCGGCAAAATCAATTCAACGAAGGCCATTAATTCGCGCGCGCCTGGGGCTTCGTCGCGGCTTCGCGCAGGCGAATATCGCGGTGCGTCTGGTAGGGGTCCAGGACCTTCAGGGCGGCCGCAGAGGCGTCTTCGGCCAGGGCGCGTAGCGCGGTAATCTGAACCACGGTCTCCAGCCCTTCGAGCTTTGCACCAAGCTGTGCGATCGCCTCGGGGGAGCCGAGCGATACCAGCGCGCGGGCGGCCGCCTGACGCACCATCAGCGACTCGTCCTTAAGCATCCCGACAAGCATGCCGGTCGCCTCGGCGGCCTGCGCGTCGCCGGGTTGAAGCGAGCGCCCCAGGCTCATCGCGGCCGCCGCGCGCACCCCAAACGCCTCGTCCTGAAGCCCGGCGCGCAGGCCATTAAGGACCTCAGCAGCTGCGGAATTCTGGGTGCCCCATTGGCCGATGGCGGCCATGGCCGCGGCGCGAACGCCCGGGTTTGAATGGGTCGCGTAGCCCAGCAGGAGCGCGCGGGTTTGGGGCTCCTGAAACGCGCCGAGCAGGTGCATGGCCGGGCGCAGGATATCGACGGATATCGACGTCTGGGCGGATTTTTCGGACTCCACGATTGCGCGCACCCGCGGATTCAGGCTCTTGATAAGGGAATCGCGCGCCTCGCGCCCGGCGGCGCTGCGCGGGGCCAGCACGCCGTAGGGAATCGGCGCGCTCATCCCAACAAGGTCCTCGAGCACACGCCGCTGAACCGCCGGTGCGCCCGAAGAGAGCTGGCGCGTCGACACGGCCTGGATCGCCAGAAGATGCGCCCCGAGAAGATCGCGCGCGGCGCTCGCGCTGGCGGTCTTCGCCTGCTCGGCCAGCTCCCGAATCATCGCGGCGGTGTCGATCTCGTGGCGAGTCAGTTGCACAAACTGGGTTTCCTGGGTGACCAGCGCATAGCGCGGCGGCGCGGCCTGGGACTGCGCCGCGATCGCCAAGAGACCCGTGGCCCCGTAGGCGCGCTGCGGCTCCGAATCTGCCCAATACGCCTCGAGCAGCACCTCGAACGCATCGTCATTTCCCAGGCGCGCGAGGCTCTGGGCGGCCACCCAGGCCACCGCGCCGGTATCCTTTTGCAGGGCGCTGGCCAGCACCGGAACGGCATCGGCGACGCGCGCCTCCCCCAGCGCCCAGACCAGCGCGATGCGCATCTGGGCCGACTCGGTCAGAAAACTCTCGTTATCGACCGCGCTGCTCAAAGCCGCGCCCGCGCTGGCTCCGCCCAGGCGCCCCAGGCTCAGCGCGGCCAGCGCCTTCTGAGTCGAGTTCTGCCCCGACTTGAGCACCTTCGCCAGCGCTCTGGTCGCGTCGGGACCACCGGTATACCCGAGCGCCCACGCCGCGGAATCTCGCAGCGAGGGGTCCTCGTGATCCAGCGCGCTGATCAGGGTGCGCGACGCCCGCTCATCGCCAATATGGACGAGTTCGACCAGCGCGATGCTGCGCAGCGAATGGTGGGGGTCGGTGGCGACGCGCGCGAGCGCCGCCGCCGCGCCGCCGGCGCGCAAGTCCCCGAGCATGCGAACCGCCTGGGTCTGCTGGGTGACATCATCGGATTGCAGTGCGTCCATCAGAACCGGTTGGGCCGCGCGCGACAGCGTATCCAGGCGCGCGCTGGCATCCGCGGCCGCCTGCTGCTGCTGCGCATCCGCGCCTTCAAAGCGCGCCTGCTGCAATAGCGGCTGGATCATGCGCGCGTAGAGCTCGAGCATCAGGGCGCGATAAACCGGCTTGGCGCGCGTCTGAAAAACCAACGGTGAGAATTCCAGCTCAAGCTCGCCGAGGCGCCCGTCGGCCTCGGCCAGGCGCATCGCTGCGCGCCCGGACTCCAAGATCACCGCCTCATCCTGCGCCTTTTTGACCACGCGTCGGTACAGCGCTTCGGCCTTGGGGAACTCGCGCAATTCCATATAAATATCGGCCAATTTCATGGCGTTTCGAAGCTCGCGCGGGTCCAGATCGACCGCCTTCTGGTAGGCGACGACGGCCTCCTGATAGCGGCGCATCTGATAATAAATATCGGCCAGCTGCGCCTGGGCCATCGCGTCATCGGGGTTCTGCTCGACGGCGCGCAGCGCGTATTGCACCGCCTTATCATCCTGGTAGAGGTCCAGGGCGAGGTTGGAGATTTGGTGATAATAATCGCGCGCCAGCGTCGGGCGCAGCGCGGCCAACTCTTCGAGCACGGCGATCGACTTTTCGGGCGCCCCCATCTGGTTATAGATGCGCAATAGTGAGCTCAACGCCTCGATATCCTTTTCGTCGCGCGCGCCGTCGAGATCGATCAGGCGCAGATAAACCTGCTCAGCCTCCACATATTCCTTGCGGTGAATTCGCGCCTCGGCCAGGAAATAACCGGCCTGCTCATCGGAGCCTTCTGCCTCGAATATCGACTGCCATTCCGCCAACTTTTGCACCAGGAACCCGCGCTGCTCGTGCACCCCAATGATGCGCGCGCGCGCCTGAGCCCGGCCCTCGGCGGTGGTCGACTTGCGCATCACGGCGTGCCAGGCGTCCAGGGCCTGCTCCCAGCGGCGCGCGCTGGCATAATTGCGCGCCAGACCCTGGCGAATCTCGAGGTCATCCGGCGCCAGATCCACCGCTTTGAGATAATAGCTGATGCCCTGGTCGACCAACCCGTGCTCGGAGTAGGTTTGGCCCAAAAGCGCGTTCGCCTCGGCCTTGGGAAGATTCGTCTTCAGCAACATCTGCCAGGTTTTCTCGGCCTTATCCAGCTCCCCCTGGCGATAATAAAACTCCCCGAGGCTCAGAATATAGGTCTCGTCGCGCGGGGACAGGCGCACCAGACGCTCGTAGGCCTGCTGCGCCTTGTCGATCATATCAAAGCGCATATAGGTGTCGGCGAGTTCCAGATAAACGTGCGGATTATTGGCGAATCGGCGCGCGATCGTTGCCAGTTGCTGCTCGGCCTTTTTTTGCTCCCCCATGCGAAAATAAAGCTGGACCAGGTCGAACTGAAACCGCTGCTGCCCGCCGGCCACCCCGATCAGACCCTTATAGGCATCGACGACCTTTTGGTCGTCGCCGCGACGCTTCAGGATCTCGATAATCATCAGGCGCGGCTCGACCTCGCGCGACTTTTGGGAGCGCGCGCGCTCATAATATTTAAACGCGTTATCCTCCTGGCCCAGCTCATCGTAGAGCCCGGCGAGGATCATCGACTGCTCGTAATTCGGGGAGCGCCAGGTCTTGGCGAAGTCGGCCACCAGCACGTCGAGCTTGTCCATGGCCCGATATGCGCTGATCACGCGGTGTTGCAACTCGCCGTAGAGCCAATGGGTCGAGCGCATCAGCCCCATCGCCGAGCGATAGACCTTGACCGCCTCTTCGGCGCGCCCCATGCTCTCCAGGACGTCGCCCTTGTCGCGCAGGTTATTGGCGCGCTTCTGGTTGTCGCGCCCGGCCAGGCGAATCAACTCGTCGTACTGCACCAGCGCCTTGTCGTAGCGGCGGTATTTGACCAGGACCTGCGCGTATTCCAGGCGCAGATACTCGTCGCGCGGGGCGAGCTCAATGAGTTGCTCATAATATTTCTCGGCCCGCTCCCAGTCATGCTGGGCAAACGCCGCGTCGGCCAATTTGCGCAGGATATCCTGTTTGCGCGTCTTGTTTTTCTCCAGGCTCAACGCCTCTTCGAAGTCGGCGGTGGCCTCTTTAGGATGCTGCAATAAAACCTGAACGCTGCCGCGACTGAGCCAGGTATTGGGGTCCTTGGGGCCGAGTTCGACCGCCTTTTCGTATTGTAGCAGCGCCCCCTCATAATCACTTTTCGTTTTGAGAAGATGCCCCAGAATCAGCCGATAATTGAGGCGATCCGGGCGGGATTCGACCTTTTTCTGGTAGTCGCGAATCAGCCGGTCCAACCCGTCACCGCGGCCGACATACTCGATAATCTTGTCGAAGATAAAGCCCTCAACCGGGCTTTGTTCGAGCATCAACTTATAGCGGTCGACGATCTCCTGGCGGCGCTCTTGCCCGCCCTGAACTGCCCAATCCTGGGCCTGGGCGGGGAGGATGATCGGCACTTGCGCCAGCGAAAACGCGCCGAAGGCGAGCAAAAGAAGCCCGACGCGGCGCGGAGTCATCGGATTGATAATCGAGCGAAAAGACGGCATTTAACTCATCCTCAAAGCGGGTCGAAGAACGTCCAGGCGCGACTATAATGGCATCCGGGCCCAGATGCACCCCCACTCTTTTGGGCGAGTGTTTTTTTGCAAAGAACCGATCTTCGCCCGTCGGCCCTAATTCAGGCTATAGCGCATCGGCAATTCAAAGACCTGGACCTGCCAGGTCAATCCCGAGGGAGGCATCGGGAAGCGGCTCAGCCCGCGAATGGTGGCAAGCGCGCTCTCATCAAGGGTAATATGCCCGGAGGACTGGCGGATCTCGACCTCGAGAATGGTGCCCCGGCGGTCCACGGTGATGGCGACGAGCACGCGCCCCTCAACGCCGGCGCGGCGGGCTAACTTCGGGTAGGATTTCGCCTTATTAATCTGGTGGTATAAGACCATTCCATATTGATGGTTCAGCTTTTTCTGATCCGCCGGCGCACGCGTCGCCCCCGGCCTTGCAGATCTCGCCGCGGAGGCATCGGTGGGCGAGCTTGACCCGGCGGATAGCGGCGCGTTGCGCTCGCCGCGACCTGGCGCAGCGGCGCCGTCACGCTCGGTGTGCGAGTCGTCGCGCCGGGCAACCTGCGTACTCGCAGCGTTTGTATTCGGATCTTTGTCGACGAGCACCGGCTTCGGCTCCGCAACCGGTTGGGGCGTCGGCTCCGGCTCGACGACGGGTTCGGGCTCAGGCGTGGGGGCCGGCTCGACGACGGGTTCGGGCTCAGGCGTGGGGGCCGGCTCAGGGGCTGATTCTGGCGCGGAGGCAGGCTGCTCGGCCGGTATATTCGCCGCCGCGAGCACCTCTTCAGGCTCCGCCGCTGCCGGCTCGGGCAGCGCCTGAGCCTCGAAGTTAAACGCGACCGCGCGCTCCAGGAATGGATTCTCTTCCTGGGGGATCACGAGTAATTTGGGCATCGTAATCTGGCGCGGCGCACACTGAAATGGCAGCAATTTCTCGGGCTCATCGGCAAGATGAGCATACCCTAGCACTGCAAAATGCAGCATGGCGGATGCAAAAATCGCCGCCCTCAGGTATTTTGATTCCGAAATCATCGCAGTCCGAATTAAAGCGAAGGCTCTAAAGACATCATTTAAATTTTCCGACGCCGAAGCGTCACTCAGGTCCGATTAGCCGAACACATATCTTGCCCTCGCGTCTAGGCGAATTTCGCCGGTCTCGCAAGTGAAAATCAATATCAATACGCAAATCTCGCCCCATCGTCCTCCAATATAATGCGCGCCTCGCCGGTTTCTCGTATTGAATATTTTGCCCGCCGGCACCGTCCTTCTAGAAGTTGATTTGCTAATTAATTCGCGCGCTATTTTTTGCATGCTGCCTTCAACCGAGTCTAACTCATGATAAACACCCCAAATTCCCCGAAGAGTTCGCCTGTCTTTTGGTACTTTTATGCGCTGGCCATCCTGATCCTGAGCCTGGGCTGCGTCGCGGGTGATCAAGATACCGTGGTTGGCGAGATAGGGGTCTGTGGGAGCAGCCTGGAGCGGTGGAGTGAGGCGAGCGGGCAACGCGGTCAACTGGGCTTTTATCATGCGCGCAACGCGGTCGCTTCCAATAGTAACCCCGGCTATTATCCATTCAATCCATTCGTAATCGGTGGCAGTTTTAATACCTATTATGTCTCGCACTTCCAGACCGGCGAGGCGGCGCGCATTACCCGGGTCACCACATCCAACCCGAGCGTCATCGGGGTAATACCGCTGAATCAATCCAACCAGGATTTTTTTGATATCGAAGCGCGCCATCCCGGCGAGGCAGATATCACGATCGAAACCGGATTGGGTATGATCGATCGCATACGCCTGGTCGTCACCGATATCGCGCGCGTCGACGCCTATCACTGCTGCGCCGATTCGAGCCGCGCGCGCTATCTGACCAATAGTGAGATCGAAGTTCCGCTCACCTATCGCTCCTCGTACGGCGAGCAACCGATCGGCTTCGGCATCTTTCCGTTCGACATCAGCGATTCCTCCCGACTCGAGTGGCTTGGGGGCGTGCCTGACCCGAATGACCTGCACTTTGTGACCGGCTCACGCCCGGGCACGGTCACGCTCAAACCCCAGATCGCCGGCCCTTCGCTGTCGATCGAGTTGATTCGCCCCTCCGACGTCGACGGCATCAGCCCGCACTGGAAGGTCGACGATTCATCGGTGCGCTATTGGATTGTGGGCGCGGTCCTCTACGAGAAGAACGCGCCGATCTGCGCGGGCAAATATCCCATGCGCGTCACCACCCAGACCCCGGAGGTCTGCGACCTGGTCGGGCCCGATGGCCAGGGCTATCGCGTCTATCATTTCGCCGCCGACGAGACCGTCCTGGTCGATGCCTTCCGAAACGACGACTGCAAGTTGCGCTTCGAATTGCTCGACGAACACGAGCGCGTGGTCCTCTCCGAAACCTCGATTAAGAACCTTGGCGACGCGTATTAATCAGCGCTTCGTTGATCGTCATGGACCCACTTGAGCGTCAATCGCGCGCTCACAAAACTACCCACTGCCGCAGCAATATGCTAAGAAGCGAGGCGTTGCTTTTGATGCTCTCTTTTCTTTAATTTTGCTGCGGCCCTATTCAATGTCCGATAAAATATTTGTAGAACAACTGGTCGAAGGCGAGACCATTCGCGCGGTATTTCTGGTAAACGACAAAAGTGTACGCGCGACCAAATCGGGCAAGCCCTTCCTCGCGCTCACGCTTAGCGACAAGTCGGGCAGCATCGACGCGAAGGTCTGGGAGCAGGCCGAAGCGATCGCCACGCGCTTTGAGGCCGACGACTTTGTCGCCGTCGAAGCCCAGGTCGACTCCTGGCAGTCGAAACTGCAACTTAATGTGCGCGACGTTCAGAAGGTCGAGGACAGCGCGGTGGCGTTTGAGGACTTTGTGCCGGTATCGCGCTGGCCGCGGCGCGCGCTGCTCGAGCAATTGCAGGGCGTGGTGCGCGCCGAGATCAAGTCCGCCGAGATGCAGCGGTTCTTCGACGCGCTCTTTGCCGACGAAGACCTGATGCAGCGCTATCAGACGGCGCCGGCCGCCATGGGCAATCACCACGCTTTCCTGGGCGGCCTGCTCGAGCACTCCCTGTCGATGACCCGGCTCGCCGTGCAGATCGGCGGGCATTATAATGCGTATTATCCGGGTCTTTTGGACACCGATTTGCTCATCGCCGGCACGGTGCTCCACGATATCGGAAAATGCTACGAGTTAAGCTACTCGCGCGCCTTTAACTATACCGACGAGGGCCAGCTTGTCGGCCATATCGTGCAGGGCGTTGAGATGGTCACCGCCGTCGCCGCGCCCATCAAACCCGCCCTGCCCGCCGAAATGATCATGCAGATCAAACACCTGATTCTGGCGCATCACGGCAAAAAGGAGTTCGGCTCACCGGTGCTCCCGCGCACCCCCGAAGCCATGGTGCTCCACGAAATCGATATGATCGACAGCCGCATGAATATGCTGGCCAATATCGCCGAGCAACATATTCCCGGCGCCGATGACGCATCGTGGAGCGGGTACGAGCGCCTTTTTCAGGGGCGCGTCTTCCTGGGCAACGCCCAGGCGCCGGGGAGCGCTTTGGACGCGGCGCAGCTTAGCGGCCCCGGCGCCCCGCGCGCAGACGAGTTTATCGCGCACGCACAATCTCTCAGCGCGCCCCAGCGCCCCGCAGCCGCCCAGCGCACACGCGCAACTCCCACGCCGCCCGCGCCAAATCTGGACCTCTTCTCGGAATAACCTCATCTTGGCAACACCTCTTCTCGGAGCGGGTTAGCGTGCTAGATTAATTTTCGCGCTGCGCTAGAATCTATTCGAAAAGCGATCCAGTCCAATTGTCGAGTTGACTCTCACCGAGGATATCCCATGAGCATCATGAACCGGCTGAACCGAATCATTCGCGCCAACGTCTCGGATTTACGCGGGGGTTCGGGTCCGGATTCGATCGAAAAGCTATTCGCGGAGATGGAGTCGAGCCTGCGCGACGCCAAGCGTCAGGCGATGATTCTTCGGCGCCAGGAGAAAAAGTTACTCGACGAGATCCGGGCGCATCGTGCCTCGGCCGAGCAGTGGGAAGAGCGCGCGATGATGGCGCTCAAACGCCAGCAGGAGGACCTGGCGCGCGACGCGCTGGCGGTTCGAAATGACGCGCTGGAGCAGGCCGCGCAATTGCGCGAGGAGCTCGACGCCCAGCGCGTGCACGCCGACGATATCAACAGCGCGATTCAGGCGCTCGAGATGAAGATGTCCGGGGCGCGCGCGAAGGCGCGAAACGAGGGGAATATGCGCCATTCTGGCCGGGTCAGCGGGCGCGCGCGCAGCAGTGAGAGCGCCTGGGACGCCGAGTTTCGCCGGCGCGTGGAGGGCCAGGGCGACCCGGCGCCGCGCGATTATATCGACTCGTCAAGAGGCGCCGATTTTCAGGCCGATCACCTCCAGGATGACCGCCTCTTTCGCGAAATCGATCGCATGGGCTCAAAGATCGACGCGTATGAGGCCGATGTGGAGGCAATGCGCGAGCTAAGCGACGCGAATCTGCGCGACCCGGGGCGCAGCCGGCTCGACGCGCGCTTTCGCGAGCTGGAGCAGCGCCGCCAGAGTGACGCCGGGCGCGATGACCTGGCGGCGCTTAAAAAGAAGTTCGAGGATAAATAAGGTATTGGCCGCGCGGCGCGCCCATCAGGGCGCCACGTAGATCCCTTCGCTCAGCCCGTCGGCCCCGCGGCTTGCCGAACTCGCAGAACTTCCGCCCTGCCCGCCGCTTCCGGCGGTAATGACGGTGTCGACGGGCTCATCTTCGAGCGCTTGCGTGGCGAAGATCGCAAAAGAGGGGCCGCCCGCGCCGCCGCCGCCCATGCCGCCGTCACCCCCACGCCCACCCACGCCGCCTTTGCCACCCGCACCGCTGCCGTTTTCGGGGCTGCCGCCGTCGCCGCCCGCCCCGCCTTGGCCGCCCTGGCCGCCCGCTTTACCCGAGCCTCCCGCGCCCCCCGCACCGCCGAAGATCTCACACGCAAAGATGTCGACGCCGGGGCTATCTTTCAAAAAGAGCGCCACGCTCGCCCCGCCGGGCTTTCCGCCCGTGCCGCCCGTGCCGCCGCAGCCGCCGGAGCCGCCGCCGCCGCCCCCGCCGCCATAAGCCCGACAGTTCACGGTGCCATTTCCACCGCCGCCGCCGCCCCCACCGCCGCCGCCGCCGCCGCCGCCCTCGCCGATTCCTCCGTTTCCGCCGGACATGCCGACCCAGGACATATTCTCAAAGTACCCGTCGCTTGCTCCACCGGTGCCGGCAGTGCCCGCGCTCCCACGCGCGCCCGCCGCCCCGACCGCGCCGGTGCTCTCCTTCGCCCCACCGGCGCCGCCCTGGGCGCCGCCACTACCCGCCAATCCCGCGCTGCCGGATTCTTCCAGAATACCCGGTAAGCCGCCGCGTCCGCCGCTTTTTCCACCGCAGGTCGATGTGCCGCCGCTTCCGCCAGATGGCCGGACCGGATCTTTATTGCAAGGAATCCAATCGTAGGTTGCCTTGGTGCCGTTGCCGCCGCGCCCGCCGACCCGCCCCGCAGCACCGTCGCCCCCGCTCTCACCGGCGACGCCATTGCCTGCCGGGGCGCCGGTAATCTTGACCCCGCGCAGCTCAACTCCACTGCTATTTTCAAGATAGACCGTGGTCACCGATTCGCCCGCAGCGGGCTCTTTAATAACCTCGACCTCAAGGTCAATGATGCGCGTCTTCGCCGTCAGCCCGACGCCCGAAATTGCCGGGCTCTCGGGGCTTCGAAGCAGCGTCGGCCCGCCGGTGCCGCGCGCCCAGGAAAAGCCGTAGCCGCCCACGAGTTGGACGCCGTCGGCGAGCACGATGGACTCTCTAAAAACCGAGGCTTCGATGAGCACCCAGGACTTTGTGGGGTCGGCGGCGGCCGCGTCGATGCCCGCCTGAATCGTCTTGAAAGGACGCGTCATCGTCCCCTCATTGGCGTCATCGCCAAAACTCGCCACAAAGAAGCTCGCCGCCTTATCGCCGTCGACGCCGTCACAATTCGCATCTTCGTAGCTCGGGTCCGGCTCGTCGGCTTCCACGCAATCTGCGGGGCCCTCGGTATCCGAAATATCCGGGGTATCCGCATCTTGGTCGGTGGGCCCGGCGTCGGCGTTTGGCTTGGAGGTGTCGCGAAGCCCGGCGTCGCTCCCCGCGTCCTCGCGACCCACAACGTCGGCCTTCTTGCCGCCGGTTCCCACCGCCGAATTATCGCCGCCGCACCCCGGCGCGACGAGCAAAAATGCCGCGCCGAAAAAAAGAAGCGCGAAGAGGTTTTGTCGGGGGCGCTGCGGATTCGGTGAGCGCATGGTCGCACACTCCTCAGAAAACGAAATTAAACGATGAATTCATACCGAATTCCTAGATTCGTCCAAGAGTATAGGGGTTGCGTACAGGGGTCAAATTTGGAGGGCGACGGCTCATTTCGCCGCGCGACTTTGGGCGACCTTCCCGGCCACCGCGACGCAATCTTTCCACTCGCCATCGATCGAGCCCATCCCGTAGAGCACCGCGTTTTGAACCGACGCACCCGGCTGAAGTTCGCAGCCGTCAATGACCGCGTTGGGCCCAATTTGCGCGCCCGCGCGCGCGTGCGCGTATAGACCCAGCAGCACCGGACTCGTGCAGTGTGCTTTGGCGTCAATCTGGTCGCGATTATAGATGAATTGCCCCTTTGTTTCGGGGTCAGGGAGCGGCGCCTGCTCAAAGATCCACGGCTCCTCGAGCACCCGGCGCGTTGTCTCCAGGAAGAGCTCAGGGGTATCCAACGCCGCCCAGAATCCCTCCATCACCGAGACATTGAATTGCTCACCCGCCTGCATCAGCGGGCCATAAATATCGCCCACCATACACCCCATCTGGGTTGGAATCTCGGCGAGCAGTTCCGGTTCGATCAGGTGCACCCCGGTGAAGTCGTATTCGCGCAGCTCATCGCCGGCCTCGGGATGGCGCATATCGCGCAGGCCCCGCAGGTTTTGCTCGGCGTCCAGCCACACGCGCCCGGGCTGGTCGTCGGCGCGCGGGCGCACCACAAGGGTCGCGCGCCGCCCGCTCTTTCGATGCGCCTTTAGATGTGCGGCGAGGTCCAGGTTCAGGATCGAATCCCCGTTGAGCACGACCAGGGTCGCATCGGGTTCCCCCAACGCCTGCCACATTCCGCGCACCCCGCCTGCGGTGCCCAGAATCGCCCATTCCCGTGAATAGACCGGGCGAAGCCCGAATTGCTCGGCGATCAGATCGACCACCGGCGGAATGCTATCGGCCAGATGATGCAGGTTCAGCGCCACCCGCTCTACCCCGCCGCGCGCCAGATGCTCGAGCGCGTAGGTAATAATCGGGGTATTCAAGAAAGGGAGCAACGGCTTGGGAATCGTCTCGGTCAAAGGACGAAGACGCGTTCCAAAACCCGCGCATAAAACCGCGCCCACAACGCCACGCTCAGCCATAAGTCATCCGTGACTCAAAAAGTTGATATCCACAAAAGACGGCGGCCCATAAATACCCGAATTCGGGTGTTCTATGGGCCGACGTTTGCTTGCGCTGGATTAGAAGTCCTCGGAGTCCCAGGTGCCGCGGCTGCCCGCCTTGACCTGCTGCTCTTGCTTGGCTTCTTCCTCTTCAAAGGAGAACTCAGTCTCCTTCGAGGTGCTGGTCGCGCCCATCTTCGCCTTGAGCGCGGCCAGAGCCTCGTCGGCGCCGTGGTCGGCCTCAAGATCCTCGAATTTCGAGGCGAGGTCATCGCCGCTAAAGCCTTCGGCAAGCTCGGCCGACGCCTCGGCTTCGGCCTCCATTTGCTCGATCTTCTCGGCCATGCGCCCGAAGGTATCGAACGCGGAGGTGTCGTTGAGCCCCGACATGGTCTCCTGGATGGTCTGCTGGGCCTCGGCGCGTTTTTTGCGCGCGATCAGCAGATTCTTCTTGCGGCTGGCCTCTTCAATCTTGCTGTTGAGCTGGCGAAGCGAGCCGCGCAGCTTGTCGGCGGCGGCCTTTTGCCCCTCCCACTGCTTCTGGTACTCGGCCGACAGCTCCCCGTGCTCCTGCTTGCGCGACAGGGCCTCTTTGGCCAGGTCGTCGCGCCCCGCGCGCACCGCAAGCATCGCCTTTTTCTCCCACTCGGCGGCCTTGAGAGCCTCGGAGTCGTACTGCTTTTTGAGGCGCTTTTCGTCCGCGATGGCCACGGCCACCTGTTTCTTTGCGCTGATCAATTGCTCCTTCATATCAACGATCAACTGGTTGAGAATCTTTTCAGGATCCTCGGCCTTGCTGATCACGTCGTTGATATTCGCTTTGAGGAGCGTTCCCATTCTTGCGAAAATGCTCATCTATCTCTCCTTAATTGCGCGCGCCCAAATCCGATGTATTCTGCGTGCGATTCATGAGTTGTGGATGTGCGCTCGGCCCCGGAACACGGCTGCGATGGGACTCAGACACACGAATAATTGGCCCTCAAGCTTGCGCCTTGAGGTCTCCATTTTGAGTGGACGCAAAGGCGCGCAACTCCTCGTAATGCTCGCGAATGGACAGCCCGATGGAGTCCACCGACGCCTGGAATTCATTATAGTCCAGGTTCTCGCTTTGCAGCGTGTCGACGATCACGATCGCGTCTTCTTCCAGACCAAACGCGCCGGCCACCAGGCTGGTCGCGTTGAGCTCAAGGAGGCGGGTAAAAAGCTCGAGTCGCCCCTGCTTGGGGGCTTCCATCAGTTTCACCCGAAAGGTCAGCACCGGCTCATTGTGTATAAGCACAATATTGTCGACGAAATCGGCATCATCGTTGATCAGCCAGATTCCCTCTCCAACCTGCTCAAACGGATATTCGCCCTCGATAAGGTAGGCTACAATATTGTCATTCGTCATCATTATCTCCAAACCTGCGGCTCGACCCGATCTCACGGATCCCATTATTTATTGCATGACACAAGGTCGTTATACTAAGGAGTGGCGGCTTTAGATGTCAACGCCGTTGCGGGCATCCGCCCCCCATAACGCATGGTATAGAATGCACCAAAACTCGAATTAATTCGCGACTTCCCAAAATGGCGCAACAAACCGTCCCGCTATCTTGCCCTTCAGACATTATTTAGCTGCGCGCGCGCCCCTTGGCTCAAGGCCGCGTCGATCCGTTGAATGCGCGCATTGGCTAACTTGACGGCATACTTCGCGATGCCCGGCATCTGGCCGGCCGCCTCGACAAATTTGGCGGTCGGCAAGAATAAAACATGCCCCGGAGCACTCATCACAAAATTCGCAAGCGCGCCGCGATTCGACACCACGCTGACCGCCCCAAAGACCTGGCCTGCGCGCAATATCTCCACCGTGTGCTTTGTGTCCTGGGCGCTGCAGATCACGTCGACCTGCCCGTCGAGCACCAGATAGATCCCGGCGCTGGTCCCCCCCTGTGCGATCAGCACTTCGCCCTCGCCCACCCGCACGCCGCAGAATCGGCGCATCAGCTCGGCGCGCTGGGCAGGCTCGACCTGCAAAAAGAGGCTATGATTCTCCAAAAACCCCTCGCTAAGCGCGTGGCGGCGAAGGGTCGTCAGGCGATTCAAAAAATCCCCGAACTCCCCATCCAACGCCTCAATGGCGCTCGCGCTCAGCCCCAGGAGCTCGCCCTGAGAACAACTCGTCACCGCAACCCCCTGCGCCTGGGCCGACGGGCCCACCGAGTTCAGCCCCAACAAGGCGCCCGATGGCACGCGCGAGCGCAGCGTCTTCGCTTTGGGCGGGGCGTCGGCGTCCGGGACCTGATTTTCGATGCAAAAGTTCTCATCAATGGTCCAAAAAAGCCCCGCGGATTGTGCGGCCGGGCCAAATGCATCCTCGCCGCGCACCACCTGCCTCAGCGTCATATGCTCCAGCACGCGGCTGAGCGCGGGCGCCGGAAGAAGACTCAGCAGCGCCATGGGCGGCAGGCTTGCCGGCTCGGCGGGTTGTACGCCCGGGGCATCCAGCGCGCGCGCCAACACCTCGGTGAACAGCTGTTCGTGGGCGGCCGCCGAGGCTTCAGCGGCATTACGCGCAGCCTCCATTTGCTGCAATTTTGCCTCGCTCAACTCCAGACTCGCGCGGGGTGCCTGAACCGCCCGAATGCGCGCGCCCAAGTCGAGGTAGGGGCTGCGAATATTATACAGCGCGCTGAACGCGTTGCGCAGCGCCTCCGAGGGGGCACTTAGCCCCTCCAGGCGCAGCAACGCGGCGATGGCGCGCGCCGGCTGCCCGGTCTGCATCCAATAGGTCGCCACCTGCTCCCAGATCCGCGCTGCCCCGCGTGCACGCCCCGCATCGGCCAAAATCTGGCCGGCGCGCTCGCATAGCAGGCAAAGCGTGTCCTGGGCGGCGGTTTCGCGCTCGAAATACTCCAGAAAGAGCAATGCCGCGCCACGCGGGTCCCGCTCCTCAATCGCGTCGTCGAGCACCTCAAGGAGCGTCCTGGAATAAAGCTCATGATTCGCGCCCCCCAAAGGATTCGACGATTTCGCGGGGGAATCACTGATTTCGTTGCCAGACTGAGAGCGTTGCATCGGCACCTTTTACGATCCCAATAAGATCGTTTTTTAGGATTATTTGTTATTCTTGGGTTCTCGGGACGACCGTCTGCACCTACCTTAAATGAAAGAAGGCCGTTGGGACAACCACATTATCGGCATCGTCGCGAATATCGGGCAAGCATGACGCGCGCATGCGGGACTGCTATACTCGGGGTCGTAAATTGCCCGGGAATAGATCCCGCTGGTTTATTTGCTCTTAGTATCGCGGTGGCTAATCTTGAACCCGTGCCCGATTTGTATCGACGTTTTGTGCGGACTCCGCTCGCGGAATCAAAGTCGCAGACATTCACTGAGGAGCAGACCATGATGAATAAACGCGCGGCGAGCTGGCTTCGCCTTGGAGCCGTCCCGGCTACATTGCTTGTGACACTGCTGGCGGCGCCGCTGACGGCTTCGGCCCAGGCCCCCACCAAGACACTTGCGGACTGGCAGGCCTGCCTCAACGGGGCCGAGCCGAGCACGCAAAATATCCCGGCTCACACGCCCGCGCAGGTGCGCGCGAGCATGGGCGCTGAGCCCATCATGGACACCAATCCCAACGGTGACCAGATCCTCTTCGACTTTGACGACGCCGTCGACAACGACGAACTCATCGCGTTCGGTGAGAAGTTCGGGCTGCAGTTGCGCCTCAACAGCGCGCATAGCGACGACGAGAATCTCTTCGTCGCCGACGTCCCCGAAGGCGCGGTGCCCTATATTAAGGACTGTGTCCTGCAAAGTGCCCCCGACGGCCTGATCGAGGCGGTCGAGGAGAACTTCGAATATTCGCTCTTTGGCCAGCCCGCCGCGCCGCTTGATCGCGGCGCGAGCGCCGCGGCGCCCCCCCCCGCTGAGACGCCGCTTTTTGACGGGGCGCCCGACGACCCGCTCTACCAATTTCAGTGGAACTTCAAGCAAGTCGGCGCCGAGCGTGCCTGGAAGTCCTCGACCGGCCGCGGCGTGACCGTCGCGGTCATCGACACCGGCGTCGCCATGGAGCACGCGCCGGATCGCGGCATCACCCGACCCAAGGACCTCGACGGTACCGCCATGGTTGCCGGCTATGACTTCGTCGACAAGAGCGACTTCGCCTGGGACGGGCACGGCCACGGCACCCACGTCGCCGGCACCATCGCCCAGACCACCGACAACGGCTACGGCGTGGCGGGCCTGGCGTTTAACGCCAAAATCATGCCGCTTCGCGTGCTCAACTCGCAGGGCTTTGGCCAGGTCTCCGATATCAGCGACGCGATCCGATTCGCCGCCGATAACGGCGCCCAGGTCATCAATATGAGCCTGGGCGGCCCACTGCCCAGCCTGGTGATGAGCCGCGCGATCAAATACGCCAATAAAAAAGGCGTCACCGTCGTGGCCGCAGCCGGCAACGGCGGCAAACGCGGCCCGAGCTACCCCGCCGCCTATAATGGTGTCATCGCCGTCGCCGCCACCCAATTCGACCAGAATACCACCTTCTATTCCCAATGGGGCAAATTCGTCGATATCGCAGCCCCCGGCGGCAATACCCGCGTGGACCAAAACGGCGACGGCCGCCCCGACGGAATCATGCAGCAAACCCTGAAGGACGGAAAAACCGACCAGCACGACTTCCTCCTGTATATGGGCACCTCCATGGCCAGCCCGCATGTCGCGGCGGCTGCCGCCCTGGTGATTGCCCAGGGGGTCACGCGTCCCGAGCAGGTCGAGAGCATCCTGAAGAAGACCGCGGACGACTCACTGCGCGACCGCTATGACAACGCCGAGGACTTCCAGGAGCATTATGGTGCGGGGCTGATGCAGGCCGATAAGGCCGCCCAGGCCGCCGCGCTTGGGCAAGGCTCGTGGCGCTTCGCCGGCGGCCTGCTGCTGGCTATCTTCGCCCTGGTCGGCGTGCGTCGAAAAGATCTGCTCGGCATCGCCGGCGGCTTCCAGCCCAAGGTCCTCGCCATCAGCGCGCTCAGCGCAAGCGGCCTATTCTTTCTGCCCTTCATCCTGGGCGATGCCGGCGTATTCGGCGCGCTCGTCAGCACCCTGGCCCACCCGCTCGCCGAGGCCGACCTGGCCCTATTTGGCGCAAGCTTCCACCAGAACCCGTTGCTCGCCAGTTGCCTGATTCCGTTGGGCGCAGTCGCGCTCCTGGGCGGAAGCAAGCGCTGGAAGTATATCGCTTCGGGCCTCGCGCTGGGCATGGCTGGATTCCTGCTCACCGAGATGTTCATCCTCACCTCGGACGTTCAGTGGATCCCCGGCACCGGTCTGCTTGACCGGATGTGGCTGGGCATCAACGCCCTGGCGAGCTTCGCCATCGGCTACTTCAGCCTCAAACGATACTGATCCATCGGATTGGCCAACCGGCGATTCGCCGGTTGGCCTGAACGCCAAAAAGCGAGCCCACGGGCTCGCTTTTTGGCTTTTTATGACATCATTTCAGGCGCGAAATAACTCGTTCACGCATCCCCCAATTGCCCAATCTTCGCGGCCGATTGTGCTCGCAGCCACTCGCGCAACTGGACGAAATGCGGGTGCGAAATATTGATAAAACGCACCCCAACAATGCCATCCTCTCCGTCATAAACACGCTCCGCATCGACATCGAGCGGCTCTTCCTGACCGGGCAACTCGAATTGCAAACGCATGATTTGGCCGTTTTCGCTATCGCCCTTGCGATGCGGATCCAATAAACGCATAAGTTGCATCCCGCTCAGCGAGATATTCGTCGCGCGACAGATATTTCGGTTTCCATTCTCAACCTTATTCAGAATTATATCGCACTCGGTGCGCGCTTGCTCGCGTCGCTTCTCGTCCATGAGACTACTCCTTCTAGATTCCCAACATCGATAAAATTTGGCGCCCCGCAAAACGCGGCAGCCCACCGATCACTTTATCCCACACAAAGGCATCACACAATGCCTTTAAATCATTTTGTGCAATTTCGACTCAATTTTCATATCTCAAGGGCCTCGAAATGGATTCTACATTTGCGCCAAGCCCGTGCTATAGTCGATTGAATGTCTATTTCTGTGGAGCGCATGCATGAGTGTTTCAAGGCAAAATGACCAGGCGCCGGCGTTCGCCCAAAAGGCACTGAGTCGTTTCGTCGGCGAACGCTATACCGCGCGCAAAAAAACGATCACGTTTGCGGGCAATCAGTACCATATTTACGGACCTGCCCAGGAACTGCGTTTTTTCGTCAAACAAAAACTTCTTACCTTCAAGGAATCCCTCACAATCTATAGCGACGAAACCATGTCGCGCCCGCTGCTAAAAATTCAGGCGCGAAGCCGAATCGGCTTCAACGCCACATACGATATCTCTACGCCCGACGGCGAGCCCATCGGCGCGCTCAAGCATGATAGTATAAGAAATATCGTGCGCGATCGCTGGCTTATCCTGAGCCCAACTGGCACGCAAATCGGACTCATCGAGGAAGACTCGACGCGCCTTGCGCTCTATCGACGCATATTATTATTCATGCTCCCGCAACGCTTTGATGTCAGTGTCCGCGGGCAGAAGGTCGCGGTGTTTCGCCAGCACTTCAACCTATTTGTCAGCAAGATTGATATCGACTTTTCCCTGGACCCGCAGGGGCTATTGGACCGACGCATGGGGATCGCCGCGGTGGTGCTTTTGCTTGCCATCCAGCACAGTCGAGGCTAAAGCAATGCAGCCAGAGCGGCGCGGCAAACCCGCTGCGCCACCACCGCAACGCGGGCTCAATCCCGCCCATTTTTTTGTTTTTAGCAAGGACCACACTCATGGCCGATCAACTCGCCATTTTGCAAAAAACCTGGGATCGCCTCCAATCGGTGCCCAAAGCAGGCCATATTTTCGGCCGCCTCGTCGGGCGCATGGCGCCGTATTCGGGGACCATCAATCCGATCGTTCGCGACCTCAAACGCGGCTATGCGCGCGTGGAAATGCGCGACCGCAAAAAGGTGCGAAATCATCTTAAGTCGATTCACGCCGTCGCGCTGATGAACCTTGCCGAAGTCTCCTCGGGACTCGCATTCACCTATTCGCTGCCCCCGAAGACCCGCGCGATTTTGACCGGCCTGGAAATTGAATATACCAAGAAGGCGCGCGGCACCCTCACCGCCGAATGCACGTGTGAGATTCCCGAGACGAACGAGCGCGCCGAATATGTGATCGAAGTCGTCACCCGTGACACCGCCGGCGATATCGTCACCCGTGCGCACGCAAAATGGTTGGTCGGCCCGCTTCGCTGAAGCGCCCGACACATGGCCTCGGGCGCTCCCTATTTTCGATTATATTGGTTATAAACGCGGATTCGCGACCTGGGTTGGTTGCGTCTTCACCTGGAAACTCGGCTGGCCATTGTCGAAACCGGTGAGCAACTCTCCCCAGCAAAATAATTTACCAGCCTGCGTAATCGCGCACGTATGCCGCACCCCGGCGCTCACCGAGGACCAGTCCTCCTCGCTTTCAACCCCGCCTTCGGCAGCATAGGTGACCACCAGTTCAATCGGTCGCTCGCCATTTCCAAGCTGCCCATACTCATTCAAACCCCAACATTGGATTCGATGCGGGGCCGAACCCGACTCGTCGGGCGCCACAACGGCGCAGGTATGGGTCGGGCCCACACCAAGATCGATCGCCGCACCCGTCAGCTCCGGCACCTCCGTCGGCGTGCAAATCGAATACTCGGGAGCATTGCCACAGCCGGGTTCGTTAATCACGCGGAACTGTCGGTTGCTCCCCCAGCAATAAACCTTGCCCGAGCCGCCAATGGCGCAGCGGTGGTTCCGGCCCGCGTCGACCTGCACGAAATGATAGTTACCGATCTCTATCGGCGTATTGGCGAGCTCCATGCTCCCGGCACCAAGATAGCTATATCCCCAGGCAAAAAGATTGGCGTTGGCAGGGGCCGTCGTGCGCGCATAGACCGAGGAATACGAGACATGAACGTCGCTCCACGGCACCCCATCGATCTGGGCAACCGCCAGGTTCGGAGCCAGATTTTCGGTGAATTCGGTGGGAATCGGGTCCGTGCCCAATTCCCCGGCGCTGCCGCGTCCCCAGCAGTAGATCTCATGGGAGGTCGTGACTGCACAGGTGGTGGCGCTTCCAACCGAGACCTGCGCCCACTCATGCGAATCGCTTGCAATATGCGTTGGCTCAAACTGGGAGTCGGTCGTGCCAATGCCAAGGCGTCCGGTTGTATTATCTCCCCAGCAATAAATCTCGCCGCCGACCGATACCGCGCAGGCCGCGCCATAGACCTCATTGGTAAAACCCGAGCCCAGACTGACCGTGCGCCAGGGTTCGTGCGCCTGGCCGACACGCTGTGGAAGGACTTCGCCCCCCGTTTGCGTGCCATTTCCGAGAATTCCGAGTGTATTAACGCCCCAACAATAGAGCGTCCCGCGCGTATTGATCGCACAGGTCACGCGCTCGTCGGCTTCCACCATCTGCCAGCCGACCCCTTCGATCTCGAGCGAGGTGCCGCGAAAACCGTCCGCTTCGGCATAAAGCGTCGTCACACCCGAGCGCACCGCCGTAATTCTGCACCCCTGCGCCGTGCAGTCGCTCAGTGCGATGAGCGCCTCGGGTTCGACACGCCAGCGCAAATCACCGGGCTGCAGGGTAAGCAGCTCGCCGTCCCAATCCCGGGCTTCCACATTGAGCAAACTCGACGACTCGCCCACCCAGAGCGCCATCTGCTCCAGGCCCGCGCTGAAGGCGAGCTCCCCCAGCGACTCGTCGACCGCATCGGCCGTATCTTCGGCATCCGAAGAATCGCCCGCATCTTCGGAAATTGAGTCCTCGGAGGCGGTGTCTGCGGGCGCGGTATCGGCATCCTCCGCGTCCCCCGCCGTGACGGCATCGGTCGGCCCTGCGTCGGCACTCGCGTCGGAGTCTCCCATGCCGTCAAAGAGCGCGCACCCGCCCAACGCGAGGGCAAAGCATATCAAGAGGACGATACGCATACCTCGGAAAAATCGCCCACGACGTCGCCCTTTTTGCAAAGCATTCACACGCGTATCCAGTGTATTTATATTCATTTTATTCACTCAATGGCGCTTTGAAATCAATTCCACGCACGCTCGTCCCGAATCATCGACGCCGACCAACCGCCAGCACGCCACTCAGGTGGCGAATATAGCACTCCAAACCAAAAAAACGACGTCATAAGCGACGTCGTTTCTTAAAGCCCAAGGCCTTCTGGCGCCCCATAGGCGGCCGTCAGCGTGACTCAATCATTGCGGTCGGACTCACCGGCGATGACAAGGCGCGCACGCGCGCGAGACAGCGACTCGCGGTAGCGCTTCAACAGCTCTTCGCGATTGTCGGCGCCCTCGACGCTGCTCAACTTCTCGAGGCGACCGATCTCTTTTTCGGCCTCCTGGAACTCGGCGCGCGCGTTCTCAATATCGATATCGCTGACACCCTCGCAGTCTTGAGTCAGCACGCTGATTTTATCGTCCAGGATTTCTGCAAATCCCCTATCGATAAAAAACTGGCGCTCCGAAGCACCGACGCGAAGCGTCATCACACCCACGTCGAGTCCCGTCAGAAGCGGCAAATGCCCGGGTAAAATGCCCAGTTGCCCCAGTGAACCGGGGAGGACAACTTCGTCGACACTCTCGCTCAAAACGGCCCGAGTCGGGGTCACCACTTCGAGTTTAATTTGCGCTGCAGCCATGATTTTCTCTCAGCGTGCCAAAAAATGATGCGTGGCGTCTGTGGGGTTGGGCGCGCCGCCCTCCGCAGAGGACGGCGCGCCCGGCTAAAATTAGACTTCGGCGGCCATTTCTTCGGCGCGCTTTTTGACGTCATCCAGCGTGCCTTGCAGGTAAAATGCCTGCTCGGGCAGATGGTCGACCTCGCCGTTGAGCAGCGCCTTGAAGCCCGCAATGGTGTCTTCGAGCTTGACGTACTTGCCGGCCATGCCGGTGAACTGCTCGGCGACGTGGAAGGGCTGCGACAGGAAGCGCTGGATTTTACGCGCGCGCTCAACCGTCTTCTTATCCTCGGGGGACAGCTCGTCCATACCCAGAATGGCGATGATATCCTGGAGCTCGCGGTGGCGCTGCAGTGTCTGCTGCACGCGCATCGCCACGTCATAATGCTCCTGGCCGACGACCGAGGCCGACAGAATCGTCGAGGTCGAGTCGAGCGGGTCAATCGCCGGGTAAATACCCTGCGAGGCGAGCTGACGCGAAAGAACGGTGGTCGCATCCAAGTGAGCAAATGCGGTCGCAGGCGCCGGGTCGGTCAAGTCGTCAGCGGGGACGTAAATCGCCTGAACCGAGGTAATCGAGCCCTTCTGGGTCGTGGTGATTCGCTCCTGAAGGTTACCCATCTCGGTGGCAAGCGTCGGCTGATAACCGACAGCAGAGGGGATACGACCAAGGAGCGCGGAGACCTCCGAGCCAGCCTGGGTAAAGCGGAAGATATTATCGATGAAGAGCAGCACGTCCTGGCCCTCTTCGTCGCGGAAATACTCCGCGATGGTCAGCGCCGACAGCGCCACACGCGCACGCGCTCCGGGCGGCTCGTTCATCTGACCAAAGCATAGCGCAACCTTCGAGTTGGCCCAGTCGCCGTTGGCGGCCAGAACACCGGCCTCCATCATCTCGAAATACAGGTCATTTCCTTCGCGTGTGCGCTCACCGACGCCGCCGAAAACCGAATACCCACCGTGCTCAAGCGCGATATTATTGATGAGTTCCTGAATCAGAACCGTCTTGCCGACGCCGGCGCCGCCGAACAGCCCAACCTTACCACCGCGCGCGTACGGGGCGAGCAAGTCGACAACCTTGATGCCGGTCTCGAAGGCTTCGGTCGCAACTGCCTGCTCTTCAAACGACGGCGGCTGGCGGTGAATCGCCCAGCGCTGGGTCGCCTCGGTCTCAAGGACCGCCTCGATATTGGTTTTGGAGACCTGGACCAGGTCGAAGACGTGAATGGTGTCGGGGGTGGTGCCGCGCACCTTGACCGTATAGGCGGTGTCACTCTCATCTTCCAGGATGCCGCGCACAGCCGTGCCGTCCTTGAGCTTGAAGATGCTCACACCGTCGACCGGGGTTCCGGTGACGTTAAGAATGCGCCCGAGCACCTCGCGCCCCACCGGCACCGTGATCATATCGCCGGTGTCCTTGACCTTGGCGCCGCGGGTCAACCCGTCGGTGGAGTCCATGGCGATCGCGCGCACCACGCCCTCGCCAAGGTGCAACGAAACTTCCAGAACGGTATTCCATTCCTGGTCGCTCACCAGCGGGTTGGTCACGCGCAGGGCCGTCAGCGCGCCCGGCACGGAACCGGACGGAAATGCAACGTCGACGACCGGTCCAGTAACCTGGCGAATCTCGCCATAAACGGTAGCTTCGGTGTTCATATTCTCTCCTGAATCTATATCAAAAAGACTTCGAATTGGTAATTTTGCCCGGCGCATCGCTTCTCAAAGCACGCCTCGGCGGCGACCGCCACTGCCCTAGCCTTTCAGCGATTCCGCACCACTGACGATCTCGCAGATTTCACGGGTGATATAAGCCTGGCGCGCGCGGTTATACTCAAGAGTCAACGATTCAATCATATCGTTGGCATTCTTGGTCGCGCTATCCATGGCCGCCATGCGCGCGCTCCACTCGGCCGCGTAGGACTCCAGCAGCGCCTGCAATACGAGGACCTCCACATAGGCCGGAAGCGTCTGCGCAAGCAGCTCTTCCTCGGCCGGCTCAAAGATATAATCGGCCGGCTCGCTGGCGATTTTATCCTCGACGGCCTTGAAGGAGTCCTTGCTCAACGGCAACAGCGGCACCAGGCGGGTCTCGTATTCAATCGCCGAGACGAACTCGTTATAGGCGATATACACGTTGTCATACGCGCCGCTGACGAAGAGCTCGACGGCGTGTTTTGCCACGCGGCTGGCCTCTTCAAAGCCCGGCAGGTCGATGACATCGTCGAAGTGCGCCTCGGAGTGGCGACGGGTGCGGCGAAAATACGTCTCGCCCTTGGTCCCTGCGGTCACCACCGAGATCTTCTCGCCCGACAGGTGCTCGTCGGCGATAAACTTATCGACCTTTCGGAAAAGATAGGAGTTAAACCCGCCGCACAGCCCGCGGTCACTCGAAATCGCGTAAACCAGCACGCGCTCGGGATTCTCGCGCGCGTCGAGCAACGGGTGTCCGCTATCCTCGGCACGCTCAACCAGATTCCCAATCACCTCGCTCATCTTGGCGGCGTAGGGGCGCGCGGCCTCCACGTTTTCCTGGGCGCGGGCCAACTTCGCCCCGGCCACCATCTTCATGGCGCTGGTGATCTTCTGGGTATTCTTAATCGAACTAATTCGACTCTTAATATCTTTGAGGCTTGGCATAGTCTCGTCGCAAATCAGTGTTGGCGCCGCACCGCGGGTGCGGCGCCAAGAAGGGTGGACACTTATTCGGCAGCGGCCGGCTCAAGCGAGGCCAGGAAATTGGCCGTATACTCGTCGAGAAGCTCGAGCACCTCAGCGGTGACCTTGGACTGCTTTTCGGTGCGATACTTCTTGCCGAAGCTGCCGTCAGCCTCGATTTTATCCCAGATCGCCGGGTCCTTGCTCTCGGCAAAGTCGTAGAGTCCGTCCTCGTACTTGGCCAGATCCGAGACCTCCAGGTCCATCACGAAGCCGACGTTGGCGGCAAAAATGATGAGGATCTGCTTCGCGACGCGCAGCGGCGAGAACTGCTTCTGCTTGAGGATCTCAACCAGACGCACGCCCTTGGCAAGCTGGCGCTGGGTGGCCTCGTCGAGGTCAGAGGCGAACTGCGAGAACGCCTCCAGCTCGCGGAACTGCGCCAGGTCGAGCTTCAGGGTACCGGCGACATTCTTCATCGCCTTGATCTGGGCGGCACCACCGACGCGACTCACCGAGATACCCACGTTGATGGCGGGGCGCACACCGGCGAAGAACAGGTCGGTCTCAAGGAAGATCTGACCGTCGGTGATGGAGATGACGTTGGTCGGGATATACGCCGAGACGTCGCCTGCCTGGGTCTCAATGATGGGCAGCGCGGTGAGGCTTCCGGCACCCTCGACGTCGCTCATCTTGGCGGCGCGCTCGAGCAGACGGCTGTGAATATAGAAGACGTCTCCCGGGTACGCCTCGCGTCCCGGCGGGCGACGAAGCAGCAGCGACAATTCGCGATACGCGACGGCCTGCTTGGAGAGGTCATCATAGACGATCAGCGCGTGCTGGCCGTTATCGCGGAAATACTCGCCCATGGCGACACCGGCATACGGCGCCAGGTACTGAAGCGGCGCGGGGTTGGAGGCCGCGGCGCTGACCACCGTGGTATACTCAAGCGCCCCGTGCTGGCGCAGGCGGTCGACGATCTGGGCGACCGTCGACTCCTTCTGGCCGATGGCGACGTAGATGCACTTCACGTCCAGGCCCTTCTGGTTGATGATCGTATCGATGGCCACCGCGGTCTTTCCCGTCTGGCGGTCACCAATGATCAGCTCGCGCTGGCCACGTCCGATCGGCACCATCGAGTCAATGGCCTTCATGCCGGTCTGCAGCGGCTCATGAACCGACTTACGCTCAATGATTCCGGGCGCCTTGACCTCGGCGCGCCGACGCTCTTTGGCGTCCAGCGGGCCTTTTCCGTCGATGGGCTGACCCAGCGGGTTGACCACGCGACCCAGAAGCTCGGGGCCGACCGGAACGTCGGTAATGCGACCGGTGCGCTTGACCTGGTCGCCCTCGACGATCTTGGAGCCGTCGCCCAGAAGCGCAGCGCCGACGTTATCTTCCTCAAGGTTCAAAACCATGCCGAGGATCCCGTGGGGGAACTCGAGCAACTCGCCGGCCTGGGCCTTTTCCAGCCCATAAATGCGCGCGATACCGTCGCCGACCGAGATGACCGTGCCGGTTTCCTCGACGCCGACACGTTTATCGTAGTTCTCGATCTGCTCCTTAATAAGGGAACTGATCTCTTCGATATTAATGTCCATCTCTTTTCCCTGCTTCTGGGGGGCCGCCCGATGGCAGGCCCGCTTTAACACTGTAGAATCGCGCCCTCTTGGGAGGATGCGAGGTTCCAAAAAATTTTCTTAACTCAAAAAATCGTCGCGACGCTAAGCGCGCTTAAACTTCCGCCAGAATCGACTGGCGAAGCCGGTCGATATGGCTGCGCGTCGAACCGTCATAAACCACGCTGCCGATTCGGGTGATCGCGCCGCCCAGAATCTCGGGGTCGGTCTCGGTCTGCAGCAATATATTCTTGCCGGTGAGCTTGACCAGCGCCTTCTGAATTTCGGCGCGCTGCGTCGCGTCCAGCTCGACCGCGCTGGTGACATGCGCGCGCACGTTGCCCAGGCGGCGGTCAACCATCTCGCCAAACTGGCGCGCGATGATCTCGGCCACATCCACGCGATGATTATCGAGCAGAATCAGCGAGAAATTGCGCACCACCGGGTCCCAGTTATATTTGCTGGCGACCGCGCGCAGCACGTCGCGCCGCTCGCTCAAGCGCACGCTCGGGTTGAGCAGCACGCTGCGAAACGCCTTTACCTGCTGTAGCAGCTGAGCCAATTGGTTCAACTGCTCGCGGATGGTCTCGCAATTATCGCGCTCAACGCCAATATCGAGCAGCGCCTGCGCGTATCTTCTTGCAACTAATTCGCCTGCCATGAGTGCTCACTCTTAAATGCTAAAAAGATGTTGGAAATTCAGCGACTTCACGCCCGCAGCCGGGCCGACTCAGCCCGGGTTTACGCGGCGCGCTCGGAATCCTTTACGGGGTCCATCGCGCTCAACTCCCGGGTATAGGAGTCAAGCAGGGTCTTCTGGCGCCCGGCATCAAGCTCGGCGCGCGCCAGCGCTTCGGCCTGGGCGACGGCCTGGTCGACCATCTGGCGCTCCAGGGCGGCGACGGCTTTCTTGATCTCTTGCTCGACGCTGGTTTTGGCGTCGGCGCGCATCTTGTCGACCTGGGACTTCGCCTCTTCGATGATCCGCTTTTTCTCGCGCTCACCCTGCATATGATACTCGTCGAGCAGCGCTTTGCGCTCGGCCTCAAGCGCGTCGAGACGCGCGCTATACTCTTCCAGGCGCGCCTCGGCTTCCTCGCGCAGCGCGCGCGCTTCGTCCAGGTTCTCGATAAGCTTTTCGCGGCGACTCTTGAAGTAATCCGAGATCCCGGCGCCGCCAAATTTATAGATAATGCCAAGGAAAATCAGCAGGTTCAAAACACTCACGCCCCAGGCGACCCACGGGAAACCCGCGCCCTCAGCCGGCGCGGCAAACGCCGGGCTGGCAAGCAGAAGCAACGCGGCACCTGCCGCCAGCGCGACGCCCGTGGAGGGTCGGTTCAAACGAAAGGCCTTGCTTGATTTATGTTTGGGCAACTTCATGACTTCCTACCTGGTATGGTCTTGCTCATATTCAGCGGTCTGCTCAAATCCAGCGGCCGCACTATCATCGGAATACGTCGTGCGCAAAGGGGCTCTTTTCAGCAAGCCGAAAGCACGGCGCTCATCCCGGCAAAATCCGCCGAACCATATCGCCCGCCAAAGACTGGGCGCGCGCCTGAATGGTGGTGCGTGCCGTGTTGACCTTGGCCTCAATGCGCCCGCGCTCCAGCTCCAGATCCTGCTGAATCTGCTCGCGGACCTCGCCGACCATATCATTTTGCTCCTGGAGCCCCTGGTTGCGCAGCGACTCGCGCACGTCGGTGGCGTCTCGGCGCGCCTGGCGCATCTTCGCCTCGTACTCTTCGATCACCCGACCGGCGCGCGTCTGCATCTCTGCGGCCTCCTCGCGCGAGCCCGCCACGCCATCTTCGCGCGCATCCACCGCCTTCAAATACGGGCGAAACAGCGTGAAATGAAGAAAGGCGAGCACGAACCAGAAAAGGAGCATCTGCACGATGATGGTGCCGTCGATATCAATCGCGACCGCCGCGATAAAAGGCGCGGATTGAGTCGACAAAAAGCCGTAGACGGCCAGGCTATTTAACATGATTAGCTCTCAACTTAGGGACCGTGACCGAGGTCGGTCGTCCGGGTTTCACGCTTCCGCTTGGGAAGTCCTCAGCGCGTGGTCTCACGGCGGGTTTTCAGCGCCCTGAGTGCACGCGCGGCGGGACTAACACGCCCGATTCGAGGGTGTCAAGCCATAGGATTAAAGGCTGCGAAGTCCACCCGCTCGCTTGCATCCACGGCCCATCGATCGGGCGCGCCGACCCTATCGTTTCTAGCTGCGCTTTTGGCCAACCAAAGATAAAAAGATAAGGTCAGCGTTTAGTGGGTCAGCAAGAACCCAGTTGCGCACAATAAACCGGAGCTAGCGCATCCTTGCCCTGGTCGCCGCGACGCGGCGAAAGCGAGTGCGCAACCCCCTTCACAAGTTGAGCCCGCGCATATCGCGCGGCTCGCGAAGTTGGGCTGGCGCCCAGGCAGGCCAGCGATGGCCGCCTCCAATTTTAGAGACCCACTGAACGCTTATAAGATAAGAAGACGAGCCCTTTTTCTAACGCCACCGCCCACCACCCGGATCGCCATGCGCCAAATCAGCCTGACCATTCTGCTTCTATTGCTCAGCAACGTCTTCATGACCTTTGCCTGGTACGCCCACCTCAAGGAACTCAGCGCCAAGCCCTGGTTTGTGGCGGCGCTGCTGAGTTGGGCGGTCGCCTTCTTCGAGTATATGCTGCAGGTTCCCGCCAACCGGATCGGCTACGGCGCCATGTCACTCGGCCAGCTGAAGATCCTTCAGGAGGTGATTACCCTGAGCGTCTTTGTGCCCTTCGCCTACTTCTATATGAAGGAGCCGCTCAAACTTGACTACCTCTGGGCAGGCCTTTGCCTGCTGGGCGCCGCCTTCTTTATCTTTCGCAGCAAGTTGATGGGGGCCTGACGCCCTTGGACATCGCCGTCAGACCCCGACAGGTCGCCGTGAGGGTCCGGGAGGGGTCTCTGTAGGGCATAACGCCGTCTCTGGAGCAGTTTGAATCGCCTCAGTTGCCCCAGGGAGTGACCTCTGTGAGGGTTGGGGTCATCTCTGCGACGATTCGGGCTATCTCTGTGGCGGCTGGGGTCATCTCTGTTTTATTTCGGGTCATCTCTGTTGCATTCGCCCCCGGGGCACGGTCGACGGCCTCAATCATTTGGCCAACGTTTTCCGCCGTTTTTGCGTGGGCTCCGCCGAATAATCGTTCGTTGCGGGGAATGCGTTGTTTTGCGTTGACTCTGCTCTAGCCGATCGCGCCTTCGAGCTTTAAGCCAAGACCAAGATAAGGCGCGCGACAGGAGAGTGGACGATGACGCAGGAATATAACGAGTCGCTGTGGGTGGCCACGTCGCCGAAGACCGACTACCCGCAGATTTGCGAAGATCTTGAGGCCGACGTGGTGGTGGTCGGCGGCGGGATTACCGGTCTGACAACGGCGCTTTTGCTCCAGCGCGAAGGGATTCGCACCGCGCTTCTTGAGGCAAATCGCGTGGCGATGGGGACGAGCGGATTCACGACCGGCAAATTGACGGCGCTCCAGTCGTTGACCTACGCGACACTCGAGAAACAATTCGGCAGCGAGGGCGCGCGGGTCTATGCCGAGGCCAATATGGCGGCCATCGAGCAGGTGGCGAGGCTTGTGGAGGCGTACGGAATCGAGTGCGACTTCGAGCGGCGCAGCGCGTATACGTATACCACCGAAAAAGGCCAGCTTGCTCAATTTCGGGCTGAAGTTGCCGCGGCTGGGCGCGCTGGCCTTCCGGCGGAGTTTATCCAGGAGACCGAGTTGCCCTTTGCTGTCGCCGGCGGGGTGCGCCTGGACGAGCAGGCTCAATTTCACGCGCGAAGCTATTGCCTGGGATTATCCGAGGCGCTCATCGGCGCGGGCGGTGCCATCTATGAGCAAAGTCGCGTCGTGGATGTCGAAGAGCGTGGCGAGGAGTATCTGCTGCGCACCGCTCATGGGTCCACTTTTCGCGCGCGTCAGGTCGTCATCGCGACCCTGCTGCCCATCCTCGATCGCCGCATGGGCTCGCGAGCAATTCGGCCTTGAAGAGCCTGCGTTTCAGTGGTCTTCCCAGGATTATATGCCGCTCGACCACGTCCCCTACGTCGGGCGCATGCCTCGGAGCCGCGACGAGCTCATGGTCGCGACCGGCTTTGGCAAATGGGGCCTGACCAACGGCACGGTCGCGGCAATGATCCTTCGCGACAAAATGCTCAATCGAGAAAACCCGTGGGCCCGGCTTTACTCCTCGACTCGGCTGGATGCGCGCAATTCCGCGCGCCGCTTCGTCCAGGGCAACCTCGACGTCGCCCGCCACTTCGTCTCCTACCGCGTTCAAAATCCCAGCCGCACCCGCGCCAGTCGACTTGCGCCGGGAGATGGCGGCATCGTCAAGCTCGACGGGGTGAAGGTCGCAGCCTTTCGAGATCAGGATGGAAATTTACACACTTTCTCCCCGAATTGCCCGCATATGGGCTGCCCGCTGACCTGGAATAACGCCGAGAAAAGTTGGGATTGCCCCTGCCATGGCTCGCGTTTCGGCGCAATGGGACACTATCTGCAAGGGCCAGCCGTCAAGGATATGAAGCCCAAGAAGTGAGGCAACCTCTCCGCTAAAACCCGAAAATTGCCCCCAATCCCCGGGATCCCGAAGCCGCCGGAACAATCCCCCGCCCACGCCTGTTCGCTGGTCGAGCGGTGGGGAAAATAACGTGGAAAACCGCGTTTTAAACCCGCATTCGAAACCTTTTGAATGAATCTGCCCCCACTTCTTGACCCACCGCACCGCTTGCGCCATGGTGGCGCCAGAAATTGCCGGGTGCGCAGCCTTATGGCGCCCGCGCACCCCAACAATCCGCTGAATTCTGCGGAATGTTTTTAGACTTTAGAAATATACGCTTCACTATTACCCACCGAACCTATTTGCACCGAGAGCCAAAGCCGTGACAAAAGCGTCGAAGACCCAGTCGCAAGCAGATACGACCCAATTTAGCGGTAGCAACCTCGCCTATATTGAGCAGCTTTATGGGCAATACCTGCACGACTCCGCGTCGGTGGACCCGAGCTGGCTGCCGATCTTCGCGGAGTACCTGGACGTGGTGGGTGCCGAAGACCCGCACCCGCACTTTGCGCCGCGCTCCCTTTTCCGCGCGCCTTCCAATGGCGCGAACGGCCACGCCCATCAGGTCGACGACGGAATCTACGTCGATCGGGTGCAGAATACCTCGGTCGAAGCCCCCGGGCGCACCGCCGGGTTCGCCGCGCGCGTCGAAAGCCTGGTGCGCGCCTATCGTTTGCACGGGCACCTGGCGGCAAAGATCGACCCGCTGGGGTTTGAGCGCCCCGCCCCGCCTCCCGAGCTGGACCCGGCAAGCTACGGATTTGATAAGAGCGATATGGACACGCCGGTGCGCTGCAAAGAGCTGTTCGGCGACGACACCAAGACCTCGCTGCGCGAGGTGCTGGCGCGGCTGAAGTCGCTGTATTGCGACTCAATCGCGGTGGAATACCAGAATATGCCGGTGTCGCGCTCGCGCATCTGGCTGCGCGGGCAGATCGAGCAGCAAAATTACGCCGCGCTGGATAACCCCGACGAGCAAAAACGCATCCTGCGCCGGCTCATCGAGGCCGACGCCTTCGAGTCCTTTCTGGGCAAAAAATACGTCGGTGCCAAGCGCTTTTCGATGACCGGCGGCGACGCGCTCATCCCCATGCTCGACGCCATGCTCAATGAATTTGGCGAGCTGGGGGTGGAGGAGGTCATCTTCGGCATGGCGCACCGCGGGCGGCTCAATGTGCTCCATAATATCATGGACAAGCCCGCCGAAATGATGCTGTCTGAGTTTGAGAAAAACCCGGTTCCCCGCGAGTATCTGGGCTCAAGCGACGTCAAATATCATATGGGGTATTCCAGCGATTTTGAGAGCGCGACGGGCAAAAAGATCCACCTGTCGCTCTGCTTTAACCCCAGCCACCTGGAGTTCGTCAACCCGGTGGTCAACGGGCGCGCGCGCGCCAAGCAGCAGCGAAAGGGCCAGGAGAGCGCGCATCAGAAAATCGTGCCGGTGCTGATGCACGGCGACGCGGCCTTCGCCGGCCAGGGCATCGTCACCGAGAGCCTGAATATGTCGCAGCTCGAAGCCTACGGCGTCGGCGGCACCATTCATATTGTCATCAATAACCAGATCGGCTTCACCGCCAACCCCAGCGAGGCACGCTCAACGACCTATGCGACCGACGTCGCCAAGATGCTGTCGGTGCCGATCTTCCACGTCAACGGCAATGACCCGGACGCCTGCGTGCGCGTCATGAAGCTCGCCGCGCGCTACCGCCAGATGTTCAGCGAAGACGTGATCATCGACCTGGTTTGCTACCGCGAGTACGGCCATAACGAGGGCGACGAGCCCCGCTTTACCCAGCCGATGATGTACCAGGCGGTCGACAGGCAAGTGCCCGTGCACGAGATCTATGCCAAGCAATTGCTCGACAAGAAGGTCCTCGCCCCCGGCGAGGCCCAGGCGCAATACGACGCGCTCACCGAAAGTTATGGCAAGGTCTTTGAGAAGATCCACACCGCCCCCGCGCCGACCACCGTCGACACGATGAACGGGGTGTGGAAGTCCTATAAAGGCGGCGACGTTGCGCAAACCCCCGAGGTGGACACCACGATCTCGCTCGAGCGCGTCCAGGAGCTCGGCAAGCACCTGAGCTCTTACCCCGAGGGCTTTAGCCCGCACCGCACCCTGGGGCGCCTGATGAAGACGCGCGGCGAAATGGCCACGGGTAAAAAACCCCTGGACTGGGGCATGGGCGAGGCGCTGGCATTTGCCTCATTGCTCCAGGAGAATGTGTCCATCCGACTTAGCGGCCAGGACTGCGTGCGCGGCACCTTCAGCCACCGTCACGCCTCACTGCACGATATCAAAAACGGCGAAGAATACTGGCCGGCGCGCCACCTCGCCGAAAAGCAGGGGGAGCTCGAGGTCTATAATAGCCTGCTCTCCGAGGCCGCGGTCGTCGGGTTTGAGTACGGCTATAGCCTGGACTCCCCGGACGCCCTGGTCATGTGGGAGGCGCAGTTTGGCGACTTCTCCAACGGCGCACAGGTCATCATGGACCAGTTCATCAGCGCCGGCGAAGATAAATGGCAGCGCCTCAGCGGGCTGGTGATGCTGCTGCCCCACGGCTACGAAGGCCAGGGACCCGAGCACTCAAGCGCGCGCCTGGAGCGCTACCTGCAGATGTGCGCCGAAGATAATATGTTCGTATGCAACCCGACCACGCCGGCCCAATATTTTCATATGATTCGCCGACAGGTATTGAGTCCGCTCAGAAAGCCGCTCATTGTCATGACCCCCAAGAGCCTGCTTCGCCTCAATGAGGCGAGCTCCACGGTCGCCGATCTCACCGGCGGCGGCTTCCAGAAGATCCTCCCCGAGACCTCCAGTGAGGTTGATCCGGCCAAGGTCAAACGCGTGCTGATATGCTCCGGAAAGGTCTATTATGACCTGGCCGCATACCGCAAAGCCAACGCGCTTTATGACACCGCGATCATCCGCCTTGAGCAGCTTTATCCGCTGCGCGACAGCGATCTTCACGAGGCGCTGGCCCAATTCCCCAACCATGAAAAGTTGGGCTGGGTTCAGGAAGAACCCAAGAATATGGGGCCCTGGCCCTACCTCTTCGAGCGCTTTTATGACGCGAAGATCCTGCCCGATTATGTCGGCCGAGTGCCCAGCGCAAGCCCGGCGACCGGTTCGGGCGACGCGCATGCCATCGAGCAACAGGCGCTGGTCGAGAAGGCCTTTAATATTTGATGATATCGAATCAAATTGACCCTCATTTCCGATAATTCCGACAACTGATGCCATCCGAATCTGGGCACGGAAAAATTACATATGACGCGGCGAAAACCCAATCAGGCCTGAGCGCTTTGAGCTGGGTTTTCGTCGCGTTTGTGCCAATTGCCCTCTTCGGCTGGTGCATCTGGCAGCAGCGCTGGATGAGCGATGACGGCTTTATCAACCTGCGCGTGGTGCATAATTTGCTCGCCGGCCACGGGCCAGTTTTTAATATTGGGGAGCGCGCCGAAGCCTATACCAGCACCTTATGGCTGGGGATTATAACGTTTTTCTCGGCGCTGGGCCTGCGCCCCGAGAAGGTCGCGATCGTGGGCGGATTGGGTCTGTCTCTGGTCGGCACGGTGAGCGCGACCTGGGCGGCGGCAAGGCTTCATGCGTGGAATCAAAGCGCGCGGCTGGGTGAGCCGGTCAAACGCGGCTTAAGCGTCTTTGAGGGCATGCTCCCGCTGGGCATTCTTACCTATATCGTGCTGCCGCCGGCCTGGGATTATGGGACATCCGGGCTTGAAACCGGGCTGTCGCTGGCCTGGCTGGGCACGAGTTTTTTGCTGCTGACGACGCTGGCCATTCATACCTTCGACCCGCCCAAACGCGGCCCACACAGCGAGCGCGCCTATTATGGAGTCGGCGCATTTTTGGGGCTCGCGCCCTTGATTCGCCCCGATCTCGCGCTGTTTAGCTTCGCGTTTTTGCTCCCCCTTTTAATGCTGCTATTTAGCCGGGAACGCGGCGGATTTAGCCTGGCAAAGCTCGTATTGATGGGACTTGCGATGGCCGCCATCCCGGTGGGCTATCAGATTTTCCGCATGGGTTATTTCGCCGCAATCGTGCCGAATACAGCGCTTGCCAAAGAAGCTTTTGAGTCGCGCTGGACTCAGGGCGGCCACTTTTTCAACGACTTCTTTATCCGCTACCGCCTGCTCTTTCCGCTGGGGATCTTGGGCATCGGCTGGGTCAGCGCGCTCACACGCGTGCGCGCCCCTGAGGCGACCTCAAGCCCCGCGCACGTGCGCCTTTGCCTGCTCGCCGTCCCGGCGCTTTGCGGCGCAGCTTATTGCGCCTATGTGGTCAAAATTGGCGGCGGTTTTATGCACGGGCGCCTCTTTTTACCCGGCGTCTTCGGACTCTTATTGCCGGTGGCGTCGCTGCCAATCTGGCTCGCCAACCAGAACGCCAACGCCCGCGGGATTCTGCGCATCTTGCTAACGCTGCTGCTCGTCGGCTGGGCGATTTACTGCGGGCTGACGCTGCGCATCCCGGTCGAGAATCAGCACGGCATCGGCGATGAGCGCGGGTGGTACGCGCGCATGGCGAAGGTCGAGAATCCGGTGCTGCTCGACGATTATCATGATATGTTTTTTCAGGTCGGTGCGCGCAAGTTGCGCCGTAATGCCCATCGATTTTGCCCCGAACTATTCGGCGATCCCCTTGACTTCTTCGAGAGCGTCGCGCGCTCAGAAACGCTGGGTTCTGGCTGGACTCCGCCCGAATCATGCCGGCCGTTCATCGACGTAACGTCGACGGAGTCCACCGAGTTTGGCGCTCTTTTTCCCTCCAGGCGCGACTTCGATGTGGCACCCAAATTCGTCGATCGCGGCATCGCCCTGGTCGCGATGCGCACCGGCCTGGGCATGACAAGCCTGGTCCTTGGCCCACAAACCCATATCGTCGACCATGTCGGGCTCACCTCGCCAATTTCCTCGCGCCTTGAACTCGCCCGTCGCGGGCGTCCGGGCCACGAAAAAGCGCTATCCACCCCGTGGATGGTCGGTCGCTTCAGCACGCCAGAGGCTGGCGAAGACCCGCGCGTGAGCGCCGCGCGCAATGCCCTGGGTTGCGGCGAGTTGCGCGAGTTGGTGGACGCAACCAATGCGCCCATGAGCGCCGCGCGATTTGTCGAAAATCTTAAAAACGCGCGGCGCTTTCACAGCCTTCGCATTCCCAGCGATCCCTATGAGGCGGCCGAGCGATTCTGCGCCACCGCGCCGCCCACGTCGGTCATCGCCGGCGGCAAAGGCGGAAAACCCGGCAAATGGCGCTGCCCGAGCGGATACGCGTTGAGCGGCTTCAGCGTGCGCACCGACGCCTCGGCAAAGGCCGTCGGCTCGCTGCGGCCCGATTGCCGCCCGATCGTCAATGCCGAAGATATCAAAACCGGCGCCCCCGCTCGCCTTGAGGGCAAATCTTCGGCGACGCCAACCTTTGGCAAGTCCAAACACGGTCGCTTCGAATCGATCCGATGCCCCAAACACTTCGCGCTGGTCGGCCTGCGCGGCAAAGCCGGTCGTGTTGTCAGGGAGATGACCCCGATTTGCGCCCAGGATCTCCCATCAAAGAGCGCTCCGAGCGATGCAGACGCCTTCGAGATTCGATGCCCCTCAGACACCATCGCCGTCGGAGCAAGCGTGCGCGCCGGCGCGCTCATCGATGCGGTGGGTCTTCTTTGCGCAACACCTTCTTTTTAACCGTCTTCGGGACCGCCATTTTTTTGACCGCCTTCGTCTCACCCGCCTTCTTCTTTGACTTCGATTCGGCCTTCTTCTTCAGCGAGCTCAACGCCTCCTCGTTCTCGCGAAGCCAGGTGAGTTTCTCACTGCTCAGATAGCGATAGATCTCAAACTCCTCGCGATATTTACTGCTCAGATCAATCTTTTCGGCCGGGTCGTTTTTCCAATCGACGAACTTTCGGCGCCCGGTGCGAAGATCCTCGATATAGGCAAATCGCTGGGTTCGAAGCACGATATTTCGAAACCCGTCGGCCTGGCGTTTGGCGTCTTCGGGAATATAGAGCAGCCCGTACACAAGGTCTTTTTCGACCGGTTTCCCCTCAAAAAGTGCCGGCACCAGACTCTCGCCAATCCACCTTTTGGGGGCCTTGGTGCCGGCGAGGTTGAGCAGCGTGGGCGGGATATCGGCCTGGGAGATCAGGTCGTCGCGCACTTCGCCGCGCTGCTTTGGGCCCTGGATGATCATCGGAACATGCAATAATTCGGTCGCCAGGCCGACTCCATGGTGCGCGCGCCCCGACCCAAAAGACTCGCCGTGGTCGGCGCTAAAGAGCATCATATACTCCTCGGGCGCCCACTTTTGCTGCACCGCATCCATCAACTCGCCCCAATGCGCGTCCGCCCAGAGCAGCTCATTATCGTAGCGGTCGACCGCCTCGTTGCCTTTAAAAGTGGTATGTCCCTTGATCGCCTTATAGGGGCCGTGATGGTCAAAATAATGCACCCACAAAAAGATCGGCTGCTCGGGGTCCTGCTCGGCCAGATGATGCAAGGCGCGGCGGGTGACCGAGGGCGCGGTGTGGATCCTATCCTCGGCGCTCTCATAGCCCTCGGCGTCCACCACATCGAAGCCAATCGACACCCCCGGCCAGCGCGATTTCAGGAAATATTTCTCACCCGGCACAAAGACCGTGCGATAGCCCTGCTTCTTGAGAAGCGAGGCGAGCGTGGGGGTATTGGCGACAAATGAGTAGGGGTGCGTGCGCCCGTTTTTCATCTTGATCATGCTATTGAACTGCCCGGCGATAAGCCCCGGCAGCGCCAGGCGGGTGCTCGAACTCAGGGCGAAGGCATTCTCAAAGACCGTCGCCTCCTCGGCCCATTTTGCCAGGTTCGGGGTGGTGTCGCGGTGATATCCGCCGAGCGTGGTATGCGAATAAGACAGCGCGTCGGTGGTGATCAAAATGATATTCGGGCGGCGCGCGATGCCCTCCGGCTGCGGGTGATTGAGGGTGCCGGATTTGAATTGCTCGGGGTTGACGACCAGATCACTTCCCGAGCAATTTTCGTCGATGCCATTGCCGACGATCTCGAGCTGAAGCGGATGAATATTGGGGTCATGAGGCGCACAATCATTGCCCCCATAATACCAAATCGCGCCGTCATTATCGTGGTCCAAGCGCGTCTCAAGCGCGGCGTACCAGATGCTGACAACGGTGGATTGGCCAACAAACGATGCGCGTGCGCGGTCGAGATTCTGGGGCAAATAGAGGGTAAAAACACCCAGAATAAGCAGCGAAAGCCCCAATCCGATGCCGCCGATAGCGCGACCGCGCGGGCGCGCGTGAATAAGCGCGCCGGCCGCCCCGGCGAGCAAAAGCCCGACCAGGGGCCCGAGCACGAAGCTCCACGGAAGCGCCGCCATGGTGCCGGGATAAAGCGTCCACAAAGTCACGATCGCCGCGCCGCCAAGGACGGCGAGCACCAGCAAAAAATACGCGGGTCGAAGAATATCGAAGTTGAGCACGCGCGCCAAAAACCCGGTCAAACCAAGCAATACGGTGCGAATCGCGAGCAAGAAGATCGGCGCCAGCAGCGCCAGAATCGCCGCCAAAATGACTTGAATGGCGACGATCACCAGGACGACAAACTCGGGGGTCTTCACCGCGCTGAGCACCCGCGGCCCGACAAGCACCCCGATGCCCAGCCAAACCCCGACGAGCATCGGCGCGCCGATAAGCCAGGCTGAGCGCCGGGCGCGCACGGCGAAACTTCCCTCAAAAAGCCAGCCACGCGCAGCGCGCGCGCCATAAGCGATCGCGTCCGGCACTCCCAGCCATCGCCCCCAACCTGCCACCGCAACCCCCGCGGCGAGCGCCCCGCCCAACCCCAGCGGCGCGCCCACGCCGAGGTTAAAGATCGCGCCCCATACCGGCGCGCCTTCGACCGCCCAGGCGACAAAGAGCCCTTCGACGAGAAACCACGCGCTCAAGAAAATCAGCGCGTATAAAAAGCCCACCAAAAATTGTTCACGGATTTTCATCGATTCAGATTAGACCGCTCGAGGTTCGGATGCATTGGCCGGGCGATGAATGCATCACCGACCGCACCTGGCCGATATAATACGCGCGTGCGGCCCTGCCAAGGCTCGCCCGGCGGCACGCTGCCAGGGGCAGATCTCATAAAAACTGCGCCGGCACATCGCCCCGCGGGATAAAGACGGTGTCGCGGTAGATCTCCTCGATCTGGCGCTCGCGAAGCGTCAGCCCGATCGCCGGTTTGATATCTTCAGGGAGCGCGCGCTCGGTGTCGGCGAGTTCGGTGGCCTCGACATAATTATTACCGGTGAGCGGCGTCCAGAATTGGCGCTTGAAGATCGCCTCAGCGAGGCCCGCGACCTCTTCGAGTAACTCGCCCTCGGGCGCATCGGCGAGCGACGCGCCGCGCGGCGCGACGATCCCGTCGAATTGATGCGCGCTCCAGCGCGCGCCCTCGGCGGAGGCGGGCGCTTTATTCAGCGCGATCGTAAAGGCTTCGGCCTGCTCAAACCCGGGGCGCGCCCACACGAGCGCGCGCTCAAATCCACCGCTTTGCCCCTCCACGCGCCCCAGATAAATCGCCAGGCCGGGGGTGGCGCCCTTGTCGGAGAGCGGCGCGTAAAAGCGCGCGATCAACCCTTCTTCGGCCTTTTCGGGGTCCAGCGAGACCACGAATGTCACGTCCATGCGCCGCGCCCCGGCGTCCTCTTTGGCGCCGTCAAGCGCCTGCAAAAGCAGCGTCGCGGTGGCGCGCTGCTTGGCGTTAAGAC
>Ga0209075_1000105_pt1 | contig 69771 bp, 42 predicted proteins | sample Stecom2011_FD_187523 | JGI IMG/M metagenome (GOLD analysis project Ga0209075, IMG submission 187523) | Agricultural soil microbial communities from Utah to study Nitrogen management - Steer compost 2011 (SPAdes) (version 2) | ecosystem: Environmental > Terrestrial > Soil > Agricultural land... | reverse complement strand
CAGGATCAAAAGTATTTCCAGTTACACCATCACCTGAGAAAGTTCCTCCGCTCGTGTTTGGGACCAATGTGATGATCGCATCATCTTCACAATATTGAGAAGCCAAGGTGGTAAAAGTAGCATCGACTCCACCTGCAGTCACCTCTACTGACTGAGAAGAAGAATTTGAACACCCATTGCCGTCTGTTATTGTATACACTATAGAATGTGTACCTACTCCTGCAGTACTAGGATCGAAAATTGTGCCTGAAACTCCTGGCCCTGAAAAAGTACCCCCTGAAACATTAGGCGTTAGATTAATAGCACCGCTTGTCTCACAATATTGCGGATTCAAAGTATTAAAATCGGCATCTGGTAATGGGTGAACAGTAATGGCAATGTCTAATGAATCAGTACAACCATTCGACATTTCACCAACAACTGTATAAGTTTTATCAGCTATTGGACTAAGTGTTTGGGTTGCATTTGTACCGAGGGCGTCAGACCATTGGTAAGTATCAGCACCAGTAACTGTTATTGAAGTTGAACCACCAACGCAAATCTCATCACTCCCTGTAAAGCTAAGCGAAGGACTGGTTAAATGAGTCACTGTAAGCACGTTGGAAACCGCAGTACATCCACCGCCAGGGGCAGAAGTAGTTACAGAGTAATTCCCTGCAGCAGAAACCGTAATTGACTGTGTTGTCTCCCCATTTGACCACAGGTATTCTGCAGCAGAGGACGAAGTTAATGTTACGCTTCCAGAACCACAAAATGTTAAAGGCCCACCTGCGGTTATTACAGGTGTACTGCTCATACTTAGCATGATTGAAACATAATTACCTGATTCGTTCACAACAGCCAAATCCTGACTTCCGTTATTATCTAAATCATCTGCTACAATACTTACTGGATTGCTTCCTACAGGGTGTCTGTTGTCAAAAGTTAATGATCCTGTACCATCTCCGACATAAAAAACAACATTTCCAGTAGAGTTTAGAGAAACTAAATGTGTGATTGCCACATCAGTTTCACCATCTCCGTTAAAGTCGCCTGTGGTAATAGAAATTGGTTTAGTATCTGATGAAGTATAGGTTGTAGGAGACGGCCCAAACAATCCCGTTCCATTATTCAAAAAAACCATAATATTATCAGAACCATTATTCGCAACAATAATTTCTGGTCGGGCATCCCCATTTAAATCAGCGAAGGCAACACCGTAGGGTGAAGACGCTGTATTTCTCTGTGTACTACCGAAGTCTGTTCCACTGCTTTTAAAAATACTCACTTTATTGGTTCCAGATAAAGACACAACAAAATCATCATTTCCATCACCGTCTATATCACCAACAGCAATATCATAAGGGAGGCTTCCACTTCCAGTTGGTTTTACAATTGGAGTTAAAAATGCACCTGACCCGTTACCCGGTAAAACATTAACCTCATTTCCTTCATTAACAACAAATAAATCTAGATTTGAGTCATTGTTGAAATCTCCTTTTCTAATTTTCAATGGTGCTGACCCAACGTTCAAGGTTGTTGGTGCTCCAAAAACTCCTCCTGTATTAATAAATACACTCGCCGTTCCATCAGTATAATTGGTAACGATAATATCTTGGAAAGCATTCCCATTGAAATCACCTGAGGTTATAGAACTAGGATTATTTCCTGTTGCTAAATCATATCCAAATGAATAATGACCTGTTCCATCATTGATATAAACCGAAGCTGTGTTATCTTCATAATTTACAACAGCAAAATCTTTAAATCCGTCACCATCAAAATCGGCAGTTGTAATATCTCTTGGGCTATTTCCAACATCAACCATGTTCCCAAGCTTAAAGCTTCCATCACCCAACCCCCAATATACAGGCATTACTGCTCCCACCAGACAAGAATGTACTACATCATCGTTTCCATCAGAATCTAAGTCAACAACCACTAAATCACCAGGTGAATTCATTGCATAAATAGCAACATGAGAAGCAAAAGTACCATCGCCATTTCCTTTTAAAGTTGACATGGTATTACTTATCCCGTTGATGATTGCCAAATCTCTCAGACCATCATTATCAAAGTCTCCTGTTTTCACTTTTAAAGGACCTTCGTCAACAACATAATTGACAGCAGGACTGAATGCTCCAGACCCATCATTTATAAGAACAGAAACATTATTAGCATCTTGATTAACCACTGCAATATCAGCAAAAGTATCACCATTAAAATAATCCACAACTATTCCAGACGCACCAATACCAGTAGTATAGGTAGCATCAGCGGTAAATGAACCAGATCCATCCCCTAGCAATACGGTTGCACTTCCACTTCCATTGTTGACAGTCACAGCATCAATAAATCCATTGTTATTTATATCAATCAACGCAAAATCTTTAGGGTTTGAACCTCCAGCAAGATTCGTGGTAATACTTGGTAGGAAGACTCCAGCACCATCATTTATAAAAACATCAACATTACCTGAATTGGTAATTATTGCAAAATCTAAATAAGTATCATTATTAATATCTGCAACCTGCACGATTGTTGGTCCAAAATTAGTAGTATAAGCTACTGGCGATTGAAAAGTTCCATCTCCATTTCCCATGAGTACAGCAGCTCTATTCATGTTAAAATTAACAAGAACAACATCTAGGTTTCCATCACCATCTAAATCTGCAGCTTCAACATCATAAACACGAGAACCGCTTAATACATTTACCGGAGCTGCAAAGTTTCCACTTCCAGTACTTTCGATATACACGAGACGCTGAAGTGTTGCGTCTGGCGAAGCCCCAAGACTATTCCCCATAATAATGTCAATCTCTCCATCATTATTGAAGTCTCCTTGTGCAATGCTTCTTGCGCTGCTTGATCCTTCGAAAACAAAATTATTATCTGCTTCAAAACAGGTGGTTTGTGAAATAGAAAATTGTGCAATTCCGAAGAAAAGCACAATTAAAGTTATTAGTAATAGTTTCATATTTAGTGTTTAGTTCTTTTTATCCTATAGTAATTACGTGTTTTATCTTAATAAAGTTACATGTCCAACAAATTCTCTTTGCTTGTTATCCACTCCTTCAGTTACTTTAATCTTCCAAACGTAAGTACCGTCTTTCACGATTTCTGTAGAACCTACACCGTACGTCCCATTCCAACCTACTCTATAATCATAAGATTCAAACATCACTTCTCCCCATCTGTTAAAAATGATTAAGTGATAATCATGAATTTCACTATCAGTAGGGAATACTGGATAGAAAGTTGGATTATGTTGATCGTCATCTGGCGTAAATGTATTTGGAACATAAACTGCAAATTCGTCTTTAAATTCAATATCCTGACATACCTCATCCGCACAACCATATTCAGAGATTGCTTCTAAACAAACGGTAATCTCAGTTGCTTGATTAACGTTACTGAAAGTTATACGTGGATTTGTCTCATTGGTTGTTCCTTCGCCTTCAAAGCTCCAGTTATAGGTTTCCCCTCCTACAGACGTATTCGTAAAGTCAACTATGTTATTTACAGAAGTTGGGTGTGAAGGATTAAAGCTGAATGCAGCCGTAGGGTATCCATCAACACAAACATAGTCGAGGAACGTGGTATCACTAACACAACCAAACGGAGATTCAACTTGCAATGAAACATCATAGCAGAATTCTGCATTAAATGTATACTCTAAATCTGTACATCCTGTAAATGTCTGACCATTAATTGTCCATATACAATTTGCACCTACATCAGCAGCATTTGTAAGATTTGTGAAGTTCACAGTATGAGGAACACAACCTGTTAGGTCATCTCCTTCAAACAATACCGTTGGAAGTCCATGTAAATCTACAACTACATCGCCAGAAGCTTGATCTCCACATTGGTCAGTAACTGTAGCTGTATAAGTTGTTGTTGTCGACGGAGAAACTGAAATCATTGCTCCGGTTTCACCATTACTCCATACATAATCGTAGGCTGGTAGTCCATCAATACCTTGCGCAGTTAATGTTGCGGTACCATCAGGACAAATAGTTGTGTCTTGAAGAACAAGAATATCAACTAAAGGAATTACCGTTACTGTCATACTTTCAGCAGGAACAGTACAACCATTATAGTCAAACACTTCTAAAGAATATGTTTCTGTTTGTGTCGCAATAATATCAAGTGTATCAGTAACAGAACCACCATTCCCCCATTGGAATGTATACGGTTGAATTCCGCCGGAAGCTGAACCAACTACTTGGTAGTTATAAGCGTGACACACCGTTGTATCGTCTGTAATTGTTAGCGCCATAGGTAAAGCTTCCCACAAGTTTACAGTAGCTTCCACAGTACATCCATCTATATCCCTAGCAATGATGTCAAAGTCACCAGCACATAAGTTATTGAATACATTAGCTGCTTGGAAGGTTGCACCTCCATCAATAGAATATTCAGTTGCGGTAGGCGAATTAACTATAATTTCTCCATCACAGTCTCCATTACAAGTGATGTCATCTTTTATTATACTTGTAATCTCAACAGAATCTGGTTCATCAACAACAGCAAAGCTATTCACCAAACATCCATTATCATCTTCAACGATGAAGTCATAAGTCCCAGCGCAAAGTCCTGTAGCTAAATCATCAGAAGCTCCAGCAACTCCTTGCACCCAGTTGTATGTATATGGAGTGAATCCACCAGAAACTGTCAATTGTATCTCACCATCACAAGAGCTGTTACATAAAGCATCAGTCGTTGCAACATTGTCGATTAACAATTCCGTTGGTTGAGTCACAGTTTCAGTACCCATCACCTCACATCCTTTATAGTCTCTTAAAACGATATCATACGTTCCTGCAGCAATAAAGTTGTTGGAAGGTGAAGCTCCAAAAGTCACTCCATTATCAAAAGAATATTGATATGGAGGTGTACCTCCCGAAGGAGTAACATTGATTTTCCCTGTTGAATTTTCGAAACAAGTAAGGTCTGTTGGAACAGATGTGAATGCAAGCGGATCAGGTTCTGTTAAAGTTACAGTTTCTGTATCTGTACATCCATTTAGGTCTGTAACAGTCACGGTATGCGTTCCTGCAGGCACTCCGGTTATTGTAGCACTTGCTTGTGGCGTACCTCCATTTAAAGTGTAAGATAAAGTACCTGTACCTCCGGTAGCTGTTACAACAATTTCTCCATTGGCATCTCCATTACATAAAGGGTCTGTCTTGGTCACCATTGTGATGCTTGGAGAAGCCATATCTGTCACTGTTTGAATTCCAGACGCAGGACACCCATTGTTATCTAAAACCATAAGGTCATAAGTTCCCGCAGTTAAACCTGTAAAGTTATTTCCTCCAACATAAGTTGCTCCATTGTCAATACTATAAGTATATCCTATTGTACCTCCAGATGCAGTAATAGTAATTTCTCCATTAGGATCACTACAAGTAGATGGTGTTTCCGCAGAAGTGAAAGTTACTTCCGTTGGTTCATTAACGGTCTCTGTAGAAGTAATCAAACATCCATGATCATCTTTAACAACTACATCAAAAGTACTTGCACAAATTCCAGTAATATTATTGTTTGTTGTTAAAGTAGTACCATTGTCTATGCTGTAACTGTATGGAGTTGACCCACCAGCTGCAGTAATCAATATTTCACCATCACACACTCCAAAACAATCAGCATCAGTGGTAAGGTAATTTGCTGTTAATGGCGCTGGTTCTGTTAAGGTAGCAGTTCCGTTCACTTGACATCCTGATCCATCCTCCACAACAATATCATATGTTCCAGCGGCCAATCCAGTAAAGGTTAATCCTGCTTGGAATGTTGCCCCATTATCTATACTGTATGAGTAATTCCCTGCACCTCCAGCTGCAACTATTTGTAACAACCCTGTATTGTCATTATTACAATTTAAATCAAATTCATTTGTTGTAAAAGTAATTGGTGTAGCTTCATCAATAGTGAATGTCTTAAAGTTCATACAGTTATTATCATCCATCACAATTACAGTATATGTACCTGCTGTCAGACCTGAAAACACGTTTGAAGCCTGGAAAACAAATCCACCATCAATACTGTATTGATAAAGGCCCGTACCAGTGGTACCTCCTGTAACATTAATGACTTCAATCTCACCTGTTGCGCCACCATTACATGCAACATCTTGAACGTTAGCTGTAAAATCAATCTCATCTGGTTGTGTAATTGTAAAAGGAACCGTATAAACACAGAACCCTACATCATAAATGGTCACAATATGGTTACCTGCTGAAATTCCATTGAACGAACCATTGGTTTGCGATGTCCCACTATTGTCTATTTCAAAAGTAATAGGCGCTGCACCAGCATAGTTAATTACTTCCACTTCACCATCACTTCCTCCATAACATGAAACATCTACCGTACCAACAAGGTCTCCATCCATTTGGATATCGTTAATACCGAAGTACGTCGAATCTTGACAACCCAAGAAATCCGTTACGACAATTTGATATGCTCCTGCCAATTGATTTGAGAATGTTCCAGAAGCTTGATTTGGTGAACCGTCTAAAGAGTATAAGAAAGGAGGATTAGCTCCTGAAGCGGTAAACACAATTTCTCCATCATTAAATCCACAATTAGAAGGCGTCATTGATAAGGTATCAATATCAATACCTGCAGGGTTAATTAATGTTTGTGTAGAAGTAATTTCACATCCATTTCCATCTTGAATAGTTACATCATGATTACCTGCTGGCAAACCTGTGAGTATGTTACTTGGCTGTAAAGGTCCTCCATTAACACTATATTGATATCCAGGTGTAGATGTTCCGCCCGCAGCGTTTACTTCAATAGTTCCATCAGAACCATCCTTACACACTGGGTCTGTATTTACAAAGGTAGCCGTCAATGGTGTTGGTTCAGTAATTGTAACTGTAGAGTTAGACAAACATCCGTTGTTGTCTTCCACAACCACCTGAATATTACCAGCACATAAGCCGGTCAAAGTAGGATTAGTTCCAAAAGAAAGCCCCGCATTACTTGAATATTCATATGGAGAAGTACCTCCTGTTGCAGTAATTGTAATTTCTCCATCACAATTCCCCGCACAAGAAGCAGGCGTTGCAACTGTTGTATATGTTAAAACCGGAGGTTGGGTAATTGTAAAACTTACAGAGGCAGTACATCCATTCCCATCTGTGATTTCAACCGAGTAGTTCCCCGCTGACAATCCTGAAAAAGTATTACTCGCTTGTCCAGCACCACCATCTAAAGAGTAAGAAACGGGTGCTAAAGCTCCAGAAGTACCAATAATAACTTCTCCATTATTCCCTCCAAAACAACTTAAGTCTTGTAAGTTATCCACAAATGCTGTTGGAGTAGCCACAGCACCTACGTTTGCCGTAACAGTTGCTGTACATCCGTTATCATCAGTAACAATTACTGTATGAGTTCCGGGCGCAATATTTGTAAATGATCCTGTGGAAGAAGTTGTACCTCCTATCGCATAATTATATGGGCCTTCTCCTCCACTAGCAGTGACATCAATTGCGCCTGAGTTAGCACCACAAGTGGCATCATCTACATTGTCTAAAACTAAATTCAATACAGTTGGCTCACCAACAACTGTTGTTAGAACAAGTGAACAACCCTGATCATCTACAATTTCTACCTGATGGTTTCCTGCTGCAAGACCACTAAAATTAGTTCCTGATTGAGGTGTACCATTATTTAAGCTATAAAAATAAGTTGGTGTTCCTCCTGTAACCCCTGATATGTCGATTTGTCCAGTTGCATCACCATTACATAGGGTATTTGTAGGCGTTATTGTACCCGTTAACACATCAGGTTCAGTTACAACAACTGTCTCTACAACAACACAACCATTGTCGTCTGTTACAGATACATCATAAGTACCAGCAGCTAAGTTAGACGCAGTTTGTGTATTTTGACCTATAGGTGTTCCACCTTGGCTCCAAACATAAACATAAGGTGCCAAGCCCCCTGTTGGTGTTACAGTAGCAGTTCCATCAGCAGCTCCATTACAAGATAAAGGAGTAGAGTTTACGGTAACAGGAAGTGGAGGGCCAGGATTAATAGTAAAAGTTCCTGTCACATCACAACCACCTCCGGTATTTACAGTATAGTTATAGTTACCTGGCGGTAAGTTAGTAAAGTTACCCGAGGTATTCGTGTTGTTTTGAGGTCCGGAAATATTATAAGTAAAAGGTTCAACACCGCCTGACATTGTAATAGTTGCAGTTCCTTCGTCAGTTCCTCCACAAGTTTCGTCTGTTGTTGTAACACTTGGTACTCCTGGGTTCACCACATTAATGGAAGCACCGTAGTTATTTTGACCTGTAATAGGACAAGCATCATCTTCAACAAGGAAGTTAAGCGTAACGGTACCAGAAGTTGTTACTGGTGTCCAACAAACAGATACCGTTAAAGGATTAGTACCTGTTTCTGTAATTGTTGCACCAGGTAAAACGTTTGCTAAATTAGAGGTCACTGTTAAGACGTCGTTTGCATCTGGATCTGTAAAGACCACGTCAAAACACCCTTGAAAGCCTTGACACAAAGTTAAGTTATTGGGTCCGGTTTGAACAATGCTACCTGTTACATTCGTAACACCACCACCAGGAGTCGCTGAGGGAGGTTGAGGCAATTCATTATTACAATTCTCCACATAGGTTTGATATTCATAATTGGTTACCGTCACAACATTTCCATTGGAATCAAATTCGGTCATTTGAATTACAAAAACATAGGGTCCGTTAACGGTGGGTGTAAACGTTACTGTTCCAGTAACGGGATCAATATTCACTCCTGCAATTGGGTTTGTTCCACTAAATCCTCCTGAGTAATTTGAAGGAGTTGTTGGAGTATTTGTAGCAGAAACTAAAGCATAAGAAATTGAATCACCATCTGGTTCATAAGCACCTAAGTTGTAGGATACTGGCTGTCCATTACATACATATGGCTGAGGTTGAGCAGTAGCCACTGGCGATGTATTACAATTATCAGTGGCTGTATTCAACTGAGTGGTAATATTAAAAGTTGGTTGTCCATTTAAGTTATTGGTAGTATTTCTACAACACAAGCTATAACTAGCGGTCCACGTATCACAATCCTCTAGATTAATAATTGCTTCATAAATGTACTCTTGATACCCTGGGAGATTACCACCAGTACATGTCGTATTCCCTGCTTGTTGAACACAAACTTGTGAAACTTCAGAATGTGAAACATAAGAAGCGGAAAATTGTCTATTGGGTACGCCCCCACAGTTATTTGTGAAAGCAACCGACAAATTCCCCGTACCAAGAGTTGCTCCAGAACAATCTCTGTATAATATTAATCGCATTAAATACTGTCCTGGTGTACCAGTACATTCAAATTGAAGATATCCTCCTGCCACGTGAGTGGCTTTTGCATCTTGTTGAAAAACAAAAATACTCAACAGAAATAACAAGAACGCTAATGTGTTTTGGTAGAAATTTTTCATAATCGTAGTGCATAAGATTAATACGGTGTCTACTATTAAAACGTGGCTCCTTAAAAAAAGGTTGCCAAAACCGTAATTTATTAACAACAATTTGTTACAAAGTGAATAATCTGTAGAGTTAGCAATGGTAAAAATATGTTTTTTTTTGCAGGAATCAAAGCTGTTTTAGAAAAAAGCACGCACTTCAACCCCCCCAGAATGTATGGTCTTACTGTTCTCAGAATTCCTACCATTGTATTGGATGTTGATTTGTAGGTTCTTAGACAAGCTTCTTTGATAATTCAAACCCCATGTAAAATTTCTTCCTGGTTTTAAAGATTCGAGCATTTCATAGGCTAAAGCGTTATTTTGAACCCCTGAATAGTTAATAATAACAATTTTCACTTCCCCACTTAAACTTCCTTTCTCTAACTGATTCCATTTTAAAGAAAGGCCTACATCAGAAATATACGCATTCTCTCCTCCCATTGATTTATCATTGCTTTTCTCTTCATACCTTCCGCTTGCCGATAAACGAAAAGTTGTATTGGGTTGATAAATGAATTCAGGCTGTAAATGGTGATATTGAATAGCGTAATTTCTACCTGTTGTATAATCTGCTGTTGATTCTTTTAGCCCTATTTCAGAATTCAATTTCATAGTGAATCCTTTGATTACATTCCAGCGCATCGACACCGTATTAAAAGTCATCTTCCTCGCATCAAACCCATTGGCCAACAGAGATTTTGAAGCTGTTTCAGAAAATGTGTAATCAGCACCAAAGATAGGATTTGTACGATTAAAATAAAGTGTGTTTCTTATGGTCGAATTAAAACTAATCAGGCTGGTATCTGCTATATCTCTTGCTATTGGATTATAAGACTCAATAGATTGACTGCCCATTTTTTTATTGACTCTAAAACGTGTTTGATTGGAAAGTCGTGACAAGAATTTTAAGACCCCATTTTTACTTTGCCAAATTCTTTCTGGCCTCCAAAACAAGGTTTGGTTGAACTCATTAGAATAAGTTCTAACATACTCATTACTTGGCGTAAAGACACGAATATACTTTGCTTGGTCTTGGTATTGTGCTACCTCAAATTCATTTAAGTCTTTAACACCATCGTTGTTATAGTCAATCCAAGTATAAACTCCTTGTCCTGCGTTTACCTCAATGTATAGAAACTCCTTTTTCACTTCTAAACCCGAGCCAACTTCATAAAATGTACTTGCTGTAAGGGCATTTTTCCACAAGTTAAGTCGATAATCCACTCTTCCTAAAAAAGAATTTTCAGGTGTTTGATCAATCAATTTTTCATCCTTAATTTCAAGCATTCGATAACTTACCATAGTCGTCAAGGAGTTACTTTTGTTGGTAATCCAATTATAGTCTGCACCTACACTTCGTCCTTTGGCGACATCCACCAACTTAAGTGAATCACTTTTTCTATCATACCTTTCACGGTAGAAAACTGTAAATTTATTTTCTAAACTATCGGCATTGGAGATATAGACTTTCCAATCATACCATTGGTAAGAATCTGTGATTAATAAAGTATCTGCTTGAGTAAATTGATTGAGTTCATGGTCATCTTCAAACCCAATTTTTATCGGACCAAGCGATTGACTCAAAGCCAAAGTATGGCGTAAGTAGGAATTTACATTGTCTGTTTTGCTTACCAGGTAACTCCCATTCACATTCGCATTAAACCCATTTTGATTCCAATTTCCTAATAACTGGGCACGATTCCCTTGATAATCATCACCAAAAGTAAAGTTTTGTCCTTTTAATTCGACCTTTCCATAATCTCTATGCTTTATACCTCCAGACAAGTTCGCCAAAACTTGTTGACCAGAATAGTTTTTATTTCGCACGTTCCAATCTCGATCGAACTCAACACCTCGATAGCGTTCAATTTCTTGAAAGAATTGTGTTCGATATTCAAAGTCTAAGGCTGTTGTCATTGCCCACGGCGTCAAGGAGTCCTTACCCAAATTAAAAACACCCTCGATAGTTGTTTTATTTGCGACCCCTCGATTGTCTTCATTGTCTATTCTTGAAAAAGTATTGACATCATTATTTGAGGTGCTTAATTCTGACATAACCCTCCATTTTTTATTCCATCGGTAATTTATTCCAACTGAAATCAAGGCATTTTTCTTGGGTGAAATAATCAGACGAGAAGGTTCAAAATCACCTTGTGGAACACCTCCAATTGGGGCAACCCATTTGTATACGCGTCCCACTGCCGTAAATTTGTCAAAAACATAATTTCCATTTCCCATTCCAACATTAGTAAAAGTGGCTTTATAAAACGCTGAGTCAGGACTTACAGAATATACTAGCACAGAGTCAATACCTAACGAATCTACCAATTTATAAGTAACTTGATTGTCAACAAATCCGACACTATCAATGGCGTTTGATCGGGCAAGTTGTAAACTGTCACCAATACTTCCCAACAAGAGTTTATCATTATTACTCAAGGTTTGCTGTAGAGATTGATTTTTGGCATCTTGTTCACTATAAAGGTTCATCCAAAAATCAAATTTATCACTTTCGTATGCTACACTCCCTTGAAATAAGGATCGGGCGTAATTTTGGTCGGTATACTGAAATTCAACCACTATTCTTACATCTTTTGTTATTTGATGCCGAGGAGTAAATATGACTTCTGCTGTGTTATAGTTTATGGTATAGTCAAACTCCTGACCTCTTTCCAGTAATTTCCCATCTAAATAAACACTTTCAGTACCAGATAGCACCATAATAAATGGTTCGTTTTCATTTCCTTTTAATCGGTATGGTCCTTGGCTTCCCTCTTGACCTTGAATAGTGTTTCTAGCGAATTTACCTTTCGATAAGGCTCCTGCTCCTTGAGCTGTCCATTTAGATTTTTCATCTCCCCAAGTATACTGTCCAAACAATCCTTGGGCACGTTTATTATAGTTTGTAAAATATCCGCTCGGTTTTTTCAACCAAAAATCACCTGCAATGATTTTATATTCCTTTCCATACAACTGAATAAACACTTGATCAAACTCTTGCAATTGATTGGTATTTCCATCAGGCTGAATCGGTAAATTATCGTCAGTAACAGTGGCCAATATATTCATATTATTAGCGATTTCACCAGACAATTGAAGATTTAGTGTGGAGTTAACCGAAAGGTCTTGTGCATTTCCAAAACTGATCCCTCTAGAAATACTTCCTGACTTCTTGATTCCATCATCAGAGAAGAAATTAGTTTGTTGATCAACAGGATTGAAGTAATAGTCACGCACTTCACCTACGTCACGATAAATCATACTTGTATCGATAGTTTGAACCGGTTTTTGAAAATCAATACTAAACACTCGATACATCAATTCTAACGAGTCAGCACATTCTTTTCCGAAATAAAATTCACGGGTAATTCCATTGAAAAAATAGTCTCTACTCGAAAGTTTTTTTTCACCACAAAAAACCTGCAGACTATTTTGATAAATGGTTAGTGAATCAAGAATTAGGGTGTCACTAGAGACTTGTAAAGTTTTCCATCTCAGTGAGGAATTTTGGCTCAATACAGGAACAGCAACTACGATAAGCAGTGCGAAAACAAATAATTTTATACCTGTAATAGATTTCATTCCATTGGGATAACGAATTCAGTTTTGATTTGGTGCTTTTACCATCAGATAATTTTATTTACACGACAAAGCTTCCTCTACAAGTTCGCATACCTGATTTGCATCGTATTTTTTTGACGCTTCCATAATTTTTTTCGGTTCAAAATCAGTGTCATGTATCGAATTTAATAAATTATTAGCCAAATCATTTACATCTTCAGATTCGAAGAGAGTTCCGTAAGCACCATGGTTAAGAATTTCGACAGTCCCCCCTTTATTGCTACCCACTACTCTACATCCAGAAGCCATTGCTTCAATGGTTACCATTCCAAAAGTTTCTGCTTTTGTTGCCATCACAAAAACGTCGATTGCAGCATAAAAGGTTTCAACATCTTTTCTAAACGGTCTAAAGTGGACTCGATCTTCTAACTTATTATTCTTAACAAAACGCTTTAGTTCCATTAAATAATCGTCCTGTTCTCCATGTGTAGATTCTCCTAAAAACACAAGATTATGTTGAATACTAGTTTTGATTTGATTGAAAGCATTAAGGAGTAGTAGCTGTCCTTTTTGAATGTCAAATCGCCCGACGAGGCCGATGTAGTCATTAGAAGGGTTCAGCTGAAGTAATTCTTTAGCAGTGTGTCGATCAACAGCGTTAAAATACTTTTCTAATTCTAAGCCTGAAGGAATGATCACTGTTCTTTCTTCAGGGAAATTTGTTAGTTCGACAACTTGATTTTTCAACCAAGGGAGTGGACAAGACCACAAATCAATTTTTTTATACCTTTGTGTATGCAACAGATCTCTTTTAGGGATTCCAATTTGCATTTCCATAAAGTAAGCTAAAAACAGTTTTTCTTTACGCCAGGATTTCACCATAGCAGTAAGACTTAGGTCCTTTGGATCTCTAACGATAAGATGAGAAACATTATGTTTTTTAAGGATTCTAAAAAGCCGCACTGCATTAAGAACATCGTAGTATTTTCGGTGTTGATTCACAAAAGCAATAGGCAATTTAGAATTTATTGCTTCTTGGTGAATTTTGCTATTTTCCTGTACAATCATCAAGACTTTATGTCCTCTTTGACTCATCCATTGCGCATTTCGCAGTTGATTCATTTCAAGACCACCCCAACTTTTGGAGGCACAGAAATAAGCAATATGGCATTTATTAGTTGACATTTTAATTTAGAAAAACAATGCCTCAAGGATATGACTTGAGGCATTGATATTATTTTGATTTTTATTTCTAAACGTGAATTGATCTATCACCTGTTGCATCCATTGCTGCTTCACGAATTGCTTCGGAATAAGTAGGATGAGGGTGAGACATACGCACTAGGTCTTCAGCGGACGCTCTGTACTCCATAGCTACAACACCTTCCATTATCAAATCGGCAGCTCTCGCGCCAATCATATGAAAACCTAAAATCTCATCAGTTTCTTTATTGGTGATGATTTTAACCAACCCTTGGATATCTCCAGAAGCCCTAGATCTACCTAGTGCTTTCATGGGGAATGAACCCACTTTATATTCTATACCAGAAGCTTTAATTTCTTGTTCAGTTTTACCAACTGATGCCACCTCTGGCCAAGTATAAACCACTCCAGGAATGAGGTTGTAATTAATATGAGGTATTTGTCCTGCAATTTTTTCAGCAACAAAAGTACCTTCTTCTTCAGCTTTATGTGCAAGCATTGCACCTCGAACAACATCTCCAATTGCATAAATGTTATCGACTGCAGTTTGAAGATTTTCATTGACATCAATTTGACCTCTATCTGTTGTTTTGATTCCTACATTTTCAAGGCCTAAACCTTCAGTATATGGTTTTCTTCCCACAGCAACAAGACAGTAGTCTGCTTCAAAAGTAACCTCTTTATCTTTATTATCCAATGCAGTAACCTTTACACCTTTCCCTGTATTTTCAACATTTTGAACTTTATGCTTCATGTTGAATTTCATTTTCAACTTTTTAAGCACACGGGTAAGTTCCTTTCCCATAGTTACATCCATAGTAGGGATAATAGAATCGGCGAATTCAACTACTTCAACTTTAGTTCCAAGACGAGCATAAACAGAACCTAATTCAAGACCAATAACACCTCCACCAATAACAATCATTGATTTAGGGATTTCGTTTAAAGAAAGAGCTTCTGTAGAAGTAATGATACGCTTTTTATCTGGCTCCATTCCTTTAAAGAAATTTGGTTTAGATCCAGTAGCGATGATTACTTTATCTGTTTTCAGTTCCTTTTCTTTTCCTTTATCATCAATCACTTTTACAGTGTTTTTATCAACGAAAGAACCTACTCCATGATGAACATCGATTTTGTTTTTATCCATAAGGAAATCAATCCCTTTACAAGTTTGGTCGACCACTTTATTCTTACGCTCAACCATCTTCTTAAAGTCAGGCTTAAGATCTTTCAGGTTGATTCCATGCTCTTCGAAAGAGTTTTCGGCATTATGATAATGCTCACTTGAGTCTAAGAGTGCTTTAGACGGGATACATCCAACGTTTAAGCAAGTTCCTCCAAGTGTATTGTATTTCTCAATAATTGCAGTTTTCAGTCCTAATTGTGCGCATCTAATTGCGGCTACGTATCCACCAGGTCCGGATCCAATGATAGTTACATCGTATTTACTCATGATAAATGTATATTTATTTTTTTATATTAAAATCGCTTTAAGCTTCGGTTGGTGGTGTTCCAAAATTAATTGGTGGTAAATCACTATTACCATCTTTTATAGTGCCTAAATTTTCTTCAAACTTTCTGATATTGTCTTGTAATGCATGAAGCAGCCTTTTTGCATTTTCGGGTGTCATAATAACCCTCGATCTCACTTTAGCTTTTGGCATTCCAGGCATGATTTGAACAAAATCGCAAACAAATTCTGACTGTGAATGAGTGATTACAGCGAGGTTAGAATATACTCCGTCAGCAATATCTTCGGGCAGCTCAATGTTTAATTTATTGTCTTTGTTGTTATTGTTTTCCATAAGAATAAAGGTAATAAAAAAAGGCTATCAATATAAAATTGATAGCCTATAATTTATTTGAAGTTAGTTTTATCCTTCTTTATTGGTCGCCTCTTCATAAGTTTCAGTTGAAGCAACTTGTAAATTTTGGAACTTACGAACACCAGTACCTGCTGGAATTTTATGTCCAACAATAACGTTTTCTTTAAGTCCTAACAAGTGATCAACCTTACCAGAAATAGCTGCTTCGTTCAACACTTTTGTAGTTTCCTGGAAGGAAGCTGCAGAAATAAATGATTGCGTTTGAAGCGAAGAACGTGTAATTCCTTGCAACATCGGTTTGGAAGTAGCAGCTACTGCATCACGAGCAACAACAAGCTTAGCATCCTCACGTTTCAACTGCGTATTTTCATCCCTCAATCTACGAGCAGAAACAATCTGTCCTACTTTAAGTTCTTGGGAGTCCCCTGCATCTTCAACGTATTTCATACCAAAGATTCTGTCGTTTTCCTCCATGAAATCAGCCTTATGCACTGCTTGATTTTCAAGGAAACGTGTATCTCCTGCATCATCAATTTCAACTTTAAGCATCATTTGGCGAACAATTACCTCAAAGTGCTTATCGTTAATCTTCACCCCTTGTAAACGGTAAACTTCTTGAACCTCATTTACTAGGTATTCCTGTACGGCAGTTGGCCCTTGAATATTCAAAATATCTTTTGGCGTTATTGCACCATCTGAAAGAGATTGTCCAGCACGAACAAAGTCATTTTCTTGAACAAGGATGTGCTTAGATAGAGGCACTAAGTACTTCTTAGTTTCACCCGTTTTCGCTTCGATGATCACCTCACGGTTACCACGTTTGATTTTACCATAGCTAGCAATACCGTCAATTTCAGAAACTACAGCAGGGTTAGATGGGTTACGTGCTTCGAAAAGCTCAGTAATACGAGGTAAACCTCCTGTAATATCCCCTCCTTTACCACCTACTCTAGGAATCTTCACTAAACTATATCCTTGTTGAATTTCTTCACCTTCTTTTACAGAAACGTGAGCATTAACAGGGATTGGGTATGATTTTAAGACTTCACCTTTCTTGTTTTTAATGACAATAGTTGGGTTTTTCTTTTTATCTCTTGTTTCCGTAATTACCTTTTCAGTAAATCCAGTTTGCTCATCGACCTCTTCACGGTAAGTAATACCTTCAAGAACATTATCAAACTCGATAATACCATTGTATTCAGAAATAATAACCGCGTTATAAGGGTCCCATTTACAAATTACATCACCTTTTTTGATGTCCACATTTGTTTCAGTAACCATTTCAGCACCATAAGGTATGTTAGCCGTCATTGCTGCTAAACCAGTTTTCTTATCAATGATTTTCAATTCAGCAGAACGACCCACAACGATTTCTTTTTTCGTTCCGTCTTTTTCTACTTTAGTAATTGTTCTTAACTCATCGATTTCCAGTTTACCGTTTGCTTTAGCTTTCAAGTCGCTTTCATCCGCAATATTAGAGGCCGTACCCCCAACGTGGAATGTACGAAGTGTAAGCTGAGTACCTGGTTCACCAATCGACTGCGCAGCAACAACACCAATTGAATCTCCTAATTGAGCTTCACGGTTAGTTGCAAGGTTACGACCATAACATTTAGCACAAACTCCTCTTCTTAACTCACAAGTCAATACAGAGCGAATTTCTACTTCGTCAATTCCCGCATCATCGATTGCTTTCGCAACGTCTTCAGTAATTAACTCTCCTCCTTCAACGATTAAGTTGTCGTCATCATCATATACATCATGTACGGCACTTCTACCTACGATTCTGTCGTATAATGGTTCAACGATTTCATCGTTTTTCTTCAATGGAGTTGCTACAATACCTCTTAAGGTACCGCAATCTACTTCGTTTACAACAACATCTTGCGCTACGTCCACTAAACGTCTTGTCAAGTAACCAGCATCGGCTGTTTTCAAGGCTGTATCGGCAAGACCTTTACGCGCACCGTGAGTTGAAATAAAGTACTCAAGAATTGAAAGTCCCTCTTTAAAATTCGAAAGAATTGGGTTTTCAATAATCTCTTGACTAGAAGCCCCAGATTTCTGAGGTTTCGCCATAAGACCACGCATTCCAGAAAGCTGACGAATCTGCTCTTTAGATCCACGCGCTCCTGAATCAAACATCATATAAATGGCGTTAAAACCTTGCTTATCGGCTTTCAACTGTTCCATTAAAGTGTTCGTTAAACGAGAGTTGGTACGTGTCCAAATATCAATAATTTGGTTATATCTTTCATTATTAGTGATTAGTCCCATGTTATAGTTATCCATAACCTCTGCGACATTTGCTTTCGCTTTATCCACTAAAATTTCTTTTTCTTTTGGAATAACGATATCATTCAAGTTGAACGACAATCCACCTTTAAAGGCCATTTCGAAACCAACAGTTTTGATATCATCAAGGAATTGAACAGTACGAGAAGTACCCGAAATTTTCAATACTACTCCAATAATATCACGTAGTGCTTTCTTGGTTAAAACATCGTTGATGTAACCAACTTCTTTCGGCACCATCTCATTGAACAATACACGTCCAACAGTAGTTTCGATAATTTTTTGTTCTAGCCCTCCTTTTCCATCAAGAACTTCAGTTTTAACTTTAATGTGTGCGTGTAAATCTACGCGACCTTCATTTAAAGCAATTTGGACTTCTTCAGGAGAATAGAAAGTCATTCCTTCCCCACGCATTGTTCTTTCCTCATCAGAAACTCTCCCCTTGGTCATATAGTAAAGACCTAAAACCATATCCTGAGAAGGTACAGCAATAGGTGCACCGTTAGCAGGGTTTAGGATGTTGTGAGAAGAAAGCATTAAAATTTGCGCTTCTAAAATAGCTGCATTACCAAGTGGTAAATGCACCGCCATCTGGTCACCATCAAAATCGGCGTTAAATGCAGTACACACTAAAGGGTGTAGACTAATTGCTTTTCCTTCGATTAATTTTGGTTGGAATGCTTGAATACCTAAACGGTGAAGCGTAGGGGCACGGTTTAATAGAACAGGGTGAGATTTAATCACGTTTTCTAAAATATCCCAAACAATTGCCTCTTTTTTATCAACGATTTTCTTTGCAGATTTAACCGTTTTAACAACTCCTCTTTCTATTAGTTTTCTTATTACGAATGGCTTGTAAAGCTCAGCAGCCATATCTTTTGGCAAACCACATTCGTGAAGTTTAAGGTCTGGACCTACAGAAATTACTGAACGTGCAGAATAATCAACACGTTTACCTAGCAAGTTTTGACGGAAACGACCTTGTTTTCCTTTTAATGAGTCAGACAATGATTTTAAAGGTCTGTTAGATTCAGTTTTAACTGCACTCGATTTTCTAGAGTTGTCAAATAAAGAATCAACAGATTCTTGAAGCATACGTTTTTCGTTACGTAGAATTACTTCAGGAGCTTTAATTTCAATTAATCTTTTCAAACGGTTGTTACGAATAATAACACGTCTGTATAAATCATTTAAGTCGGAAGTTGCAAAACGACCACCATCGAGCGGCACCAAAGGTCTCAATTCAGGCGGAGTAACAGGAACAACTTTAATGATCATCCATTCTGGACGATTTTCAATTCTATCCTGTGAATCACGCATTGCTTCAACCACTTGTAAACGTTTCAATGCTTCGTTTTTACGCTGCATTGAAGTTTCGTTGTTAGCTTTGTGTCTAAGGTCAAATGATAATTGATGAAGGTCTAATCCTTTCAATAAATCAAATAGAGCTTCAGCCCCCATCTTAGCGATGAATTTATTTGGATCAGTATCATCAAGATATTGGTTATCCTGTGGGATTTCGTCTAAGATATCTAGGTATTCTTCTTCCGTAAGGAATTGCATTACCTCCAACTCTTCGCCATCCGCACTTTTCGCAACACCAGCTTGAATTACTACGTATCTTTCGTAGTAAATAATTTGATCTAATTTTTTAGTTGGTAAACCTAAAAGGTAACCAATTTTATTTGGTAAAGATCTGAAATACCAGATATGTGCAACAGGAACAACCAATTGAATGTGTCCCATACGTTCACGACGTACTTTTTTCTCTGTAACTTCAACCCCACAACGGTCACAAACGATTCCTTTATAACGGATTCTTTTGTATTTTCCACAGTGACATTCATAGTCCTTAACAGGTCCAAAAATACGCTCACAGAACAAACCATCTCTTTCAGGTTTGTAAGTTCTGTAGTTTATCGTTTCCGGCTTTAAAACCTCTCCACTTGACTGCTCCAGAATTTGTTCTGGAGAAGCCAATGAAATGGTGATTTTATTAAAATCTTTCACCGTATTTTGAGTATCTTTTTTATACGCCATTTTAAACAAGTGTTTTCAATTAAACTTTGACTACTAATCCATCTTGATATTTAAACCTAATCCTCTCAATTCATGTAAAAGAACATTGAATGATTCTGGAATACCAGGCTTTGGAAGGTTATCACCTTTTACAATAGCTTCATAAGCTTTTGCTCTACCATTAACATCATCCGATTTAACAGTCAAGATTTCTTGTAAGATATTTGATGCCCCGAATGCCTCAAGAGCCCATACTTCCATCTCACCAAAACGCTGACCTCCAAAGAGTGCCTTACCACCAAGTGGTTGTTGCGTAATCAACGAGTATGGTCCGATCGAACGTGAGTGCATTTTATCATCAACCATGTGTGATAATTTCAACATGTAAATTACCCCAACAGTTGCTGGTTGGTGGAAACGTTCTCCAGTACCTCCATCATAAAGGTAAGTCTTACCCGCATGTGGAATTCCTGCTTTATCACAGTATTCAGCTACCTCTGAAGGTTCAGCACCATCAAAAATAGGCGTTGCGAATTTCACGTTTAATTTCTGACCTGCCCATCCAAGAACAGTTTCATAAATCTGACCAAGGTTCATACGTGAAGGTACCCCTAACGGGTTCAACACAATATCAACTGGAGTTCCATCATCAAGGAATGGCATATCTTCTTGACGAACAATGTTTGCCACAATACCTTTATTTCCGTGACGACCAGCCATTTTATCACCAACTTTAAGCTTTCTTTTCTTCGCTAGGTAAACTTTAGCTAATTTCACGATACCTGCAGGTAATTCATCACCAACAGAAATGTGGAATTTTTTACGTTTATAGTTACCTAATAAATCGTTTGCTTTAATTGTGAAGTTGTGAATAACACGCTGAATCATTGAATTGGTGTCATCCTCATCTGTCCACTTACTAGGATTAACGATTGTATAATCGATAATACTTAGTGCTTTTTCAGAGAATTTGGATCCTTTTTTAATGATTTCTTCTCTAAAGTTATTTGTTACCCCAGCTGATTTTTTACCATCTAGAATCACCAATAATTTTTGAACAAGAATCGCTTTCAAATCACCTAAATCCTTTTCGTATTCGGCATCTAAGTTTTCAAGAATTGGTTTATCCTGCGCTTTAGTTTTTCTATCTTTTACAGCTCTAGAGAAAAGTTTTTTATTGATCACCACACCTTTCAAGGAAGGTCCAGCTTTCAATGAAGCATCTTTCACATCACCCGCTTTGTCACCAAAGATAGCGCGCAATAATTTCTCTTCAGGTGAAGGATCTGTCTCTCCTTTCGGCGTAATCTTACCGATTAAGATATCACCCTCTTTCACCTCAGCTCCGATACGAATTAATCCATTTTCATCTAAGTCACGAGTAGCTTCTTCACTTACGTTAGGAATATCAGCAGTAAGCTCTTCCATACCACGTTTTGTATCTCTTACTTCTAGAGAGTATTCATCGATATGAACAGAAGTAAATACGTCTTCACGTACCACTCTTTCCGAGATCACAATTGCATCCTCAAAGTTATAACCTTTCCAAGGCATGAAGGCTACCTTCATGTTTTGTCCAAGCGCTAATTCACCTTGCTGAGTTGCATAACCTTCACAAAGAACTTGACCAGCAGTAACTGCATCACCTTTCTTAACAATAGGTTTTAGGTTCATAGTAGAACCTTGGTTTGTTTTCTTAAACTTAGTTAAGCTATATGTTTTCGTATTTCCATCGAAAGAAACTATTTCATCTTCTTCAGAAAGGTCATACTTAATTACAATTTCATTTGCATCAACATACTCGACAACTCCGTTTCCTTCAGCGTTGATTAATACACGTGAATCACGCGCTACTAATCTTTCGATACCTGTTCCTACAATTGGAGATTCAGGCTTCAATAAAGGAAGTGCTTGACGCTGCATGTTTGATCCCATCAATGCACGGTTGGCATCATCATGTTCCAAGAAAGGAATAGATGAAGCGGCAATCGAAGCAATTTGGTTGGCACCAACATCCATTAAATCAATTTCGCTTGGTTCAACAACAGGGAAGTCACCTTCCTCACGAGCTTTCACCATGTCTCCAATAAATTCACCTTTGTCATTTAAAGGAGCGTTTGCTTGCGCAATCATTTTTGCATCCTCTTCTTCAGCAGTTAAGTAAATTGGTTCTTCATCCAGTTGAACTTTACCATTAACTACTTTTCTATATGGCGTTTCAATAAATCCGAGTTTATTCACCTTTGCGAATACACAAAGAGAAGAAATCAGACCAATATTTGGACCCTCAGGAGTTTCAATTGTACAGAGTCGTCCGTAGTGCGTATAGTGAACATCACGCACCTCGAATCCTGCACGTTCTCTAGAAAGACCACCAGGTCCAAGTGCAGAGAAACGTCTTTTATGCGTTACTTCAGAAAGTGGATTAGTTTGATCCATAAACTGAGACAACTGGTTTGTACCAAAGAATGAATTAATCACAGACGAAAGTGTTTTCGCGTTAATTAAGTCAATAGGGGTAAACACTTCGTTATCACGCACGTTCATTCTCTCACGGATAGTTCTAGCCATACGCGCCAGACCCACACCGAATTGAGAATACAATTGTTCACCAACCGTTCTAACACGACGATTAGAAAGGTGGTCAATATCATCAACCTCTGCTTTTGAGTTAATCAACTCAATCAGATATTTAATGATTTTGATTATATCATTTTTCGTTAAAACTCTTGACTCTTCTTCATCAGAGATTTTAAGTTTTTTATTGATTCTAAAACGACCTACTTCACCAAGATCATAACGCGTATCTGAGAAGAATAATTTTTCAAAAACACTACGTGCAGTTTCAAAATCAGGCGGCTCAGCGTTACGTAATTGTCTATAGATTACCTCTACTGCTTCTTTTTCAGAGTTAGCAGTATCTTTTTGTAGGGTATTATATATAATAGTAAAATCGGCAGAATTTACATCTTCCTTATGAAGGATGATAGTTTTAGTTCCTGCGTCAATAATTTCTTCAATATTGTCTTTATCGAGGACAGTATCACGATCGAGAATTACCTCATTACGTTCAATAGAAACCACTTCACCAGTGTCTTCATCAACGAAATCTTCGATCCATGATTTTAGTACTCTTGCTGCGAGTTTACGACCTAAAACTTTTTTCAAGTTTGTTTTAGTTGCTTTAACTTCATCTGCAAGGTCGAATATTTCTAAAATATCTTTATCACTTTCGTAACCAATAGCTCTGAACAAAGTTGTAACAGGAAGCTTTTTCTTACGATCGATATATGCATACATGACATTATTAATGTCAGTTGCGAACTCTATCCACGACCCTTTGAAAGGGATAATTCTGGCAGAGTAAAGTTTTGTACCATTTGCGTGCCTAGATTGTCCAAAGAACACTCCAGGAGAACGGTGTAATTGCGAAACGATAACACGTTCTGCACCATTCACTACGAAAGATCCTTTTGGCGTCATGTAGGGAATTGTTCCAAGATAAACATCTTGAACAATTGTTTCAAAATCCTCATGTTCTGGATCAGTACAGTATAGTTTCAATTTAGCCTTCAACGGAACACTATACGTCAACCCACGTTCAATACACTCTTCAATAGAGTAGCGAGGCGGATCAATGAAGTAGTCCAAAAATTCAAGGACAAACTGATTTCTAGTATCCGTTATCGGGAAGTTTTCAGAAAACACTTTAAAGAGACCTTCTTTTTCTCTGTTTTCTGGAGTTGTTTCAAGTTGAAAAAACTCACGGAATGATTTTAATTGAACATCCAAAAAGTCAGGATATTCAAAAACACTTTTGCTAGAAGCGAAATTAATTCTTGTAGCGATATTATTTGATGTTGCCAAGACTACGAAATTTTGTTAGAAAAAAGAACCAGATGCGTATAAATGCATAAAAACAGCACAAGGCATCCCGAAAATCGAGGATGCCTGTACTGTAAAATAAGTATAGTTATTACTTAACTTCAACTTCAGCTCCTGCTTCTTCTAATGAAGTTTTCAATGCATCAGCTTCGTCTTTAGCGATTCCTTCCTTAACAGGAGATGGAGCGCCATCAACTAATTCTTTAGCTTCTTTAAGACCAAGTCCAGTAAGTTCTTTCACTAATTTAACTACAGCCAATTTACTACCACCGGCAGCTTTAAGGATTACGTCAAATTCTGTTTTTTCGTCTGCAGCTTCACCAGCTCCAGCAGCACCACCAGCAACTGCAACTGCAGCAGCAGCAGGCTCGATACCGTACTCATCTTTTAGAATGTTTGCTAATTCGTTAACGTCTTTTACTGTAAGGTTAACTAATGTTTCAGCGATGTCTTTTAATTCAGCCATTTTATTTTATTTTAAAAAAGGTTCAATAATAATAATTAATTAATTTATGCTCTTTCTGAGAGCGTTTTAAGGATTCCAGCGATTTTACCACCTTGACCTTTAAGACCAGACACAACGTTTTTAGCTGGGCTTTGTAGTAAGGTAATAATATCTCCGATAAGTTCGTCCTTGCTCTTGATTGCTGTCAATGCTTCAAGATTCTCGTCACCTAAGTAAACGGTTTCTTCAACATAAGCTGCTTTAAGAATAGGCTTATCGTTCTTTTTGCGGAAATCTTTAATCACTTTAGCAGGCGCATTACCTACTTCAGCGAACATGATAGAAGTTGGTCCTGAAAGAACACCAACTAATTCACCTAGATTCTTTTCAGAAACATTTTCGATTGCTTTTTCAAGTAAAGTATTCTTTACAACTCTTAAGCTAACGTTGTTTTTGAAACATCTTCCTCTAAGTTCATTAATTTTGTCTACAGTCAACTCTGATGTATCTGCTAGATAGAATACACCAGCTTCTTTTAGTTCTGCTGTTAAATCTTCTATGTACTGCGCTTTTTCTTCTCTTTTCATATTTAAAAATTTTAAGCGACAACAGTTTTCGCATCAATTTGAATACTTGGGCTCATAGTAGAACTCATGTATATACTTTTGATATAAGTTCCTTTAGCTGCAGATGGTTTCATCTTGATTAAAGTGCTTAATAATTCAGCTGCGTTGTCTTTAATTTTGCTTCCTTCAAAAGAAACTTTAGCAATATTACTGTGAACAATACCGAATTTATCAACACGGAAATCAATTTTACCAGCTTTAACTTCTTGAACTGCTTTTGCTACGTCCATTGTTACAGTACCAGTTTTTGGGTTCGGCATCAAACCTCTAGGCCCTAAAATACGACCTAAAGCTCCAACTTTCCCCATTACAGAAGGCATAGTGATAATAACGTCAATATCAGTCCAACCACCTTTGATTTTCTCAATGTATTCATCCAGACCAACGTGATCAGCACCTGCGTCTTTTGCCTCTTGTTCTTTATCAGGTGTACAAAGTACAAGTACTTTAATATCCTTTCCAGTTCCATGAGGTAGAGCAACAGTTCCTCTAACCATTTGGTTTGCTTTTCTAGGGTCAACCCCTAGCCTTACACTGATGTCAACAGAAGCATCAAATTTTGCATTGGTGATTTCCTTTACTAAATCACACGCTTCAGTCAACGAATACGTCTTGTCAAAGTCATACTTTGAAAGCGCTTCTTTTCTTTTTTTAGAAATACGTCCCATGATTAATGTTTTTTAGTTTTTAGGAAATTCTCCCTTTACAGTGATTCCCATACTTCTTGCTGTTCCAGCAACCATCTTCATTCCTGATTCAACTGTAAAACAGTTTAAATCAGTCATTTTGTCTTCTGCAATTGCTTTTACTTGATCCCAAGAAACCGACGCCACTTTTACACGGTTTGGTTCAGCGGAACCTTTTTTAAGCTTAGCTGCATCCAACAATTGTACTGCTGCTGGGGGTGTTTTAATGATAAAATCGAACGACTTATCACCATATACGGTAATTACAACAGGTAATACTTTTCCAGCCCTATCTTGTGTTCTTGAGTTAAACTGCTTACAGAACTCCATGATGTTAACCCCTTTTGCACCAAGTGCGGGACCAACGGGCGGAGAAGGATTTGCTGCACCACCTTTGATCTGTAATTTGATCAAACCTGCTACTTCTTTAGCCATTTATATATAATTTGTGTAGTACTCACGTGACCGTATCGATGGGAAGCTTTAATCATCACCGTCACTCCTACTGGTTAAAATACTTATTATTAACTTTCTTTATCCACTTGCATATAGCTCAATTCGACCAAGTTCTTACGACCGAATATTTTCACCATCACCTTAAGTTTCTTTTTCTCTTCGTTAATTTCTTCGATAGTTCCATTAAAATTATTAAATGGTCCATCAACCACCTTAACTGATTCTCCGATAACGAATGGAATTTTCATTTCCGCCTCGTTTTCTGACATCTCATCCACTTTACCAAGAATACGGTTCACTTCAGATTTTCTCATTGGTAAGGGGTCTCCATGCTTTTCAGCACCTAGGAAGCCAATTACATTAGGAACTCCTTTAATAACGTGAGGTACTTCACCTACAAGCGCAGCTTCAATCAGAACATATCCAGGTAAAAAAGTCTTTTCTTTCGAAATTTTCTTACCATTTCTAATTTGAAAAACTTTTTCAGTTGGTATCAGAATCTGTCCAAAGAAATCACCCAAATTTTGACGATTGATTTCCATTTCTAGGTATTCCTTTACCATGCTTTCTTTTCCGCTAATAGCGCGAACAACGTACCATCTTTTTTTAACTTCTTCCACAGTTATTCTGTTAACGTATCACTATTAATAATTATGGATAAATTAATCCAAGAATTCCTTTCCAGAAATAAGTTGATGGATTTATACCAAAGATAAAATCCATTACAAATATAAGTAAGGAAAATATAACAGAACCTATCACTACAATAATAGTGTTGTTCTGTAACTCTGTCCATGTAGGCCAGCTCACTTTATGAACTAACTCATGGTATGTATCCTGAAGATATTCTACAATATTTGCCACTTTCTTTCTTATTAGCACGGGCGGTAGGATTCGAACCCACGACCAATGGTTTTGGAGACCAGTACTCTACCAACTGAGCTACACCCGTAGTGGAAAAAGGGGAGTCAAAAGAACTCCCCTTTTTCTAATTTATTAAATGCTTAACTTAAGATCTCAGTTACCTGACCAGCACCTACAGTTCTACCACCCTCACGGATTGCAAAACGAAGTCCTTTGTCCATAGCAATAGGAACGATAAGTTCAACAGTAATTGTTACGTTATCACCAGGCATAACCATGTCGCGATCTTCTCCTAAAAGAATCTCCCCAGTCACATCAGTTGTACGGAAGTAGAACTGTGGACGGTAACGGTTATGGAATGGAGTATGACGTCCACCCTCTTCTTTCTTAAGAACATAAATCTCAGCTTTAAATTTAGCATGAGGAGTTGTAGAACCAGGCTTACAAATAACCATACCACGACGGATATCTGACTTGTCAATACCTCTTAAAAGAAGACCAACGTTATCACCAGCTTCACCTCTATCTAAAATCTTACGGAACATTTCAACTCCCGTAACTACAGATTTAATTTTTTCGTCTCCCATCCCAAGGATGTCAACTTCTTCACCAGAGTTAATAACTCCACTTTCGATACGTCCAGTTGCAACAGTACCACGACCAGTAATCGAGAATACGTCCTCAACAGGCATCAAGAATGGTTTATCTACATCACGTGGAGGCAATTCGATCCAATTATCAACAGCATCCATAAGCTCCATTACTTTTGCAGACCATTTTTCATCACCGTTAAGAGCTCCTAAAGCAGAACCTTGAATAACTGGTGAGTTATCTCCATCGTAATCATAGAATGATAAAAGCTCTCTAATTTCAAGCTCAACCAACTCTAATAATTCTTCGTCATCAACCAAATCCACTTTGTTCATGAAAACAACAATTCTTGGAACACCAACCTGGCGTCCTAAAAGAATGTGCTCACGTGTTTGTGGCATTGGTCCATCTGTTGAAGCAACAACTAAAATCGCACCATCCATTTGAGCAGCACCTGTTACCATGTTCTTAACATAGTCGGCGTGACCTGGACAATCTACGTGTGCGTAGTGACGATTTTCAGTTTCATACTCAATGTGAGATGTATTGATAGTAATACCACGTTCTTTCTCCTCAGGAGCGTTATCGATTGTGTCAAAACTACGAGCTTCGCAAAAACCTTTTGCTGACAAAACCGCAGCGATAGCAGCAGTTAATGTTGTCTTACCGTGATCGACGTGACCGAGTGTTCCAATGTTTAAGTGTGGTTTGGAACGATTAAATGTTTCCTTAGCCATTTTTTATTTGTTACTTGTTAATATACTAATTTATTCACCTACTTGTTACATACAAGAAAATTCACCCATTTCTATGAGTGATTTCCGACATGTACTCTCCTTCTTCGAGCCAATGACGAGAATTGAACTCGTGACCTCTTCCTTACCAAGGAAGCACTCTACCCCTGAGCTACATCGGCAGCGAGCCTTTAAAAAGATTATAAAAGAGCGGGAGACGAGACTCGAACTCGCGACCCTCAGCTTGGAAGGCTGACGCTCTACCAACTGAGCTACTCCCGCTTTTATTTTTTTCATTAAGCACTAGAACATATGTGTGGGGGGAGAAGGATTCGAACCTTCGAAGGTAAAAACCAACAGATTTACAGTCTGTCCTCGTTGGCCGCTTGAGTATCCCCCCAATATGTTTTAGAGCCGATGGAGGGACTCGAACCCCCGACCTGCTGATTACAAATCAGCTGCTCTAGCCAGCTGAGCTACATCGGCGCTTAATATTGGTATTAATAATAATCTTTTAAAGAACTCCCTAACTTGTTTTTACTAACCCGTTCGGGGTTGCAAATGTATAAAATAAATGAATTACAACAAGCACTTTTTTAAAAAAAATTCAAACTTTTTTTCTCCACCTCTTGTTTCCACACCTAAATAACACCTCAACACATTGTATTACAAGACTTTGGTTGATCTTAAATATTTTACATTTTTTTTAAAAAAAATATCCTTTTCTATGAATTCAAGCCCTAAATTCAGTTCACCTCAATCCGAAGTACTACTGACAACACATAATCGATTAAAAAAAACAATAAAAAAACATGGATTGAATTAAAATCCTAGTCCTTTTTACCGCCACGGGGATGAGACTGACCATAAATTTTCGCAATTTGATCAAAGGAATTGTGGGTGTACACTTGCGTCGCACTTAGACTGGCATGTCCTAAAACTTCTTTTAATGTTTCCAAACCAGCACCATTATTCAACATGTGGGTAGCAAAAGTATGACGTAACACATGTGGACTCCGCTTATTTAAGTTGGTCAACAAAGACAAATAATACTTTACCTTTCTATAAACAAACTTAGGATACATTTTTTTGCCTTTGTCGGTTATGAAGAGATATTCAATTCGCGCAGCCTGATAACTTGGAGATTCTAAATAGAGGTTTAATTGATCTGACAGTTCTTTTGTAATTGGGATTATCCTTTCCTTATTTCTTTTACCCAGTACTTTTAAGGTGTTATTTTGAAAATCCATTCTTTTTAGATGAATTAACTCGGAAAGTCGCATACCCGTTTGATACAAAACCTCGATAATTAAACGATCGCGTAAACCAGGGAACCCTTCAGGAAACAACTCATTCAATTGCTCCAATTGAATCTCTTCTTCCTTCACAAATTCGGGCAATCTTTTTTCTTGTTTAGGCCCTTTAATTTTTAACATTGGATCAACTTCGATGATGTTGTTTTTTTGGGCCCACTTAAAAAAAGTTCTTAAGGCAGACAGTTTCCGGTTGACTGTACGGTTAGATTGTCCATTATTGATCAATTCGACAATCCACCCACGAACACTTTGATGAGTTAATTCTTTCAATTCCGGCTCACTCTCCACCACCACAAAATCTAAAAAAGTTTGAACATCCTTTTTATAGGCCAATGATGTATGGTCGGAAGCACGTTTTTCAGTGTTTAAATATACAAGGAAGCGTTCAAGCATAGGTATAAAAATAAAAAAAGGAGTCTATAAATAGACTCCTTAACGTATTTTAATAAAATATGTTTATATCTCCTTAGACTGCATACGTTGTTTGTATCCTGCTTTAATACGTTGCTGACGCATTAAAACTGACGGCTTGATAAATTCTTTACGTCTACGGATTTCACGCATTCTACCAGTTTTTTCAAACTTCTTCTTATATTTCTTGAGAGCTCTCTCTATGTTCTCTCCTTCTTTTACAGGTATTACTAACATATTCTATAATTAATTTCAGTTTCTAATTCAGTAAATTGGATGGCAAAGATAATAAGATAAATCTTATGAACAATACTTATTTCAAAATTTCTCTTGAAATAACTACTTTTTGAATTTCTGATGTTCCTTCACCAATGGTCATCAGCTTAGCATCTCTCAAAAACTTCTCAGCAGGATACTCTCTTGTATATCCATACCCACCCATAATTTGGACAGCTTCATTTCCGCAGGTCACTGCAGTTTCGCTGGCAAAATATTTAGCAAAAGCTCCTTCTTTGGTCAGTTTTTGACCCTTATTCTTCAAGGCTGCTGCGTTAAAAGTCAACAACTCTGCTGCATGAACATTTGTGGCCATATCTGCCAATTTAAAACTAATTCCTTGGAATGAAGCAATCGGTTTTCCGAACTGTTCTCTTTCTTTTGCGTATTTCACAGACGCTTCATATGCTCCTCTAGCGATACCACAACTTAATGCAGCAATAGAGATTCTACCACCATCAAGAATTTGCATCGCTTGAACAAATCCCATTCCGACTTCACCAATGACATTTTCTTCGGGTACACGAACATTATCAAAAATAAGTTCAGCAGTTTCACTCGCTCTTACTCCTAATTTATCACCAATTTTAACAGCAGAGAAACCAGGTGTTCCTTTTTCTACGATAAAAGCAGTAATTCCTTTACTGTCTAATAATTCTCCAGTACGAACTAAAACAACAGCTACATCACCAGACAATCCGTGGGTAATCCAGTTTTTTGCACCATTAATAACCCATTCATTCCCTTCTTTAACAGCAGTTGTTTTCATTCTCATGGCGTCAGACCCTGTATTTGGCTCTGTTAATCCCCACGCACCAATAAATTCACCTGAAGCTAATTTTGGAAGGTATTTTCTTTTTTGTTCTTCAGAACCATGGTAGTAAATATGTCCAGTACATAGTGAGTTATGTGCTGCAACAGAGAGTCCAAGTCCACCACAAACTTTTCCTAATTCGATCAAGGCAGTTACATATTCATCATAAGAGAAACCACTTCCTCCATATTCTTCAGGAATGTAAATACCAAGCAATCCTAGATCACCTAGTTTTTTCATCACATCAACAGGAAAGAGTTCTTTTTCATCCCATTCTAACAAATTGGGTTTGATTTCCTTTTCAGCAAAATCGCGTATCATTTGTTGAATCATTAACTGATTCTCGTTCAAATCAAAATTCATTGTGTTTACTATTTATGGTTTTTACAAAAATCACTACAAAAAGTAGATTTCAAAAAGGCGAAGATAATATTTTTTTAAAGCTTGAACCTTTTGTATTCCAAATTATTCTACTTTCAGATAAGGCATAATTGTCTTTAAGACCTGTCCATCAATGTATGGAGACAAAAGCAAATCATTCAATGAGTCATATTCTTTATGGTTCTTTCTAAAATAAACAATTGATTTGGCCATATCTCTACTGATTAGTGGATGTTTCCTAAGCTGCTCTTCACTCGCGGTATTAACATTTAGTTTATTGACTTCATTAGGGTCTATAATAAGGTAAGGCAATATTTCACTCAACTTTTCTTCGTCCATTCGATAGATATCAAGTAACTGATCGGAAGAAATAAATCCTCCATAATTCTCTCTGATTTTCAGGATTTCCTTTGCGAAGAAAGGACCGATTCCAGGAATGGTTTGTAGTTCTCTACTTGAGGCATGGTTGATCGACATAGGTGTTAATTCAACAGTTTTTTCTCCAATTTCATCCCTATCCTCTTCAAGACCCTGAGTTTTATCATAATCAGTATTATACGTTGGTTTGCTTTGACTCTTCTTTCCTTCTATTGAGTCAGGAAGATTCAGTTTTGGTTCAAGTAATGAGTACAATTCATCATCGATAACGTATAGCTTTTTCAAGTCTGACTTGACCCTTAATTGGGCACCACTTCCTAAGTATTTCAATATTGATTGGGCTTGTTTTTCTGAAAGTCCAACTAATTTCCACTCCTCTAATGTATACACATTTGGGTCAAAACTCACATCAGGTTGACGATATCGGGTTTCTTTAACAATGGATGAATCTGAAGGGTTGTCTACGATAGCGCTGTACTTGACGTTGTAATTTGGTGGAGTGTAAACATAGTTATGGTATAATCTAGGAGCTACAGCAATGAGGACAAATAAAATAAGCAACACCAAAATTCCTCGACGTGATTTTTTCGAGAAGTGCACCCAATCGCTATCCCAGTTATTTTTCGACAATATTACTATTTAAATTTCTTAATCGCTCCAGACTTTACTCTACTAAAATAATCAATCATATCAGATTTCACTTCACCTGACATAATAAGCAGTCCTAAAATATTCGGGAAAGCCATTCCTAGAATCATTAGATCTGAAAAATCAATTACAGCTCCTAATCCCACAGAAGATCCTATTACCACGAATACCAAAAATATAAATTTATAAACCAATCCTGCTGTTTTGGTTTCTCCAAACACATAGGTCCAAGCTTTAAGTCCATAATACGACCAAGAAATCATTGTTGAAAATGCAAATAAAACCACTGCAAAAGAGAGTACATACAGCGACCAATCTCCTAATGAAGAGGAGAATGCAGCAGATGTTAAGGCTGCACCATCTAATCCTTCAGGGTCTTGAGCATAGCCGGTAAAAATAATCACTAAAGCTGTCATAGTACAAACGACAACCGTATCGATGAAGGGTTCCAGGACAGCAACCACACCTTCACTCACTGGCTCATCTGTTTTTGCAGCAGCATGGGCAATTGGTGCAGATCCAACCCCTGCTTCATTAGAAAAAGCCGCACGTTGGAATCCTAAAATCAGCACTCCGATAAATCCACCATACATTGCATCAGGGCTAAAAGCACCTGTAATAATTGTATTGAAGCCGTGGCCTAAGTTTTCATAGTTAAAACCGATAATTACTATAGCAGAAACGACATAAATTCCCACCATAGCAGGGACTATTTTGTCGGTTACCTTTGCTATACTTTTTATTCCCCCAACAATTACTACACCTACAAGAATCGCCATTACAATTCCAAAATAGAAGCCATAGGCGGAGAATCCTTCCCAACCTGGAATTTCAGCCAACTGATTGAAAGCTTGATTTGCCTGAAACATATTCCCACCACCTAGAGAACCACCTACACAGAGTACAGCAAACATAATGGCCAACACTTTTCCTAACCGTTTAAATCCTGGACCTCTTTTAGCCAGCCCACGACTCAAGTAATACATAGGCCCTCCGAAAACTTCACCATCTTCTTTTTGATGTCTATACTTTACTCCTAAGGTGCATTCCACAAACTTAGAAGCCATTCCAATTATCCCTGCAAGAATCATCCAGAAGGTAGCTCCAGGCCCCCCCATGCTTATAGCGATAGCAACTCCAGCAATATTTCCAAGCCCTACGGTAGCCGACAGTGCGGTCACTAAAGCTTGGAAGTGAGTTACTTCCCCATGGCCTTTAGAAGGATCATCAAACTTTCCTTTAACCAAATCAATAGCGTGCCTTACCCCCCAGAATTGGATAAAACGCATTTTAATAGTAAAGAAAACTGCACCTAAAACAAGCCAAAGTACAATCAATGGAATTCCCTGAGTTTTATTGGTTAAGTTTTTAAAGTAAAATGGTTGTGGCGATGAGTAATCGATTTTCCCCAAAACCTTCTCTGATCTATTCCCTTTTCTATTGGTATAAAAGACTTTATCACCAGGAGCAACTTTCACCCCTTCATGGATTCCATAATTTAAGATTCCATCCCCCATTGCGTATAATGGAAACTCATCATCCTTGTCTTTTAGTATAGCCACAACCTCAAGGTGCTCAACTTCCTCTCCGTCTTTTTTTATCCATTCCTTTAAAGTATACTCGGTTTTTTCAGCATCAATAGCAAAAGGTGCTTTTAAAACAAACTCGTTAACTTTTACGGTATCTGACCAAATGTTTGCAAATAGAATGTCCTGCATATGCTTAACTGCAGGTTTCATTGCGTTGTTAATGTGTTCTGAAAAACTATTAGGCGCTACATAACCGTTCACTGAAACAGAATCAAAATTCGCATCGATAACTGTGACTTTAACCGAATCTCCTTCAGACCAATTTTTATAGCTACTGTTGTAAATTGAAATATTTGAATTATTCCAAACATATTTATAGGGTTTCTTCCCTCCTTTCACAGAGATTTTAACTGTCACATCATCTATTGCAGGTGTTTTATCATTCATTGTAAGCTCGGCAGTCAAAGGGTCGTTCTGAGCAAATGCAAAATTTGAAAACATGAATAGGGCAGCCAAAACCTTAGCTAATCTCATAAATAATTTTTTTAGTGTTCTAAATTAAAATCTTTTAAGACTTCCATAATAAGGAATCAAGATTTGCTAATTTATAAATATTATTTCAATTGTTCGGGTCAATTTCTAATAAGCTTTCTACAAAGCTTGTAGGTTGATAAGCAAATGTATGGATTGCTTTATCAATTATTAAGCCCGAAGATTGTGGTCTTTTTGCATTTTGGTTGAGTTGGTCAGAACTAATCGCTTGCACTAAACTCCTAGGCGCACCAACATAATCGGCCAGCAATAAAATAAATTCATACATAGAATTCAATTCGCCCCCTGCAACATTGAATACCCCTTTTACATTCTGTTCAATTACTTTAAAGCAAGCTTGTACCAAATCAGCAACAAAAGTCGGAGTTCTAAACTGATCGTTTACAATAGTCAATTCTTTATCAGCCCTTAAGGCCTCCATTGCCCAATTAAAAATATTAGATTTATTCAGTGATTCTCCGGTTCCGTATAGAATGGATGTTCGCAGGATGGTAACATTCGGGTATTTACTTTCAGCAATCAACGCTTCTGCTTTCCATTTTGAAGCTCCGTAAACACTCAATGGATTAGCGAGATCACGCTCATGGTAGAGTTTCTTTTTTCCATCGAAAATAAAATCGGTAGAAATCTGAATTAGATGAATATTTAAGGCTTTAGCTTCAGAAAGCAGGTGTTTTACTCCATTCACATTAACGGCATTACAGTTTTCGACCTGAGCTTCACAAGCATCAACGTTTGTCATTGCTGCTGCATTAATGATATGAGTTGGTTGATATCTTGAAACTATCCCCTTTACTTGGTCAGGTTTTGTAATATCCAAAATTGAAAAATGAAGATCAGGGCACAATGAATAGCGGTTGGAGGAATTAGCTGTAGCCAAAAAATCAATATGATTTTCTAAGCAATATTTTACTAATTTCTGACCCAGAAGTCCATTACTCCCGGTAATTAATATTCTTTTAACGGCAGGCTTCATAACTCCCAAATTGATTTTCTCTTTTTTCTCAATTTAAATATATGTTTATACTCTAGCCCAAGTCCCATCAATAAATAGATAATGATAGGTGATCCAAGTCCAATAAAAGAGCTATAGATAAAAAACAATCTTACCTTAGCAGTACGAATACCCAATTTCTGAGCCCACCATTCACTTACACCGAACGATCGCATTTCAAAAAAGAATACAATTTTTTGGATTAACTTCTTCATATTTTCTTCTCAAGAACCTCTACCCCAACTTTACAGGATAAACATTTTTTAAAGTTACAAAATTCATTGTTTAATTCTAATAAACCTTGACTTTCTAACGCATTTTTAGGGGTAAAGCCGATATTTTTCCAGTAATTAGTAATTGAATTCGTTTCAGGCGGTAGTTTTTCCAACATTTCAATCGCTTTGTCTGTGTGTGAGAAATTACCATCGATGTGTTTTAATGCAACAAAGTAAGGCGCAATTCCATTAATCAAAATATTTGTTTTAAAAAGTGTAGAAAACTTTAATTTTCGTTTTGAAGAAAGCTTGCCGAACACAAAATGTGTTTCCCAATACGGATGAATATAATTACCCTTTAAAGATAATATTCTTTGCACGATTTCTTCACTTTTCAGTTTTTCTAGGTTGATAAAATCAAACTCGAGGAGCAATGCTGAAAGTTGAGCAATAAGAAAAGATGGAAAGCTATAAGGTCGTATCCCTCCAAACTTCCAAGAATTTCGTTTCATTTCTGATAGTTGATGTTTCTCTTTCAAAAACCTCCATTGGTCTTTAAGTCTTAAGTAGTAAAAATCTGTACATTCTTCATTAAGCAAACCAGCACAACCAAATAATAAAGCTTCCAAACGAATTGGGTCCCATTTTTCTTTACTAATGATAGTATAAGGCAATAGTTTCACAAGTTCTTGCATGGGCAATCCATTTGTCCTTCCACCAACCGCCTTAAATAACGCAACGAACAACAAAGCTATTTTATCTCTTGTCCCCTTTTCCACCTCATCAAACAAGCCCAATCCTTTTCTTTCTATTCGGTGTAAGAAAGAAACATCTATTTGTTGAAGCAAAGCCAACTCATGTTCCATAACTGTTTTATAACAAGGGACCTTTTGTACATTATTAATAACAGAAGTGTAATTCAAATAATGGTTTTTATCTATTACTTCTTTCAATTCAATTGTAGGTAGCACCGCACCGTTCACATACACTTCTTTATCGTGTTCGTAAACAACATGGAGAACGACATTATTATATGCTTCATCAAGGTGATGTTGATGTGCATACCAATCTGATGATTTGATATGCAGTTCAATATTTCCAGACCAGCGAAGACCATCGACAACCACAGTTCCGTTAAAGAAGTCTGGACCAGCATCTAGATTGTACCATCCAACCTCCTCGACATAAACAGGTTGCTTTGACCCGTTGGCTAAAATTAATTGACTAAAGTCTAAGCGTTTCATACGCCATAAATAGTGCAGATATTCTTCTTGCATGATTAGGTGGTTTTAAAAATAACACTATTTAAGTTAATAAATAATATGAGTAACCACAAGAAGATTTAAAAATATTATTTCTTTACTCCCCTCACCCCAATAACCGTAATGTCGTCAGTTTGAGGCTGATCAGCAATCCACTCTGATAAATGCTCTTGAAGCATTACGTTTTGATCATGAAGATGTTGCGGAGATATAGCATCCAAAAGAGCGAGGAACCTTTTTATCGTGAGCTTTTTATTTTTCTCGCCTCCAAATTGATCTGGGTAACCATCTGTAAAAACATATAAGGTTTGTTGGTTGGTAAAAGTCATTTTAAAAGTTTTATACTCAAACTCTTCTCCATCTAGTTCGTCCCCAATATGTTTAACTTGCCCTTTAACGACCTCTAATTTATCACCATGAACGTCGGTTACAACAAACCTTCCACCAGCAAGAGCATATTCTAAATTGTCGGAATTATCATCAAAAACACATACAACTGTTTCCATTCCATCTTGGATTCGATTTCGTCCATCTCGTGGTAATACATCCATTAATCGGGTGTCTAACTCGTTTAATATTTTCCCTGGGTCGGTAACATTTGCTTCGAGGATAATTTGATTTAATATATTGATTCCTAATAAAGTCATAAAACTACCAGGTACTCCATGACCAGTTGAATCGGAAACAATTAAAATCGTTTTATTTTCAATTTTCTTTAGCCAATAAAAGTCTCCCGAGACGATTGATTTTGGACGGTAAAGGATGAAGTGTTCATCAAAGGCCTGATCAAAATCAGTAAATCTGGGCAGCAAATTAAATTGAATTCTTCTTGCGTAATTTATAGAAGAAGTGATGTCCTTATTTTGATCTCTAATAATTGCATTGGTTTTAATTGCCTCAGTAATATTTCTGGCCAATCCCAAGAATCCAATTACAACATTTTCTGCAGCAGGTTTATTCATTGTAGTTAAATTAAGCCCTAACCACTTTAACTCACCTCCGTCGTATATTATAGGAAATTCAATATAGTCACCTTTATTTCGTCCTTTCAAGCAATGATCAAAAAAGTCACGCACCTTATTTTGCAATGAAGGCTTCACCAAATTAAAGATTGAAGTATCTAATAATTCACTTTTTGATTTTCCGAAGACAACCTCACACTTATCATTAACAAAGGTGAACTTCCCATCGGTATCTGTTTGGAAAATCAAGTCATCTGCATTTTGCACAATCAGCTCATAATAATTTTCAAGGTTTATTTTTTCGGTCACATCCTGTCCTAATATCACCCTAACATCATCAGAGAACTCTTTGCACGACCATTGATAATAAACGACGTCGTTGTTAGCAGTAATTAAAGGTGTAACGAAAATGGCTCCTTCTTTGAATTGAGACCTTAAATCTAGATTTGAAAATCTATCAGTAGTATTGTGTTCAGGTAAAAATTGATTCAAGAAAGAAATAGATTTACCTTTTAGATTATCATCAATTCCTAAAAGTAACTCTGTATTTTCGCTGGCATAAGAAATATTCCCTTTCACATCAAAGGCAATAACAAGAGCATTTCCGTTATTGACTACTCCTGATGTAAAAATTAATTGCTCGAGTGAGTTATTTCTTAAATAAGTCATAAACACCATTAAGAATCCAGCTATTGCAATTCCCAACAAGAATAAATATTGATTGAAAACTGCATCTTGAATAAAGAAGATAATCATGAAACTTAAAGCGCCAAGGGTAAGGCTCAAGAAAATTACTGAACGTAGTCTTTTTAGGGTGTAGGGCGCCACAAAGGTAACCAGCAATACAATAATAAAATAAAACGGATGAATATTTGAGAGATAGACAAAAAGCAGATTGTAGGCCAATAAAATCAAGAAGCTAAAAATGAGATACAGCCCTACCCTTTTTGCATTTTTCACGAAAGCCACCAAATAAAACAAGCCTAACATAATCAAACCAACGAACAACGTACTAACGTCATGATATTCGATGGAGGATTCGATTCTTGGCGCAAAAATGTGTGCAGAAGTATTTGCAAATGCTCCAAAAGCAATGATACTACTCGCTATTTTTCGATCTGCCCCTACATCTCTAGATAGAATAATGTTACTACGATTAAAGCTTCTTGTTCGATCAAGAATTAAAATATTAATAACTATAAGCAGTGTAATTACAGAAATGATAAACCATTTATTTCTATAAAACGGTACACTGACCCTGAAAGTCAATTCGGAAGCTTCACTAATGTTTTCTCCATCAACAGAAGCCCTCACCTTAAACACATAATTTCCAGATTTTAAATTGTTATAATATGCTTCTTGACTTTTTCCCCATTCGGACCATTCTTTGTCGTAACCTTCTAACATATAGCTATAAGAAACAAAATTAGATTTGGTATTCACACTACTAAACTCAATCAACAAGTTATTGTCTTCTGTATCAAGTATGATGTCACTTTCTGTGTTAAGTAAATTGGTTACATTTTGATTTTTAAATGAGTAGATGATTGGTTTGTTTGGTGCTAAAGTTTTCCTAAGGTATTCAGGCCTAACCATAATCAGTCCTTCTAAGGTCCCTAAGAATATTGAACCGTTAGGGTCTTTAAATGAAGACCTCATGTGTGTTTCATACCCATAAAAACCATTATTTCTATTATAAGTATTACTCGATTCTGGTTTCCCTTGATTATCTACGGCAATAACAGTAACTCCTTTATTACTACCCACCAACAGGTTTCCGTATTCATCGCTATTTAAAGTATAGATCAACAATGAAGGCAAGTAGATTTCGCTGGTAATGGAAACAAACTCTTCGTCCTTTGTAATTCCCATCAAACCATTGTCAAAACTAAACCACATTGTTCCATGAATGTCGATTGTTGAGTTCCCAACATAAGAACCTAATTCTTGTCCGTCTACTTTATTTGACAATTGTGTAAGCATCTCCCTCTCTCTATCATAGCGATAGACGCCATAATTGGAACCAAAATAAAGGGCTGATGAATCTTTAGGACTAACTACATTATAAAAATAAGCGGGGGCGCTACTGTAATGAACCTCTTCTCCATTTTTTAGATTTCGCCTAAACAAGCCTTTACTTTCGACCGAGTACCATAAATAACCATAAGCATAAGTCACCAAAGTAATCTTTTCTTCACTTAAAGTACTTAAAGGTTCGAAAGGAACAAGCTTTCCTTTTTCAATTATTCGTATTCCTTTATTCGTTGATAAAAGTGCAGTATCACCAATATGGGCTATAGAAGTTACAAAAATTTTATCATTTTTGGTGAAATCTTCTCTTTCTACCTTAGGGGTAATGAAAGTTCCTTCATTCCCAATTGTGATTACAATATCATTACCCTTCGTATGAGCAACAAATCTAATTAAGGAGTTTTGATAAATTGGATGATGATTAATTACTGTGAATGGTTCTAAAGATATCCTAAACACACCACTTGTTCGTGTGGTCACCCATATATCTTGGTTGCCATCAATTAAAACATCTGTTGGGTCAAAAATTCTTTTGGCTGAATTGTGTGTAATTTTTGTATAAGTATTGTTTTCAATATTTCTTTTAAACACCCGTCCTTGATTGGTAATAAAAACCATCTCATTCCCTTTGCGGTCCCAACGCAAAACATATTCGCCTTCAAGCAACAATTTATTTTCAAGGTTTTCTTGAACAAAGAATTTTGGTCGATTATCATCCAGCAAAACGGTGATTTCGTTTTTCAAATGTTTATCTACAAGGACCAAACTATCACCAGATTGGAAAGCCGCGACTAGGTTTTTAGTCACACTTTCATCTGTAACTAACCATTCATTTAAATTGAAAATTCTGTTTTCCTGAATCAGATAATTCCCTTTAGAACTAAAGACCAAAAGGTTCTCAAGAAACTCTAGCTGACCAAAAAATTGCGTATTGGTATTGTAAGGATAAGTTATTTTCTCATCAACAAGAAGGCTGTCTTTATAAATTTTCAAACCACCATCTTGTAGAACGACCTGTTTATTATCAAAATTAATAATGGCATGATTTCGCCCTACGTACTGAATATGATCAACCTTTCGAATTTTGCCGTCCTCATATTCATAAACTCCTCTATAAAGGGTTGTGAAGAAGAGCTTTTTGTCTTTAAATGAAATATGATTTACGTGCCGGTTATTTCTTCCCTGCTCATGCTCAAGATAATTAAAGGTTTTCCCATCAAAACGCATTAAGCCACCTCCATCTGTTCCAAACCACAAATATCCTTCTTGGGACTCTTCAATCGTAAGTAGGGTAGAAAGATTCAGTCCGTCCTCATGCCCATAATTTTTGAACGTGTATACTTGAGCCACGAATTGATGTGACAATAAACAAACACACAAAAGGAAAGCGAACTTTCTAAGCTTCATAACCGATAGGAATCTAGCAATAAATCTACAAAAAAAATACTTAGAAACCTTTGTGAAACGAACTAATCTTCTGTTAAGAAATTACTTTTATAGATTCTTGCACTATACGCGCTACCCTCTTGGCTTCATTTAGATCGTCATTAGTAATGGTAACATGTCCCATTTTACGATTGGGTTTGGTTTCCTCTTTTCCATATAAATGAACATATACCTCACTCATTTCCATAAGCTTTTCTATCCCATCGTAAACTGCAGGTCCTGTATAACCTTCTTCTCCCAAAAGGTTCACCATCACACCAGGTCTTTTAATTCCTGTATCACCTAAAGGCAATCCTAAGATAGATCTTAAATGTTGTTCGAACTGGGAGGTGAAATTACACTCAACAGTATGGTGCCCGCTATTGTGTGTTCTAGGAGCAACTTCATTCACGAGCAGTTCATCTTCTTGTGTCAAGAATAGTTCGACCGCTAAAAGACCAACTAACCCAAGATCTGTTATGACTTTTTCTGCCAATTCAGTTGCAGATTTTTCAATAGCTGCTGAAATATTTGCGGGACTAAACAAAAACTCAACAAGGTTTAAAGTTTTGCTAAATTCACATTCCACAACAGGGAAAGTTTTAATTTCTCCATGTTCGTTTCTAGCCACTAGTACCGACAATTCTTTTTTAAAGTTAATTTTTTTCTCGATTAACGAAGGTCCATTAAACGATTGATCGAAATCTGCTATCGTTTTTATTGTCATCACACCTTTACCATCATACCCTCCTTTTCTCATTTTTTGAACAAATGGCAATTGGTCGGTATATTGGGCTATTTCAGACTGATCATCAATCAAATGAAAAGGAGCAGTAGGAATATTGTTCTCTTTATAAAAGTTTTTTTGCAGTCCTTTATCTTGAATTAATCGTAAAATATGCGGCTGTGGAAACACTTTAACACCTTGTTTTTCGAGTTCCTCAAGCGCATCTACATTAACATGTTCAATCTCTACCGTTACCACATCTTTATCTTTTCCAAACGCCACAACATCATCAAAAGACAGAATATTTCCTTCAACGAATTCATAGGCCAACCTCCCACATGGCGCGGTAATTGAGCTATCCATTACATAAACATGCACATCATAATTCATTGCAGATTGAATGAGCATTCTCCCCAATTGACCACCACCGAGAACACCTAATTTAAAACTTTCACCGTACCACTTATTTTTCATCTTTCCTTCTTTTACAAAATCATTGCGAAGATAAAGAAGCCTTTAATAGAACACGACAACTTTCATAAAAAACTTTAGGAATAAAAAAAATGCATTTAAAATATTATCTTTGCACTCAGAACAAACTCATTTAAAGTGCAGATTAAGGACAAAAAATTTGAATTATACATTCCAGAAAAGGAAATTCAAGAATCAATTAAGAAAGTTGCAAATCAACTGAACACAGACTACAAGGGCGAAGAAGTCGTTTTTATTGGTGTACTAAACGGTGCATTTATGTTTGCAGGTGATTTAATGAAAGACATTGATTTAGAATGTGAGATTTCTTTTGTTAAAGTAAAGTCTTATAAAGGCACTTCAAGTACAGGAAAAGTACACGAATTAATTGGGTTAACTACTGATGTTAAAGAAAAGCATGTAATTATCATTGAAGATATTGTTGATTCGGGATTAACCTTGGGCAAACTTTATTCTATGATTGAACACCACGACCCAAAGTCGGTTCAAGTTGCAACCTTACTTTACAAACCTGATGCTTTTCAAGGAAAGCACCCGCCTAAATATGTTGGTCTCGAGATTCCAAACAAATTCATTGTTGGTTTTGGACTAGATTATTTAGAAGCGGGAAGGAATATAAGAGACATTTATCAGATTATAGAATAAAATTAAACTATGTTAAATTTAGTATTGTTTGGCCCTCCAGGGGCTGGGAAAGGTACCCAATCATCAAATATTATTAAGGAATTTGGTCTAATCCACCTCTCTACTGGAGATATTTTTAGAGCGAATATTGGGAACTCAACGGACTTAGGAAAACTAGCAAAGTCATACATAGATAAAGGACAATTGGTTCCTGACGAAGTGACAATAGATATGCTTAAATCTGAGGTCAACAAATTTGATGATCCAAAAGGATTTATCTTTGATGGTTTCCCTAGAACAAAAGTTCAAGCCGAGGCTTTAGATGAGTTTTTAGCGGAGAAAAACTCCAAAATTGCAGGAATGATTGCACTTGAGGTTCCTGAAGATGAACTAAAGGAAAGACTGCGCAAAAGAGCGATCAATTCAGGGCGTACAGACGACGCTGATCCAAAGATAATTGCCAACCGAATTGACGTTTACAATAAAGAAACGGCACCCGTTAAGGTTTTTTACAAACAACAAGATAAACTTCACCTGATTAATGGTAAAGGTAGCATAGAGGAGATTACGAAAGCAATCGTAAAAACCATCAATGCAATAAAAGATTAAATTCAATGGCTTCAGACAACTTCGTAGACTACGTTAAGATATACTCCAGATCAGGAAAGGGAGGAGCTGGATCTCGTCACATGAGACGTGAAAGGCACATCCCAAAAGGAGGTCCTGATGGTGGTGATGGAGGTCGCGGAGGTCATGTAATTATTCGTGGAAACAACCAAATGTGGACTTTATTGCATTTAAAGTTTCACAAACACATTAAAGCTGATCACGGTAAAAACGGCACAGGACAACAAAGAACAGGTGCTGAAGGTGCTGATGCTTACATTGATGTTCCAGTTGGGACTATTGTAAGGGATTCTGAAACCAATGAAGTGCTTTTTGAAATCAATGAACATGGTGAGGAAAAAATCTTAAGAAAAGGAGGTAAAGGTGGACGTGGAAATACCCATTTCAAAAGTTCAACCAACCAAGCTCCTGACTATGCCCAACCAGGTGAAGATTTCGATGAAGGATGGTCTATTTTGGAACTTAAGATTTTGGCGGATGTTGGTTTGGTCGGATTCCCAAATGCCGGAAAAAGCACACTTCTTTCTGTACTTTCGGCGGCTAAACCCGAAATTGCTGACTATGCATTTACAACTTTACGTCCTAATTTAGGCATTGTTGAATACCGTGGAAATCGCTCATTTGTTATGGCTGACATTCCCGGTATTATTGAGGGAGCTCATGAAGGAAAAGGTCTAGGATTAAGATTCTTAAGACACATAGAAAGGAATTCAATCTTATTATTTCTTATTCCAGCAGACAGTGATGACATTGCAAAAGAATATGAGATTCTAATTAATGAACTTAGGTTGTATAATCCTGAGTTGTTAGATAAAGAGAGGCTACTTGCTGTCTCAAAATCAGATATGTTGGATGCTGAGTTAGAAGAAGAAATCAGAAAAGAGTTACCAGACATAAAAACCCTTTTTATATCTTCTGTGTCTCAAAAAAATCTAACTGAACTTAAAGATACAATCTGGAATATTTTACAGAAATGATTGAATGGTTAAAAGAAATTGAGCAAAACGTGCTCCTTGCGATCAATGGTGCACACACTCCATTTCTAGATGAGTTAATGTGGTTGGTGAGCGATAAGTTCATCTGGTTCCCGTTTTATTTGCTACTGTTCGTTTTCGTATATTTAAAATACTCGCTTAAACATGCATTGTGGTTTACCTTATTTGGATTTGCCGCAGTAGCCCTTGCTGATTCTACTGCAAACTTTGGGTTTAAGCATACCATTATGCGCTATCGTCCTTCACATCATTTAACCTTAGGAGAACAACTGCGTTATCATGAGATTAAACCTGGAGATTTTTATAAAGGTGGTCAATATGGTTTCATCTCTGGTCATGCTACTAATTCTTTCGTAATTGCTGTTATGTTTATTCTACAATTACGACCTAAAATGAAATACATCACTCCTATACTCCTTTTTTGGGCACTTATTGTTTCTTACAGTAGAATGTATTTAGGAGTCCATTATCCTACCGATATTATTGGTGGAGCAATCTGGGGTTCTTCTATTGCTTTCTTATTCCACTGGTTCTACAAAAGAACAATTTTAAACAAAGTTTAAGCTACAGGCACTAGTTTTTTGATCTCTTTTAAGAGTGCATCTCTTTCTATAGAAATATGTGAAAGATCAGTTCTGGCCACTTTATTCATCTTTCGATGTAGTTTAAGGGTTTTATTCCAATTAATGGTAACAACTGCAGACAATGGAACAATAAACAAACCAGCGAATAACAGAGCTAAAAATGATAAGCTAAAAATCTTGGCGAAAATTAGAATTAAGATAAAGTTGTAAATTCCTACAGCTGCAGCTCCAACCAACATTTTCACACTGCTCCAGAACACTTCTCTTTTCATAGTGTTTTCTACAAACCGTTTGATCAATATATAAGGAAGATAATTCAATGCCAATCCAATTAGGACTATCGGGAACAATCCTACCAAATAAATGATGTCCTTCGCTTTACTCCTTTGGTTGGTGGTTACTTTATATAAAGGTGTTTCTTCTACACCATTTTCTTTTAAGGTTTCAAAGTAATTCTCTAATCGCTTTTTCAAACTTAAAAGTTCTTGATTGCTTTCAATCTTCGTCTCATTAAACCAAGTTGCTAAACGCTTAGAATACTTCCATCGATCAAGTAATGGAATGGAAAAATCGGTATCAATAGCATTCATCCCCTTGCGTGTTATTCGCATGATGTGTTCATGAAAAGGGGCCATATCCTTATTGCGCACATCAGTAATTTGATCACGCATCTCCTGTTCAATTCTTAAAGTAAGTTCATGAATGGTTTTATTTGGGTCGTTTTCATATTCGACTTTGAAATCGTTTAAACAAACAGGAACACCATTTGAGATCAAACAATCGCTCCCAAGCACTTTAGGGTCGGAATAGTTTGCACCAACAGCTTGAATAAATATTTTTTGTCTCCAATCATCGTCCTCTAAGGCCATAAACCCCATTCTCACCGCACCTTTTTTAATCGGTTTTAGTCTTCGAATAAAAACGTCATCGGTAAAGCCTTCAGAAAATATCAGTAAACTACGACCATATTTTAAAATCCTACCACACTTTTTAAAAATAGCCTCATTTTTTTCTTTTGTATCTACACCATCTTGTTTTCTGTAAATCGGAAACATATGTGCCGCCCAAAGTATAGGTCTCATCAAAGGGGTGAAAATATCAGACCTCGTCATAAAGAATATTATAGGGCGCTGAGTTCCAGCAACAACCAACGGATCCATAAAAGAAGAAGCATGATTACTCATGTAGATGGTACGTGCGAATCTTTTTTTAGGTTTATTGACATTTTTAAATCTTGGATAATAAATCCAAAGTGTAATTTTTAATAAAAACTTCAGTAAAAAATATAATGGCCTCATATAATTCTACAGCTAAAATAAATATGGCGCAAAAATAAGAAATTTCGCAAAAGAATAGCTCTCTACTTCTCCTGAAGCATTAAACAATTGTCTTAAAATTGAGGTTTAGAAAGTTTCCTCCTTCAAACCCTTGACTCAAATCCCCTTCTAGTTGATCAATCAGTGCAGAAATTAGGATTGAATTCATATCATTAGACGCTTCAACATCGATAGGGTCATTTAACTCGTAACTCATTTGGTCTTTAATATTAAGATCAAAAGAAAACTTATCGTTAGTGCGTTTTAAGCTGATATCGAAATCAATTTCATTAAGTCCATTCTTACCAGCCCTTTCCACCCAGAAATAAAAAACCTCAGTAATATACATTCCTAATGGGACCAATATATCTAGACTAAAGTGCTTTGCAGAAATATCAAAATTGGATTGAACCATAACCGTCTTCGATGTACTTTTAAGAAAACTCATCAAATCATTCATATAAGAAGTAATATCGACCATATTCATTTCCATCGACTTATAAATATTCTGATGAATTAAAGCCATCACTTGAACACGGTTATAAATCTCAATTAAAGATTCTGAAGCTTTTGAAGTGTCTCTATTGATATATAGGCGCAATACACTTGAAATGATTTGAAGGTTATTGGTCACCCTGTGATGAACTTCTTGCATCAGGGTTTCTTGTTTATCATTTTGATATTTCATTTCAGCATATTGCTCTGAAAGCACATCAATTGCCTTGTCTAAATCTTCACTTTTCTTATGAAGTACTTTTTCTAGTTTTTCCTTAACTTTCTCTAGTTTATCTTTCTCATGAATCTTTACTAATACTCCGGCGGCCATAGAGGTTAAAACCTCCAACAATTTTTTATGTTCTTCTTTATAAAAGTTCTTTTCTGGATGTTCACTACTGATGACAGCATAGACCTTGTTTTGGATCTTCACTGGAACAACCATTTCAGAACCTGCTTGAACAACATCTAATACATAATCCGAGCTTTTACTCACATCTGGAAACACTAGTGTTTCCCCTGTCTTGGCTGAAATACCTGCGTGACCTTGACCAAACTTTAACTGAAGTGGATTGGTTATTTCTCCTTTTTCAATTTTAGACTCTCCATATGCAGCAACTTGCTTTAGCACTTTATTTTCTGAATCTACCTTATAAACAACACAATCAATAAATTGCATTTGCGTAGCAATATCAGTGGAAAGAATATTAAAGATGTCGAGTTCTGATTGAGCGGTGATTATATCCTGACTCAACTTATGAATAATATTAATTAAGGAAGTTAGACTTTCTTTGTCTGTCAATTCCTCAATATTAATATTATTTATTCTATCGTTAGTCATAATAGGCCAGTTACGACTATCAATGTAAGGATTAAAAACATAATAATTGTTAAAAAATATTGTGAAGAATTGAAAATTTCGACAAACTATAAGATTTCATCGTTGTGTAACTCTTTTTCTATGTTTCTATTGCTTCCGAAAGTCAACCCAAGATTTAATTCATGCACAAAATTACTTGGTCTTTGAACTTTCCCGATAGCTATATCATATGAATAACCTACCCTTAAGTTCTTAGCGAAATTTAACCCTGCTCCCACAGTGATCGCATCTTGAATTCTATATCCTACATTGACCCAGTAGCGACGTTCAAAATGAACTCTTGCACCGACATTAAAAGAGAGTGGTGCGTTTTCAATAAGCTGAGCCATAAGGTGTGGTTCAATAGACACGTCTGATGCAGGTAGGGCAATATTGTACATTCCATAAGCAAACCAATGTCTTCCAAACTGAGTTTGAGTAGCAACATCGTCTATAATCAAATCATTTTTCAACAACTGTGTGCTGGACACCCCCAATTGAAAGTTCTCGCCATACAAAGCGATACCTGCATTTAAGTCGAATATTGATTGGTTAGCGTTTCGTGATAAAAACTGATCATAACCTGCGTCATCTTGATTCAAAAGAACAACTTTGTTACTGACAATTCCCATGTTGCTCCATCCAACGCTCAAACCAAGACTTAACATCGCTTTTTCTGTAAACCTTAAGTGATAAGCATAACTAGCCATAACACTAGCTTTTCTGAACGGTCCGACTTGATCAGCCATCATTCGTCCTCCAACAACATGTTTATTTATCCCTACACTGTTTATTGGTGTTGAATAAATCAAGTCACCATCATTGTTAAATTCATTCAGCACCTTATTGCGCTTATCAAATCGAATTTCAGAATGAACAGTGGCATACAAACTCTGCGGCGCTCCTTCAATTCCAATCCATTGTTTACGATAGCCCAAATCTACATTTACAGTTTTGGACATTCCTCCAGCTGCTGGATTAAAAAAATAAGGATTATTATAATATTGTGTGAATTGCGACTCTTGCTGACCAAACGTCAGTAAAGCTACAAGTAAAACACCTATTGTTAAAGTAGTTTTCATAATTGTAATTTTTTATCTGATGATACTGATTGGCCCAGTTATCTCTGTATTTATGCTATCGTTGAGAAGTATTCTATAGAAATAAGTTCCCATAGGCAGCTCTTCTCCATTATTCATCAAAGTTCCATCCCAAGGCTCTTCGTACCCCTCTGATTCAAAGACTAAGTTACCCCACCTATTAACAATGGTAACCATAGCATTAGGATACAAAACATTTAAATCGGTGATTACAAACAAATCATTTCTTCCATCAGCATTAGGTGTAATTACTGTTGGTAAAACAGGATTGTACGCATCACATTGCACACCTTCTACCTTAATTGTATCTGTTGTGGTTCCACACACAGGATGATTATGTCCATAAACAATATAATTATCGCCTCCACTCACACTTAAAACGGTAGGCGTACTCGTTTTTTGATCTGTAATTTCGATTCCACCTGTAAGACCGTACCAAATTCCCTTAACTCCATTAGGAATAGGAGAACCCTGCAACTGAAAGCCTTTATTGACCAAGCAAACTGTTGTGTCAGGAGAATATATTTCTGCCCTTCCATTTGTATATACTCTAAGTGTATCAGATGTACTAGGACAAACACCATTACTTACTGTCCAAACGATTTCATTCCAACCTGGGTCAAGATTATACAAGACAGTATTAGGAGCTAAATCATCTAAGAAACTTGCTGTTCCATTTACAGAGGTCCAACTCCCCACACCTACAGAAGGGCTCGTTGCCACAATATTTACCGATGTATCGCCACAAATAGTAAGATCGTTTTGAGTGTTTGCTTGAGAAGGATTATCGAACACCTCCATTGAAACAGTATCGCTAGTAGCGCCACAAGATGAAGAAGTAACCGTCCACACAAAAGTATTGATGCCAAAACTCAAGTTATTTGCTCCGGTTGTATTTGCAAATTGATTAGTCAATGTTGCATTACCAGTAATTACTGTCCATTCTCCCACACCACTTGTTGGCGCTGTTGCTTCTAATGTAACACTATTTTCATCGCAAAATTGCGCTGGAGCAGTTAGTATTTCAGCTGTACTTGGCAACTCTAATATTTCAACATTAAAGTTACAAGAAGCAACATTCCCAGAGGCGTCTATCACTTCATAACTTTGATTTGTAACTCCGATAGGAAATGCGTCTCCTGAAGTGTATCCAGTAGCATCGTTTTGGGTCAAAGTATATCCGGTACAGTTTTCCACAACTATTGGAGCATCATAAGCAACGACGGGCTCACAACTAACGGTATCACTAGGACAAGTAATGACCGGTGGTGTAGATTCATAAACAGTCAATTCAAAAGTACATGAGGTGGTATTTCCTGAGCCGTCTTCTGCAATCAACTCAACGGTATGCATACCCGAACCAATTTCAGTTCCAGGAGCAGGGATTTGGGTAAGCGTTGGCACTCCACAGTTATCAGTAGCTGTTGCTAAGGAAGTAAAATCTGTAATTTGATATCCACAATTCGTCCCATTATTTACAGTTTGATTTGATGGACAAGTTATAGTAGGAGCGATATTATCAGTTGAGCTCAGTTGAATATTGTAAATGGCAGCTGATGGATTGGTTCCTAACCCGTCATTATTATTGACCCATTGAAATGCAATTTGAACATCGGCGTTATTGTTTGCAGATACTGGCAGAGCGATGGTTCTGTTTGTCCACAACCCTTGAGGAGCACATGCACCAAAAGGAGTTTTTGGTGTATCTTCAAGCACAGTCCAAGTACTTCCATCAAAGTACCAAACAATCAGATTATCATCAGTTCCATCTCCATTTTCTATGTATTCAAATGAAAGTTCAATAGCACACTTGTTAGAACAATCAATTGCTGGAGAAATCGCTTTTGCATCTGTTGAAGTTTGAGCTCCTTTAGAATAATCTGCACCGTTATCAGTCAACCCACCAATATGTAGTGTCGGATTAGTACCACAAGCAGCACCACAATTCCCGACACCCTCGCCATTTTCAGTAGCACTTATGTACCACCTATTTGCGTCGACATCATTATTGGCTACTGGAGCGTCTATAGTCCAAGTTCCATTTGCAGAAACAAAACCATTGGCCAGTGTACCAGCGTTACAACCTGTACCAAAAGTCTCCGTCCAAAAAACTTGAGCGCTTAAATAACCCGTACTAAAAAAGAAAAAACACAGTAAGATACCTGCTTTAGAAATTCCCCTCATAATATAGTAGTTTTGTGTTTTGTAATAAAAGATATTCTCCGAATATAATACATTTAGAATGTAAAAGAAAAAGATTTTACATTAAAAAACACAGAAAGGACAATTCTATACCAAATGATCTAGATTAACTACAAACATTATGAAACTTGAGCACACAAGCGATAACAATTGAGAATCAACACTTCATACTAGCTCACAGGAGGTTTCTTTCTTAAGAGAAGTATAAATTCAATCACCGGTGGGAGCAACAAGAAGAGCGTTCCATAGCGGGTTACAGAAAAAATCCAATCACCTTCAGTTGAAACGAGTGGTAGAGGGATAATAATTGCAATAATTCCAACATAATAAAGCCAATTATACCAAGGCATTTTCTTTTGAATAAACCTTTTAATTAATTGTGTCAAAATATAAACGATAACTGCAATCAATAAAGAAGTTGGCAAGGTTCTGAGATCAGTTATAGTGCTTGCAAATAAATAATATTGAAATACAAATAAGGCGGAAGCGATTAGAATGACCAACAATAAGTACAACACACCTTTATTAAATTTATTCATCACCATAATATTCTTCTTTATTTCTACAAAAATAAACTAAAGAATTGAATTTCAATTTTAAAATTAGTGAGGTTTCTTGTTGACCTACTTTTCATATTTGTTTTTTTATTAAATTCAAACAATTATTTAAACTGTAATTATCCATGCATTTTACAAATTGTCTATTATTCATCTTCACATTAGTGATTAGTTTTACAGGATTGACCCAAACTGAATCTCATAAAGAAGACAGCTTAATGCTCAGGAAGATATACAACGAAGCATTAGACAATGGTCAAGCCTATGAAGATTTACGTAGCCTTTGCAAAGATATTGGCGCAAGACTATCAGGTTCGGTGAGTGCAGAAATGGCAGTTCAATGGGGATATCACAAACTGGTCAACTACGGTTTTGACACTGTTTACTTTCAAGAAGTTATGGTCCCACACTGGGAGAGAGGAACAAAAGAAAACGCCTACTATTCAACTCCAGACGGAAAGATCACCAAAGTAAACATTTTAGCTTTAGGTGGTTCAGTACCAACCAATGGCATCATGTCTGCCGAATTGGTCATGTTTGAAAACCTTAGTGCAATTCAAAAAGCGGAGAAAAGAGACATAGAAGGTAAAATTGTTTTTATTGCTCAACCCATGGATCAAAAGATGATCACAACATTTAATGCCTATGGCGCTTGTTATCCCATCAGAGGATTTGGAGCTGTTGAAGCGGCAAGAAAAGGAGCAATCGGTGTTGTTATTCGTTCTTTAAGTTTAAGCGAACATGAACATCCACATACCGGAACCATGCAGTATGAAAAAGGATTAAATAAAATTCCAGCAGCAGCCTTATCTACAAAAGATGCAACGGCTTTAGAAGAATTAATGCACGTAACTAAAGAGAAAATTACTTTTCACTTCGAAATGGATTGCAAAGTTCTCCCAGATAAAAAATCGCACAATGTAATTGCAGAACTAAGCGGAACTGAAAACCCAAACAGGATAATCACACTTGGCGGACACCTAGATTCGTGGGATGTCGGAGAGGGCGCACACGATGATGGTGCCGGGATTGTTCACACAATGGAAGCCTTGAGGATTTTAAAAGCATTAAACTACAAACCCAAAAACACATTACGAGTAGTATTTTTCATGAACGAAGAAAATGGAAACATGGGAGGAAAAACCTATGCTAAACAATCCAAGGAAAGTGGTGAAGAACATATTTTAGCAATTGAAAGTGATCGCGGTGGATTTTCTCCTCGTGGGTTTTCTGTTGATGGAAATAACCAGCACCTAGAACTCATTCAAAGCTTTACCCCATTGTTTAAACCCTACCTACTGCACCATTTTGAAAAAGGATTCGGTGGGGTTGACATCATGCCATTAAAAGGAGAATTTGAAAACATTGGGCTGATTGGATTTGTTCCAGACAGTCAGCGCTACTTCGACTTTCACCACAATGCCAACGATGTTTTTGAGAACGTCAACAAACGAGAATTACATCTAGGAGCAGCAAGTATTTCTGCACTACTCTACCTACTAGACAAACACTATAAGCCACTTGATAAAGCAAATTAAACACCTCACACCACTACTACTTATCCTGCTACTCACTCATAATAGTTGGACGCAAATACTATTGACTGAAGATGTGTTGAATAAGACAGTAGCAGATCAAGCGCAAAAGCTTGAAAACGCAGACTATTCAATTCATATTGATGAGTTATTGCGAAAAAACGATTTACAATTTAAAGACATCAATAAACCTCTAGACATTATCGATTTCACAAGTTCTCGTTGGATCATCAAATTTGAGGTTAAAAATACTGAGGTTGACCGAAAAATAATTCTAGAAACAGCAAGACCAATAACTGACCGGGTTGACTTGACAGAAGTGAAAGACGGACAAATCGTCAAGGAATGGAAGAACGGAGACCTTTTACCCTTTGATGAAAAAGCTGTTCAGCATCGGAAGAGTTTATTTCAAATTCAATTTAAAGCCAACGAAACAAAGTCATTCTTTTTAATCTTAGAAAGTGATGGAGAGTTAATACATCTACCATTAATTTTTTGGGAACACGATAAGTTTTACACCACCGACACCCAGAGAAGTCTATTTCATGGAATTTACTTCGGGGTACTTGCCATCGTTGTTTTTATCTTTTTCTTCTTTTATTTAATTCTGAAAGAAATTTCTTTTTTATACTACATCATTTATGTTGCTTTTCAGTTTTTCCTTCAATTTAGTTTGGAGGGTTTTACACATCAATTCTTTTTCCCAACCTCGCTTTATTGGTCTAGCGTAAGTGTTTTACTCTCTGCTGCAGGAACTGTCATTTTTGTGATACTATATGCGGTTCAATTTCTAAAAATAAAAGAACGTAGTTTACCGTGGTTCAAGTATTTCAACATCGTTCTAGTTGGACTCGGAGTAGTGGTTGTTATGAGTTTGATTCCGGGGACTACACATGCCATTTCTTATCCTCTTGTGAATGTATTGAGTTTAGTAGGAACAGTCTCTATTATTATCGCAATTGCCTCTTTAAGGAAACGTGGTTTTGAAGTCAACAAGGCATTTTCTTTAGGATTCTTAATATTGATTCTGGGAGCTGTGGTTTTTATTTTAGGAAACTTAGGAATTATTGGTGATGCAAGGGTGTCAGAGATGTCCTTAAAAATTAGCTCAGGATTAGAGGTGCTTGCATTAAGTTTATCCATGGCGCAACGCTATAAAGAAATGCAGGAAGAAAAAGAGAACATTCAAAAAGAAGCTTTAGAAACCTTAGAAATTCAAGTAGAAGAACGAACCAAAGAGGTACAAGAAAAGAAAGCAGAACTTGAAGTTCAAAACAAAAGCATTTTAGACAGTATAAAGTATGCACAAAGAATTCAAAGTGCAATATTACCCACAGAAAAACATATCAAACGAGTTATACCTGACTCATTTATCTTATACAAGCCTCGAGACATAGTAAGTGGAGATTTTTATTTTGTTGAATCAGTAACCACAAAGTCTGGAGATCAGTTTTCGTTATTTGCCGCTGTTGATTGCACAGGACATGGTGTCCCAGGTGCATTTATGAGCTTTATTGGAAACAACTACTTAAATCAAAGTACGAAGATAGACGAAATCAACACCACTGGTGAGGCCCTAGATTTTTTAAATGCAGGAGTTTTTAAATCACTTAAAATAAAAGAATATCAAGAGTTAGGGATTTCTATTCGAGATGGTATGGACCTTACACTTTGCGGCTTAAATCACACCCAAAAGAAACTCTACTTTTCTGGGGCTAAGAATGTTATTCAAATTCTCACAAAAAAAGAAAACTTAGCTATTTGGAAGGAACAACGCCATCCTTTTAAGACTTTAGCATCTCCAGAAGACGAAGACCATGTTTTAATTGAAGTTCAAGGAAACAGAGAAGCCATTGGGTATGGTGATGATTTCAGCAAAGTCACCTTCAAAACCATATCCTTGCCGATTTTTGATGGCGACATTATTTACTCTTATTCCGATGGTTTCCCTGACCAATTTGGTGGCCCAAAGGATAAAAAATATGGTTCAAAGAGATTTAAAAAGTTCTTCTTAAAAATCCACCACCTCAGTATGGAAGAACAAAAAGAAATGCTTCAGCAAGAATTCGAAAGTTGGAAAGGCAATGCAGAAAGTTTAGATGACGTTTTGGTCATGGGGGTAAAAGTATAGTGCAAATACATTCTACTTCCTCAACAACTCCCCTTTCTCTACCTTCAGCAAACTTGGTGTATTGTTCGTATACAGAGCTCCTGTTCCCAATCCTTGTGGCAATGTAATCTCGTAGGTACTTGTAAATTGAGCAATGGCATCCAATCCAATATTCGACTCAAGCGCACTGGTGATCCACCATGGTATATTTCTTTCTTCGGCCAACTCAATCCATTCTTTTGTCCCTTTAAATCCACCAATTAAACTCGGCTTTAAAATGACATATTGGGGTTGAATTTTATCCAACAACTGTTTCTTTTCTTCAAAATCATGAATACCAATTAACTCCTCATCTAAAGCTATTGGAAGTATGTTTTTAGCACATAGTGAATGCATCGCTTCAGTCTGTCCTTGACGAATAGGTTGCTCTATGGAATGTAATTCAAATTCGGATAACCTCCTCAGTTTTTCTGGGGCCTCTTCAGGAGAAAAAGCTCCATTTGCATCAACACGAAGGGTTATTTCTTCAGCCGAAACTTGTTTTCGAATTCCTGCTAAAATCTCTAATTCTTTATCGAAATCAATAGCTCCAATTTTCATCTTGATACATGAAAAACCTTCTGCCAATTTTTGGGTAATTTGAGACTGCATAAACGCTTCGTCTCCCATCCATATCAGTCCGTTAATAGGTATAGCTTGTTTTCCATTTGTAAATTCAGTTTCGTAAAAAACTCCTTTCCCCCCGTTCTTTAAATCTAGAAGGGCCATTTCTAATCCGAAGTAGATTGATGGAAAATCTCTTAACAATTCACTATTCAAAGAGAAATAATCAACACCTGTCACGACCTCTTTTACTTTATTTGCGTATTGCAGATCATTTTCATAGTCGGGCGACAATCCTGGAATCACACTGCATTCTCCTACCCCTTTTATTTCTGGAGCATTTTGATTCCACACAGTTATGAACCATGCTTTTTTCTCAGTGAGAATTCCACGGCTTGTTCCACTTGGACGTTTAAACTCAAAAACTTTTTTTTCGAAACTTGCTCTTAAACTCATAATATTGTAGAAATTAAAAAGAGAATAGAAATCATAAAAGTAGATAAAGCGACTTTTTTCAATTCAGGGTCTAGTGTTTGCGGAACTTCAGTTTTCCATACTTTTAATAAGTGCTTAGCTAAAATAAAATAGGGCAAAATCGCAATTAAACTCAACCACCATTCGTTCAATATAATAAAAGTCAAAATCCCGAGAAGTGAACCAACAATAAGCAAAGTATGATAACCTTTGGCCTTTTCAAACCCCATCGATACAACGATAGTTCTTTTATTGACTAATTTGTCGTTTTCATGGTCTCGCATATTATTGAGGTTCAATACAGCAATACTCAACAGACCGATTCCAAAAGCCATCCCCAACAAACTCCAATCAAACTGCTTTGAATACAAACTGTATACGCCCAACACACTGACCAATCCAAAAAAGATAAATACCATCACATCCCCCATTCCATTGTAACCATAGGCTTTCTTTCCTACGGTATAAGTTACCGCAGCCAATACACTTAACAAAGCCAGAATTACATAAGCCCAGAGCACTGAACTTGGCATTTCATTCGTTCCAATAATAATTAATGGAATGGCCGTCAACAATGAAAGCATTGACATAATCACAGTTCCAACGGTCATTTGTTTTTGAGAAATCTTTCCAGATTGAACAGCGCGCATGGGTCCTACTCGACCTTCATTGTCTGCTCCCTTATAACTATCTCCTAAATCATTCGCGAAATTGGACAAGACCTGTAAAAACAACGTAGTTAGCATAGCTAGTGTAAAAATAGAGGTATCCCAAAAGCCTTGTTTATGCGCAACAAAACTTCCAACGATAATTCCTGAAAGAGAAAGCGGCAATGTTCTAAGACGTGCCGCATGAATCCAACTTTTAATGTCCATGATACAAAAGTCAGAATTTAAATTAAAGAATAGAAGTTAAAGGAGGGGAAAGTTTTAAGGGAGAGGGATACCGGTGACATTGAGAGGTTAACCGAAAAGTTTAAGGAGTAAAAGAAAAGTTACGCAACGAAGAAAAAAGAAAAAGGCAAGCATCTACCTAATTTACAATGACATTGGTAAAGTAATGTTTATATTAAAAACTAAATAAAATTCCTCCGTGAAACTTCTACACTTAAATTTTACACCAAGAGAAAAAGAGGGTTTTCACGGAGGGAAGATTAAATGTGGAATGAATGCAACGCACATGCCTTTCTGCTCACGTAAATCTAAATCCAGAAACTTATCTTCCTATTCATCTACTTTTTAAACAAACTTCTCCTAATTTTGTCTATTATTGATTCAAAGCATAGATAATAAAAGAAAAATGGCAGAAATTGTAAATAAAGTTCAAAAAAGTGGTCTAATTCAGCTGGATTTATCGGACTTCAAACCGAAAGAAACGATCGAGATGATCGATTTGAAAGATAATTTATGGCAAGGACTTGCATTGAAAGAAAAAGACTTTCGTGAATTTATCAAAACTAATGATTGGGAAAAGTATAAAGGAAAAGCTGTTGGTGTTTTTTGTTCTGCCGATGCCATCATTCCCACTTGGGCCTATATGTTGGTCATTTCGCAGCTACAACAAGAAGGAGTTCCTGCTTTTGTTGGAAATCAAATAGAAGTAGAAAAACAATTGACGCAACTCAACATCAAAGCTTTAGACACTGAAGAATACAATGATAAAATGTTAATTATAAAAGGCTGTTCTGATGTTGCCGACCCTGCCTTTGCTATGACTGAATTGGTTAAACATCTGCAACCTGTTGCAAAAAGTATTATGTATGGAGAGCCATGTTCTACCGTTCCTGTTTACAAAAGAAAGAAGTCTTTGTAAAGAAAGCTAAGTACTGTGAATCACATGTCCAGAACAAACAGTTGATGCTTTGAAATGCAATTCATAATCAATAAAATCATACATATAAAACATATCTTTGTAAGGTGTCAGAAAGGTTAAAAAACATTCGTCAAATTATTCAATCATTACCAGAAAAACCTGGTGTATATCAATATTTTGATGACGCTGGTAAAATCATCTATGTGGGCAAGGCGAAAAACCTTAAAAAAAGAGTGAATTCTTATTTCACCAAAAACCACGATACTGCAAAGACCAGAATTTTAGTCCGACAAATCCACAACATTCATTTTATTGTTGTAGACAACGAAACCGACGCCCTTTTACTGGAGAACAATCTGATCAAAAAATACCTTCCGAAATACAACATTCAACTAAAGGACGATAAAACTTATCCTTGGATTTGTATCAAGAACGAACGCTTTCCAAGGGTCTTTACAACACGTAGAGTCATCAAAGACGGATCTAAATATTTTGGCCCCTATCCTTCAGTGTATGTGGTCAACACTTTGCTCGAATTAATGCGTGAATTATTTCCACTACGCACTTGCAACTACGATTTGAGTCAAGATAAAATTGACCAAGGGAAATATAAGGTTTGTCTAGAATACCACATTGGAAACTGCAAAGCCCCTTGTGTTGGAAAAGAAAAAGAAGCAGACTATAATGAATACATCGAACAGATCGAACACATTGTAAAAGGGAATATTGCTTCTGTAATTCGCATGCTCAAAGAAAAAATGCAAGCCGCAGCTGATTTATTCGCTTTTGAGGAAGCCGAGGAAATTAAACAGAAAATTTTGGCTTTAGAGAAATTCAGGTCCAAATCTACTGTAGTTTCTCCAACCATTCACCAGGTCGATGTCATTACGTTAGAAAAATCAGACAACAAGGCTTATGTCAATTATTTGGTCATTAACAATGGAACAATAATTCATGGATTTACAGTTGAAGTGAAAAAGAAACTTGATGAATCTGATGAAGACATACTTACTTTTGCATTGTTAAATATGCGAGACAAATTCAATAGTCAATCAACAGAAATCTTAATTGAGAATGCCGAAAATTATCACGTGGAGGGTTTAAAATTCTTCACTCCTCAACGTGGAGACAAAAAGCACCTGTTAGATTTATCTCAACGAAACGCCAAATACTTCAGGCTTCAACAGCAGAAACAAGAGTCCTTAAAAAATCCTGAAATCAAAACAGAACGTATCCTGAAGAAAATTCAAAGGGATTTTCGTTTAAAAGAACTGCCTGTTCATTTGGAATGTTTTGACAATTCTAACATTCAAGGAACAAATCCTGTTTCTGCATGTGTGGTTTTTAGAAATGGTAAACCCAGCAAAAAAGATTACCGTCATTTCAACATTAAAACAGTTGAAGGTCCAGATGATTTCGAATCTATGCGAGAAGCACTCTACCGCCGTTACAAAAGAATGTTGGATGAAGGAGAAAGTCTTCCTCAGTTGGTGATTGTAGATGGCGGGAAAGGTCAGTTAAGTGCAGGACTAGATGCATTAGAAAAATTAGGACTTCGCGGAAAACTACCCATTGTAGGAATTGCCAAGCGCTTGGAAGAAATATTCTTCCCTGGTGATAGTATTCCATTATATCTTGACAAGAAGAGTGAAAGTTTAAAAGTGATCCAACACATGCGAAATGAAGCGCATCGATTTGGGATCGAGCACCATAGAAACCGAAGAAGCAAATCTGCATTGGTGTCTGAAATTACTCAGATCAAAGGGATTGGTGAAAAGACACAAGAAGAGTTGATGAAGCATTTTAAGACCATTTCGAAAATAAAAGCAGCCAGCGAGAAAGAATTGGTTGAGGTTGTTGGGTTGGCAAAAGCTAAATTGTTAATGGCTCATTTTAGAGAAAATCCATAAAACCCTGTCTATATAAAAACAAAATTATCTACGCCTATCACATTCATAAACAAAAACTTAATACCTGTTTTATTTTCACCTTCAAATTAAACCAATTCACAAAGCAACTTGTTAATGCTTCAGAACGTTTATACTGGACATTACACGAAACTTATGACATGAGAAAAAATGCTTTATGCCATGTCTATTTTTAAATATCGAGTTCGTTAAAACTTATATTTAATGCTAACAACACATGCTTAGATTCTATATTCTGATAACAGCATTCTTTTCTATACAGCTTGTATATGCTCAATGCCCTGATTTAACCCCTCAATTTTCCGTTAACCAAACTGAATTTTGTGGACCTGGGCCACATACCGTAACATTAACCAATACATCTATTGGGGCAAACAATTCAGTGTCTAGTTATGATTGGTTTCTCAATGGAAGTTTAGTTTCATCAACGAATGGATTAGTTGCTCCGCCCAACATGAGCCTTACTGCCACAGGGCTCTACACCATTGAAGTGGTAGGAACAGACACAACTTCCTGTTCCGACTCATTCTCTGTACAAGTTGAGGTCTTCCCAAACCCTATCGCTTCTTTTACATTTTCTCCTGATGGAGACTGCGCAACTACGCCAATTGTATTCACTAACAATTCAACCAACACAGTTCCTGGAACAACTTATTTATGGGATTTCGGTGATGGAAATACATCTACATCCGAAAATCCAACACATGCCTATGCTGCAGGAGGAGCATATAATGCTATACTTACCGTAACGAATACTTTAGGTTGTACAGACAGCTATTCAACGACAGTAAACGCTTTAAACGTGCCATTATTAGGCGGTATTATTGGTGATGATGGAGATGGAAACACCATCAATTGTTTACTCCCCGGTAACCCAACAACGAGTCAAACCGTAAGTTTTTTAAACAACACCACCGGTGCAGTTAGTTACACATGGGACTTCGGTAATGGAAACACCAGCACAGACCCCAACCCATCTAATTTTTATGATACTTTCGGAACCTTCCCTGTCACAATGACTGCAACAGGCCCAAATGGATGTACAGTTACAGAAACCATTGAGGTTGTATTTGAAAAGTTTGTTTCAGCATCGTTGGTATTGGATGTAACAGAATATAGCGGATGTGCTCCCCTATCATTGTCTACGCTTACCAACAACTCAATTAATGCCAACACTTTTGTTTGGGATTTTGGAGATGGTTCCGCTCCGTATACCACCACTACAATGACTCCTCCAACCCATGTTTACACAGATGAGGGCAGTTATGAAATAAGATTAACTGCATCAAACAGTTGCAACACTGCACAAGCCACAATTAGTCCAATTATTATCGTCGATAAACCTCAAGTTGATTTCTTAATTACAGGAAACACAGGATGTGCACCAGCTTCATTAGGTTTTGTTAATAACACTACAGGCGCTTCACCAGCAAATGCCTTTGACTGGGATATGGACAACGGAAACACATACAACACCACAGTAACTCCACCAATACAAAACTATGACGAAGCAGGAAACTATACCATTTCTTTAACCGCTAGTAATTCTTGTGGCGACTCAACCCTTACCCAAACCATTGCTTTAGATACTATACCAGTGGCCGATTTTGAATTAGACCCTGATGAAGGTTGCTCCCCATTAACTGTAAACGTAAACAATACATCAATTGGAAACATTACGCAATACCGTTGGACACAAACAGGTTACGGCTATTCGTACGGACCAACTTATGGCCCGTTCACCTACACTTATGCTCCCGGAAACGCTCCTGTAACTCAAACAATTACTTTAAGGGCCTTAAATAGTTGCGGTAGCACCACAATAACCCAACCTATTGTAATACACAGACCTACGATTGCACAATTTACAAGTAGCTCTACTACGGTCTGTTTAGGTAATGATTTCACTTTTACGAATCAAAGTTTAGGTGAAAACCTAACCTATGAATGGGATTTTGGTGATGGAAGCTCGAGTACATCCGCAGGTCCACACATCATTAATTACGCAAGCCCAGGAACCTATACCGTACAACTTATTGCAAAAGGATATTGTGGCAATGACACCACGCAAAGAACGGTTATTGTTCATCCTTTAACTGTGGCTGACATGACTCCTCTTGATCCAATTGAGGGGTGTTCTCCAATGGTTGTTTCATTCGAAAATAACTCTACTGGAGCAAACTTAAGTTATCAATGGCGAGTAGATGGAGTTTATGTTGGAAACAGCACAGACATCGGGCCGCTTACCTTTACAGAAACACCCGGAAATACGCCTGTGAATCACACCATACAATTAAGAGTTAATAGCGCTTGTGGGATTGAAACAATAGAAACAATTGTCACCGTACATCGACCTACAGAAGCAAATATGACCGTCCTGCCTACTGAAGTTTGCTTAGGAGAAAGTGTCACCGCTACGCAATCATCTCTTGGCGAAAACATGACCTTCCATTGGGATTTTGGTGACGGAAACACAAGTACAACTGCTGGTCCTCACACCATCGACTATGTTACTGATGGAACTTACGATATTGAATTCGTAGCCATGGGATATTGTGGAAACGATACAGTAAGAAATTCCGTTACTGTTCATCCCTTCCCTATTGCTGATTTCACACCAGATCTACCCAACGGTTGCGAGGTCTTGGACATGACATTCACAAACAACTCTACTCCAACAGCAAGTCAAAACTGGAATTTCGGCTCGAATGCAACACCTTCAACAAGCACTAGTTTTGACCCAGGAATCATTAGCTTTCCAAATCCAGGAGTCGAAGAGATTGTTCTTCTTGTTGAAGAAAATGGATGCGTAAGTAGCGACACCAACACTATAGAAGTATTTCCTCTTCCGGTGCTAGATTTCAATTTGAATCCCAATCAAGGCTGTTCGGATTTAGAAGTTCAAATCAATAACACATCTGTAGATAATGGAGTAGAAACTTTTACGTGGGACCTAGGTAATGGAAACACATTTACTGGATACTCTCCTTTAAACCAGTCTTATATTGCGTTTACCAACGATAGTATTTATGATGTTCAACTCAATGTAACCAGTGGGGAAGGCTGCGAAGACTCTTTGACACATCAAGTTATTGTTCACCCTGTTCCAGTGGCAGAATTTGACTTCGATTCAAATCCTATCTGTCAAAATACAGATGCTGTTTTTATAAATAATTCGACAACAGGAATGACTTACGAATGGGATTTCGGAGATGGAAATGTTTCAAATGCTGTAAATCCTACACATCAATATGCAACAGACGGAACCTACACTGTTCAGTTGGTGGTTAACTCTCCATTTGCATGCTCGGACACTATCTCCAAAGAGATTAGTGTTCAACCAATTGCTGATCCACTATTTACGGCATCTACAGCTTGTTTTGGTTATGAAACGGAATTTACAGACCAATCAACTGGCAACATTGTAAGTTGGAGTTGGACTTTTGGAGATGGAAATACATCTACAGATCAAAATCCTACACACACCTATCCCAGTGCAGGAAATTACAATGTCGACTTAAGTATAACCAACAACTTTGGTTGTATCACCAATTTAAACTTACCTGTTGCAGTGAATCAAATTCCTATAGCTGATTTTTCAACTTCGAACTTCTGTCTTGGCGATGCTACGACATTTACTAATCTAACGACTGGTGCAACAACAGGAACAGAATGGGATTTTGGTGATGGGTCGCCGCTCAACAACAATGAAAACCCTAGTCATACTTTTCCAGGAATTGGTGATTACGATATTCGCTTAGTTGCCATCGGCGGTAGTGGATGTTCTGATACCATTGTCCAAACAGTTACTATAAATCCAGTACCCACAGCTGATTTCTCTTATCTAAATGTATGTGCTGAAGACACAACTTATTTTACAGACATCTCTGGCGGAAACCCAGATAATTACTTATGGGATTTTGGAAATGGAACTTTTGACAACACCAATAATCCTAATCCAGAAATTGTATATCCAAATGACGGATCTTACACAGTTTCACTCACCGTTGATTACACGAGTACAGGATGTAACAATACAATTTCATATGTTGTAGAAGCACATCCGAGAACAGCTCCGCAGTTTACTGCATCCACTGCTTGTTTTGAAAGCGAAACAGATTTTACTGACGCTACTTTAGGGAGTCCTATTCTCTGGGAATGGAACTTTGGTGATGCTTCTGCTATTCACACAACTCAAAATCCGACCCACCAATATGGTGCTCCTGGCACCTACAATGTTGAGCTGGTAACTGAAAATATATTCGGTTGTTCAGACACCATTATTCAGAGCGTTGTGGTAAACGAATTACCTACTGCAGGTTTTATATTTGATACTGTTTGCTTAAATGTAGCTACAAACTTTACTGACATTTCAACAAATGCCATTGCATGGGAGTATAACTTTGGTGACGGTAATACTTCAAATCTAGACAATCCTAATCACCTATTCACAAACGATGGAATCCATACTATTCAGCAAGTAGTAACCAATAACTTAGGATGCACCGACACCATCATAGAAACAATAATTGTCCGTCCTAATCCCACGGCAATTTTTACTGCTGACATAGCGTGTTTTTCTTATCCAACAACATTTACAAATCAATCTATTGATGCAGTTGCTTCTCTATGGAGCTTCGATGATTTTGGCACAACTGATAATACAGGTTCTCCAACCTATACTTATTCTGCAGAAGGTACATTTAATCCTGTCTTGATTGTTGAGAATATTTTCGGATGTACCGATACTGTTACTGAAAGTGTGACCGTGCTTCCACAACCCACGGCAAGCTTCACTAATACTACGGTTTGTGCAAGAGACGTAGTTTCATTTACCAACACCTCATCAGGTGCACCCCTGATCTATGAATGGGATTTTGATGATGGCAGCGGAGTTTTCACAACCGAAAATGTAGACCATACTTTTGCCAATGGAGGTATTTATGACGTTACTTTAATTGTAGAAAACGCAGCAGGATGTTCAGATACAATCATTGATCCAATTGAAGTTTACACCATTCCAAATGTAAGCTTCAGTGCAGATACTGTTTGTTTATTTGACATTACCAACTTTACTGATTTATCCAATGACATTACCCCCATCGCATCATGGGATTGGGATTTTGGAGATGGAAATACATCACCAGACCAGAATCCAACCTATATTTATCAAAACAGCGGGGCTTACAATGTAAACTTAACGGTAACGAATATCAACGGTTGTGATTCAACATTCACAAACGAGGTTTTGGTCTCCTTGGTGCCAGAAGCTGATTTTGATTATATTTCAGATTGTTTTGGTGCGCCAACAACATTCACCGATTTATCGACCAACAATCCTGGTATTTACATTTGGGATTTCGGAGACGGCACAACCATAAATGGAAGCCCTAACCAACAGCACACCTATTCATCACCAGGAATATACATTGTAGAATTACAAGTTTTAGGAAGCGATAGTGTTTGTAGTGATTCCAAAATAGAAGTAATCAACATTGCAGACGGGGCTCAAGCAGACTTCTTAATTCCTGCTCAAGTATGTGTAAATGATGTGTTTAATTTCTACGACAATAGTTCTGCATCTATCGGTACAATCATATCTCATGAATGGATAATGAGCGATGGAGCAATATACAACACTGCGAATGGTACTCATGCCTTTAATGCTCCCGGTGTTTATCAGATTACAGTTAACATTACAACTTCTGATGGATGTCAAGCAACGCACTCCGAAAGTATTGAGGTACTTCCGGCAACAGAGGCCAACTTCGTTTGGGAAAGCACCTGTTCGAATACAAACACACAATTTACCAATACTTCAACAGGAGGAACAACCAACTGGTTCTGGAACTTTGATGATGGAACAACCTCTCAAACACAATTTCCAACACATGTTTATACAGCTGAAGGTGATTATTCCGTAATGTTAATCGTACAAAACCTTTCGGGATGCGCAGACACAATTATACAGACAGTTACCATTAATCCTTCGCCTTCTGCCAACTTCACAAATGACGAAGTGTGTTTTGGTGAGTTAACAACTTTCACTAACCAAACGACAATTAGTTCAGGAGGTATAAACAATTATGAATGGACTTTCGGAAATAATGAAGGGAACTCCTCATTGGTTAATCCGCAACACGAATTTACTACTTATGCTCAAAGTCATCCCGTAACACTGATTGCTATTTCTGATCATGGTTGTACAGATACCATTACACACACCGCCAACCTTCTACCAATTGTTGATTTCGACATAGACCTCGGTGATCAATTTGGTTGCGCTCCAGTGACTGTTTTCTTCGACAACCAAAGTGAAATTAATGGCGCCACCATTTTAAACTATTTGTGGGATTTTGGAGACGGAAATACTTCTTTCCAACAAAGTCCAACACATACCTTCCTAGAAGCAGGGACCTACCCTATAAGCCTCACAGTTCTCACTTCTACAGATTGTAAAATTGTGGTAACCGACGGTTTAGAATTAGAGGTTTTCCCATCTCCTAAAGCCGCTTTTGATGTCAATCCTCCCATTACCTCTATCAGTGAATCATTAATAAGCATTACAGACGAATCACAAGGTGCATCGAGTTGGGAGTATGATTTAGGAGACGGAAATTATAGCAATGCACACAGCTTGAACCACAGTTTCAATGAAGTAGGTACTTATATAATCACTCAGTTTGTTCAAAATGAGTTTGGCTGTAATGACAGTACACAACGAGCAATTGAAATTCAAGACGATTTCACTTTATATGTTCCAAATGCCTTTACACCTGATGATGGAAACAAAAGAAACGACTATTTCACCTGGGCGGTTTCTGGTTTTGAAACCTTTGAAATGCGTGTCTTCAACCGTTGGGGAGAACTGATATTTCAAACCAAAGACCCAAATGGATATTGGGATGGAAAACACAATGGAAAAGCAGTTCGTGATGGAGTTTATGTTTGGCAAGTAAAAGCCATGGATTTAAATGGTGATGAACGCATCATTACAGGTCATGTTAGCGCACTGAAATAGCAATTCGCTAACGATGAGGAACATAAGCATCACATGATTCTTTATTGTAATAATTTACTTGAAAACATGCTGAACGAAGGCATAATAATATGTATATTGCATAAGCAAAACACACAACTATGAAACTAGGAAAAGCGATAATTATAATCCTATTGCTTGGTTATTCAAGCCTACATGCTCAGGAAATAATTAGAAGTAATTTTAATGCTTTTGGGAATGTCGTCACCAACAATGGAATAAAACTTTCACAATCAGTTGGACAAGCAAGTAACCACACTGTTTTTAATCCTCAAAGTGAAGAGGTAGAATTACGTCAAGGATTCCAGCAAGTAAACAGTAAAAAAATCGTTGTTAAAAATCAAAGCTTAGAATTCAACGTTTTTCCAAATCCAAACAATGGAAGTTTTTCAGTTGCATTTCATGAAAACTTCGATGGTGAATTGTTCTATCGTTTAGTGAACAATCAAGGAAAAATATACTTCGATGATAAAATAAAAGCAGAAAGAATAAACAAGTATAACTTCTCACTCCCTCCTGGGAGCTACTTACTTCAAATAAAAACAACTGAAGGGAAATCAGGAGTCGCTAAAATAATAATATTACCATAACGATGAAAAAACTAATTGTAATTGCAGCCATTGCATTCAGCAGCAATATAATGGCACAAAACTTTGGATTGAACAGCATCAATCTAGTGGGTGGAAAACAGTTTTCTACTTTTGCTTTTAAAAACTCCAATGATGAAAAGGATAAAACATTGAAATATCAAATGTATAATGCCTTTGGAGTAAATGCTAACTTTAGTGGAGGACGTCATATCCTTCGCCCAGAAATCATGTTTCGTCAAGCTGGTGCAAGAACAACATTTAATGATGTCCAAATCAACTGGAAAATGAATTATCTTAATCTAAATGTTGCTTACCTCTATTCTATTTTAAATGAAAGAGTGTTTTCGATTCAGCCTGGGGTTGCGATAAGTGGTGGGTACATGCTTAATGGCGAGCAAGAAATCGGACAAATGCGACTAAACATCGTTGAAGAAGAGTCAATGAAACGATTTGAAGTAAGTGCAATGGGTATTGTAAATACAACGGCAAAAATCACCTCTTCTTTTTCTATTGGTCTTGAATATCGATTTGGAATCGGACTCAACCATATCGAAAACGACATTAATGAACAAATGACTAGAAACCTATACCATGGAGTTATGCTAAACCTAGGTTTCTCACTACAAACTTTAAATAAAGCCCGTATATAATGAAAAAACTAATTTTAACAGGAATCGCTGCTTTTTGTTTTGCTACTATGACTTTGGCGCAAGCTCCGCCACAAGGAGTAAATTATCAAGCAGTAGCATATGACACAAAAAGTTCAGAAATTCCAGGTACAGATGTTTCTTCGCTACCAATTGCCAATAAAGCAATAAAAGTACGTTTTACGATTATTAAAGATCAAGCCAACGGAAACGAAATTTATAGTGAGGAACACACCACTACTACTGACGAGAATGGCTTGTTTAATTTAATCATTGGTAAAGGTTTTCAATTAAGCTCTGGTGACTTCCCATCTATAGATTGGGGAACAGGATTGCATTTCTTAAAAGTTGATCTTGATGTTAGTGGAAGTTACAACACCATGGGAACACAACAAATATGGAGTGTACCCTATGCATTATACTCAGAAAAATCAGGAAATGGTGTAGAACAAATTGCAAATACAGGTGGTGATATCACATTCACATTAGAGAACGGTGATACATATACTGTTCCTTTAAATGGAGCACAAGGGCCTGTAGGCCCCCAAGGTCCAGCAGGAAATGATGGCGCAACTGGACCACAAGGTCCGCAAGGTCCACAAGG
>Ga0209075_1000104_pt1 | contig 69833 bp, 49 predicted proteins | sample Stecom2011_FD_187523 | JGI IMG/M metagenome (GOLD analysis project Ga0209075, IMG submission 187523) | Agricultural soil microbial communities from Utah to study Nitrogen management - Steer compost 2011 (SPAdes) (version 2) | ecosystem: Environmental > Terrestrial > Soil > Agricultural land... | reverse complement strand
ATTGGTTCCGGTGCCATTATTGGTGCCAGTGCCATTATTGGTTCCGGTGCCATTATTGGTGCCAGTGCCATTATTGGTTCCGGTGCCATTATTGGTGCCAGTGCCATTATTGGTGCCAGTGCCATTATTGGTGCCAGTGCCATTATTGGTGCCAGTGCCATTATTGGTTCCAGTACCATTATTGGTACCGGTGCTATTTGGCCCGTGGGTCGTGATGAGTGACGCGCTGTCGCCACAAGCGCTGAGCACGCCACCGAATATGAGCGCTGAGGCGGCGAAAATTAGGGTAGAGCGCTTGAATCTATTCATCGATTTCATTCCAAATTTGTTTTTATTAAGGCGTGGCGAGTTCGCAAAGACCGTTGAATAAGAATTCTACAGAGCAAAAGATTAAAGCGCAAATTGCATTGTGTTTTTTGCAAAGGGCATAAGCTTCGGCCGGGCGCATGCAGGGGTCAAAGCGCGCAAAAAAGACCTCTTCGCTGAGCCTTCGAAGCGATTGACAAATTGTCACAAACGCGGCGAAGAACACTGGCGGTTTGACAAAATGTCAGACAACGGGCGCGTCGCGCAATCCGAGCTCCCCTGGACACGCTTGAGAGCAGCATCGATATCTGGATCGAAAATTGCACTACCTGTTGATATGCGCGGGCGCGCAAGGTTTGGTGCCCCGCATCCGCTTTGACTTTCGGGGGCATGGAATGAAGCCGCGACAGTTGATGTTTGCCGCATTGCTTCACGAGCGATTCCAAACTAGAAACGCCACCGCACCAGAAGGGCCGGGAGCACGCATCACCAAGACGATGCCCGATTAAGAATGGATTTAGGACAGCTTGGATCGTTATTTCCGGGCCTGCCAAGATAAAAAGGGTCTATGGAGAATTTTCTTCGAAAATATGGTTGGGCGCTCACGCTCGGGTTGATCGGCGTGGGGTCGCTGCTTGTGGCACTTACCGTCAATAATTTCCTGGCCGCCCAGCTCGCTCCGTATACGGTGCCCGAAATGCCGGCGATGCAGGACGTCGCCCCGCGCCCGGTTCAAACCGCCGACACCAAAAATTGGGACACCGCAATCGCCCGGCTATGTCTGTTCGGATGCCCGGACGCGCCTCCCGTGGAAGAGTGCCCGGGCGGGTGCCCGGAGGGGCAAACCTGCCAGGGGGGCCAGTGCGTTCTCGTTGACGACGCGCCGGTTGCCTCGGATATCCCAACCCTGAGTAGCTTGAATATGCAGCTGATGGGGACCATGGTCGCCAGCCGGCCCGAGTTCTCGCTGGCGATGATTCGCGACGACGCCTCCGGAAATACCATGATCATGAGCGTGGGCGACATTATCCAGGGGCAGGTCGAGATCACCGAAATTCGCCGCGACCGCATCCTGCTTGAGCGCGGCAACCAGGCCGAATATATGCTCCTTTACCAGACCCATGGCGGGGCCCCCAGCCCCACGGCTGCGTCCACGATGGCCCGGCCGAGCAGTGCGCCGCGGCAATTGACCCCCAATGCAATCAAAACCCCGCGCGTCAATAATACGCCGCTGGCAAATACCAGAGAGGCGGTCAAGAAAGTCAGTGACACCGAGTTTGTGGTCCAGCGCGGCGCCCTCAATAAGCAAATTGACGACCCCAAGGCGCTCGCCGAGCAGGGGCGCATCGCCCCGAATTTCAAGGACGGCAAGCGCGACGGGCTGAAGTTGGTCGGGCTGAGCCCCAACAGCGTCTACTCGCAACTTGGCATCCAGAGCGGCGACGTCCTTCAGTCGCTCAACGGCAAAAAGATCGACACGACCAGCCAGGCCATGGACCTCTTCGAGCAATTTAAAAGCAGCGATGAGGTGGTCGTTGAGATCGAGCGGCGCGGCCAAAAAAAGCGCATGCAATACAAAATACATTGAGTTTTTTCGATATTTCCCTTCCGTTCTGCCTTTTATTGAGACGTAGTTGATGATTCCGACGCAACGACAACTCCCGATTTCTTCCGCCCGCCGCCGCGCGCCTCTGCTCCTGGCGCGGCGTCTTACGCCCCATTTTTGCGCGCTCATTTTGTTGGGCGGGACGCTGGCGTCCGGTGTGCTGCTGCCCCGCGAGGCGGCCGCCCAGGACAATAGGCCCGGGGTGATTGAGCGGGATACCCCGCCGGCGGATGATACCCCGGCCGCGCCCCCCGCCGCGCCGGCACCCGGCAGCGGCGAGACGGTCATCACGCCCGATAACGTCAGCCCGGACGAGCGCTTCAACCTGCCGGCGAACTTCGACCCGAACTATCGTCCCAAGCGCACCCCGCGAAATACCCGGGTGACCCTGGACTTTCGCCAGGCGCAGCTCGCCGAGGTCGTGAAATTTTTTGCGGCCGCGATGAATAAGAACTTCATCATCGCCGATAATTTGCAGGCCAATAAGACCATCACGATCATCTCCCCCGAGGAGGTTTCGCTGGCCGAGGCGTACCGCGCGTTCGTCGCCGCGCTGGAGATGAACGGGCTGACCCTGGTGCCGTTTGGGCAATTTACGAAGATCATCGACTCCAAAAAGGCCATCTCCGAGCCCAGCCCGACCTACGGGGCAGACGAGCGGCTGCCGAATCTGCAGCGCATGGTCACCGCGATCGTGCCGGTCGAGAATAGCACGCCCGAAGAGATGCAGGGCATCATCAGCAAGTTCGTCAGCAGCTCGGCCACGATCATCCCGTACGGCTCCAGCCTGATCATCACCGAGAACGCCTCGAACCTCACGCGCATCCGCGACCTGATCAAACGCCTGGACCTCGATGAGGGCCAGGAGCAGGTCTATGTCTACGAGGTTCAGTACGCCGAAGCGAGCGATATCCAGGGGAAGCTGACCGAGATTTTCGGCGCCGGCCAGCCGGGCCAAACCAGCGCGCAGCGCAGTGCAGCGGCCGCCAAAAAGGACGGCGCAGCCGGGGATCTCAACGTCCAGATTTCCCAGATTTTGGCCGACGAGCGCACCAATAAGCTTATTATCATGGCCAATCCGCGCGATTTCGGCCAGATCAAGGCCATGATCGAGTTGCTTGACGTGCCGACCGCGGTGGGCGGCCAGGTGCATGTGAAGTTTCTGGAATATGCCGCCGCCGAAGAGATCGCCACCGCGCTGTCGGGGCTGACGTCGGGGCGAAATACCGCGCAGAATCAGCCGCGTGGCCGGCGAGCCCCGGCGGCCGCGCCGACCAACCAGGTCGCCGCGCTGCTCGATGGCGACGTCCAGATCACCGCATATACCCCGAATAACGCGCTGATCGTGACCGCCGCGCCCAAGGATTATGTCGCGCTCGAGAGCGTGATTGACCGCCTGGATCGCCCGCGAAAACAGGTCTATGTCGAGGCGGTGATCCTCGAGATCGCCATGGATACCGACTCCAAGTTGGGCATGGGCTTTAGCGCGGTCAGCGGCAAGGATTATGCGGGCATCATTCCCGACTCGGCCCAGGAATCCGGCCTCATCGACAATACCCAGGGCGGGATTATCGGGCAGAGCAACTTCAAGGGGTTGGCCTCGCTCTTCGGCGGGGCGCTCGGGGGTACCATCGGGCTTATCGGGCCGATTGCGACGATCCCGGGCACCGAGATCTCACTGCCCGCCTTCGCGCTCACGCTCATGGCCACTCAGACCGACAGCGCGGTCAACTTGCTCTCGGCGCCGGCCATCATGACCATGGATAATGAGGAAGCCGAGATCGTGGTCGCCGACCGCGTTCCCTTTGTCACCGGCATCGCCAGTGGCCTGGGCAGCCTGGCCGGCCTGGCCGGCGGAGCCGCGGGCCAGGCCGGGCTGGGAGGCCTGGGGGCGCTGGGCGGGCTCGGCGGGCTCATCTCGCCGGTCCAATACGAGGACGTCGGTATCACGCTGCGCATCCTGCCGCAGATCAACGAGAGCGCGTATGTGCGCCTGGAGATCGACCAGGAGGTCAGCGACCTCAAGGGCGCCTCGACCGAGAGCAACCCGACCCCCACGCGCACCAAGCGCAGCATCAAGACGGTCGTTCTGGTCGAGGACCAGGCCACGGTGGTGCTCGGCGGTTTGATGAAGGAAAGCGAGACCAAAACCGTCACGAAGGTGCCGTTTTTGGGGGATATCCCGCTGCTGGGTTTTCTGTTTCGCGACACCGGCACGCGCAAGGTCAAGCAGAACCTGGTGCTCATGCTCACCCCCTATATTATCGAGAGCAAGGCCGATATTCAGAAGATCTATGACCGCAAAATGGAGGAGCGAAAGGAGTTGTCCAAGCTGCTCGAGATCGACAGCAAGGATTATGTGCGAAACGTCAACTTCCAGAAGAAGACCGGCCTGGTCGATCGCATGCGCAGCACGCTGCGTGAGGCGCAGCTAAGCGCCGCTGCGCGCGAGGCGGCCGCCGCCGCCTTCGACAATCAGCGGCCGCGCTACCAGATCCTGGGCGCCGAGTCCCAGGCGCCAGACCCCGCCCCAAGAGAGGGCGCCAAGAATCCCGCGACCGACGCCTCCCAAGGCAACCCGGAGCAACCCTAAGATGTATAATCGTCAAAAAATCGGAGAAATTCTGGTGCGCTGGGGGCATATTACCCCCGCGCAGCTCGATAAGTCGCTGCAGTTGCAGCGCGAGAAAGGCGGGCAGCTCGGCCAGGTGCTCATCGCCATGGAGGCCACCAGCGAGGTGCGGGTGATGGAGGCGCTGGCCTCCCAGCTCGACTACCCCTTCGAGGATAAGATTGACCCGGAGGCCATTGACCTGGCGCTGCTGGAGAAGTTGCAGCTGGGCTACGCCCGCGAGCACCGGGTGCTGCCCTTTGGGGAGCGAAATAATATGGTGCTGGTGGCCACCGACAACCCGCTGCACGTCGAGGCGCTCGACCAGATCCGTTTTTTGACCGGCAAGGAAGTCCTGCCGGTGGTGGTCCCGACCACCCCGCTGATGGACGCGATCAACAGCGTCTTTGACCGCAAGAACCGCCAGCTCGGCGCCGGGCTCGACGAGCTTGACGAGGCCGAAAGCCCGCAGGGCGACGACGCCAGCATCGATATCAACGACCTGCTCGACGCCGCCGATGACGACGAGGCGCCGGTCATTCGCTTCGTCAACAGCCTCTTTGTGCAGGCGGTGCGCGAGCGCGCCAGTGATATCCACGTGGAGCCGGGCGAAAAGGAGCTCACGGTGCGCTTTCGCATCGACGGCGTCCTCAAGGAAATCGCCCACCCGCCGCGCCGCTTTATGTCCTCGATCCTCACGCGCATCAAGATCATGGCGGGGCTGGATATCGCCGAAAAACGCCTGCCTCAGGACGGGCGTATCCGCATCAAGATGGCCGGCAAAGATATCGATATCCGCGTCGCCACCGCCCCGGCGATTCACGGTGAGCGCATCACGATGCGTCTTCTGGATAAGTCGGCGGTGCTGCTCGACGTGCGCGATATCGGCCTGTCCTCCCAGAACCAGGAGCTGCTGCTCAAACTCGTGCACCGCCCCAACGGCATCATCCTGGTCACCGGCCCGACCGGCTCGGGTAAGACCACGACGCTGTATTCGGCGCTCACCGAGATCAACCAGCCCGACAAGAATATTCTGACCATCGAAGACCCGGTCGAGTACCAGCTCGAAGGCATCAGCCAGATGCAGGTCAACGCCAAGATCAAGCTCGACTTTGCGACCGGCCTGCGCAGCTATTTGCGCCACGACCCCGACGTCATCATGGTCGGTGAGATCCGTGATATCGAGACCGCCGAGATGGCGATTCAGGCGTCTTTGACCGGCCACCTTGTCTTCTCGACCCTGCATACCAACGACGCGGCCAGCGCGTTTACGCGCCTCACCGATATGGGCGTGGAGCCCTTCTTGGTCAGCTCGACCGTCATCGCCTCGCTCGCCCAGCGCCTGATTCGCCGGCTCTGCAAGGTATGCAAGGAGCCGTATGTGCCGATTGACACCGTGCTCGATGAAATGGGCATCAGCCCGCAGATGCTGGCCGAGGCCGGCGGGCACGTATTTCGCGCGCGCGACGGCGGCTGCGAGAATTGTCTGGGCCTGGGGTACCGCGGCCGAAGCGGCATCCACGAGATTTTGCACGTCCAGGACTCGGTGCGAAGCCTGGTCATGAACCGCGCGGACGCCTCGCATATCAAGCGCGAAGCCTGCGCCAACGGCATGCGCACCATGCGCGAGGACGGCGCAATCAAGGTGCTCGCCGGGCAAACCAGCATTGAGGAAGTCTTGCGCGTCACCCAGGAAGATAACGAGGATGAGGCGGTCGCCTGAGCTGGCGAAGCGCCGTATTTAACCCCCGAAGGATGGCCTAATTAATGCCCGTGTACGAATACAAAGGCCTGGACGCCGCTGGAAAGAGCGTCAAAGGTATCCACAACGCCGACACCAAGGGAGCGTTGCGCCAGTATCTTCAGGCTAAGGGCGTCTATGTCACCGATGTGTGGGAGGGCAAGGCGGGCGCCGGCGAGAAGCGCGACGGAGACGTCGACTTCAAGAAGATGTTCGAGCGGGTGGGCATTCGGGATATTTCGATCCTCACCCGCCAGCTCGCCACGCTCACCCGCGCGGGCATCCCGCTGGTGGAGTCGCTCAACGCGCTCAGCGATCAGGCCGATAAGGAGGAGCTGAAGCGCGTGCTCAGCGAGGTGCGCCAGAAGGTCAACGAGGGCTCAAGCCTGGCCAAGGCGCTGGCCGATCATCCCAAATATTTCAATAACTTATACGTCCATATGGTGCGCGCCGGCGAGAGCTCGGGCAACCTGGACGTGGTGCTGGAGCGGCTCACCGAGTTTCTGGAGGCGCAACTGGCGCTTCGCGGCAAGATCATCGGCGCCATGGTCTACCCGATCATCATGTCGGTGGTGGGCGTGGCGATCATGAGCCTGCTCTTTATCTTCGTGATCCCCAAGATCACCCGGATCTTCGAGGACCAGGGCGCCGCGCTTCCCTGGATCACCCAGCGGCTGCTCGACGTGAGTTATCTCTTCTCGAATTTCTGGTTTATTATTTTCCCGCTTATGGGCGCGGCGGTCTACGGATTTATGCGCTGGAAAGACTCCCCGGAGGGCCGGCAAAAATGGGACCGATTCGTGCTCAAGGTCCCGGTCTTCGGCCCGCTGGTGCGCATGATTGCCATCGCGCGCTTTGCCCGCACGCTGGGCACTCTTTTGAGCAGCGGTGTGCCGCTTTTGACCGCGCTGGATATCGTCAAGAATATCCTGGGGAATACCCGGCTTATTGAAGTTATTGAAGACGCGCGCGTCAATATTCGGGAGGGTGAGTCCATCGCCCAACCGCTGAAGCGCTCCGGCGAATTCCCCCCTCTTGTGACCCATATGATCGCGGTCGGCGAGCGCAGCGGCCAGCTCGAGGAAATGCTCGACAATGTGGCGATTGCGTATAACCAGCAGGTCGATATGCGCGTGCAGGCGCTCACGACCATCCTGGAGCCGCTGATGATCGTGCTGATGGGCGGCGGTGTCGCCTCCATCGTGTTCGCCGTCATGCTTCCGATTTTGCAGCTTAACCAGAATATCGGATAAAAAAATGACCCTCAAAATATCGCAGAATCATTTATCTCAAAACCTCACTCGTTCCCCCATAAACGGAGCTATTTCAATGACGCACCTGACCCCGCAGACCCCTGAGCAAAGCGCGCCCAATACCCTGAACGCCCGGCTGGCCGCCCGCCCTCGGCTCGCCGAGCTGATTGGCAACCCGCAGGGCATGACCCTGGTCGAGATTATGATCGTCGTCACGATTATGGCGTCGATCATGGGCGTAGTTGGATTCTTTGTCTTCGGCGCGCTCGATGAGGCCAATAAGAAGGAGGCCATCATCCAGATCGGCAACTACGAGCAGTTGGTCAATACCTACTATCTGACCACGGACCCGCACGTCTTGCCCGATACCCTCGAAGACCTGACGACCAAAAAGCGGCTGGCCGAGAGCATCAAGCCCGACCCGTGGGGAACCCCGTATATCTTCAAGAAGTCGGGGGGGCGCGAGTTTGAGATCATCAGCGCCGGGCCGGATCAAACCGAAGGCACCGAGGACGATATCAGCACCAAGACTAAAGAGTGATCGCGCCGCATTATTTGGCTGAACCCGAGGAGAAGCGCCCGTGAGAAGATGCCCCAAAAATCGCCTATTTGCCGCCGTGTCGCGAGGGTTTACCCTCGTTGAGACGCTGGTGGTGCTGGCGATCGCGGCGGGCATGATGGGCGCGGCGGTATATGGGCTGAATTTGATCACCGCTGCGGACCTGCGCGACGAGGCCATGCGGATCACCTCGGTGATGCAATATACCTGGTCGCGCGCGGCGATTGAGCAGGTCAACTACCGGCTGGTCCTGGACCTGGATGCCAATACCTACTGGACCGAAGTCAGCGACGCGGCGGTCGTCAAGGAAGTCAGCGATACCAATGAGTTGCGCCGCGAGCGCGCGAATCGCGCCGGGGACCAGGGTCGACTCGAAGATCGCCAAGACATGGGCTTTGAGACCGACCCCTTTGGCATCAGCCGGCCCACCGATTTCAGCCGGGCCGAAAGCGCGGCGATCGAGGCGAAGAACTTCCACGAGGGCATCGAGATTTATCAGGTAATCACCACCCGTCAGGACCAGCCCATCACCGACGGTCAGGTCGCGGTGAGTTTTTTCCCGGACGGCTTCCAGGAGCCGGTGATCATCGTGCTTAAAGACGCCCGCGACGCCTATTATTCGATCATTAACGAACCCTTGACGGGGCGCATCAAGATCTACAGCAGCCTCATTGAGGACCGTGAGCGGCTCGACCAGGGAGAAAGCGATGACTAAAAACGCGCCCCGCTGGCGCCGCCAAAAACGCGCCCCCCAAATGCGCGCGGGCTTTACGCTGCTCGAGGTGCTCATCGCGCTGGCCATTCTTGCCAGCGTCATGACCGTGCTGATGGGCACCATGGCCAATAGCGGCCAGCAGGCCATCTACGCGAATACGCTCACGCGGGTAAGCCAGCTTGCGCGCACCAAGATGATCGACCTGGAATACGAGATCATCGAGGAGGGCATGTCCGACGATATCGAGCAATATCGCGGGGATTTCCGCGATGAGGGCTACCCGGACATCACGTGGGAGGCGCAGGTCGACCCGGTCGAGATTCCCGATGACGTCAAAGATGAGCTGCTTGGCCAGGTAAACGCCCAACTTTTTGGCGGCCAGCAGGCCGAGGGCGCGCTGCAGGGAAACGCGGCGTTTAGCAATAAGTTGCCCATGCTCGTGTCGCTGATTCCGATGATGATCAACCATATCGGGCGAAAAACGCGCCGCGTGCGCCTGGTGATTTACTACGAGTTTGCCGGCCAGGAGCAGACGCTGCGGCTGAGCCAGTATATCGTCGACCAGGACTCGGCGGCATTCGACCTCTTTGGCACCGGTGAGGACCGCGGGCTTGAGCCCGAGCTTGAGCCGGGAAGAGGGCGCCAATGAGCCGTTTTCCCCGTGCTGAAATGCCCCGTCTTGCGGCCGCCGCGCGCGCCGGCTTCACGCTGATTGAGGTGCTGCTGGCGATGGCGATCATGGCCGCGATCACCGGGGTGATGTGGGTGAGCATCGGCGCGATGTTTGAGACCCGCGACTATATGGACGAGCGCTTTGAGCGCTACCAGATCATGCGCGTCGCCATGAATCGCATCGCGCGCGAGATCGCCACGGCCTATATCGCCGGGCCGGCCAACGGCGGCGAGCCGCTGCCCGGAAAAGAGGGCGAGGCGCTGCGCGAGCAGATCGAATCCGGCCAGATGCGACAACTTAGCGAGCCGGTTCAATTCGCGATGATCGGGCGCGAAGATTCGCTGAATTTCACCTCGCTCGGACATATCCGCACGCTGGCCGGTGAGCCGACCAGCGAGCACGCCGAGATCGGGTATTATATTCAGCGTCGCCGCGACGATCAGGGTGACTGGCACGACGCGCTGATGCGCCGCGAAGACACCACGCTTGACGACGATATCACCAAGGGCGGCCAGATCTATATGATGATCCCGAATATCAAAAAGATTGAGTTTGAGTACTGGGACACCGGCCCGGTGAAGGTCGGCACGATGGAAGAAATGGTTAAGGAAGGGCGTTGGATTCGCACCTGGGACACCACCCGGGAGGAATTCTCGGGGCGCCTGCCCCCGCGGGTGCGCGTGCAGATTACCCTGCCGTCGAGCGACCCGCGCGGGCGCGACGAAGTCTTCACGATGCAGACCGAGATCGGTATCACGGAGGTGCTGGAGTTTTGACAAAGCGCGCCCCCAAATCCAACCTGCTCGCCCGCGCGACGCTGCGCGTTCTGGACGCGGTGGACCGCCCGGCCGGCGGCCTGTTTCGGCGCACGCCCGGGGCGGCGTCGCGCCCGCGCGGCATCGCGCTGATGCTCACGCTGATTACGGTGACCGTGCTGTCGGCAGCCGTGGTCGAGTTTGCCTATTCCACCCGCGTCAACCTGAACCTGTCGGTCAATAGCGCCGATAAATTGCGCAGCTATTATCTGGCGCGCTCGGCGGTCAATTTAAGCCAGCTACTCGTCTCCTTTCAGTTCGCCCTGCAAACCGAGTCCACCGAGGCCGGTCGCGGCGAAGACTCCGACGATATGGCCCAGCTTATCAGCCGGGCGGTGCGCCGCAGTAACTTCCAGCTCTACCAATATGTCCCCCTGTTGATGCAGACCTTCAGCTCGGGCAAGTTGCAGAGCCCGGTGGGCGGGGTCAACCTGACCGAATGGGGCGTGGAGGGGTTCGGGGAGTTCGCCGGCGACTTTACCGTCGAGGTAATCCCCGAAGAGGGCAAGATCGACCTGAATCAATTCGCCGTGGAAGAGGTCGACGAAAGGGATCTTCAACAACTCTGCTCGATGATCATCGACCCGAGCTATGACCCGATTTTCGAGCAAAAAGATAAGAACGGCGAGACCCTGAATCGGGCGTTGGTTCTGTCGCGCATCATCGACTTTATCGACACCAATATGACCGCCATTGAGCTGACCAGTGAGTGCACCATTCGCGGCCAGGGCGGCGATGAGTTGCGCCCCTATGAGCGCGGCGACAACTCCGTTAAACCGCGCAACGCCAAGCTCACCCACGCCGCCGAGCTCTACCAGGTCCCGGGGGTCACCGAGGCGTTTATGCGCGCCTTCGAGTCGCAATTTACGGTGTACCCGGTGGGGCGTCCGAACCTCAATGTGGCGAGCTTGCCGATCTTTTATTCGGTATTGTGCCGAAACGTCACGCTCCCCCAGGGTGGCAGCTCGGGCGCCAACGCCTCGGCCTATAGCCTGTGCACACGCAGCCCGCAGGTTCAGACCGAAGTCCTGCTCTTATCGCTGGCGCTCGACGGAATTCGCGAGTTTTTCTCCGACCCGATGTCCGTCCTGATGGCCTATGTCGGCGGCACCGAGAGCTCGCTTTTGCCGTCGGCCGCCAAGGGGCAAACCGTCGCCTTTTTGAGCGTGAATCAGCTGCCGAGTTTCATCGAGGATCTGAAAAATGACCCCGCGTTGATGGCTCAATTTTTGACGTACTCACCGGCCTATCAACAAATGGTTGCCCAGAATCCGCAGATGCTTATCGACCCGATTAACCCGCAATTTCCGCAGTGGACCGTCAACTATGATCGCACCGGATTGATGCGCTCGGTCTCCTCGCAGACGCCGACCATCTATCGTATGAAGGCGGTCGGCAATTACGGCTCAAGTCGCACCGACATCGAAACCGTGGTCGACTTTGGCAAATCGATCCGTCGTTTGCCCGACGAGAACCTGCTCACCGAAGATATCAACGACGCCGAACAGGTCAAAGAGATCAAAGACGCGCTGCGCGAAATGCGCGAGACCATTCCGAAGGGACGCGTCTTATATTGGAGCGAAAGATAATGACGACAACAATCATCGGCCTGGATTTTGGCAGCCATTCGCTCAAGCTTATACGCTTGTCGATGGGGCGAGATCCGCGGGTACTTGGCTACGATATCGAGCCGGTCGCGCGCGTCGCTTCCCCGACGGCGAGCGCGCCGGGCGCCGAGCAACAGGATTTCGACGACTCGCCCACCACGGTGCGCCACCGCGACGCGGTCGCCGGCGCGCCCGACGCGGGTGAGCCGGGCGAGGCCGGCGTTTTGGAAGAGGGCGTCGCCGAAGCCGGCGCGGCGCAGCAGCCCAATGACTGGTCCGACGCTCAGGCGCACGCCCAGCCGTGGAGCGCTGCGCTGGAGCGGCTGATTGAGCGCGGCGCGATCGACGATGACGCGTTGATCGTGACCTTTTTGCCCGACAACCAGGCCATGTCGATTCGCCAGGAGCTCCCGTTTGAGGAGCGCGCCAAGGTCGAAAATATCCTGCCGCATATGCTCAATGATCGCCTGCCGGTTGCCGCCGACAGGGTTATCTACGACTTCCAGATATTCCCCAAAAAGAAGGCGAAACCCGGCGAAACGCCGACCGAATTGGGCGTCGAAGAAGCCGCTGCCGAAGCCCTGGTAGGCTTTGCCCGGCGCGAGCAAATTGGCGAGTTCCTCGGCGATCTCAAGCCTCACGGGGTTAACCCGGCGCTGCTGGGCGTGCCTGAGTTGCTGATGTCCTACGCGCTTAAGCGCTGTGCCCCGACCCCCGACGGCACCTATGCCGTCATCGATATCGGGCACCGTTATACCCGCGTACTCGTCCTCAATGAATTCGACCCGGTGGTTGCCCGCTCGATCCAATTTGGCGGCGAGCAACTTACCGAGGCGATCGCCTCGCGCTTTAAGTCGACCTTTGAGCAAGCCGAGAACCTCAAAGAAACCCGCGCGGCGATCCTCGGCGGTGCCGACACTTCCAGCGACGCGCGCACCGAGGCGCACCTGGCCCTGAGTGAGTGCCTTAGCGAGGCCACGCGCCCGCTGATTCGCGATATCCGCCGGACCTTTCAATCGCTGCATAATCGCACCCAGATGCGTATCGATGGGATCTATATTTGCGGCGGAACCAGTCTGTTGTCGGGGCTTGCGCAGTATTTGGAGCAAGAGTTCGGCGTGCCGGTCTCGCATCTGCCGACCGACAAACTCCCCGGTTTTGCGAGCGCCATCGATAATCCTGCCGACCAGCTCAAGCTCACGCTCGCGGCGTCGGCGGCTCTGCAGCAGATCGACGGGCGCGACGAAGACCGTGCGATCAACCTGCGCCGCCAGGAATTTGCGTATCGCGGAAAATCCAGTTATTTGCGCTCCCAACTGCTCAAATATGGCGCCGCCGCAGCGCTTCTTTTTCTGCTGCTCATGGGCATGCTGCTGGCACAGAAGATCCAATTGGAAGCCCAGCGCGACGCCATGCGAGCGGCTGTGGGCGAGCAGACCACCATGCTTTTTGGAGAGCCGGTCTATAGTAATGCGGCCATCCAGGCTCGCCTCAGCGGCGAAGAGTCTTCGGGGAAGGGGTTTGTCCCGCGCGCCAGCGCCTACGAGTTGTATTATACGCTCGCCTCGAATATCCCCGCCGATCTTCAGGTCAGCTTCAGCCGCTTTGAAACCGACGTGGACCGAAATATCGCCCAACTCTACGGCGACACCACCAACCCGCAATCCGTGGAGCAGTTGATCGATAATTTGCGCGCCATCGATTGCATCCAGAGCGTTCGCCAGGAAGGCGAGCTCAAGATTAAAAGCGACTCCGAAGTGGAATTCCACCTGCATGTTTCAAGCGAGTGCTCCTGATGTCCAAAGAAACCCTGAGCGATAAATTCGAAGCCCTGAGCCCACGCGAGAAGAAGATGCTCGTCGCGATGGCCATCATCATGCCGATCCTGGTGATGATCGTGATCAGCGGACTCTTCAGCCGCTCGCTGGGAAGCATCGAAGACCAGACCCACGAGTATCAAAACTCGTTGGACCTCCTGGCGGTGGCGGGGCCGATCTATCTCAAGAACCAGGCGCCCACCGACCAGGACACCCTGGCGGCGCTCTTTACCGAAGAGGTCCTTGCCGACAACCCGGTCAAGCTCACCGGTTTTATGGCCGCGCGCGCCACCGAAGCCGGCGTCAGCCCCAATAGCTATGATACCGAAGAGATTCCGCTGGGAAGCGCGTCTGCGGACAAATCCCAGCCGATGCTCTTTGAAAATAAGGTCCGCGTAGACATCCGCGCCACTCAGATTGACGACCTTTTGAAATTTCTCGAAGTCATCGAAACAAGCGGAGAGCCTGTGGTGATCAAGCGCATCGACCTGCGCGGCAACGCGCGCGTGCCCGGCGAAGTCCGCGCCCGCGTCGAAGTCTCGACTTTTGTCAAAAAGAAGAAGGAGGGCTAAGTTATGGAGCGCTCCATCGTTCGCATCCCCGTCTATATCGCATTTGGTTTCGCGGTCTTTATGGTCGCGCTGGTCCTGACCTTTCCCGACCAGCGCCTCAAAGAGATCGCGACCGTTCAGATCGAGAAACAACTCGGTGGCAAGTATGACGTGAGCATCGAGGACCTCGACCTCTGGTGGCTTAGCGGCGTGCAGCTTAAAAATGTCAAGATTTCCGAGCGCATCACCGACCCCGATATGGGCGCATCGGCCGCCGAGGGTCCGAAGGACGCCCGGGCAAAGGGTGGACCTGCAGCGGGCGGCATGCCCGAAAAGGAGCCTTTCTTCATCAGCATCCCGCGGGTGGCCGCCGGATTTTCGCCGGTCTTGAGCCTGCTGAACTTCGCGCCGACCGCCGATTTTCTGGTCGATTTGGGCGGCGGAGATATTCGCGGAAATTTCGCCCAATCGAGCAAATCGCGCACGCTGAAGGTCAATATCAACAAGATTGAACTGGCGAAAACGCCCATCCTTGAGCAATATCTGGGCGTGCCGATCCTCGGCGAATTGGGCGGAAATATCGTCCTCAATCTGCATCCTCGCCAACCCCAGGTTATCGGCGGCGACATCAAGCTCAAGGGAAACGCCTTGACCGTCGCGAAGTCGGAGCTTCACACCGACAAGCTCGGCCCCATGGCGTTTATCGACGTCCCTGAGACCGACTTTGGCCAACTCGACGCCCATATGACCATCAGCCAGGGCGAGGATAAGTCAAAATCCAAGATGGAATTTGAGGAGTTTAGCTTTCATGATGGCGAAGACGTGCGCGGCCAGATCTGGGGGCACCTCGACCTGGGCCGCAGCGCGGCGCAGAGCATCGCAAAGATCGAAATGCGCTTTCAGTTTGACGATAAATATATTCGTTCAAACGACCTCTCCAGCGTCCTCAATATGCAGTGGTTTCGCGAAGGGAAGAACCAGGACTGGTTCGGATTTCTGCTCTGGGGTCGTCTGAGCAAGCCGCGCTTCAAGGGTGCGCCGACCGCCGCCGCGGGCCCTCAGCAGGGTGCAAATGCGGACGCTGAGGGCGCCGAGGATGCGCCGCAAGACCAGGAGTAAGGCGAGCGCGACGCCCTTACCAGGTGCCTTGATTGGGCATCGAGGCCCAGGGTTCCTGGGGCGCAAGCGCGCCGCCGCGCTGGAGCAATTCAACCGAAATATCATCCGGTGATTTTATAAATGCCATGCGGCCGTCGCGCGGCGGGCGGTTGATCGTGACACCGCCTTCCTGAAGGCGCTGACATGTCTGGTAGATATTGTCGACCTCAAAGGCGAGGTGGCCGAAGTTTCGGCCATTTGAATAATCTTCGGTCGAGTCCCAATTATAGGTGAGCTCGACGTGCTCGTCGGCGTCTCCAGGTGCTTTGAGGAAAATAAGCGTGTATTTTCCTGCCTCATTTTCGCTGCGGCGAACTTCCTTGAGGCCAAGGAGCTCGCAGAAGAAATACATACTTTTTTCGACGTCGCGGACTCGGATCATACTATGTAAAAAACGCATATTTCTTTTCTCCCTTTTTTGCAGATCTATCCAAATTATACGGGCCGCGCGCAAGAGCAATTGCGCGCGGCCCGTCAGCGTTCGCGCGGGTATCCGGGCTTAGCGCTCCAGAATCATGGTGAGTCCGAGGCCGCCGGCGGCGCATAGCGTCAGCAGGCCGGTATTGACGTCGCGCCGCTGCATTTGCCCGGCCAGCTGCATGACCATGCGCGCGCCGGTCGCCCCGAAGGGGTGCCCGATCGGGATGGAGCCGCCGTTGATATTAAAGGTGTCCATATCAACCGCGCCGATGGCTTTATCCAGGCCGACCTCCTGGCAGAGTTTGTCGGAGCCCCAGACCTTGATATTGGCGAGCACCTGGGCGGCGAAGGCCTCGTGCATTTCGACCAGATCGATGTCCTTGAGGGTCAGCCCGGCGCGCTCAAGCGCGATGGGGGTGGCCAGGGTCGGGCCCATGAGCATCGGCATGGTGAAGAGGTCGACGCCGGTGCTGGCATGGGCGCGGATATAGGCCATGGGCTCCAGGCCAAGCTCGCGCGCGCGGCTCTCGCGCATCAGCAGCACGGCCGAGGCGCCGTCGGTCAGCGGCGAGGCGTTCGCCGCGGTGACGGTGCCATGCTTGGGGTCAAAGACCGGGCGCAGCCGCGCCATCTTCTCAACGCTGGTATTTCCACGAACCATATTATCGCGGCTAATCGCGTTCTGAAGTTTCTCGCCGGTATGCAATGTGATGACTTCGGGGAATAGCCCTTTTTCGTAGGCAGCGGCGGTGCGGTGATGCGTCAACTCGGCGTATTCGTCCTGCTCGGTGCGCCCGATGCCGTATTTTTTGGCCATAATCTCGGCCGAGTCACCCATGCGAATCTCGGTGGTCGGCTCGGTGATCGCGGGGACGTCGGGCAAAAAGTCGCGCGCGCCAACCCCGCCGAATGCCCGCAGCATATCCACCGGCGAGCCGGCCTTTGAGGCCTCGTTGAGCGCGTGGGTGAGCGGCAGGCTTACGCGCGCCTGGGCGGCGCTCATCGATTCGACACCGCCAGCGATCACGACGTCGGCTGCGCCGGTGAGCAGGTCGCCGCAGGCGTTGACCGTGGCAAGCGCGCTCGAGGCGCAGTACATCTGGACGGTATATGCGGCGATATGATTGGGCAGCGCCGAGCGCAGCACGATCTCTCGGGCGACGTTCGGCCCGTTCATCGGCGCCGAGACGCAACCCATGATCACCTCGTCGATCAGGGCCGGGTCGATCTCGCTGCGGTTGACCAACTCGGTGACTGCAGCGCGGCCGAGGTCGGCTTCGTTGAGGTGCTTATAGTCGGTCCACGCTTTGGCGAATGGGGTGCGCGCGCCGGCAACGATCGCGATACGATCGTTGCCGCCAAGCGGAGACTGAGACGATTTTTTCGACGTACGTACGGATTTTGAAACCATTATATTTGCCTCAATGAGTCGCCATTTGCGCGGTGCGCTGGCGGGTCAATTTGATATTTTGGGCGGCGGTCGCATCGAATTCAGGCGTAGAATGACGCGTTTTTCTCGGCCATCTCCACAATGATCTGGGCCGGCTTAAGGCGCGAGCCGAATTCCTCGGCCAGGGTCGTCATCTCGGCGGCGATGCGCCCCAGGCCGACCGAGTCGGCATGGCGCAAAATGCCGCCGCGAAACGGCGGAAAGCCCAGCCCGAAGATTACCCCGATATCGATATCGCGCGGATGCTCGACGATCCCCTCCTGCAGGCAGTAGGCGCACTCGTTGAGCATCGCCAGCCAGCAGCGCTTTTGGATGAGCGACGCGGCGATCTCCTGGCGGTCGCGCCCCCCCGGCAGCAGGTCGTAGACCGTGTCGTCGACCCGGTCGGCCTCGCCGGTGGCGTAGCGATAAAACCCCTTGTTATTCTTGCGACCCTTTCGCCCGTCGGCGGCAACCGCTTTGAGCGCGGTCGGCGCGTTCCAGCGCTTCGAGAACGCCTCCTGCAGCGTCTTGGCGGCTTTAAGTGCGACGTCCATGCCGACCTCGTCGACCAACTTCATCGGGCCAACCGGGAAGCCCCACTGGGTCATGGCCTGGTCGATCGCGTCGATGGACGCGCCTTCCTGGAGGATCCAGCCCGCCTCGTTGATATAGGCACCGATGACCCGGCTGGTGAAAAAGCCCGGCCCGTCGTTGACCACGATGCAGGTTTTGCCCATCTTTCGCCCGACTTCCAGCGCGGTGGCCACCGCCTTGCTGGAGGTCTTGGGATGGCGGATGATCTCGAGCAGCGGCATCTTGTGCACGGGGCTAAAGAAGTGCATGCCGAGCAAGTTTTCGGGACGCTTGGACGCCTTGGCAAGCTCGGTGATCGGGATGGTCGAGGTATTGCTGGCGACGATGGCGGTGTCGCTCAGGTGCGCCTCGAGATCCTGGATGATCTGCTGCTTCAGCTCGAGGTCCTCAAAGACCGCTTCGATAACCAGTTGGGCCTGGGCAAAGCCGGTATAGGCGACGGTCCCGCTGATGCGCCCAAACATCACGTCGCCCATGGGGGCGCTGATCTTCTTTCGCTGCACCAACTTATCGATGAGGTTTTTGCAGTACTGAAGGCCGTGGGCGATATTCTCGTCGCTGATATCCTTGAGCCGAACCTCGTATTCCTGGTAGGCGGCGACCTGAGCGATGCCCGCGCCCATCAGACCCGCGCCGATGACGCCGATTTTTTGGACCGGATACGCCTTTGTATTCCAGGGAATGGGGCTGGTCTTATCGACCTCTTGTTTCATGAAAAACAGGCCGATGAGGTTCTTGGCGACATCCGTTTTGACCAGCTCGGCAAAGGCGCGCGCCTCGGCTTCGATGCCGGCCTCAAAGCCGCCCCGGTAGCCGGCTTCGATCGCGTCGATCGCGCGATACGGCGCCGGATAGTGCGTGCCGGCCTTTTTGCGGGTGAGCTCGCGGGCCTGGTTGAAAATCAGCTTGCGCGCGGGGGTCTTCGCCGCCAGGTCCACCATATCGGCGGGGCTTGAAAAATACTCGGAAAACTTGTTTTTATGCAGATCCTGCCAGTCGCCGCCGGCGTAGAGTTTGCGCGCGGTTTCGGCGGCCACCTGCAATAGGATCCCCGGGTGGACCACATCGTCGACCAACCCTAAGCGCTTCGCCTTTTTGGCGTCGACCTGTTTGCTCCCAAGGATCATGTCCAGGCCGGTCTGCAGACCCACCAATTGCGGCAGGCGCTGCGTGCCGCCCAGCCCCGGGATCACGCCGAGTTGCACCTCGGGAAGCCCCAATTTGCTGCGCGGGTTGCTCGTTGCGATGCGCGCATGACACGCCATCGCCAACTCGAGCCCGCCCCCCAGGCACATCCCATCGATGGCCGCCACAACCGGGACCTTCATCGACCCCAGCCGCTTTGCCAGCGCATGCCCGCGCCTGAGCATCGGTGCGATATCCTGCGGGTTTTGCGCCAGTTGCTGCAGCTCATTGATATCAAAGCCGACCACAAAATGGCCGGCTTTGCCGCTATAGAGCACCACGCCTTCAATCGGCGGGGTGTCCTCAAGCTCGTCGAGAATCGCCTCAAAGCGCCCGGTCATCGGGGTGGAAAGCGTGTTTACGCTTTTATCGGCAACGTCGATGCAGATATAGGCGATGCCCTCTTCAATTCGGAGCGAAGCGTATTCGGGGGGAGTATCTTGGGACATTCTAATTCCTCATAAAGTGTATTTTAAGCCCGTGGATTGCATTGAAGCACTTATGACGCGGTGCGTCAAACCGCCGGAGCGCGCCTGCCGTGCCGCTCCCAAAAAAAATAACCGCGCCAGCCGTCGTGCGGGGCGCGGTTCAAATTAAACGCATGAATGATAATTCAAGTCAGAAATCGAAAATACTTGGGCGCACGGCGCCTTTTTTGACTCAAACGCGCAGATTGTGCTCTCGCGACGGCGGCGCGCCCTAACTTAAAGAAGATGGCCGGATTTTTTTCGCTTCGTTTCCAGGTACTCCTTATTATGCGGGTTCGGCATAACCAACAGCGGCTGGCGCTCGGTGATGATGATTCCGTTGGCGCGCAGCCCGTCGACCTTGCGCGGGTTATTGGTGATCAACGAGATGGTGCTGACCCCCAGCAGGCGCAACATCTCGGCGGCGACCGCGTAGTCGCGCAGATCATCGTCAAAGCCCAGGTGCAGGTTCGCCTGCACCGTGTCCATCCCCGCGTCCTGCAGGCTATAGGCCTTGATCTTATTGGCCAGACCGATGCCGCGTCCCTCCTGGCGCATATAAAGAATCACCCCCGAGTCCGCGTTGCCCAGCTCGCGTTGGGCGCGCTCAAGCTGCTCACCGCAGTCGCATTTGAGGCTGCCAAAGACGTCCCCGGTCAGGCATTCGCTGTGGATGCGCGTCGCCACGACCGGTGTGGTGTCGACCGCGCCGCGCACCAGCGCGATATGCTCCTTGAAGTCGAGGTTATTGACGAAGGCGACGATGCGGAAATCGCCGTATTTGGTGGGTAGGGCGGCTTCGGCAAATTTCTCGACGACGAGGCCGTCGGCCTCTTCGAGGCGAGCGCGGATGCTCGGGTTTAGGGTCAGGGGGGCCGCGCTGAGGTGGCTGGGCATCATAATACTCCAGGGGAGGTCAAAATGCTGGGCGGCTTGAAGGTGCCGCCATCGCTCGATTCACGTGACTCGAAATCGGGGCCTCTTTTCTTGAGCTGGACATGAACCCCGAATTCGTGTGCCCGGCTAGCAATAATTCGCGCAATTAACAAGTTGCGCCCTGTGTTGAGACGCATTTCAGCCCGCCCGGTGCGGGTCGCATGGGTTTAATCTCGGGGCGATTGCGAAACTTATCGTCTCGAGCTTGGGGGCGCAAAATCGCGGGCGGGCACGCGCGCAGATGGCGCCGATTTCGCGCTGCTGGGTCGAGCGGAATAATCGGCGCCATCCTTAGGATGCGAGCGGGTGCAAAAAGGTTTCACATTGCGATGCGGTGGGCGTGGTGATGGGCGTTAAAGTCCTGGCGAAACGCCCGGGCGGCCTCGATGGTTCCCTTCATGGCTTCCACCAGGACCGGAACCATATCGCTGGGGTGACCGTTGAGGGCGGCGAAATAATAGTGGCGGTCGGAGGCGTGGATGATGGCCGGCGGGTAGAAGTTTTTGATGAGGATATAGTTCATCATCAGCCGCCCGACCACGCCGGTTCGCCCGTCGAAGGGGAAGATCCGCATGAATTCGTGGTGGGCCAGCGCGGCCGCGCGAATCGGGTGCAGGCCGCGAAACTCGGTCTCCCAGCGCGCCAGGAAGTTCTCGAATTCCGCCTCGATCGCCACCCCCGCGACCACGTCCAGGTGGTAGACGCCCGGGCTGGTATTGCGGGTGCGGTAGCAGGCGGCCGCGGGCTCGTCGGCGTCGCAAAGCGCCTGGTGCAGCCCCTTGATCCAGGCCTGCGACACCTCGACCCCGGCGCGCGCGTCCTGGTCCATCTGCTCAATGATGCCCATCATGCGCCGCAGTGATTTATGGATCACGCGATCGCAATAATTTCGGCACGGTCGCCCTTCCAGCGCACGGGTGATATCCCCCTGCGTCAAGACAACCCCCTCAAGCATATGATCGTGGTAGAGCCACGACTGGATTAGTCGGGCGTCGAACTCACGGCGAATCTCCGCCGGAAGGGTGGTATATTCGGAGCGAGCCTGGTCAATTTCAAGGTATGCGAGCGACATGGTTGTGCCTCCTTTGCAAAATTTGAAGGCCTTGACGTTCCCCAACGATCCAGCGCGCTCCCAAATTTCACAGCAGATGCCACCCCTTGATGTCACTGATGAGCACTTTACAGAATCGGAAAACGCGAATCAATAGTGCGCCCTCAGTAATACGCCCTGAATATATTGGCATCATTTTCAGCACCCATTTTTTCTGGCTCATTTCGCCCAAACAGGTATGCTCCGCCGAGCGCGAGCAGGTGCTTAGGCATATTTTGAAATGCCGGGCGCCGATATATGGTCTCGTGGATGATTGGATGGCGTTTCGCTCATTTTATTCCCTGGAGTACTGATGAAGATGCATATGAGAATGATGTTGCTCGCCGTGGCATTGCTGGGCATGTTTTTATTCGCGGCCCCCGCCCAGGCGCAGGCCGCCCGGGATGCGAGTCGGCTGGGCGTCGGCATTGGCGCGGGAACCGTGGTCGCCGGTCTCTCCCTGAAAAAGCCGCTCGGCGGGGCCCTCGCCGTGCAGGGCGTCGTCGGCACCTGGCGAGGCTACGGGCGCCACTGGCATATCGGCAGCGACGCCTTCGGCGTGGCGGCGGATATTCTGGTCGAGCAGGCCCCCCTGGCCTCCGGGCAGGTGGTGTCGCTGGGGTGGAACTACGGCGCGGGCGCGGGCGTAGGTCTTGGCAATAGCTCCACGCTTTTGGGGTTGACCGGCGTCCTGGGGCTGGAGTTCAACTTCATGCCGGCCCCCATTGATTTCGTGCTCGAGTACCGCCCGGGCATTTATATCGGCGCAGGCTACGGGGATTCCGACCTGGGGCTTTCGTTTATCGACTTCACCGGTCATTTGCGCTTCTGGTTTTGATTCAGCGCTTATTTCGCCGCCCCTTAAAGTGAGTAATCGCGCGGGCCATCCGGTGGCATGCCTTAAAATAGGCCGCGCCGGCCCGCTCGACGAAGTCGCGCAGGGCGGCGTTTGACCCGCTTTCGGCCGGTGCAACTTGCTTCGGTTTTAAATGCCTGGATGACTCGGATTCTTCGCAGGGCGGTGCCATGGCGTTTTCCCTATAGAATAATTTGTGGGGCGAAAAAAATATGGATGCATATATAAAATAATATATGATAGCATTGCGCCCCTGTATATGAATGACATTGCATCACTTTATAACCCTCGGCAACCCATGAGTGACCAGTCGGTTTTATTGAAGCAGGTCGACGACGACGGCCTGTGCACCCTTCGCCTGAATCGCCCGGCGGCGATGAATGCGCTCAACGGCGAATTGGTCGCGGCGCTCGACCAGGCCTTTTATGAGCTTCGCCACGACGACTCAGTGCGCGTTGTGATCCTGACGGCCACCGGCGAGCGCGCGTTTTGCGCCGGGGCCGATCTCAAGGAGCGCGACGCCATGAGCCCGGCCCAGGTGCGCCAGCGTATCGATGATTACCGGCGCTGTTTCGGGGCGATTGCCTCGCTGCCCAAGCCGGTCATCTGCGCGATCAACGGCTTTGCCTTTGGCGGCGGGCTGGAGATCGCGCTGGCCTGTGATTTTCGCCTGGTCGCCGCCGAGACACAGGTTGGACTGACCGAGTGTCGCCTCGGGATCATCCCCGGTGCCGGCGGCACCCAGCGCCTGGCGCGCCTGGTCGGGGCGTCGCGGGCGAAGTTGCTCATCTTCACCGCCCGGCGCCTGAGTGGTGATGAGGCGCTCGAAATCGGCCTGGTCACCGACTCGGTGCCGCGCGCTCAGCTGATGGGCGCCGCGCGGGATCTCGGCCGACAGATGCTCGATTCGGCGCCGATCGCGCTGGCCCAGGCCAAAATCGCCATCGATGCCGGCATGCAGGCCGACCTGCAGACCGGCCTTGATATCGAGTCACGCGCCTATGCCGTGACGATCCCGACCGAAGACCGTCTGGAAGGACTCGCGGCCTTCCGTGAGAAAAGAAAGCCTGATTTTCAGGGTAAATAGAATTTGATTGCCATTATGTATCGAATTTTAGCCGGAAATGTTATGGCTCAGCATTCCAACCTTAATACCACCGTATTCGCTCAATTAACGCAGGTATCACCATGACTGAAAAAACCGATCGCCCCCAAGAGCTCTCCGAACTCGACCAGGAACTCATTGAGCGCCGTGCCCGGATTGGGCGCGGCGGCAAAGATAAATACCACGCGGCAAACGCCGAGCGCGGCAAGCTTTTTGTGCGCGAGCGCCTCGAGTTGCTCTTTGATGACGGGCTGACCCTTGAGAACGGCCGCTGGGCGAATGTGCTCGCCGGGGATCTGCCGGCCGACGGCGTGGTGACCGGCATCGGCAAAATCCACGGGCGCCGGGTCGCGGTGATTGCCAATGATTCGACCGTCAAGGCGGGCTCCTGGGGGTGGCGCACCGTGGAGAAGATCATCCGCATGCAGGAGCGCGTCGAGAAGTTGCGCATTCCACTGCTCTATCTGATCGACTCGGCCGGCGCGCGCATCACCGACCAGCTCGAGATGTTCCCGGGGCGGCGCGGGGCGGGAAAGATCTTCTATAATCAGGTGCGCCTGTCGGGCTATGTGCCCCAGCTCTGCCTGCTCTTCGGGCCGTCGGCCGCCGGCGGCGCGTATATTCCCGCGTTTTGCGACGCGGTCGTCATGGTCAAGGGCAACGCCTCGATGTACCTGGGCTCGCCGCGCATGGCCGAGATGGTCATCGGCGAGAAGGTGACGCTCGAGGAGATGGGCGGGGCGAAGATGCACTGCACGGTCAGCGGGTGCGGCGATGTGCTGGTGAAGTCCGAGCCCGAGGCGATCGCGTGGGCGCGCGAATATCTGGAGTTTTTCCCCTCCTATTGCCGCGACACCCCGCCGCGCCGCCCGCCGGTCGCGCCCAGGCCCCAGGAAGAGTCGCTCGACGCGATCATCCCGACGAATCAAAATAAGGCCTTCGACGTCAAGAAGGTGATTCGCCACCTGGTCGATGACTCGGAATTTGTCGAAATCAAGGAGAAATTCGCCAAGGAATTGGTCACCTGTCTGGCGCGCATCGACGGGCAGCCGGTGGGAATTGTGGCCAGTCAGCCGCGCTATAAGGGCGGGGTTCTATTTGTGGACTCGGCCGATAAGGCCGCGCGTTTTGTCGACCTGTGCGACGCCTTTAATATCCCGCTGATCTTTTTGGCTGACGTGCCCGGCTTTATGATCGGCACGCGCGTGGAGCAGCAGGGGATTATTCGCCACGGGGCGAAGATGGTCTCGGCGGTGAGTCAGGCGACGGTGCCGAAGTTCTCGGTGGTGCTCAGAAAGGCCTACGGCGCCGGGCTCTACGCGTTTTGCGGCCCCGGCTTTGAGCCCGACGCGACGCTTGCACTGCCCGAGGCGATGATCGCGGTGATGGGCCCGCAGGCTGCCATCAACGCGGTCTATGCGCGCAAGATTCAGGCGCTCCCCGAAGACGAGCAGCCCGCCTATGTCGAGGAGCTGCGCGCCGAATACGAGCAGGATATCGACATCTACCGGCTCGCCAGCGAGCTTATTGTCGACGAAATCTTGACCAAAGAGGAGCTTCGCGGCGAGCTCATCGCGCGCCTGGAGATGAGCGCCGGAAAACAGGTCGCGCCGATTGACAAAAAACATAGCGTACGTCCCGTTTAGTTAGTGCGGCAGCGGCGAGATGCCGAGGCGATCGATACTATTTTTGGTCAGGAAGTTTAGATAATGGGTGCATTGGACCGTTTGACCTCGAAGTTTGCATCGTCCGAAATACTCGATGATATCGAGATGGGATTTCGGGCCAAGGTGATCATTGCGTTCGCGCTTGCCGTGTCGATTTGGGGGCCGATCTATGCGGCGGTGCTCTATAGCCTGGCCGGCTCCAACGGGATGGACCCGACTTACGTGGTCCTGGTCTTGCTGGCCGAGACCGTCTTGATCGGGGGCTCGCCGCTTTGGATGAAGCTGGGGGCGCCGATGCGCCCGCTGGGCCACTGGATTTCGCTCAATACCTTTATCGTGGTCAATGCGGTGGCCTGGCTGGGGTTTGGCAGCGAGTCGGTCTGGTGGCAGTCGGTCGTCATTATCGTGGCGGTGCTTTTATGCGGGGTGCGCACGGGGTTATTCTGGTTGATCGCGTCGGCGATCAACCTCTTCTTTTTTTATCGCGTGGTCGCGGCAGGCGATCTTGTCGCGATCGCGTTCGAGGGCAATACCCAACTGGTCTGGCAGGCCAGCGTGATGGGCGGGCTCTATGTGGTGGTGGGCCTTTTAATCCTGGCCTATGAGTCGCTTAAAAATTGGGCGCTCGCCGGTATTCAGGCCCGCAAGGCGCTGACCGAGGCGATTTTGCGTGCGGCACCCGACGCCATCATCACCCTGCACGCCGATGGTCGGGTGGAGGATGTCAACGACGCCGCGGCCGATATCTTCGGGCACCACGATCCGCGCGCGTTCGACGGCGTCGGGCTCAACACGCTTGTGCCGACGGCCTCGGCGCCCGCCGAGGCGAGTGAGGGGGGCGCGCGCAATCAATTTGCGGACTGGTGTCGCGAGAATCTCTGGCATCGTCACGTGACCGAGGGCCTGCACAAAAATGGCTCCGTATTCCCGATCGATATCTCGCTTCGTTCGATCGGCACCGATGGGCGCTTTGTGGTCGTTTTGCGCGATATCACCGAATTGCAGCACGCCCAGCGAACCCTTGAAGAGGCGCGCGACGCCGCGCTCAACGCCAACCAGGCCAAGAGCACCTTTTTGGCCAATATGAGCCACGAGCTGCGCACCCCGCTCAACGCCATCATCGGCTATAGCGAGTTGCTCTGCGAGGACGCCGAGGACTCCGGGCAGGTCGCGCTGGTGCCGGACCTGCAGAAAATCCGCGTGGCCGGCAAACATTTGCTCAATCTGATCAACGATATTCTGGACATCTCGAAGATCGAAGCCGGGCATATGGACCTGTATATCGAGCGCCTCGACCTGCTCGGGCTGATCGATGAGGTCGCCACGACCGTTAAGCCGGTGATCGAGCAGAAAAAGAGTGCGTTTGTCATCGAGTCCGACCTGGCGCCGAAGTTCGTGCAGGCCGACGCGACCAAATTGCGCCAGATTTTGCTCAATCTTTTGTCCAACGCAGCCAAATTCGCCGGCAATAGCCAGGTGCGCCTGGGGGTCTTTGCCCAGGCGGTCGACGGGGTGCAGTACTGCATCTTTGAGGTCGAAGACCACGGCATCGGCATCGCCCCGGAGAAGGTGCACAAACTTTTTGAGGCCTTTGAGCAGGCCGATGTCTCGACCACACGCCTGTACGGGGGCACCGGGCTGGGGCTTGCGATCTCGAAGCGCTTTATCGAGATGATGGGGGGCATGATTACCGTGGAGAGCGTGCTCGGGGAGGGGACGACCTTCCGGGTTCACCTGCCGATTGAGCTTGAGAGCCCGCTGAGTGACTCGGCGGAGCCCGCAGACCTCCAGATACCGCGCCCTCGCGCGGGCATCGATGCCGACGCGCTGTCGGTATTGGTCATCGATGATGACCCGGTGGTGCATCAATTGATGGGGGAGTTTCTGGGGCGCGAGGGCATGCGCATGCACTCGGCGACCAGCGGACCGGTGGGCATTGAGATGGCCGCCGAACTGCAGCCTGATGTGATTACCCTGGATGTGATGATGTCGCGCATGGACGGGTGGGACGTGTTGAGTCATCTGAAAAAAGACCCGCGGACCGAGCATATTCCGGTGGTGATGGTGACCATCGTCAACGACAAGAAAGCGGGGTATTCGCTGGGTGCGGCCGACTATCTGGTCAAACCGGTGGAGCGCAAGCAGCTCATCAAGGTGCTGACGCGCTACGCGCGCCAGATCCTCGACCAGCCGGTGATGCTGGTGGAGGATGACGGGTTAACCCGCGAGATGATGACGCGCACCATTGAGCGCCAGGGCTGGGAGGTGCGCTGCGCGACCGACGGGGTCGAGGGGCTTGCGTTGCTCGAAGGCGGGCTTCGCCCCGGGGTCATTTTACTCGATATCATGATGCCGAATATGGACGGCTTCGAGATGCTCGAGCGGCTGAAGGGGCATCCGGAGTGGGCAGAAATTCCGGTGATTGTGGTGTCGGCCGCGGTCTTTAGCGCCGAGGAGCGCGCCCAGCTAGGCGCCCACGTGGAGCAAATCCTGCAGAAGGGCAGCTATACCCCCGAGCAACTGGTCGCCGAGGTGCTGCGCGCTGCGCGCAACTAAACCCGGACGGGTTTTTCGCGCGCATTTAGAGTGTCGTGGTATATGGAAAGCGGAAGCGAAATTGCAAAAACGCCTCGCCGATATGCCACAGCGAGCGCTCGCCCTCACCCATCTCAAAGATGTCGCCGCCGATCGCCTGGGGGATATAGAAGTTGGAATTCCACCCGATGCGCACCCCGAAGGAGTCGCCGAGCATGGTCCCGGCCGACAGCCCAACGGACAGGCCCGGGCGCAGAAAATGGGTCGTGGTATCCGTCAGATCGGAGTCGATATAGACGTAGGTCGCCAGCAGCCCGGCGTTCAGGTTCAGGTTTGCCGTGGGCGAGCCCAGTAAATCCAGGCCGATGCCCATCAGCTCCCAGTTGGCCCCGTAGGCGCCGGTATGATTGAACTTCGGTGAGATGATGATATCGCGCGGAATAAGCCCGAGAATCCCGGGCGTATAGCGCAGCTCGGAGCCCGGTTTGAACATCGAATGGTATTTTCGCGGCACCAGGCGCGGGTTTTTTTGCACAAATTCGTGGGTGATGATCGCGGCGATATCGATGCGCAATCCATAATGAAATGTCTGCCCTTCGGTCAGCGGCCCGCTGAGCACTTCGCCGCCGCTGATGGGGTTTGCAAAGACAAAAAAGGCCGGACCCACGCTGAGTTCAACCGGCACCGTGACTTCTCGTTTGGCGCGCCGGGTCGGCGCGGGCCGCGTGCCGCTTCTGCGCCGCGAACTCGGACGGGTGCCTCGTTTGCCCTGGGCGTGGATGGCGTCGCCGGATTCCCCCGGCGATGCGCCTGAATTTTTGGATGCCCTGGCGGATTGCTCGGATTCGGGGGCCGGGTTGGCTTCTGCGGCGAGGCGTTCGGGCAGCCCGAGCAGCAGAAGCATGACGGCTGTGAGGATAGGTGTCCGGGTGGATGGTTTCCACAACACGCGCGCTATATTCATGAGGGATTCCGACGGCACAAAAAAGAAGGTCAACGTGGCAATAGGCATGGCAGACAGGATTGAAAATTCAACCCGGAAAATCAATAACGAAAATCATATAAAAAAGGCCTGACCCGGCTTAAGCAGCCGGGTCAGGCCTTTTATTTGCAATTCAATCGGAGGGCGGCCTTAGAAGGTCACGTCCGAGGTCACTTTCGTGTTCGCCGAGGTGAACTTCTGGCTGACGGTCTTACCGAAGACCTTGACGATCGCGATGACGAAGCACGCGATCAGGATGAGAAGGATGATATACTCGGTCGAGGTGGCGCCGTCTTCGTCGTTGTTGAAAGCAACCAACATGTCTTTGAAATTGTTCATTTTGCTCTCCTTTCGGGTTTAATGACCTGTTTTAGCCTCACCAAAAGTCTAAACTCAGGCCGATTTGGGATTTCGGCTCTTTTAGGCCTCGCCTTCAGACGAGAACCTCATTACATGAACCTAATAAAGCAACTTCCGATCCAACTTTGAAAAAAAATAAAAATCAGTGCGAATAAACATCTTCAGTGACTTTAAAAGGTCCTGAAGCTTGGAATCGGCGGGTTTCGGGTGTGTGACAGCGTGTCACGTTGCCGGGCCTGCCGACCCCGGGCTCACACCGCGGGGTGACCCAACCACCATACCAAAAAGTCCCGGTATGCCTTGATATAGACAGCGGTAGCGAGCAAGGCGATCGTGGCCCCGAAACTGATCAAGGTGAAGACGATAATATATTCGGTCATCGCCACGCCGGAATCATCCTGGTGGAAATTTGCGAACGCCGTCTTCAGCGCTTCGAAACGATGCTGAGCTCTATCCATGTCATTCATAATCAAGCCGGTGTCGATTAGGCCGGGTCAAGTTGAGCCGGGCGATTTTACCATATCAAACTTTGGATCATGGCCTGGGCAAAATGTAGCGCAGTGTTTCGGGCGAATCAAGACGACTGCGTTGAAAGATTGCGCTATATAAGTTGCCGATGCCGTGTCCGAGCGGTGAAGCCTGCCGAGGCGGCGCAGGTTTTGTTGGTATGTTGCAAGAAATAGGCCGTAGTTTGCGGAATAGCGCGAGTGATTCGTGCTTTTCTGCAGTGGGTTTGCGTTTAAGCTCCGGTTCTCCCCGATGCTCACCCGCCCGATTGACAGTGCATCCCCCTGTGATTATCCCGGCCCCAAATCTGTCTAAGGCCCCCGCGCCGATGGGGGCTCGATTTCCATTTTGATAGCGCGGAACGTCTCATGAACAGCGAAAAAAGCGGTCATTATCCCGAGCAACTCTCGCTCACCAAAGCGCTCAGTGAGACTGAGCAGCAACTGCTGGAGCCGGATTTCGAGGGGCGCTACCCGATCGAGGAGCTGGCGGGGCGCCTGGGCGAGGGGGCGCAGGTGGGGGCCGGGGCGCATTTGCAGATAAGCGGGGCGCTCGGCGCGCTGCGCGCGTGCGTGCTGGCGGACCTAAGCCACCGCATCCACCGCCCGATCGTCGTATTGAGCGCGTCGGAGGCCGATGCGCGCGAGTTGGCCGATGATCTCGGGGTCTTCGCGCTCGACGATGACGAACCCTACGAGGGGTTGCTCGACCAGGTGGTGCATTATCCCGACTTTGATATCGGCCCCTATCACAGCGCCTCGCCGGAGCGAAAGATGATGATGCAACGCCTGGGGGCGCTGCATCTGCTGGGCGGGCAGCATCCGCCGCGCTATACGGTGGCGCCGGTGGCCGCGGCGCTTCGAAAGACCATTGGGCAGGAAGCGCTGCGCGCGTTTACCCGTCACTTTGAGCTCGGCGACGAGATGGTCAACGAGGATCTGCGCGTCTATTTGGCCAACTGCGGCTACGGGGAGGTTGCGGTGGTGGAGGACCCGGGGACCTTCGCGATCCGCGGCGATATTATCGATATCTTCGTGGCCGCCAGCGCCTACCCGATGCGCGTGGAGCGCTGGGGCGATGAGATCAATGAGATCCGCAGCTTCAACCCGCAGACCCAGCGCACCGTCGAGGAGCATCTGGGCTTTGAGATCATCCCGGCGCGCCAGGAGATCCTCGACGAGACGCTGGTGCGCGACTCGCGCGCGCGCCTGCGCGCCCTGGCCGAGACGCTGGGCTACTCGAGCCGCAAGGTGCGCGAGATCACCATGGATCTCGAGGCGGGGCTGCACTTTATCGGGATCGACGCGCTTCTGCCGGCGCTGCACGCCGAGGTGCACGATCTTCTGGATTATATCCCGGAAAATGCGCTGGTGGTGCTGGTGGAGCCGGAGGCGGCGCTTGGCGAGGCGCAGCGTCTGATCGAGGACCAGCGCGCCGAATACGCCCGCGAGATCGACAAAGGGGAGCTGGTCTTTGGGGTCGAGCGCTACTACCGCGGCGCGCCCGAGCTGCTCGCCTGGGTGGAGGGGCGCAGCCAGCGCCTTGAGTTTCGCCGGGTCGCGATGCACCGGGCGAAGCGTGCGCCTGAGCAAGCCGAGCTCTCTTTTGAGCTGGCTCGGCGCGAGGATTCCTTCGTCTTCCTGGCGCGCCCCAATACCGATGTGGTGCGCCTTCGCAAGGAGAATCGCGGGGTGCAGGCAACGATTGAGGCGCTGGTCGGGGAGTTGCAGCGTTGGAAGAAAAATTACGGGCGCATCTGCTTTGCGTGCCGCACCGCCGGGCAGGTCGACCGATTGGTGTCGCTGCTCAAAAGTTACGGGGAAGACGCCATCGAAATGGAGCCGCCGATCGATGTTGGCGAGCCGGTGCCGCCGCCCGCCGGGCTGATTGAGGTGTATAAGGCGACGATTTCGGCGGGTTTTCGCTCCGAGCATCTCGGACTATGCCTGATCTCGGGCGAAGAGGTATTTGGAAAGCGCGTGGCCACGCGCGAGACCAAATCGATCACCGAGCACGCCGAGATTACGCATTTTCGCGACCTCAAACCCGGCGATTATGTGGTGCATGTCGATTTTGGCATCGGCAAATACCACGGCCTGATCAATCTTGAGGTCGCCGAGATCAAGGCCGACTTTCTGCACCTCGAATATGCCGACGGCGCCAAGCTGTATATCCCGGTGCACCGGCTGGGAAAGGTGCAGAAATATATCGGCAGTGCCTCCGACTCGATCCGCCTGGACAAGATGGGCGGCTCCAGCTGGGAGCGCACCAAGGAGCGCGTCAAGGATCAGATCCGCGCCATCGCCGGCGATCTGCTGCGCCTGTACGCCCAGCGCGATCTTGCGCGCGGGCATCGTTTCTCGGCGCCCGATGATTTTTATCGCGAATTCGAGGAGGCGTTTCCCTATGAGGAGACCCCCGACCAGGCGCGCGCGATCCGCGATACTCTTGCGGATATGCAGGGCAAGCGCCCGATGGACCGGCTGATCTGCGGGGACGTGGGCTTTGGCAAAACCGAGGTTGCGATCCGCGCGGCCATGAAGGCGGTGATGGACGGCAAGCAGGTCGCGGTGCTGGTGCCCACGACGATCCTATCCGAGCAGCACCGGATCTCGTTTCGCCAGCGCTGCGAGAAGTTCGGCGCGCGCGTGGAGGCGTTGAGCCGGTTTCGCACGCCCAAGGAGGCCAAGGAGATCATGGCCGACACCGCCGATGGCAAGGTCGATATCCTTATCGGGACGCATCGTCTTTTGTCCAAGGATCTGAAGTTTCGCGACCTGGGTCTTCTGATCGTCGACGAGGAGCAGCGCTTCGGGGTCACGCATAAAGATAAAATCAAGCAGATGCGCACCAATATCGACGTTTTGACGCTGAGTGCGACGCCGATTCCGCGCACCCTGCAGATGAGTCTTCTGGGCATTCGCGATCTCTCCATCATCGCCACGCCCCCGCATAATCGCCTGGCGGTGCGCACGCATGTGGCGAAGTTATCGGACGGGATTTTGCGCGAGGCCATCATGCGCGAGATCTCGCGCGGCGGGCAGGTTTTTGTGGTGCATAACCGCGTGAAAACCATCGATGAGATGGCTGAGCGCATCGGCAAATTGGTCCCCGAAGCCCGGGTTTCGGTGGGGCACGGGCAGATGTCAGAGACCGCGCTCGAAGACGTGATGCTCTCGTATATCGAGGGGGAGACCAATGTGATGGTCTGCTCGGCGATCATCGAGAGCGGGCTGGATATCCCGAACGCGAATACCATTATTATCGATCGCTGCGACCTTTTTGGCCTCAGCCAGCTCTATCAATTGCGCGGGCGGGTGGGGCGCGGCTCGGAGCGCGCGTTCGCCTACCTGCTCATCCCGCCCAATCGCCTGCTGCCCAAAGACGCCCAGGCTCGCCTGGAGGTTATCCAGACGCATACCGAGTTGGGCAGTGGGTTTCAGGTGGCGACCTATGACCTCGAGATTCGCGGGGCCGGCAGCCTGCTCGGCGACAGCCAATCCGGCCATGTCCAGGCGGTCGGGCTCGACCTATATACCGAACTTCTGGAAGAGACGGTCAATGAGATGCGCGGCATGGACGGCCCCGAGGATATCGAGGCAGAGGTCAATATGCCGGTCGAGGCGTATATTCCGTCCTCTTATATTGAGGCGACCTCGCTGCGCTTGATGTTCTATAAGCGCTTTTCGCTGGCGCGCACGCGCGACGAGCTCTTCGAGGTCTTCGACGAGTTGGTCGACCGGTTTGGCAAGCCGCCCGAAGAGGTGCGAAACCTGCGCGATGTCATCGCGATCAAGGCGGCGTGTCGCCAGCTCAGCGCGACGCGCTTTGACTGCGGCCCGAGCGCCATCAGCATCGAGTTGGACGCGCGCACAAGCCTTGCGCCCGAGAAGGTCGTCGAGTTTATCCACGAGACCCGCGGCCGGCTGCGCCTGACCGAGGAGATGAAGCTCATCTTCTCGCTGACCCCCGAGGAGTCGGCGCGCCCGCTGGAGACCAGCCGCGCGTTTGTGGAAAAATTGCTTCACTATCGCGCCTGACTCGCGCCCCTTCCGACGCCTCGCGGCGCGCAGCTTCACGTTTATCGCGTACTGGGCTAAACTCGAGGCGCGATACGATTTTAGCAAAACTTTTCGGTCGCTGGCGCGCGTCGGGGGATTCGGGGGATAATGCGCGCCGTCTCGGCCCAGAAAAATCAACAAATAATAAATTATAAGAAAGTCAGGAGTGCTCTTGAGTGCTGAGAAGGTAAGCGGTGAGGCGAGCTTTTTATCGAATGAAGAGATCGACGCGCTGGATTTTTCGGGGCTTGCGCCCGCGCGCGCGCTGCCAAAGGGCGCCGAGATTGTGCGGGCCGAGGGCTTCTGGAATGGCTTCGATGATGTGCATCTTTTCTGGCAATCCTGGGCGCCCGAGGGCGGCCCCACGCGCGGCGTCATCGCGCTGATGCACGGATTTGGCGAGCACTCGACACGCTATGAACATGTGGCGGGGGCGTTTTGCCGGGCGGGTTATGCGGTCATGGCGATCGACGCGCGCGGGCACGGGCGAAGCGGCGGAAAGCGCGCGCACGTCAAGGAGTACGCCGATTATGTGCGCGATTATGAGCTGCTCGTGATGCGCGCGCGCGCGCAGTGGCCGGCGTATAAAGTCTTTAGCATGGGGCATTCCAACGGCGGATTTATCGTGCTGCGCTACGCGCTCACCCAGCCCGACGATATCTGCGGCTATGTGGTCACCAGCCCGCTGTGCGGCCTGGCGATCAAGGTCAATCCGCTCAAGGCTGCGGCGGGCCGGCTGCTCAGCGATGTCTGGCCATCTTTTACGATGCCTAATGGCATCGACCCGGAGTGGGTCAGCCAGATCAAGGAGGTTACCGACGCCTATAAGGTTGACCCGCTGGGGCTGTCCATCGTGTCGGCGCGCTGGTTTACCGAGGTGACCAGCGCCCAGGAAGATCTCATGGCGCGGGCCAAAACGTTGACCCAACCCTTTCTATTCTTGCTGGCAGGCTCGGATCGCCTGGTCGACGCGAAGGCCTCCGAGGAGGTCTTTCATAAGATGGGAAGCGGGGACAGGGAGCTGGAGATTTACCCGAAGCTCTTCCACGAAATTCTAAATGAGCAGCCCTGGGCGGATATCATGCGCCGGATTCTGCGATGGACTGAGAAGCACCGCCAGAGCGCGGCTGAGGAGGACGCATGAGTCGGCTGCTTCCCCCAAAATCCGGTCGCGTGCGCGGGCTTTTGCTCGGCGGGCTGCTTATATTATGCGTCGGCGCGCTGAGTTGCGACGAGACCCAATTTGGCGAGCAGGAGCGCCGCGAGGTGAATACGGTCTTGAGCACGGGCATTGGGTTTTCCAGCGATCCCTATGTGCAGGCTGAGACGCTTCGGGTGCTCGAGATCATCGGGAATCCGTCGCTCAATCACTATGCCGAGCAGCTCGTGGAGAGCAGCCGCGCGCCGATGGTGCGCGTGGCCGCGCTGCGGGTTTTGCTCGCCAATGACTATAAAGATATCCGGCGGGTGGCGGTGCGCGGATTTAGTGAGGCCGAGACAGCCGAGAAAGCCGCCATCCTTGAGGCGGTCGCCGAATACGGCTCGCCGCAACTTCGGCGTGTGCTGATGGGGCGCGCGCTGAATGGGCATGACCTTGCGCTTCGGCGCGCCGCGTTTGAGCAGGGGCCGGTGCGCCGGTTGCGCCAGGCGCAGGCCGAGAAAAAGACGGCCTACTTGCAGAGTACGCTGCTCCCGGAGATCGGCCAATTCGTCGAGGATCCCGACCCCTTGCTGGCCGCCATGGCGCTGCGGATCGTGGTCGAAGCGGGGGAGGCGGAGCGGGCCGGGCCCTGGTTGGCGACGCTTCGCGATCCGCGCGCCCCCCGGGCCGAGCGCCTGGTCGCCGCCCAGATTCTGGGGCGCGCGCGGGTGCCGGCGGCGGTCGAAATCTTTGAGGATATGCTGCAATCCGCCCGGGGAAAGCCGACCAAGGTTTTGCAGGTTCCCGAGCGCCTCGATCAGGAGCTATTGCGCGCCGCGACGCTCGGGCTGCTGGCGAGCGGAAAAAATGAAGTGCTGGACCAGGCGCGCGCCTATCTGGATAATGCCGATATCCCCCAATCGATTGAGGTGCTCGAGGCGCTGCGAGGAAACGAGTCTGAGGACGCCGCGATCATCCTGAAGGTCGCCATGCAGGATGTGCGCCCCGAGATCCGCAACCTCGCCGTTGAACTGTATGCGGCGCATGAATCCGCCAGCGTTTCGGCCTTTTTGGAGATCATGGCCCAGGGGGATATGGATGCGCGCGGGCGCCTGGCCGAAGAATTGGCCGCGCATTTTCCGAGCGAGTGGGCTACGGCGCTGGCGTCCAAACTGGAGCAAAAAGAAGGGCGCCTGGAGGTTCTGCAACGCCTGCGTGACCTGGCCAACAGCGAGGGTCAAAAGAAGGTCCTGACGCAGCTTGCCCCGGCACTGTCGAAGTTGGCCGCAAGCGGCAAGGAAGAAGAAAACGCCCTGGCTGCGCTGCTCTTGCTGCGGGTCAAGGACGACCCGCAGACTCGCGCGCTGGTCGCAGCGCTCGAAGACCCGGCGACCCATTATGCCTATCTGGAGCATCTTGTGCGCAGCGCGCCGCGCGAGAATGTGGAGTATTTTCGCGAGAACCTGCGCTACGGCGATCTTTTTGCCATTCGCTTGATGAGCGCCGCCGGCATGTTGTTGGCATTTGAGGCCGGCGCGGCTGAAAAGGCCGAGGAGCCCGGCGAGCACGCCTCAGCGCCCGCCGCCCTATCGACGGCCACCGACTAATCTGTGGCGCGCCGTGCCCTAAAAAGCCCCGCCACGCGCGATTGCGTGGCGGGGCTTTTTATTTAGTTTGCTGACTTTTCAGCAGAACCTACTCACTTCTTGGGGAAGCTATAGGCCTTCGCAGCGGCGAAGTTCTGCGCGACGTTCTCCCAGTTGACGATCTTGAAGAAGTTCTCAACATAGTCGCCGCGCTTATTCTGATAGTTCAGATAATAGGCATGCTCCCAGACGTCGATGACCAGCAGCGGGATCTGGTTATTGACGAAGTGATTCTGATGGTTCTCGGCCGCGATGGTCGTCAGATAGCCGCCTTCGGGGCTCCAGACCAAAAACGCCCAGCCATTGCCTTCGACCGTTTTGGCCGCGGCGCCAAATTGAGCCTGCAGATTCTCAAGGCTTCCGAAGTCCTTTTCGATCTGTTGGGCGAGCTCGCCGCTGGGGGCTTTGAAGTCGCCCGGGGGGCACATATTGCGCCAGAAAAGCGTGTGATTGACGTGTCCGGAGCCGTGGAATGCCAGGCGGCGCTGGATATCTGCAATCTTTGAGAAGTCGCCCGACTTGCGCGCCTCGGCGAGGTCCTGCTCGGCCTTATTAAGCCCGTTGACATAGCCCAGATGATGCTTGTCGTGGTGCAAGCGCATCGTTTGCTCGTCGATATGCGGCTCAAGCGCGTCGTAGGCGTAGGGAAGCTCGGGCAGTGTGTGTTTTCCGTAATGACCCATTCGTATTCTCCATTTAGTGTGGGTAAGTGTGGGTAAATCATTTAGTCAGGATGCGTCGGTCAGGGAACATAAGACGCGAAGCCTTTGAGTCAAGCGATGAGCAAAAATATTTCCTGATGCCGCCAAGACTCGAGATTCTGTGGGCTGGGTTGTCTGGCTTGGGGCGCAGCGTTTGTGGGGATTCTGACGTATGCTAATCATAAGCTTTGAGCGGTGCATCGCGGCGTATTCATCCATGGAGATAAAATGAGTGTTTTCGAGAAGATCAGCCCAATTAGCGGTGAGAAGTTGGGGGAGTTTGAGGTCAGCACTCCCGCCCAGGTGAATGAGGCGGTGGCGCGCGCGCGCGCGGCGTTTGCGCCCTGGCGCGACCGCAGCCTGCAGGAGCGCTTTGAGGTGCTTGAGCGGATGCGCCAGATTATCGATCGGCGCGGCGAGGAGTTCGCGCGCCGCATCAGCGAAGATACCGGCAAGGCGCTGCTCGACGCGCTGATGACCGAGATTCTGGTCGTGCCTCTTTTTATCGACCACTATCGACGCAACGCCGCGAAGATCCTCAAGAAAGAGTCGGTTTGGCCGGGCATGCTCTTTCCGGGAAAAAAGGCGCATATCGAGTATTTCCCCATGGGCGTGGTCGGCGTCATCGCCCCCTGGAACTTTCCCTTTCAGCTCGCCATGGTGCCGGTGCTTTCGGCGATTATTGGCGGCAATACGGTGGTGCTCAAACCCTCCGAGGTAACCCCGCTCACCGGCGAGTTGATCCGCGAACTCTGCGCGGAGGCCGAGGTTCCCCCAGGCGTCATCGAGGTGGTTCAGGGCGACGGGAGCACCGGCGCGGCGCTGGTCGACGCCGAGGTCGACATGATCTTTTTTACCGGCTCGGTCAATACCGGTCGAAAGGTGATGGCGGCGGCGTCCAAAAAGCCCATCCCGGTCGAGCTGGAGTTGGGGGGCAAGGACGCAATGATTGTATGCGCCGACGCCAATCTTAAGCGCGCCGCGAAGGGAGCGATGTGGGGCGCGTTGGTCAACGGCGGCCAGATGTGCACCTCCGTGGAGCGCCTATTCGTGGTGGAGTCGATCTACGAGGAGTTTATCCAATTATTGCGCGCTGAGATGGAGGCAATCGTGGTGGGCGATGACGAAGATGCCGATATGGGCGCCATCACCTTTGCCCCGCAGCTCAAGACGATCGAGACGCATCTGCAGGAGGCAAAAAAAGACGGCGCGAAGATCGTCTGCGGCGGCCGGCGCATCGATCGCCCGGGGATATTCTTTGAGCCCACGCTGGTGACCGGCGTGACCCCCGAGATGCTGCTCTACCGCGAGGAGACCTTCGGCCCGGTGCTGCCGGTGATCAAGGTGGCCGACGAGGACGAGGCGCTGCGCCTGGCCAACGCGCATCAGTATGGATTGACCGGCTCGGTGTGGACGGCCGATCTCGACAAGGGCCGGCGCCTCGCCTCACAGATGGAGTGCGGCCAGGTCAGCATCAACGACCTGGTGCAGTCGGTGGGCAACCCGAAGTTGCCCTTTGGCGGGGTGAAATCCAGCGGCTTTGGCCGATACCACGGCGACCAGGGTTTGCTGACCTTCATGCATACCAAGTCGGTGATGATCGCCAGCGGGCGCGCCTCCACCGAGGCGGTCTGGTTCCCCTATCACGGCAAACACAAGGCGATGACGCGCCTCTTTCACTCCGTGCTCGGCGGGCAATGGGTGGGCGTGGGCAAGGCGTTTTTGGACCTTTTGCGCACACCCAAACGCTGAGCGCCCTTGCAATCATTGCCGATTTTCGCCACTCTTTTGCTCTTATCGACAGGTCGTAACGCAAGGCGAGAAAGCCGGGTTTTATGGATGCTTCCGCGGTACTGGAAAGGCGAATATGGACGACCAGCACCTCATCGCGGACTCCGAGGAGTCCGAAAAAGACGCGGCGCCCTTTAAGCCCGCGAATCTGGTCGGGCGGGTGCTCGATGGGCGCTATGAGCTGCAAAAATGCATCGGCCGCGGCGGCATGGGCGTGGTCTATCTGGCGCACCAGAGCGCGCTGAGCCGCGATGTCGTGGTCAAGCTTTTGCCGCCCAATTTCGCCGATGACGCCGATGCGCTGGCGCGTTTTCAGCGCGAAGCCCGCGGCATGAGCAAATTGCAGCACCCGCATATTGTGTCCGTCTATGACTTTGGCATCGAGGACGGCCAGGCCTATATCGTGATGGAATACGTCGCGGGGATGACGCTTCGCCGCTTTGTGCGTGAGCATCAGGGCCCCGACCAAATGCGCTTTGAGACCTTCGGCACCATCGCCCTGCAGATCATCGAAGGGCTGGGCGCGGCGCACGCGTTGGGGCTGGTTCACCGCGATATCAAACCCTCCAATATCATGCTGAGCAAGCGTGGAAACACGCCGTATTACGTCAAAATTCTGGACTTCGGTCTGGCCAAGCTCGTCAAGGGCGCCCAGGATATCACGCGCGACCAGGGGCTCGTCGGCTCGGTGGGGTATCTGTCGCCCGAGCAGATTCTTGGCCAGGAAAATGATGAGCGCGTCGATATCTATGCGCTCGGCGTGCTCTTTTATTATATGCTCGCCGGGGAAAAACCATTCGTGGGCGACGATGATGTGGCCGTGCTTTATCAGCATGTGCATCAGGCGGCGCGCCCGCTCAAGGAGCGGGTGAGGCCCGAGCAGGAAGTTCCGGACGCGGCGCTGGCGTTGATTCACCGGATGTTGGCGAAGTCACCCGACGCGCGCCCGGCCGACGCCGGGGAGCTGCTGCGTGATTTTGGCGAGTGCCTGGCGGGCACGTCTATTCGCTCGCCGCATGTCAGCGGGGAGTTTCGGGCGGCATCGCACTCCGGCGAGCATCGGGTGGGGAGCTATGCGGACCCCAGCGCCGAGCTGGACTCCGGGCGGGTTCGGCGAGAGACGCCTTTTTCGCAGGTTCCGGCCAATTCGACCGCGACGCTTTCGGGCCTATTCTCAGTGGGTTCCGACTCTTTTCCATCGGCCTCGGGAAGTTGGGTCAGCGGGGAGCACCTGCTTAAGGTGGAGCGGCAAAATCGCACCCGCAATATTCTGTTGGGCATTCTTGCGCTGCTGATTTTAGGGGTCGCGATTGCCCTATTGCTCCAGAATCATCGCGCCCAAAGCCTGGGCAATGAGGATGTTGCTCAGGCACCCGTCGAGGTTGCGCCAGTGGTTGCGCCGGCGCTGGCGCCGACTCAGGCGCCGACTCAGGCGCAGGAAGTTGCGCTTCCTGCTTTGGGTCATCTTGAGGTCATCGCGCGCCCGAAAGCCTCGGTCTTCCTCGATGATCGCGCGTTGGGCGAGACGCCCATCGCGCGGGATATCGAGGTTGGAGAGCATCGGCTCGAAGTTCGAAAAGAAGGTTGGAAGACGATTTATCGCGACCTAACGCTCGATGCGCAGCGCCCGCTTCGCTTTGAATTCGAAATGGACAAGTTGGAGAAGTCCCCCAAAACTGCGGCGCCCCGCACGGCTCAAAAGCCTGCTCCGAAACCTGTGCCCCGGCCGAAAGCACCCGAGGCCCGGCCGCCTGCCGAGCAAAATATGCCGGGCGGCGATGATTTGCTGCCGGCCACGATTCCCCAGGATAACGACGATCTTCTCATGCCCTGAGCGAAGAGCGCTGGTGTAGCCGGGGAAGCGCTCCCGGGGTTTCGGTTGGGGCGCACGCGATTCGCACCGCCCCAGCCGGGTTTGCATTTTCAGGGGGATGGGGCATACTTCCGCGTTGAATTTGCGGGCGCGAAGCGGCCTGCAAAAGGGGCATTGGAGACGAAATTTCGATGATAAACTGGCTTGCAGACCAAGTAATCTATGATTGAAAACGACGAGAAACTCAGCCGGCGAGAGCAGCGCCGCGAAGACCGACGAGACGAGATCAAGGCGGCCGGGGTCCATATCTTTGCGCTGCATGGTTATCATTCGGCCAAGGTCTCCCAGATCGTGCGGGAGGTGGGCGTGGCCCAGGGGACTTTCTACCTGTATTTTGAGGGGAAAGAGCCGCTCTTTGGCGAAATTCTCAACGACTTCCTGGCGATGGTGGTGGGCACCATCGGCGACTGGGAGCCCTCCGATCTCGACACGCGCGAGGCGTTGCGCGGGGATCTGACGCGCGTCGGGCTGATGCTGACCGACGTGCTGATCAAGAATCCGGAGCATACCAAGATCTTTTTTCGTGAATCCCTGACGGTATCCAATGAGTTTCAGGCACTTATTCGCGAGTTTTATGAGACGCTTGGAGCGATGCTCAGCAGCTTTAATAATATCTTGTATAAACGAAACCTGATCGCAAAAATGAATAACCGTGTGCTCGCCTATATGACCATCGGGATGGTTGAGCGGGTCATTCAGGAGTACGTGGTGCACGGCGTCCTGGAGGATATTCCTGCCCGCGAGGTCGTCGAGAACCTGGTGACGCTCTATCTCGAGGGCACCACGCCGGCGGCGGACTGAACATACTGAAATCAAGGATGCCCGATGCGTCGAGTGGCTGGAGCGAATCGAAATTCGCATGATGCGACCCCGGCTCCCGGGGCGCGCAGTTTTCGATATACCGCGCGCGTCGGCGGGAGCATCTGGCCGACGGCGCGCGTCGGGGGCAAGGCCAACGGGTTGCATCGTCTGGTGCGCGAGGGTTTGGAGGTGCCGCCGGCGTTTTGCATCCTGAGCGATGCTTTCGAGCAGGCGCTGGCCGAGTGTGTTGACCGGGTCGATTCGCTCGATGGGCTGCGCGAGAAGTTATTGCGCGTTGAATTGGACGATGAGCTAATCGCCGAGATCGACGCGCAGATGCGCGCCATTGAGCCGCAGTGGCCCACCTCGACCGACTCGCTGGGCTGGGCGGTGCGCTCCTCGGCGCTCGACGAAGATGCGCCCGAGCGGAGTTTTGCCGGCCAGCAGAAGACGGTTCTGGGAGTTCAAACACCCGCGGCGCTCGTCGACGCGCTGCGCGAGGTCTGGGCAAGCCTATATGAAACGGGGGCGCTGCTTTATCACGAGCGGCTCGCCGGGGACGCCAAACCGCGCGCCATGGCCGTGGTGGTTCAGCGCATGATTTCGGCGTGCACCGCCGGGGTCATATTCAGTCAGAATCCGCTCAATGCCGACGCGGATCAGCTCGTGGTCAACGCCGCAAAGGGGCCCGGCCAACAGGTGGTCGAGGGGCATTCGGCGGAGACGTATTATCTTGAAAAATCAAGCGCTTATGTCGAGCACTACGAACCCGCGGAGGTCGGCGAAGACGCCCAGCAACCGCTGCTCGACGCGGCGCAACTCAAGGAGTTGGCGGACTGTGCGCGCCAGCTTGAGCGGGCATTTTCGGCCCCCCAGGATATTGAGTGGGCGTTCGCGCCGCGCGTGGTTTCGGCGTCTCTTGCGCGCGCCGAGAACGCGCACGGAATTCGCCCGACGCTCTATCTTTTGCAGGCGCGCCCGATCACCGCTTCGGCCAGCCCGGCGGCCGGTGCGTCGGCAAAACACGGCGGCGCGCTCTGGAGCAATGTCAATGTTGGTGAGGCGCTGCCGGGGGTCGCGACGCCGCTGACATGGAGTATTATTCGCGGATTTAGCCGCCTGGGATTTGAGCGCGCCTTTGGGTCCCTGGGGCTCGACGTCCCCGCCGAGTACGAATTGGTCGGGTCTTTTCGCGGGCGGGTCTATCTGAATCTGTCGCAATTTATGAGCATCGCCAGCGCGATTCCCCTTCTGCGCGCCGAGACGCTCTTTGAAATGGCGGGTGGCGCAGATATGTCGGTTGTGCAGGGGCATTATGCGCCGCGAAGTTCGCGCGACTTTGTGCTGCACCTGCCCAAAACAGCGCTGAAAGTGCTGGCTTCACAGCTGAGTACGCCGCTCGTTGCACCGCTGTGGGAGCGGTATTTTAAGGGCTGGCGGGATCGGTATTTTGAGCAGGATCTGACGCGCCTGAGTCACCGGGAATTTCGCGATAAGCTCGGTGAGATCGACCGCGTTTTTGAGCGAACCGGGTTGGTGATGCTGGCTTGTAGTTCGAATTTCTTGATGAGTTTTGCGCTGATGCGCGAAACCCTGCGGCTGTGGGCGGGGGACGGCGCGGCGGGCAAGGAGCAGGCGCTGCTGGGGGCGCTGGAGGTTGAGAGCGCGCAGCCGGGCTATGACCTGCTGGAACTGGGCCGAATGGCGCGGCGCTCGCCCGGGCTGCGCGAGGTGATCACTGGCCGGGAGCCCGGCGAGGTGCTGCAGGCGCTGCGCGCGCTGCGCGGCGAGGAAGATGTCGAGGCGTTTCTGGAAAAATTCGCCACCTTTCGCCGCGTGCACGGCCACCGCGCGCCGCGCGAGGCGGAGCTTTCGACCGCGCGCTGGCGCGAGGATTCCGGGTTCTTATTTGAGGTGATTGCGGGCTATATTCGCGCGCCGAGTCTTCCCAGCGCGTCGGAGTTGGCGCGCGCCAGGGAGCAGGCGCGCGAGCGGGTGCGCGCCCAGGTTGAGCAAATTTTTCCGGTCGGGATTTCGCAGCTCTTTCGCGGCCTGCTGAGCGCTACGCGCGCGCAGGCGCGCCAGCGCGAGATGATGCGCGCGCGGGTGGTCGACGCGCTGGATATCTATCGGCGCTATGTTCTGGAATGGGGGCGTCGACTGGTGCTTCAGGAGGCAATTCGCCGGCCCGAGGATGTCTTTTTTCTGCGGGTGGAAGATCTTCAAAACTGGCTCAATAATATGAGCAGCGCCGCCGACTTTGCCATCCGAGTGCTGGTGGCGCGCGCCACCTATGAGGCGAATCTTGCGCTGCCCGACCCGCCCGATACCTTCGTCGCCATCGGCCAGCGCCTCGTCGATGCGCGCGAGTATGCGGCGCAAAATATGTCGAATGCCTACCCGGCAGGCAGTGTTGAGCGCCTCGATGAGATCCACGGGTTGGCTGGCAGTACGGGGCGGGTGACCGGGCGGGCGCGGGTGATTCTGGACCCCAGCGAAGATGCGTATCTGGAACCCGGTGAGATCCTGGTGGCGCCTTACGCCGATATTGGCTGGACGCCGCTTTTTTTGATCGCCGCCGGGATCGTCACCAGCCTGGGCGGGCCGCTGAGCCACGCGTGCATCGTGGCGCGCGAATACCAGATCCCCACGGTCGTCAACGCCCGGGGGGCAACCCAGCGAATTCGCACCGGCGACCTGATCACCGTGGATGCTGAGCGCGGGACGATTTATATTCGGGAGCGGGGCTGAGCGCGCGTTATTCGGGTGGGTAAAGCGTCAACCAGTGACGCATGTCTTCCTGGGCGCGAATGCGCAGCTTTTCGGGCTGGTTGGGATGGTAATTCAAGTCCAGTCGGGCGAATTGCTGAATTTCATCAAAGACCATCTCGCGGATGAGCACCGAGGGAGCGTTGAGTGCCTGGACGATCCAGTCGCCGCGTTCCTGGGCGTCGGTTTTTGAGCCGCGCGGGTGCATCGCGCGCCACTGCTTCCAGGCGGGCGAGGCAGGGGCAAAGTCCAGATATGTGATCGCTTGCAGGGCGCCAAAAACGCTGTCTTTGATGCGCCCGTGAAAGCGATCCAGCCCGTCGATCAAGATGTCGACCGACTGCGCGTCGCGGATCGCGGCAAGCAGATCGGCGGCGACTTCCGTGCGGATATCTTCGCCCTCGCTGGCAAGGATTGCGTGCAGAAAGGGGCGCAGCTGGGCGCCCAGCCAATTCTCGTTTCGCGCACGCGTGCGATGATAGTGCTCAAGCACGATTCGCTTGGCCAGCTCGCGGGTCTGCTGGTCACGGTCAAAGAGGCGCTCCAGCAAGAGCCCCATCGTGTCATCAACCGGGAGTTGGCTAAATAGATAGGTCGCGTAAAAGCGCACCTCAATGCTGATATGCTCCAAGAAATGGCGCGCGATTTTAACCGACTCTTCACCGCCGGCGACCAATTTGGCGAGCATGGGGCCGTGGGTGTCGACCGGCGGCAGGGTTGAGATGGTATATTGGTAGCGATCGACCTGGAGGGGGCCGGGGAAGCGCGTCAGGATATCGTGCGGGATGGCGCTCGGTGATTTTTGGGGCGGTGTATCCGGCGTTTGGTTGGTGGGCGCATCCAGTGGCGCGAGCGCCTTATTGCGACCGGTTCGCCGACCTGATTTGAGCGAAATATGTCTTAGAATCTGGGCCTTTGGGGCGCGCGATTCGCTCAAGCCTTCGGCACCTTCCTGGGCGTCTTCGGCGACAGCTTCTCCGATACGATCAGCGGGGTCTTCGGCGGCCGCGTCATCGAAATGCGCCGGGCAATCGTCTTGGCCATCATCTTCGGTAAATGGGGCGAACTTGTGGACCGTAAAGCCGCCCTCCAGCGTGCTGTGTTTGGTTTCGTGTAAAACGGAATGGCGGGTATTCACATAGACGTCCTCGGATTCGGGGAGGATTTCCTCGGAGGGGGTCAGGTCGGCTGCGTGCGCTTCTGACTCCTGCGGGGCTTCGGAGACATCCTTGCTCTCGGCAAAGGGCAATCCGTATGCGGTCGCGCCCGGGTGGGGGCCGATATTGGGAATCTCCTCGGAGACGGAGGATTCGACCACCAGTCCGGGAATCACGGCGTCGCCGGCCTGGAATATATCCGGCTCAAATGGATTCGCCTCCGAAGCCCGAGGCGAGGCGGTGGGCGGGATTGGGATGCGCTTTTCAACGGGAGGAAGTTCCCCGCTGCGGGTCAGCTGGAGGATCTCACTGAGCTGCTCGCCAACCGCGCGCGCGCAGCTCTGCAATTCGCGCCTCACGTGCGCCTCCACATCCTTTAGCGGCTCTCCAAATAACGCGATCGCCGGATAATGGCCGATATAAACGGTCTGGAAGACGACCCGCTCGGGCGGGAAGAGGGTCAACTCGACGAAGAGCTGGCCGATGCCGATTTCCTCGGGGCGCCGGGCGAGTGCGTAGCTTAATTGCGCCTCATCATCGGGCTGCTCATCGAAAAACGCGGCGTCCTCGGCGAGCTCGACCTTAATATTTGAGAGCGCGCTGCGCTCGCGAAAGCGCGAATCCAGGTCCGCCCATCCCTGCAGCCGGTACGGCTTGGCCTGTCGGTTGCCCAATAAGAGCACCATGCGGTTGCTCAGGCAGCGCTGGGAAAACCCCAGCAGTGTGTCGAGCAGGGCGTCGCGATCGTAGCAGTGCGCGATAAACGTGAGCGTCTGCTCCAGCGACCACTGCACGCCAAAGGGTGCGGAGCTGTCTGCTGGTTTTGCCGCGTCGGATGCTGCGCTTGATCGGTTCGCCAAAGTCATGTTGCTACTCGAAGGTGGGAGTATCGTCCGCGGTATAAACCTGGTGTTCAAAGTGCGTATCGATTCGCGCACGTTCAGGGTGGTCTGAAATAATTGGGGGGAACGCACCGATTTTTGAAATCTTCGGCGGTGCTAAGTGCTTCTCGTCAAGAAATTGCAGCGCGCGTCGTCCTCCAAATTAGGCGATCGTGGAATTATTGTGAAGTGAACCCGGCGCGATTGCAACTCGTTTTACGGTGCTTCTTCGCTGCGCGGGCCGAAATGCGCAAGAAAAATCCCGCACGACGGCGATTCAGCACCCGAAGAGTAAATAAATTGAAAAATCTGGTTACAATATGAAAAAACAAATTGACAGGGCAGGTAAAACCCGTATGATGCCTCTTGTAGCATTCGGAGGACGGTCGACATGCAATCCCCCCAGGCCGTTAGTCAGGTTCATGTCCTATGACTACGACAACGTCCTCTGAATGCTACTCTTTTTGATTCTTGCCTCTTCTTTAGAAGAGGCATTTTTCATTTCTTGGCCGCACTTTTTACGGGTTGAATCTGGCCGCAATTGCGGCCGGATTTGGGAGGACCCAGCGAGGAAGGGTGCTCGTCTTTCCTCATCGAATCCCGGCACTTCTCCAAGTTCAAGCCATGGGGGCGTAGAATTTTTTTTGCAGCTCTGATATTTGAGGTGATTGCTATAATCGCTGCATTTTAAGCAGCCATCTCATGCGATCGACTACCATGAAATATCTGCTTCGCGGCCTTCGCGCTGGCGTGTTCACCGCTATTATTCTGAGCATCTGGAGCTTTATCGCCACGCGAGGGGTGATGGGCGAAGCGATGAGCGGGATCGGGCTGTCATATCTGGTGAGCGCTCTGGGGCTGCTTGGGGCACCTCAGATCATCTTTGGCGGGTTAATCGGCGGGTTCTTCGGCGCCTGGCGCGCGGTGCTCGGCGAGGATTTTGGTGAGCGATTGCGCCGGCCACGGGTCGATCTTCGCAGCGCGGCGATTCTGCTGAGCGCGCCAGTGATGGCCGCAATATTGGGCGTCGGGGTGGGGCTTCTGCATCTATTTGTGACCTCGAAGTTCGTTCAGCCGAGTTTTCAGGCGCTAGGCGTGGCGCTGGGGACGGTTGTCTGCGCGGTCGGTGTGATGGCCGCTTCGGCTCCGGTATATCGACTTTTTTTAGCGCTATTTGCGCGCCTCTTTCCGGTGCGAGACGCCGAGGGTTCGACCCCGCGGGCGACGACGCTTGTGCTGGGGGTCTACGCCATCGGGCTCGTTATCGCGGCGCTGGTGGGCTACCAATATGCGATGGGGCTGAAGGTCTGGAGTGCGACGCTGGTGCGTATGGCGCTGGCCGCGATATTTTTGACGCCGCTTCTTTTTGTGCTGATGCAGCGGGCAAAATTGGCGCATAAAGCCTGGCATTTCAGCGGACTTGTCGGAGCGCTTGTGGCGTTTATTTGCCTGGGGGCGGCCTATAGTCTGACGAGCTCGTCGGCCGCGATGCGCCGGGCGACCACGCGTGATTCGGCGCTTTTTTCTAAGACCGCCTTATTTTTGCAGCCCTTCGCCGACCGCGACAAAGACGGTTTTGCCGGTGGATTTGGCGGAAATGACTGCGATGATTCCAACCCTGATATTTATCCGGGCGCCCATGATATCCCGGGAAATGGCATCGATGAGAGTTGCTCAGGCGCGGACGCGCTGCCGCCGAAGTTGGTCGACTCACAGGGCTATAAAACCGTCTACCGCGCCCTGAGCACCGCGCATACCGCCGCCGCCAACCTCGCCGCAAATACGCCCGAGCCGCCGCCGAATCTTGTGATGATCCTGGTCGATACGCTGCGCGTCGATCATCTCGGATATGCGGGCTACGCGCGAAATACCAGCCCGAATATCGATGCGCTTGCCGCCGAATCGGTCTTTTTCGAAGACGCCTACGCCGCCGCGCCGCATACCCCGCGAAGCATCCCGATGCTCTTTTTCAGCCGCTATCCGAATCGGCTGAAATGGTACCGACATAATTGGAATTACCCGATTGTTTTGCCCGAAAACCTCGGATTTTTCGAGGTGCTGGAAGAAGCCGAATATAAAAATGTCGGCATGAGCAGCCATTTCTACTTTAGCGAAGAGCAGGGCATCCGCCAGGGATTCACCGAGTGGGATAACGAGGGGGCGGGCAGTATTTCGGAGTCCAATGATGCGATCGCGTCGCCGCAGATCTGGGCGAAGGTCGAACCCAAGATCGAGCAATTGGCCCGGCAGTGGCGCGAAGACAAGCAGCAGTTTTCGCTCTTTGTGCATCTTTTCGACCCCCACGCGCGCTGGATTCCGCACGCCGAGTTCGACTTTGGAAAGGGCAAGGATACCTATGAGCGCCATGTCAACGCCTATGATTCCGAGATCGCTTTCTCCGACAGCTATGTGGGGCGGATTATCGAGAAGTTAAAGGCCGAAAACCTCTATGAAGACACAGTGATTGTGATCACCTCCGACCACGGCGAGGGCTTTAATGAGCACGGATACTATTTTCATGGGCAGACGCTCTATAATGAGATCTTGAAGGTGCCGCTGATTATTCGGGTCCCGGGATGGAATTCTCGACGGGTGAAGGGGCCGGTGAGCCTGGTCGACGTGGCGCCGACTTTGCTAGAGCTCTTCAAGCTCTCGGTGCCCCCCATCTTTGAGGGGCGCAGTCTGGTCGAGGCGATGTTGGGCCGCAGTGCCGTGCCCAAGCGTCCGATCTTCGCCCAGCTTCTGCCCTATACCAATTGGAAGGAGCATCACGAGGCGATCATCTTGGGCAACGAGAAGTTTATTATGGACCTGACCAATGGGGTCGAAGAGTACTATGACCTGGCCGATGATCCGGGTGAGCAGGAGAATTTGCGCGACAAGGAACAGGCGCGCGCAGATGAGCTCAAGGCGATGCTCGAGGCGTTTATGCAGTCGAAATAATGCCGGCGCGCCGTGCGCGCGCGCGGCCTAATTTCGATACGTCGACGCGCTGGTATGAAGTTGGGGGGGCGTGGTGACGTCGACGCCCTGGATGCGGTGGTCGTGCGGGGTTCCCAGCGCGATCCAGGCCGCGGCCATCAGCAGGATCATCGCCGCCGAAATCGCCTCATAGGGAATATAGGAGCGATACATCGCGCGCGGGTTGAAGAAGCGTCCATTGGACTCGCTGCAGATGCGCGCCTGGACCTGGTCGAGAAAATCTGCGGGGAGTCGCTCGCCCTTGAGCGCCTGCGTGGCGTGCATAATCTCACGAAAGGCGTCGAATTCGCAGCGCAGAACGGGGTCGCTGAGCAGTTGGGCGCGAAATGCGTTTCGCTCCTCGCCGCTGAGATCGTCCTCAAGATACGCGATAAATTGAAGATCCCGCTGGGCGATATCCTCCAGAAGATCGTCTTCCACAAGATCGACCTCTTCGGGGCGCTTGGCCTTCTCGAATTCATGGGGCGTATTCATGATTTACTCGGAGTGTCGGGGTGTTGAGAGTGGTCTTTTTTGCCGGGTGTATAGCGCGCGTCGACAAAGTCTTTGAGCGCGGCGCGCGCGCGATAAAGTCGACTTTTGACGGTGCCCTCGGCGATCTCCAGGGCGTCGGCGATCTCGGTATAGCTCATATCCTCGACGTCGCGCAGCACCACCACCGCGCGATGCTCTTCGGATAAGGTGGCCAGCCCGGCGTTGATGATGGCGTGCAGCTCATTTCCGAGCGCATGCTCGTCGGGGCGGCCCAGAGTATTCGGGGTGGCGCTGGCGTGCAGTGTGGCGTCGGAGGTGTCCTCGAAATCCTGGTGTTTCTTATAGGAGCGTCGCTTTAGATATTTGACCCGATTCAGTGCCCGATTGCTCGCGATCCGGTAGAGCCAGGTCGAAAATTTCGACTCGCCGCGAAACGAGTCAATATATTTAAAGACCGCCACGAAGACCTCCTGGGCCACATCTTCGGATTCCTCTCGGTCGCCCACGATGCGGTAGACGACGGTGAATACCCGGTGCTGATACGCGCTCACCAGCTCGGCGAATGCCTCCTCATCACGCCGTTTGAGCGCCGCAATCAATTGTCGCTCAGGTCGTGATTTCATTTTGAGGACCGTCATCCATTCAAGCCGTGGCAATCGGCCACCGCCACGTTAAGACTGACATCAACGGAGTGAAATTGTTCCGAAAAAAATGAACGATTTTTATCGGTTTTTTCGATACTCCCAAAATAGGCGCGCCATAATATAGATAAAAATCAGCACGCCCACGCCGAGCGAAAAAAGCCCCCATTCGGCGCTGATCTCCGATTTGGCCAGCACGAAATGGGGAAAGCTAAGCATGGAAAATCCGCCGGTGAGCTCTGAAGTCGTCGGTGACGCGCCGCGCCAGCCTGGATGAATAGCCTAAAAGAAATGCGGCGCGGCGAGAAGAACCATCATATTCGCGCCGGCATGATAGACAACCGGAGCGACGATCGAGTCGGTGCGCTCCCGCAGCCACCCGAAGGCCAGCGACGGAAAGAAGACCGAGGCGCGGCTGAGCATCAGTACCCCGCCGATAGGAATCAACACATGACCCAGCGCAAATAAGAGGCTGACCACCAGGTTTTCGGCCGAGATGCCCAGAAAACGGCGTCTTTTTTGTGGGGGCGCGTCGCTTGGCGACGGCTCGCTCGGCGCGCGCCTGAAGATGCGCGTATCAAAGAAGTGTTTTAGCCGCGTCATAAGATAGCCGCGATAGAAGAACTCCTCGGGCAGCGCGATAAATATCAGCTCAGTGAGCAGCCACAGCACAAGCCACATCAGCCCGCGATCGACGCTCAAAATTCCGTTGCTGCGCGCCTCCTGGGGGCCCTGAAGCACGCCGATGGACTCGCCGCTGCTGAGGTTCTTGGCGTGAATCTTGAGTGATTTCGGCGGCGGCTGTCCTTCTTGATATTTGAAGATGACCTCGGAGCGCGCGTTTGCGCGCTCCAGGCGAATCGTGGCGCGGTTGACCTCGGAGTTTGTGGTTTTATGACCGTCTACGACCGACGCGGGACCGCGAATCGTGGGGGCGAGCGCGGTATTGGCCTGCAGATAAAGATCGACCGGCGCCTGGCCGCTGGCCATGCCCACGTGCAGGGCGGAGTCCTGGGTCCACACCCAGACCTTGCCCTGACCGACTTCGGGTGCGTCGGCGCCCGCCGCCGAGAGTGCCGTCCAGCCGGCGGGGCGCCCTTTGAGTTCAAGCGGCCATTGAAAAAAATTATCCGTCGAATAATGGAGCTCATTGCCCAATATATTCTGTTGCCACCAGGCATATCCCAGGGCAAATGGGAGCATGGTAAGTACCGAGAAAAGAAGACCCCACAGGACGCCGCGCCCGGCGCGCGCGTAGGTCAGCCCGAAGTAGTCGAAGTTGGCCCGGGTATGGCGAAGCCAGAAATACGGCACGCCCACAAAGACCGCGGCCACCAGCACATAGAGGTTTTGCTGGACCAGCGCCACGGCGCTTGCCAGCAGCACGCAGCCGAGCACGAGCAGCAAAACCAGCACAAAAATCAGGCTGATCTCACGGGCGATGCTCCCGGGGTGCATGCGCCGGGCGGCGGCCTGGCGCGCGCGCGCCTCGGTGGGCTGGGTTGGCGGCGTTTCTTCGGACTTGCTCACGGGGTTGGCTCCTGGGCGCCATCGCCAGAAAAGACGACCTGTTGCACGGCGCGGATGCTGCGCAAAATAAGGGTGTCCTCGATATTCAGCAGGTCGAGCATGCCGTTTGGGACGGGCGAAAACCCGAGAATGGCGCCGCTTTCAGGGTCGATCTCGAAGAGGCGGTTCGGGGCGGATTCACGGCGCAGCAAAAGATACAGGCGCCCGTTGAGCGCGACGACCGGTGAGGCGTCCGCGCCGATTCTTGCGGCCCATAAACGCGCGCCACTCTGGGCGCGTAGCGCGTAAATCGTATCGTCGATTTTCAGCAGCAAGAGGTCGAGATCCGCAAAGGCATGGCCCCAATTTGGCCGAGGCTGGGCGGGCAATTCGAGCGTCCATTGCGTCGAAAAATCATCGAGATCATAGGCGCTCAGATGGGGCGACTCCGCGTGCGCGGAGGCGAAGAATAACTGGCCGGGATGCGCGGCATAATAGCTTGAGCGACCGCCGGCGCTGTCGAATGTTATCGCGCGCATTTCGACCCCGCTATAGGGGTAGCGGCGGGTGAGCCGCTTCAGGCTCGCGCCCACCAGGCTTGTGGCGTTGGGCTGCGGGGCGATGCCTGACCAGAATGGCATCGTGCCACTCCACGCCAGCGCGCCGGTCTTTGCCTCCACGCAACTCGCCTGCGTGCCGCCCTGCCAGAGCGTGCCGAAACACACCAGCCGCGGGAGGAGTGGTGCGATATAGGAATCTCGAAAATTCGCGCGAAAATTCTTCGCGTTCGCCGAGCGATCCAGCTGCGCGTGCCAGGCGAGTTGCCCGTCCGGCTGGTAGGCGAGCAGGCGCAGGTCGGAGGCGTCTTCGGGGGGCGCGTCGAGCGGCGCGGATTCGTCGCGCATTTTTGCCAGCGCCGTCGCGTAGGCGATATAGCGGGTGCCATCGTCGAGGCGCCGGTAGGCTTCGGGGGCGCAGCCGGCAAGTTGAAGCGGGCGGCGCCGGTCATCGGTGAGCGGAAACTCGGGTTTGGGATGCCCGTCGGACTCAAAAAGCGCGGCGCAGGTCGGGAATTTCTCGCTTGCTGTGAGCGTGAGCTCCGTCTCAAGCGACGCCTCGGGCGTGCGCAAGTCGCGCGTCTTCAGGGGCGCGTCCTCCTGTGCCCAGGCGAGCATCTTCGGCTTTGCGCGCTCTTCGGCGCTCACTGCGGCGTCGGCGTCCGGGGTTTGGGTGCCGCTCCGATCGCAGCTTATCAGCGAAAGCGTCGCCACGATCAGGGTGGCCAACGCCGCCGCGCCGCGGCAGATCCGCTGTTTATTGGGCGTGTTCAAATCAACGACTCCAGTTTACGCAATAAGTCTCGGGCTGTTCGATCAGCGCGCGGTACATCGGGTTGAGCGCCAGGCAGGCGTGGCTGCCGAAGACCACGAGTTTCTGGCGCGCGCGCGTCAGCGTGACGTTGAGGCGGCGCGCGTCGGCTAAAAAATCACCCGCGCGCCCGGTTTTGACAAGGCTTACCAGGATGATGTCGCGCTCGCTGCCCTGGAAGCGCTCCACGGTATCCACGTCGATGCGCCCGGCGGCCTCGGGGAGTCGCTCGCCGAGCAGATTCCGGATGAGCTGGACCTGTGCGCGAAACGGGCTCACCACGCCAATCGTGGTGGGTTTGGCCTCTTCGTCGCCCGCAGGCATCGCGTGGAGCATGGCCGAGACCGTCTCGATAATCGCCTCGGCCTCGCGCTCATTATGGCGCGCGTTTTCGCGCTTATCCTCGGCGTCGACGTTGACGAAGAGCAGGGCGTAGGCGGGCTGCAAAAGGTGTTGCAGGGCTTGGCGTTTGGGCGCCAGCGCTTGTGCCTCAAACGTGATCTGGCGCGCGCTCACCGAGGTATGCGCCTGCAAATTTCCGCCATAAAACGCCGCGTTTGAGAACGCCATGATCTGGGCGTGCATGCGGTATTGCTCGTCGAGCATCACGTGCGGAAGTCGGGTGATGAGGCGCTCAAAAAGGCTCTGGTTGAGTCCCGCGCAGCCGAGCGTTTCGAGGTCGCGCGCGTCGGTGGCGGGCAGGTTTTTGGGGCGCATTTCGGCGACAAAATTCGTATGCGCGCGCTCGTTTTCGACGATCGGCGGAAGTTGGCGGTGATCGCCCACCAGCACGAATCGCGCGCCCAGGTTGATCGCGGCGAGCGTCATGGGCTCGGTGATCTGGCCGGCCTCGTCGACGATCGCCACGTCAAAGGGCACCTCGCCGCGCTGCTGGCGCAAAAAGTTCATCATCGGCGAGGCCGCGCAGCGATGCGCGGTGCTCGCAATGACATGCGCCTTGAGAAGATCCTCGCTGAGAAGATCAAGCGAGACGATCTCTTCGCTCATTTCCTGGGTGAAATAGCGCCCTTTTTGCAGGCCGCGATCTTCGAGCTGGCGCGCCAAATCCGGGCTTTTTTCGGCGCGCCCGACGCGCACAAAATCATCGAATCCGATCTCGAGCAGCTTCAGCAAGATCGTGTCGACCGCGGTATTGGTGAACGCGGAGAGCAATACTTTTTTGCCGCGCGCAACCAATTCGCGCACCGCGTGGGCGATGACGGTGGTTTTTCCGGTGCCCGGCGGCCCCTGAATCAGCGCGCCGGCGGGTGTGCTGACCGCGCGCTCGACGGCGCGCTGCTGGCTGGGGTTGAGCCGGGCAGTCAGGGCGTCGGGGGTAAAGCGCGGGTCGGTCTCGGACAAAAGCTTTTGGGCCTCGGCAGACTCCGGCTCAAAGAGCACCGCGCGGCGCTGGGCGCTGCTATGGTCGAGCGCGGCAAAGAGCGCGTGATGCGCCTGGCGAAAGCCGATGCGCGCGGGCAATTTATCGAGGATCCAGCCGTCCCCCAGAAGCTGGGAGGCAATGGGCGCCCCGCGCGTGGACATCGTGATCTGCGCGTCGTTATGCGACGCGTCGCGCTCCACCGAGACGATGGTGCCGCGCAAGATATGCGAGGTATTAAAGTCGCCGCGATGCGCCAGCACATAATCGCCCGGGCGAAAGATGCGCGGGTCATCTTCGCCGCGGGGCGTGTGGCGAAAGGCGATGGAGCCAAAGTCGGGGTAGGCTGCGACGAGCGTGAGCCCGTCGATCGCGGCGTAATTTTGCTTTCGCTCGGCCAACCTCGCCGGATGCAAAACCGCGCCTAATTTGACGGTGCTCGCCCAGCGCTCCATCTCGATGAGGCGCACAAAATGGCGATGCCACGCCCAGGCGCGCGTGGTCGGTGAGTCGACGGCATATTGGGCGTCGCCCTGGGCACGATAGGTTTGCAGGCGGTGGGCAAGCCCGAGAACTTCGGTCTGGCGCTTGCAACTCGCCCGGCGAAAACGGCAGGCCGCGGCGTTACAGGCGTGCGGGTTCTGCATAAAATACGGGATATCATAGTGATAATTCGGGTCGACGAAGCTTCGCAAACACGCGATGAGTTCGTTTCGCGCGCGCAGGATGCGCCGCTCGCGCGCGCTATCTTCCATGGGCGCGACCTGCATGCGCCCGCTTTTCGAATAGAGCAGATGCCCGGTGATCTCGAGGTCGCGCTCTTTGGCCAGGCCTTCCCACAAAAAGCGGTAAAATTGCAGCTGGCTAAGGTGGCCGTCCCAGGCGCGCCCCGTCTTCAGCTCGATGATCTGCAACCCGTCGCGCGGGTCCTGTGAGACCAGATCGACGCGCCCCTCGATGCCGTAGCGGGTGGAATAGCGCGTGACTTCGACATTGCGCCCGCTCCAGCCGACGCGGTCCTGATCCGTGGAGTCGCCGGTGCGCCGCGTGGTGAAGTGCTCGATATTCGCGAAGTGCTGGCGCGCGTCGCTATAGAGCTCGGAGAGGTCGGCGTCGCGAAGCCCGGCGGCGAGCATATCGAGGCGAAGATCGCCCACCCGTGCCGCGTAGGCGGTGTCGAAGTCGGGTGGATGGGGTTCGACCAGGTCGTCGAGCAGCCCGTGGACCAGGTTTCCAAAAACCAGTGCGCGCCCCGACGCGCTGCTCTCGCGCTGGTCGACCAGAAACCGACTCGTGCACCCGTCGGCCTTGAGCACATCGCTCACGCTCATCGGCATATGCGGCTCCAGCACCGGCAGCGTATTTTGCTGGCCGGTCAGAAATCTTTCGCCCTGCGAATTGCGGATGACGCGCGCGTCCAAGAGGTTAAGCTCGCAGCCCTCCCACACCCATTTGACGCTCTCATATACCTCGGGGGTTTGTTGCTGGTAGAAAAACGCCCCGATCCGGCCGTCTTCGTGGGTGATATAAAATTTGATGCCCTCGCCGAACTTCGCATGCTCCAGGCGCTCGATCTCACAGACCCGCGCGTGGAGCACAGACAGCGTCTGGGCGTCGCTTGCATCTTCATCCGGGCTATTTGTGGAGGTCGGCCGCTCCGAAGTCGGCGGATAAAAAGGTTGCGGGACCGTCGCGCTGATAAGATCGTCGACGCGCGCGGGGCGGCGGGTCGGATCTTCGTGGAGCGCGTTATTGAGCGCGGGGATCGCAAAAGCCGGAAGCCCGGTAAAGCTCGGGCGCAAGGCGCTCGCCTGGTCGGGCGTCAGGACCAGGCGCAGCAGAATGCGCGCCAATCCATAGATATCGGTGGCCGGGGTGGCGCGGCGCAAATCGGCCGGGGCGCGCAATTCGGGGGCGAGCCAGGCGGCGAGTTCTGCGAAGTCCTCTGCGGCGAAGTCCTCGCCAATCCAGCAACCCGCGTCGGGCGTGCTCAGGGTCTGGGTCGCGGCGTCCAGCCAGGTATTCCACGGGGCGATCGCCCCGTGAACCAGGCCGCGCTGGTGCAGGCGCGCGGTGGCCTCGGCCAAAGGGCGCCATAATTCAAGCGCCTGCGCCCAGCTCAAGCGCCAGGCGTCGGGGTTTGCGGCGGGGTCGATTTCCAGGCGCTCACCCCGGGGCATTTGCGAGGCGACCCAGACCGCGCTGCCATCTTTTTTCCAATAGCTCGGCCCCCATAGATTCGGATGATCGACGCGCGAAATCTGCGCCAAAATTGGCGAGATCCGCAACATCGATTGCCCCAGCGGCAGGCGACGAAGCAAAAAGGCGTGCCCGTCGATATCCGAATCGCCGAGGATTTCGCGCCCCATACAGCGCCAGACCGGGCCGGTCGCGGCCCGATAATAGGGATCGGTGGCAGTGAGGTTTGGAGGGATTGAAAAGATCGGAGGCATCGGGTCACAAGGTGCAAAAAGGAGGGATTAACAAAGCATCAGCATGCGCAGTATTCGCGGCGGGTTGCCGCGTGTCTCCCCTTGTATGATACCGGGGGCGCGATGCAAAGTGCGCCGCTGAGTGAGCCTTTCGGGTTGCGCCGCGCTATGGCATGAAAATAGCGCAGGAAGATGCGCAAATGCGATAAATATTGAGGATCCATGATGATAAAACGCGCGTTGGTGATCGGGGCGACCGGGTTTGTCGGGCGCCATCTTGTGGCGGCGCTTCGAAATAGCGAATTTGAGGTCGTCGCGATGCGCCGCTGGGATAGTGACCCGGCGCGGGTGGCCGCGCTGGAGGTCGAGACGCTGGTGGGCGATCTGCTCGATCGCGAGCGTTTGGTCGAGATCCTTCCGGGCTTTAATTGCGTCTTTATGGTCGCCGCGCCGCGCCTGGGAGCAGGAGGGGCCAAATATTTGCGCGAGAGCGTGCAGGGAATACGCAATTTGCTGGCGGTGTGCCGGGCGGTGGACGTGGAGCGGGTGGTGGTGACCAGCTGCGCGACGACCATTGCGCGCGCGCCGGCCTCGGCGACGTCGAGCGCCGAGGAGGTCTATTTGCCCGGCAGTGGTCTTGGGGCGGGGCTTGACGCGCCGCCTTTTCGCGCCAAACTGCTCGACGCGCTCGAGGCGCAGGTGGAGGCGCAGTTTGCGGTGGAGATGGAGTGTTTTCGCCAGGCCGCCGATGGCATGGATCTGATCTTATTATGCCCGGGAATTTGCGTCGGCGAGGGGGCGGTATGGCCCACCCGCGGGATACTTGCCGGGATTCCCGACGACGCGCGCATCAACCTGGTGGATATCGATGCGGTGGTCCAGGCGCATCTGGCGGCCGCGACCGAGCGCACGCGCCAGCCTTTTGGCGGCGATCGTCGGTGCCTCGGGGGCGATAATACGACGCTCGGCGAAGTCTATAATCGCCTGGAGCCTCAGGGCGTTGGCGAGCGAAATCTCGGGCGTTATACGGTGGCGTTAAGCGATGAGTTCCACGAGCTTCGGGCGTTGCCGCTTTTTGGCGCGAATACCTGGCTGGACTCGTCGCGCGCAAAAGAGGAGTTCGGATTTCGACCGCGTTCGATCTGAGAATTTAATGCGCACAGGTGGGCCGTATTTGCTCAAAAACTAATTGATAAGCGGCGCGCGCAGGATGCAATTTCGCCCGGCTGTTTTGGCCGCGTAGAGCTGGCGGTCGGCGCTGTTGAAGAGCGACTCGACGTCGCGCCCATGCGCCGGAAACTCGGCAATCCCCGCGCTAAATGACACCCGAAAGACCTCGCCATTTGCCCCCACGAAGTCGAGCTGGGCGAATTCGGAGCGAATGCGCTCAAGGATCATGCGCGCGCTGTGGATTCCCTCGTTGGCCATCACCACCACGACTTCCTCCCCGCCCCAGCGCGCGCGCAGATCTTCGACGCGAAAGCGATGTTGAAGAAGTTGGCCCAGGCGCGCCAGCACGCGGTCCCCGGCGAGGTGACCGTGGGTGTCATTGATGCGCTTGAAGCGGTCGAGATCGAGCAGGCAGAAGGCAAGGGGTTGCTCATTGCGGGCCACCTCGGAGAGGCGCGCGGCCAGCGATTCCAGAAAAGCGCGCCGGGTGAGCAGGCCGGTCAGCACGTCGCGGTCGGCGCGCTGGCGCATCAAGCGGGCGCGCTCGATATGGGTCTGAACCCGTGCCAGGATTTCGGCGGGGTCGCTTTGATGGGTTAAAAAGTCATCGCAGCCCGCCTGGAAGGCGGCCAGCCGGGCGCCAAGGCCGGGGTCATCGCCGACGATGAGCACGGGCAGGTCCTGCCAGCGCGACATGGTGCGCAAGACGCGGCAGAGCTCCAGGCCATTGAGGCCGGGCATGCGGGCGTCGACGAGCACCGCGTCCGGCACGCTGCGCTGCAGGTGGGTGAGGATCTCGGTGGCGTCATCTTCCACCAGGACGTCCACGGCGTGCCCGTGCAGGTATTCGCAGAGGGTGTGCAGAAAAACTCGGTCGCGCTCGAGAATCAAGATGCGTGGGTTGGGCGCGCCCCGAAGCGCGACGAGTTGGTGAATCGCCTGGGCGAATTCGGTCGGGTCGATCGGTTTTTTTAAGAAGAGTTGCGCGCCTGCGTGGGCGGCCCAGACGCGTGTGCGAAGATCGTCGCGCGTCGATAAAAACGCCATGGGCATGCGCCGGGTACCTGGAGTGGCGCGAAAACCCGCCAGCCATCGCTGCGCGTCACGGGCCTCGAGTTGGTCGAGGTTGAGCCGGTCGATATTAAGAAAGGCCGCCTGGATGCTGTCGCCAGAAAGTGCCATGATTTCAAGGGCTTGCTCCAGATTCTTCGCGGCGTGCAGGTGCATCAGAAGTTGCTCGGCGAGCAGGCGCGCGCGCGCGATAAATTGCGGATCATCGTCGATCCACAGCACACCCGAGGCGCGCTCGGCGCGCCGAGGCGCGGGCTGCACCCGAGCTCTCGACTCCTTTGGCGATGCGTTCTGCGACAGCGAATCCTCGCGCGGCAATATCCTCATCATTTCCTCCCCATTCGATAGCATGCGACAAAAGCGATGGCGCTCCATTACCCAGCCCATAAAAAAGGAGCGACGATGGATCACCCATCGTCGCTCCTTGAAATATGGTCGCGTTGTGCGCGGTTTCAATTCAAAAATTGAAGCTTAACACGTTGTGCGCCCGATCATGCCTTGGTACCGGCGAGGTCGCCGAGCTGGTCGCGCTCGATGGCCTCGAAGAGCGCGCGGAAGTTCCCGCCGCCGAAGCCGCGGTCGCCCTTGCGCTGGATAAGCTCGATGAAGAAGGGGCCGGCGTCGGGCTCATCATAAAGCAGCGCGGCTTCCTTCATGAAGATCTGCAGCAGGTACCCGTCCTCGGAGCCGTCGATGGCAATCTCGAGGTCTTCGAGCACCTGCCAGTCCTCGTCGATATTGGGCACGCCTTGCGCGGCAAGCGTCGCCGGGCGCGAGGCATAATAGGAGTGCGGGGTGTTCAAAAAGACCACGCCGCGCTCGCGCATCTCGCGCACGACCGAGATGATATCCTCGACCTCGAACGCCGCGTGCTGGATGCCCGGGCCGCGGAAGTCTTCGAGATATTTTTGAATCTGCGAGCGCTTGAAGAACGGGCGCAGCGGCTCGTTATTGGCAAATTTTACCCCGCTTTCGGGATCCTTGGCCACAATCGACTTCAGGCCCGAGCCGGAGTCCGACCCGGGGTTGACGTCGTTGGTGTGGAAGTCGATCTCCCAGAATTTCTCCATGCCCAGCACATTGATATACCAGTCGATATAGGGTTTGAGCGTGCTCATATTGACCGTGAGATGGTCGATGCCGCCGACGCCAAATTCGTTGGGAACTTCGGTCGTGATGGTGTCAAATCCGGGGGCGTAGCCGGGGTACTCGACCTTTTCGACGAACCCGAAGGTGGCGTTGCCAAGGGGCGTGGCGATCTCGAAGCGCCGGTAGCGCCCGCCGTCCAGCTCGTGGGTCTGGATATCTTCGATAAAGGTCGCGCCGCGGCCTTCAAGTGCTTTCCAGGTCTTCTCGATATCGCTGACGCGGAAGTTGACCGTGGCGATGCCGGCGGTATGAAAATGGCGGTGATAGCTGGCGAAGGAGTCCGGGCTGTGGGGCGCGATGACTTCGATGGTGACGTTGCCCGCCTGGAAGACCTCGGCGATATCGCCGGTCTCTTGGTTCCACGCATCGCTGGAGTTGGCGACATGGGTGAAGCCGACTTTCTGGGTATAAAAGTCGTGGCTTCGCTTCAGGTCGAGCGTGACAAAGCGCAGTCCGTCGTAGCCGAGAATGCCGAGATTGGTGATGTCTGTCATGGGGGTCCTCGCGGTTGAAATAAGCGAACGCTCCGCGCTCGGAGGGTCCACAATAGTGAGAGTTACACTGCCTATTCGACCGACTAGCGGACTTGTCGCGTCCTGTAAAGTCACGGAGATGCCTGGGAATTCGCGGGCAGAAATTCGTGGAAAGCGCGTGTGATTTTGACGCTTCGGGCGCCTCCAAAATGGGCTTGCGCATCGCGGGGGCAGCGGCGAAGATGGGCGCGTTGGTCGCTAAAATAATGTCTTGGTGAATGACTGCGCCGCGTGGAGCGAAAGGATGAGCGAACAGATAGGCCCAAAATCTGGGGCGGCGCCCAAGCCGACGATTCTGGTGACCGGGGCGAGCGGCTTTATCGGGCGACATATCGTGCAGGTGCTGCAAAGGCGCGGGTATCCGGTGCGCGCGATGCGCCATAAGACGCGCGAGGACGGGGCAAGTGAGACGTCAAATATACACTGGGTGGACGGGGAGCTTGACGCGCCCGCGACCCTTCGCGCGGCGCTTAAGGGATGCGCCGGGGTGATTCATTGTGCGGGATTTTACCCGCGCGATGGCCTGGATATGCAGGCTGCGCGCGCCCGGGGCGTGCGCCAGATACGCCATCTTTTCGACGCCTGCCTGGCCGAGCAGGTCGCGCGCGTCGTCTATATTTCGAGCCCCGCAACCCTTGGGGTGGGGGATGTCGGCGCCCTCACCCAGGAGGATAAAACCGGGATGCTTCGCCCCGACCCGCAGCGCCAGTCGCCCGAGACGCGCGGCCTTGATGAGACCGATTTTTATGTGCCCGGCTCGCTTCAGAATGCCTATTTTGAGGCCAAATGGGCGATGGAGGCCGAGGTCTATCGCTATATGCTGCGCGGGTTGGCCGTGATCATTGCCATTCCCAGCGCGGTCTTTGGCCCCGGCGATCATAAACCAACGACCGGCGAATTTCTGCTGCGCATCGCGCGTGGCAAGATGCCGGCGCTGATCGGGGAGCGCTTTAATATGGTGGATGTGCGCGATGTCGCGGATTCGGCCGTCACGGCGATGGAGCGGGGGCGCCCGGGGCGCCGCTATATCTTCGGCGGCACCAATTTAAGCATAAGCGAATTTGGCGCCACCGTCAGCGACCTGGCCGGCGTTCAGCCGCCGCGTTTTCTGCTGCCCGCCGCCCCGGTGCGCGCGCTGGCACGCGCGGCCGAGCGGCTGGGGCGGGGCGTGGGGGGCAATCCTCCCGCCTGGGTGGTGGGCACGGATCTGATGGCGTTTGCTCGCCCGGTGCGCGACGCGCGCGCGCGCGCCGAGCTCGACCACACCTCGCGCCCCTATCGCGCCACGCTTGCCGACGCGCTTCAATGGTTTCGAGAGAATAACTACCTGGAATGAATCCACGGATCCTGGGCGATTTATGCGATAAAGAGGAATATTCTACCGTGGTGGGCAATATCGGCTGGACCAACTTTTCTGGGTCTGATATTGTTTGGCCCGTCATAAGATTTAAAGCGGCAATAGTGAGACATGCGCTGTCCAAATTTATTGCGGCAAAACTGATTATCTGGGTTCCGGCTCCACTTCCGAGAGGATTATCGCGATGGCAAAAAAGAAACTACTGATTGCAGCAGTTATCGTTGGAGCGTTTGCGTCGCTCTTGGTTTTTCTTTTCTCTCAGCAGCAGACTGAGAAGTTGGCGGCGATTGAAGCCGATAAGGTCGAGGTCATCTTCTCGGCGGTGGATATCCCGGAAGGGGCCGCGCTGACCGCAGATAATGTGACGGTCAAAATGATCCCGGCCAGCAACCTGCCGCCCAACCCGATCTATCAGAGCGAGTTTAATACCGATTATATCGGTGCTCCGGTCAACCGGCGCATCGAGGCGGGTTCCATGTTGCTGGCCAGCGATATGGCAACGGTTCAGTCGGCCAATACGCTGTCGAGCCGCATTCCGCCGGGTGAGCGCGCAATGTCGCTGCCGGTCGATACCATCAGCGGTGTGTCGGGGCTGCTTCGCCCCGGTGATCGCGTGGATATCCTGGGTACCTTCCCGGTGGGTGGTGAAGACCAGGTTATTCAAGATGCGGGCGGTGGCGCGAGCACGGGTTATATGACCATTACTCTGCTGCAGAGCGTGACGTTGCTCGCGGTGGGCCAGGAGATCTCGGGCCTCGGCGCCGGCGGGCAGAATGGCTCGGGAAGCGCACGCGGCGGCTATAGCACCATCACCCCGTCGGTGACGATCAGTGAGGCGGAGTTGCTGACTATCGCCCAGACCCGCGGTGAGCTGACCATCTTGCTGCGCCACTCCGAAGATGTGGAGCAAGGCACCATCAAGAGTACCACGCTTCGTCGGGTGCTTGAGGACCTTGAGGTCATCAATACGATCCGAAAAACCCGTCAGACCACGAAGGCGAAACCGGCCAAAAAGAAAGACGAGGGACCCGTTATTTTCCGCGGCTCCGATCGTTGAGCATAGGTTTTCAGCCCGTGCGCGCATGAGCATCACGGCGTGGAGCAACGCCCCCGTTCCCCTTTAGAAGAGGCCTGGGGCGGAGTCCACGCCGTTTTTTTTGAGCATCGCGCGCGTTCTGAGGCGGTCGCAAACGCCGCCATCAACGCCCCAAAAATAAACGAGCGACACCGATGGATAATGGCTTACAAGATGCATTGTCTTGATGTATGCTAGCCGCGATCGCCTGAATGTTTATTGATATGCATGGTGCCCCAAGCGGGATACTGATAGGGCTCGCCCAAAGCAGGGCTGAGTATTAAGATGTAATTGAGGAGTGATATGTTGCAGTTCAAACGATTGGGAGTGCTTCTGGTGTTGATGCTGGCGAGTTCGGCCGTCGTGGTGACCCACGCCCCGAGCCAGGCACACGCGCAAGCGCCGGACAAGGAATTTAATATCGCCGTGGGCGAAACCCTGACATTCAGCGGTCGGGGCGTGCGCTCGGTGAGCATCGGGCTGCCGAATATCGCCGACGCTCAGGTTATCAGCAACGGCCAGCTTCTGGTTACCGCCAAGCAGCCTGGCACCACGACGATCAATATCAACGGGACCAGCGGCCAGCGAACGCTGCTGGTGCGCGTGGTGGGAACCAACCCGCAATCGCTGGCCGAAGAAGTCCGCGAAGTGCTCGGGACCTCCTCGGGCGTTGAAGTGCGGGTCGTAAAGGGGCGCGTTTTGCTCGAAGGCGAGGTTTCCGGGCAGCAATTCAAGCAAAAGATTGAAGTGATGACGGGGCTATACCCCAATCAACTGCTGAACTTTACTACCTATCGCGAGGCGTTTGTTGAAGAAGCGCGCATGGTGGCGGTGGACCTTTATTTTATCCAGCTTGCCACGGTGAATCGGGACGAGCTCGGCGTGAAATGGGGTCAGTTTTTCGGCGCGAATTATACCTTCGGCAGCGGCGATGTCCCGCTGTATTATGGGAGCGACGTCGAGTTGGACTCGGGCGTGACGCCCGGGAATACCGGGACATTGCTGTCGGAGCCGGTCAAGCTTACCGGCGGCGATGGGCTGACCTCGTATTTTTCGATGGTCGGTCAGGTCAATGTCGCGCTGGACTTTTTGGTCTCCAACGGTCTGGTCAAAACGATTAACCACGGCACGATCATCACCGAAGCCGGCAAGCTTGCCGAGTATCATAATGGCGGCACGCTGCTGATTCGGATCGCCAGCGCCCAGTCGACCGGTTTGACCGAGATTCCCTTCGGCCTTCAGGTCAAGGTTTTGCCGGTCATCGATGTCAATGATCAGGTCAAGCTCGATATCGATATGGACTTCAGCGAGCTGGATTATTCCAACGCGATTGACGAAATCCCCGCGCTTCGCAACAGCGCGATCAAAAGTGTCGTGAATACGGTGGCCGACCAGTCGGTGTTGATTTCAAGCCAGGTCAATGTCAATGATACCTCCAATAGTACGGGTATCTGGATGCTGTCGCGCATCCCGATTCTCGGGTGGGTCTTCAAGAGCCGAAACTACCTGGGAAGCTCGCTCAATAACGCGCTCTTTGTGACGCCGCGGGTCTATAAGCCCGGCCAGAAGACCCACGAGGAGATGATCGATGGGGTCTTTAAAAGCCTGATGGACGTGGGCGCCGAGCCGGAGGATTTGCCCGACCTTTTGAGTAAATCGCGCAGCACCCGGCGCGCCGCGCCGGCGGCAGCGCCCGCCAATAAGGCCGAGGACCCCGCACTTCTAGAATAGGCGGCGATGCTGCGGCGTGTCGGTCGGCTTCGCCCGGCCGACACGCCCATGCGCTCGCCCGCCCCCTCAACCCCCCTTTGACCACAGTATGCAAAGATGAAGCAAATACGTGTGCTCGATAGTAACGGGCAGGAATATCTCTACCCGGTCGACAAGGCGGTCGCCGAAGTCTCACTCGGGCGCAGTAAAAGCAATGATATCGTCTTAAGCAGCAAGGCCGTCAGCCGGCGTCACGCAGTGATCAAGGTCATGGGGGAGCGGATTGTGTTGGTCAACCAATCTGCCAATGGCGTCGTCGTGGGAAGCCAGCGCATTGACCGCGTTCATGAATTGGCGTTGGGCGAGTTTGTCACCATCGACACCTACCAGTTTTGCGTCGAGGATATTGCGGGGCCAGCGGCGCCCGGGCGCGCGCCCAGGCGCCGGGATCGCCCGGCTCATCCCTCCCGGGGCGGCTCGGGTGCGACCGAGCATATGGCCGCGCAGCGTCGGCCGCGCACCACGGGCGGGGCCACCCAGCGCCCCGGCGCCTCTGCGCCGGTCGCCGCGCCGGTGTCCGCGCTGGGAAGACATGTCGACCTGGACAGTTATCTGGGGTCGATCGCGCCGGCGGTCGAATTCGAGGAGCCCCGGATCAACCTGTCCGGCCAGCCTGTTCAGGTGCTCGACCGCTCCAAGCGCATGGCTCTGGTCGAGCTCAAGGCGATGTTGCACGACGAGCTTAAGGAACGTCTGGATTTGCATAGCTTTGAGATCACCGACTACCGCACCCCGCGCACGGTGCGCCAGGTGTCGGAGCGGCTCAAGCAGCTGCTCGAGATTCACGCCCACGCGATTCCCCCGCCCTTTAGCCGCGACGACGTCTTCAAAGAGTTGATGGATGAGGTCTGCGGCCTTGGGCCCATTGAGGACCTGATCAAGCACCGAAAGGTCACCGAGATCATGGTCGTTGACCGCGACCATATCTACGCGGAGCTCGACGGCGATATCGTGCTGACCGACCGCTTCTTCAACGATGAGAAGTCGATGATGACCGTCATCGAGCGTATCGTTATCCCGCGTGGGCGGCGCATCGACGAGTCCACGCCCCTGGTGGATACCCGCCTGGCCGACGGCTCGCGTGTAAACGCGGTGATTCCGCCGCTGGCGCTCAAGGACCCGTGCCTGACGATTCGTAAATTCCCCGAAGACCGCCTCGGGGTTGGGGACCTGGTGAACTTCAAGAGCATGACCCCGGAGATGGCAAAGTTTCTGGGGCGCTCGGTGCGCGCGCGCAAAAATATTGTCATCTCCGGGGGCACCGGCTCCGGAAAGACCACCCTGCTCAACGTCTTATCGAGCTTTATCGGGGTGACCGAGCGGGTGGTCACGATCGAGGATGCCGCCGAGCTTCAGATGCAGCAGGAGCACGTGGTCAGCCTGGAGACCAAGCCGCCGAACCTTGAGGGCAAGGGGGAGGTGTCGATTCGCGACCTCGTCAAGAATGCGCTGCGTATGCGCCCCGACCGGATCGTGGTCGGTGAGTGCCGCGGCGGCGAGGCCCTCGACATGCTCCAGGCGATGAATACCGGCCATGACGGCTCGATGACCACGGTCCATAGCAATAGCCCCACCGAGGCGATCTCGCGCCTTGAGACCCTGGTCTTGATGAGCGGCATGGAGCTGCCGTCGCGCGCCATTCGCCAGCAGATCGCCAACTCGATCGACGTGATCGTGCAGCAGTCGCGCTTTAGTGACGGCAGCCGGCGTATTTCCTATATTACCGAGGTCTGCGGGATCGACGAGGAGGACCATATTATCCTGGAAGATATTTACCGCTACCGCCAGACCCACGTCGATATTGATAAAAAGGTCCACGGATACCATCTGGCGACCGGCTATCTTCCAAGCTTCCTCAATACCTTTTTGGTGCAGGGACTGGCCGAAGAAGATGATTTCTTTTAGGATTTCAGTCGCATTTGGCCCGCGAACGCGGTTGCGCTACTCGGTGCGCAACGATACAATCACGGGTGTCGTGGACGAATTATTTGAGGCATAGGCTGAACGGCCACGCTTTGCGGCGCATGCCGTTATCTTCTCGAAGTTTACTCAAGCGGGAGTCACGCAGGTGCTCTATCTCTGGTTAGCGCTCGTCGCAGTTTTCATAGCTTGTATCTTAGCGGTCGTTGGCGGCGGCGATTGGGTAGCGGGTCGAGTCTCGCAGGAGCGAGGCGTTTACGAGCGCATCGTCGGCAAGGAGCTCTATCGGCTCTTTTTGAACGTCACGCCGCAGGAATTTGTCCTGATCCACATCTTCATTACCCTGGCCGGGGCGGGGCTGGGGACGTTCTTTATGGGCGGGTGGATTGGCGGTATCGGCGGGCTTGTCCTGGGGTTCTTTGCGCCGCGCGTCTGGCTGCGCCGCCAGTGGTCGGCGCGCATCCAGAGTATCAATGAGCAGATCGAGGAAGCCATGATCTATATGGCCAACTCCTTTAAGGCCAACCCCTCCTTGCCCGAGGCCATCGCCGACGTCACCACGGCGATGCCCGCGCCCATCAGCCAGGAATTGAGCGTGATGTTGCGCGAGTATAAACTCGGTACGCCCCTGGATGATTGCCTGATTCGTCTGCAACAGCGGATGCCGGCGCGAAACCTCGAGCTGGCCATTTCCGCGCTGCTGGTCGGGCGCACCGTCGGCGGCGATATTCCCAAGATTCTGGAAGATATTGGCTCCACCATCCGCGAGAGCTACCGGCTTGAGCGGGTCATTGATACCCAGACCGCCCAGGGCAAAATGCAGGCGTGGGTCATGGGCGCGATGCCGGCGGTGGTCGTCTCGGTCTTTTATCTGATGGACCCCGAGCTTATCAGCCCTCTCTTCAATACCATGATCGGGTATATCATTATTTCAATCGCCGTCGTGCTCAATATTATCGGCGTGATCCTTATTCTGAAAATCGTCAATATTCGCGTCTAAGCCCGGGATTCTATCGTGGAAATGCTTCTAAATTTAAATCCAACCATTCTTCTGGTTGGCGCGGTTGTCCTGATGTTTGCAGCCTTCGCGCTGCTGACCTACGGGTTCGTCCCCGACGAAATCGACGAAGATGAGATTTACGGGTATCGACTCACCAAGCGTGCCCGCTTGCTGCAGGAAGAGCCGATTTACGCGCTTGCCTTGCCGATGATCAAGGTTTTTGCGCACTATTTCCGCATGGTTCCGGAGCGCGATAACTTCATCGAAAATATTCGAAAGAAGTTGCGCAACGACCTGCCGCGTTCGGGCTATATGGGGGCGTTTACGCCGAATGAATTTTTGGGAACCTGCTGCACCTCGGCGCTGGCGGCTTTCTCGTTCATATTGGTTTTTTCGACCCTCTTTGCCGAGACGGCGAATATTCCAATCGCCATTATCTTTGGCGTCGCGTCGCTGTATTTCCCGTTTTTGAGTTTGAGCGGCGCCATCGCCAACCGACTTATTGAAATCGACCGGCGCCTGCCCTATACCATTGACCTGATGGTTCTTTCGATGCGCGCGGGTCTCGACTTTATGACCGCGCTGGATCGCGTGGTCACCCGTGGCCAGCAACAGAACCCCGATGACCCGATGATCCAGGAGTTTGGCGTGGTCCTGCAGGAGATGCGCGTGGGTACCTCCAAGTCCGACGCCCTGCTGAATCTGTGCACGCGCGTTGACTCCGATTACCTCAACTCCATGGTCGGTGCGATCCTGCAGTCCGAGAAACGTGGTACGCCGCTGGCGACCGTCCTTGAGATTCAAATCGGCACGATTCGCAATAAGCGTACCCAGAAGATCGAGAAGGCCGCCAGCCAGGCTGCGGTCAAGGTGCTCTTCCCGCTGATGTTTATCTTCGCGGCGGTTGTGGTCATCGTGATGGGTGCCATGATCTTGAAGGTTAAGGGCGGTGGTTGATTAAGCAGCCTTTAAGGTGCTGATTTCTTTTAAAAGGGTATGGTAACGATGCCGTCTTTTTGGCTCGAGCACGAAGAAAACGGACAAACCAGAGACTTTAGTTTTAATAGTACGACGGTCTCGATCGGGCGCGATAAAGCGTGCGATTTTGTCTTGGATCACCCCACTGTTTCACGAAAGCACGCGGTGATCGCGTATAAACATGGTTCATTTTATCTGGTGGTTTTATCCCGCAGTGGTCTGACCGCAATCGACGGGCAGCCCGTGCAGGGCGAAGTCTTGCTCTATGACTCCAGCAATCTAAATCTGGGCCAATTGCAATTTCGATTTCGCTCTGACGACGCCCCTGTAAAGCCGGTGATTTCGGCACATGCCGGCCATATGGCCGCCGGCGCCATGCACGCGGGTGCGGGTTTGTCGTCCGGCTTCGGGGCGGCGGTGCGCACTCCGGCGCCTCACGGCGACTTCGGCGGCGCGCCGATGGGCGGCCAGCGCGGCCTTGGTCACGGGGGCGGGTTTGGCGCTGCGGCGCCGCCGGCTCAGCCCCTGGGTTTGAATCAGCCCCAGGGTTTGAATCAGCCCCAGGGATTCGGCGGATTCGGTGGTCCATTGCCGACGGATATGGGCCCATCCGTTCCGCTGAATTCTCATGCTCAGTTCTCGGCGAGCCAGCAA